>Ga0209589_1000534_pt1 | contig 54212 bp, 26 predicted proteins | sample CowpeawhiteBW_FD_187525 | JGI IMG/M metagenome (GOLD analysis project Ga0209589, IMG submission 187525) | Root nodule microbial communities of legume samples collected from California USA - Cow pea white BW (SPAdes) (version 2) | ecosystem: Host-associated > Plants > Roots > Nodule | place: USA...
AAAACCAGGAGTCCATAATTCATAAAACTGAAATAAAAGTCAATGGCTCCTGCCAAGTTTACATAATCTTCACAAGGATAAAATAATAAACAAAATACATATGTATCTACATAATATCCCATGCTAGCCCTCGCTCCGAGTCTAAGCATCTCCTGGCCCACCTGTCACATCATCTGCTCTCGGATAACAAGTTACCCGATCATCGCCACACACACACAGAAAGGGTGAGCTATGCACAATATATATATAAAGAAACATGAGAATAAATATGTTCCCCAACCCAAAATAACATAACTAATTTCATATTTCATAATCACCCAACCATGACCTCATAGTCCTTCATGAGTCATATGCATGAACTAAGTCTTGGGACTTCCCTGTGCTCCCACGAAACTAACTCTTTTGTGGTCCAACCCTATGAGCCTATCCCGCTCATAGTCCTGCCCTATAGACTCCTCGTCTGTAGTATAAACATCCAAGTCTCATCACTTGGACCCTGGCATGCACGCAATCACCATACTATGGACTCCTCGCCCAATAGTAGCCGACGGGAACATCATAGTTCCTTGCCCATCGTGCGCCCGACACATGCAATCACCATACTAAGGACTCCTCGCCCATTAGTAGCAGACGGGAACTCAACCAGTTCCATGCCCATCATGTGTCCAACCACCGAGCACATCCCAGACCCCTATTAGTCCTTCAAGCCCAAACACCAACCACAAGCAAACACATCCTATCCTTAGCATAAAACAGCCAACGCACTCCCAAAGGCATGAACAACATAGCAATTCACTTAAACTCGCTTAAGCTAGGGACCCCTCGCCCAGGCTAAGCCCTCAGCCTCGCTTAAGCTAGCTCACCTCGCTTGAGCGAGCTTTAAACAACAACAACATCAAATTATCTCGCCTAGGCGAGATCCTCTCGCTTAGGCGAGTTCATCTCTCGCCCAAAAACACAATTCAAACTCGTTTGGGCTGAAATACACGCGAAACACCAAACCTGACCAAAACATCTCGCTTAGGCGAGGCCATCTCGCGTGGGCGAGCCATCTCGCCTGGGCGAGACCCTAGGTCGCTCAAAACACACAAAACTCTCGCTTGGACAAGAAATCGCGCTCAACACGCGTAACTCCACTATCTCGCTCAGGCGAACCTCACTCGCCTGAGCGAGAGTTAGTGTCGCTCAAAATCCATTCCCTTCGCCTGAGCGAGAAGCTCGTGAGGCAACAGGATATGAGTCGCTGCTAATCTCGCCTAGGCGAGCCTGGTTCGCTTGAGCGAGAATTGCAAACTCTTACTCTAATCACGCACGCAACAACAGCAACCAACATCAAATTCACAATTCACTTCGTACCAAGGCAACTCATACCAATTGCAACAAACTTACAATATAGTTAGAATACAATACCATACCCCAACCCTCACATTTTCACAAGGGCAGCAGACCTAATGCAACATCCATCATAAACATAAATTTAGGTAAAACACCAATATAACCATACCCATATACCAACCCCAAATCCCTCTCATGGGAACCCGAAATTTGATAGCAAAACATACCAATAGGACAATATCTCAGCATATAATATGACCAAAAGTATAAAAATTACAGTTCAGCTCCCCTAACCTGGGTTATTGGATTAAAGTTGGACGAAATTTGATGTTCCTTTGCTCACCACGGTTCTGCTTCAGATTCCTCCCAAATTAACCTCTCAAACATCCAAATTCACCTCTCACTCTCTAAAATTTCGTTCCCCTCTCTATAGGCAAAATCACCAAACTGCAGAAGCCCTCCTTTCTCTTAAATTTCGCCTTTTATATGTTGCTCAATGTAGGTTAGAGTAAAAAAAAACGATTTGGACTCAAGTGTGGGCCTAATGGCTATTCAAGTCACTTAGTGGAAAGGTTTTACAGCACCTAATCTTTATCCTTCTGCTAGGTTTTCTTTACCCCTTCACATTCATACCAATCTAATAGTTAGATTAAGCTTATTCTTTGCCCATCCAGGTTTGAACCCATGACCTTCCACTCATAAGGCCAAAGCACAACCACTATGCCAAACCACCTTTGGTTACATAAACAATAATCACAAGTTTACATTTCAAATTCCACACTCATACATTTTATTAAAATAAATCATAAAACAACGACACATAATTGGCATCTATAAGACTCAAACCCAAGTTCTCTCACACAATCCAAAGTACTCTCAACCACATGAGCTAGCACTTTTCCACATCACATTATACAGCAATTAATGTCATAAAGACGCCCTCCTCCCGCGTTTATTAATTAATTAATTTTTTAATTAATTAATTTTCCCAGGTCTTACAAGTTGTACTAAATGGTTTTTATCTCTAAAATGAAAGCCTTCATTTATGAAAAACCCTTTTCAAGATCCTTTGAATCATTCTTGAAAAATTTGAGATAAGCCATCATCATTTTGATACAATTGCTAAACGTGATCAAAGTCCCAAACTTTAGTTTCCAAAGTTTGAAGCAAGGTGTGTCTTGTACAGAAAGCATCTGCCACAATGTTCTTTTGACCTTTCTTGTGTTTGATCTCATAAAGGAATTCCTTAATATACTCGACCCACCTAACATGCCTTTTGTTAAGCTTGTATTGCCTTTCAAATGTTTAAGGGATCCACAATACTATGAATCACAAATTCCTTTGGTAAAAGATAGTGTTGTCATTACTACAATGTCAACTATTGTATAATTTATAATGTAATTGTTTTTTTGGGATTTTTGAGATTATAGTAATTAAGATTTTTGAGATTTAATTTATGCGATTTTTTTTTTTTTTGTAAAATATGATAAAATAACGAGATTCTAATTGGTCAATTAGGATTTTAAGTCCTTTTTAACAAATTATGATTAATGAATTTTTTTTATTGAGGTATAATAGGGCTTCAAGTTTAGAGCATTGTAGGTACATAATAGGATGTTACATAGATTAATTAATGGGTATGCTAAATAATTACATAAGAGGTTTTGTTGGACTTGAAAGGAAAATTCAAATCTCAAATGAAGAGGTTTAGATGATAAATGAAGAAGATGCTAAAGATGTGTCTGAAAATTTTACTTTCATTGTGTATTGTTTGAGTCTATCACATAATATATTCATAAGATTTTTTATTAGGCGCACAACCTATACCAAAACCAATTTAAAAAGAAATGTTTTTATATGAGTAAAATGTTTAATGGTTAGATTAATTGGTTAATTTTTTTTATGTACATGACATGTTTCAAAATAGTATAATCAATTATCAATTTTGTTGATCAATTAACACAAAGAACTATTTTAAGTTATTCTAGAGTTCCCAGGAAAATAATTGATTACAATCTGTCATAGTCTACTACATTTGTTTTCTATATTAAATGAAAAGTGAATTTACTACATTTGTTTTCTGTATTAAATGAAAAGTGAATTTAATCGATTAACACATGTTATAATTAGGGCTGGGCATAATTAATTTAACTGTACTGTACTAGAGTTAATTGTATTATTTTATACTAGAATAAACTGAATTGGTTGTATTAAAAATTGAACTATACTATTGTCTAAACTGTTTTATTACTGAACTGAACTGCATTTTAGTTTTTTCTAGGTGCTTCACGCTTAGCTAATAGTAGTAATGTACAACACTCACTATATTTCCTCATCTCATGTACACTATGCACAAAATTTGCTCTTTGATATTTTTTTTTCATTTTATGTACAATAATAAGAAAAAGTATGTAACACTTTTTAGGTTATATTATAATAATATATTTAAGTAACAATTGTATGGTTATAGTTGATAAGCATATGATATAGGTATATTCATGCATTAGTTTAGGGCATTTTTATTCATTTGTGCATTATTGGACTCATTTCATCATGCATTATCTAGTTTCGGATCATACATTTTGATTGGTGCGTTGTTTGTGTAAACAAGTCTGAAAGGAGTAAGTTAGACGCAAAACAACATGTTCCAAAAATGCCTGGTGGAGTCTTCCACAACTTGTGGATTTGGCTTCAAAGATTCGAGTTTCAAAATAGTTTGTTCCCTAGGTGCCTGACGGATTTTTCCACGACCTGTGATTTTTTGCAGCGAATTGAAGGATACAAAACAGGGTGTTCCACAGGTGCCTGGTGGGTTTTTCCACGACCTATGGAGGTTGCTTCAGAAGATCATGCGCAAAACAGAGTGTTCCATAGGTGACTTGTGGATTTTTCCACAACCTATGGAATTTCCAGCGAGAAATTTAAAGATTACATGGATTGATAAAGATTTAAAAGGAAAAGAAAATATAAAGAGGAGAGATAGGGGGAAACGGTTAGAGGAGAGAAAAAATCACCTCAGCAGAGAACATGGTGAAAGATAAAAGGGGAGCGTTCACAGAAAAAAAAACTTCTTCTCCTCCCTCTCGATCTCGTCTATTGTTTTGGGTACCGTTTAGTGTTTTTCATTTTAGTATGCATAACTAATTTCTTTTTGTTGGAGGATTGATGTAAGACTTTGGATTATAGGTTCTACTTTTTACATTTGATGTTTTGTTAATATTCTTCATCTCAGTGCTCTGTTTATGGTTTTATCGTTTATCTATGAGCAATTTCACAATTGGAAAATTGGGGATTGTTTGCGATTATAAACAAGACAGGTTAAATTATGTCATAATTGGGAAATTGGGCATATCTAATTCGTTTGCAATAGAGATGATTATAAAATTTTCATGATTTTATTGAATTTTTGTAAACTGACCTAAGGAATTGGGGGTTCGAATTCAGTAAATAGATTTTACCTACTAAGGGATTAGGGGTAAAACAACTCTCAGTAAACTCAAGTGGATGATTACATTACTTGCATCAAATGAAAAGGAGTAGAATTTTATTGGAAAAAGTACAAAATCAATCCTCTAACGATTCTTCTCTTTATTAAAGTTTTTGTTATAAATTTTATGCTTGCAATTATATTGATTTTGCATTTGCTCAAAATTACGTAAATTAGGAATTTAGTATTCAACAAGTCAATCCCAGAGGACGATATTTTATTACTACGTTAACGATTGGTTCACTTGTCCAACGTTCATCAAGTTTTTGGCGCTGTTGCCAGGGATTGATTTTTCTGTTGATATTAATGATCTAATTTGCTTGAGATTTGAGTTTTAATTTTTAGTTAGTTAAAATTGTTTGTGTTTTCAGTTTTTGTTTTTTCTGTTTTAATTATCTTGTTTGTATTTAATTTATTTTCACGCGATTTTTGTTGTTAGAATCTTGTGTCTTTAAGTTGTTTATGCAAGGTACAGTTGCAGAAAAAATCTTGCTTTTTGACCCAAAAATTGAACGTACTGCTAGACATAATAGGAGTATCGTAAGAAAGAAGAAGCAAGAAAGAAAAGCAGGGCCATCAGTTGATAAGAAGGAGGACATATCAACATTGGCAAAAGAACAACCTATGAGGAGGACTCTGCTTGCCTACTCGATGCCAAATACAAATAATTACCAAGGGAGCATCGGGAGACCGCCTATTCAAGCCAACAATTTCGAAATCAAGCCTGCACTGTTACAAGTCATCCAGCAGAATCAATTTGGAAGTGCAGGTTCAGAGGATCCTAATTCTCATCTGGAGAATTTTCTGGCGATTTGTGACACTTTCAAGATTAATGGAGTTTCAGATGATGCAATCCGCTTGAGGCTTTTTCCTTTCTCATTACAGGATAAAGCTAAAAGTTGGCTTCATACACAACCTCAAGGTAGTATTTGTACATGGGAAGATATGGCTACAAAATTTGTAACCAAATACTTTCCTCTATCCAAGTTAGCGAGAATGAGAAATGAAATCACTACTTTTGTGCAACAAGAAACTGAATCGTTGTACGAGGCTTGGGAAAGGTACAAGGAGTTACTGAGGAAATGTCCACATCATGCTTTACCAGATTGGTTGCAAGTCCAAATATTCTATAATGGTCTTGCTCCATCTTTCAAAGCAATTCTTGATGCGGCAAGTGGAGGATCAGTTAAACTGAAAACACCTGAGGAAGCTTTGGAGACTTTGGAGTTAATGGCAAGTAATACAGTGAATATGCAGTTTGACCAGCAAAATAGAAAAGCTGGAGTGTTAGAGGTTAATACCTTGGTTACTATCCTTGCCCAAAACAAGTTGTTAACACAACAAACTATTGAGTTGACGCAGAAGTTGGGTAATATGCAAGCAAAAGCAGTTAATACAACGTCTCTTCTATGTGATTTTTGTGGAGGAATGCATCAAAATGGTGAGTGTCATGTAACTCAACAAGAGGCACTGGTGAATGCAATGGGACAATAAAAAAATCAGTTTGCTAATAATTTTTCAAATTGGAGGAGCCCACCAAACAGACCTTGGAGTGGTTCGAATCAATCAAACCCACCAAGACCTCCTTATCAATATCAAGCACAATCTAGTAACCAAGGAAACAAGATGTCTACTTTGGAGAGTGTTGTGGAGAAATTAACGGTGCAAACCTCAACATTTGTGGAGCAAACTTCTAATTTCATGAATGAGACAAGGACTAATCTCAAGAATCAGGAAGCTTTAATCCAAAAGTTGGAGAATCAAATTGGTTAACTTTCACGACAAATTTCGGAGAGGCCTCTTGGAACAATCCCCAGTGACACCGTTCCAAACCCAAAGGAGCAATGTAAGGCAATTCAATTTAGGAGTGGGGGGTTGGTAGAAAATGAGAAAAAAAGTGAGGAGAAAAAAAGTGAGAAAAAAATGCACAAGGAGATGACATTGTAAAAGAGAGTGAAAAAAATGAGCGGAAAAATTGTGAGGAGAAGAGTGAGAGAGAAAAAAATGAAGAGAGTGAAAAAGGTAAAATGAGAGAATATGTTCCTACAATCCCGTTCCCTCAAAGGTTGAAGAAGAAAGATCAAGAGAAACAATTTTCAAGATTTCTTGATGTCTTTAAGAAGCTCCATTTAATATCCCATTTGTAGAGGCATTGGAACAAATGCCAAGCTATGCAAAATTTATGAAGGATTTGTTGTCTAGGAAGAGGAAGCTGCAAGAAGATGAAACCATAATGCTCACAGAGGAGTGTAGTGCAATAATTCAACAAAAATTACCTCCCAAGTTGAAGGATCCAGGAAGCTTTGTGATTCCATGTGAGATTGGAAATATAATGGTGAGTAAGGCATTGTGTGATCTTGGAGCAAGCATTAATCTGATGCCTTTATCCATTTTTAAAAGGTTGGGTATTGGAGAAGTGAAGCCTACTATGATAACTCTCCAATTGGCGGACCGTTCAGTGACTTATCCATATGGAGTAGTGGTGGACGTCTTAGTAAAGGTGGATAAATTTATCTTTCCAGCTGATTTTGTGGTCCTTGACATGGAAGAAGATACTAAAGTTCCAATTATATTGGGAAGACCATTCTTAGCTACGGGGAAAGCATTGATAGATGTACAACAAGGCAAGTTGATGTTAAGAGTGGCCGATGATAAAGTCACATTTTCCATAAATGAAGCAATGAAACAAAAGGTGGAAAAGGAGGATTATTTTCGAGCTGAAACTATTGAGTCTCTGGTGTATAAAGAAATGGATAATCATGGGAGGAAGAGTCCATTAGAGCTCACTTTGTTATCAGGTATGCAAGCGGAGGAGTTACTGGCAGAAGTGAGTGATGAAAAGGTGGTTCAATGTGCACATCAATTAGAAGTTCTTAAGCCTTTATTCAGTTCTACCAAAAGAGTAGAAGATCTCAGCAGGAGTGAAGGTGGAGGAAACGAGACATCCAAGGTAGAATTAAAACCACTTCCTTCTCACCTTAAATACAGTTTCTTAGATGAGAAAAAGCTCAATCATGTCATTATAAGCAATGAACTCATTATTGTTGAGGAAGAAGAGCTTGTGAAGGTGTTGAGGAAGTACAAATCTGCTATAGGTTGGCAAATTGATGATTTACAAGGTATTAGTCCTACGATGTGCATGCACAAAATTTATTTGGAAGATAACTTCAAACCTATCCGACAACCACAAAGAAGGCTCAATCCCACAATGAAAGACGTGGTGAGGAAAGAAGTGATAAAGCTATTAGACGCGGACATTATTTATCCAATTTTGGATAGTGAGTGGGTGAGCCCGATTCATGTGGTGCCTAAGAAAGGTGGGATGACAGTTGTGAAAAATGAAAAGAATGAACTCATTCCCACAAGAAAGGTGACTGGGTGGCGCATGTGCATTGACTACAGAAGACTTAATCAAGCTACAAGGAAGGACCATTTTCCCCTCCCATTTATAGATCAAATGCTTGAGAAATTGGCTGGACATGAATACTATTGTTTTCTAGATGGTTATTCTGGTTACAACCAAATAGCCGTAGCCCCTGAAGATCAAGAGAAGACAGCGTTTACATGTCCTTATGGAGTCTTTGCATACAGGAGGATGCCCTTCGGTCTCTGCAATGCACCTGCAACATTTCAAAGGTGTATGTATTCCATTTTCTCTGATTTGATTGAAAATTGCATTGAAATCTTCATGGATGATTTTTCTGTATTTGGCTCTTCATTTGATTCTTGTCTATCTAATTTGACCTTGGTGTTGAAAAGATGTCAAGAAACTAATTTAGTGCTAAATTGGGAAAAATGTCAATTTATGGTAAAGGAGGGAATTGTTCTTGGTCATCAAATTTCTGCTAAAGGCATTGAGATTGATAAAGCAAAGGTAGAAATAATTGAACAATTACCTCCTCCATTGAATGTAAAAGGGGTAAGGAGTTTTTTAGGACATGCAGGTTTTTATAGGCGATTTATTAAAGATTTTTCTAAAATTGCAAAGCCTATGACAAACCTTCTTGAAAAAGAAGCCCCTTTTGTGTTTGATGATGCATGTTTGAAAGCATTCATAACTTTAAAGAAACAACTTGTCTCTGCTCTTATAATTATAGCACCTATCTGGTCTTTACCATTTGAACTTATGTGTGATGCTAGTGATTATGTTGTGGGTGTTGTAATAGGACAGAGAAAATACAAAGTGTTTCATGTTATTTATTATGCCAGTCGTGTATTGAATGAGGCTCAAAAGAATTATGCCACGATTGAGAAAGAATTGCTCGCTATAGTGTTTTCTTTTGATAAATTTAGATCCTATCTTATGGGATGTAAAGTTATTGTTTGCACTGATCATGCTGCTTTGAGGTATTTGTTTGCTAAGCAGGATGCCAAGCCACGATTAATCCGTTCGATTCTTTTGTTACAAGAGTTTGACTTGGAAATTTGGGATAAGCAAGGGAAGCAAAATTTAATACTTGACCACCTTTCAAGACTGAAGATTGGTGAGGATGATGCTCGAGAAATACAACCTATTTCAGAGGAGTTTCCAGATGAGAAGTTACTAGCCATTACTTCTTTGCCATGGTTTGCAAACTTTGCCAATTTCAAAGAAGCTGGTATAATTCCTCATGACTTGACTTTTCAGCAAAGAAAGAAATTCTTGCATGATGTTAAAAGTTATTTCTAGGATAATCCTCTGTTGTTTAGAAGATGTGGTGATGGTATCATTAGGCGATGTGTTCTTGAGAATGAGTTTGAGAGTATCCTTTGGCATTGTCATGGATCTGATTATGGGGACATTTTAGTGTTGAGAGAACAACTTCTAAAGTTTTACAAAGTGGCTTCTATTGGCCTACTCTCTTTAAAGATGCTCGTGGTTTTATTGAGAAGTGTGACAAATGTCAAAGGGTAGGAAATATTTCAAAGAGAAATGAGATGCCTCTAAACAACATTCTGGAAGTGGAAATTTTTTATGTGTGTGGTATTGATTTTATAGGACCATTTCCATCGTCTTTTTCAAACCAATACATTTTGGTTGCAGTGGATTATGTGTCAAAGTGGGTGGAGGCTAGGGCATTACCATCGAATGATGCTAAAGTGGTAATTTCTTTCGTTAAGAAGCACATATTTTCTAGATTTGGGGTACCTAGAGCAATCATTAGTGATGGAGGTTCACATTTCCATAACAAGCAATTTACAACACTTTTGGGTAAATATGGTGTTAACCACAAGATCGCCACTCCTTACCATCCACAAACCAGTGGGCAAGTGGAAATTTCCAATCGAGAGTTGAGGATAATTTTAGAAAAAGTTGTGAGCTCATCCAAGAAAGATTGGTCTAGGAAACTAGATGATGTACTTTGGGCTTACCGTACAACTTTTAAAACTCCTATTGGAATGTCTCCATATCAACTGGTGTATGGGAAATCATGTCATTTACCGGTGGAATTAGAGCACAAAGCATTTTGGGCTATTAAATTCTTGAATTTCGATTTGAAGATTGCAGGTGAGAAACGATTATTGCAATTGGATGAGTTGGATGAATTTAGACTTCAAGCCTATGAGAATGCTAGCATTTATAAGGAAAGGACAAAAAAATGGCATGATAAAAGAATTGTGCATAGAAAGCTTACATCAGGACAACATGTGTTATTATACAATACTAGGCTCAAATTATTTCCTGGTAAATTAAAGTCAAGGTGGTCTGGCCCATTTGTTGTGAAGCAAGTATTTCCCTTTGGTACAGTTGAAATTTCGGACCTCAATTAAAAAAGAAGTTTTAGAGTAAATGGTCAAAGATTGAAGGTGTGTGTCGGTGATGTTTTTTAGAAGAATGTAACCATTGCTTCATTAACATCACCACAACCAGATATTGAATGAGTCCTATTCTTTTCAAAAAAACAAAAAAAAAGGAAACAGAAGAGGATTACAGTGGCGTGCGAGAGAGGTAATTCATTTTCACCCTAAAAAATCCTAAAGGTCCCCACTCACGTCAGAGCTCATTTTTACCCTGCTTTGTCACGTCTCTACCGTCATCCCGTCCACCGGACATCGTTTCCCTCTCCAATAATGCGTCGTCGTTCTAGCCGCTTCCTTTCGATCAGGAAACTGCCCTGCTCTGCTAAAGTCTCTGCGCTTATCACCGTGAGTTCATCTCCATCTTTGTCATCGCGACCCATTCCAGAGGAACCTCAACCCACTCCAGAAGAATCTTAAGCCTCTCCAAAAGCTCATGCCTCACTAGAACTTCGAGTATCTCCCGAATCTCGAACCTCTCCCATACCTCAACCTTTTCTTGCACCAAATTATGCGACTTCAGCGTATTCTCAGACGGTGGGAAGGTCTGCCGGCACAAGAAAATGGAGGCATTCTTCTTCATCTGTGGATAATGACCATGGAATTATTTTCCAAAATGAAGAACAAAAACTGAGGTATGCTTCTCTTATCAAGCGAGTGATTCTCCCTGCTCGGTATATTGATGAAAGTTCTTTGAATACATTGGGAATGTTAGAAGACATGACTGCTATGATGAGAAAAATTGGTTGGACCACTTTTACCAGTTTGAAAAACCTTGCTTATGAGAGGATTACTCTTGAATTCCTCAATTCTCTGAGCGCAGAAATTTTGCAGGGAAAGAATTGCGAAGAGGGGTTGATTAAGTTCTGATTGTATAACACTGATTATACTCTTGAGTTGGTTGAGTTGAATGCTATTTTTGGGTTTCCTAATGGTGGTGAGAGGAGGTATCCACGTATTTTTAATGAACATGCCTTTTGGTGTCGTTTATCTACTGCTAGTCAGTTTGTTTCATCAGATTCCAAAGAATCCCATATTCATTATCCATGTTTTCGTTATGCTCATCGCTTGTTAGCTCACACACTGTTTGCAATGGGTGATAACACTGTTGTTGTAAGGAAATCTGAGTTGTTATTTATGTGGAGTATGGTCAATGATTTTCACCTAGACTCAGGTGCATGGTTGGCTCGTCAACTCATAAAGGTTGGAAAAGCCTCTTTAGGAAACATCGCAATTGGTGGGTTGATCACGACTATTGCTCTCCATTTCAACATTCCCTTGGAGGATGATAAGCCAATTTTGGGGACATCTCGTATTGATCTTGATATGCTTGTCAACAATGAGATGTTGGTTAAACGAGATGGTCAAAACTGTTTGGTGATGAATTCTATAGAAGTCATGCCACCACAACCTCTCCCTAATCCTGCCTTTACTTCAGTGTATGGTAGAGACATATGGACGTTCTTGACGTCTGATGCACACCATTCCTCTCCTCCTCCATTTTTTCCACCCTTTCGGGTGCCATCAAGCACTGTAGAGTCTCATGCTGAGGCATTTACCCGTATCCATCAGTCCCTTACTGAGCTCCACTTGCAACAACAACACCATTACAATGAGTTCGAGCAATTTAGGGATAGTCAACTTCTCCATCAGCAACATGTGAAACAATTGCTCCATGACACTATGGCTTTGCTCCGTCCCCACCATTAATATTTTTGTGAGTCTCTCCCTTCCTTTCTTAGTTGTTTTTGCTTATGTTAAGGACAACGTATACATCTAAGCTTGGAGGGTTATATGCATGTTAGTTGTTGCATTTCATTTGTATAGAATAAAAATAAATCTAACTCAAGTCTAAGTTTATTCAATTATATTTTGAGAAGTACATTAGATAATTGTTGGGGAACTCACACACTACACAAGAAGAGGTTTTGACACTTGACATGTAAGGAAGATAATTTTTGAGTGATAGACTTAAAGAGGTTCTTTTTTGGGTTTCTAAGGTGACACTCACTACATTTGATCACTGGAGAAATGTCTGTCAATTTCACAATATAAAAAAAAAGAAAAAAAAGAAAAAAAAGGGAGAGTATAATTAATAATAATAATAAGTGAAATGGACATCCCTTTGAGACTATTAGTTACTGGGAAAAGAGACACTCCTTTGAGATTGGTGTGGTAAGTGCAAAGCATTTGAGTGAAGGATCCATGCTTAGTTAGTAGGTAAGTGTTTTCTAGGCTATAAACCTAAGAAGATATCTTTTTTTGCAGAGAACTTTAAAAACACATCAAAGATTTTCCTCCTAAGTGTCTTGTGTCTTTACACGACCTGTGGTTTTTTTGCAGCGAATTGAAGGATACAAAATAGAGTGTTCCACAGGTGCCTGGTGGGTTTTTCCACGACCTGTGGAGGTTGCTTCAGAAGATCATGTGCAAAACAGAGTGTTCCATAGGTGACCTGTGTTTTTTCCACAACCTATGGAATTTCCAGCGAGAAATTTAAAGATTACGTGGACTGATAAAGATTTAAAAGGAAAAGAAAATATAAAGAGGAGAGATAGGGGGAAACGGTTAGAGGAGAGAGAAAATCCTCAGTAGAGAACATAGGGAAAGATAAAAGGGGAGCGTTCACAGAAAAAAAAATTCTTCTCCTCCCTCTCGATCTTGTCTATTGTTTTGGGTACCGTTTAGTGTTTTTCATTTTAGTATGCAGAACTAATTTCTTTTTGTTGGAGGATTGATGTAAGACTTTGGATTATAGGTTCTACTTTTTACATTTGATGTTTTGTTAATATTCTTCATCTCAGTGCTCTGTTTATGGTTTTATCGTTTATCTATGAGCAATTTCACAATTGGAAAATTGGGGATTGTTTGCGATTATAAACAAGACAGGTTAAATTATGTCATAATTGGGAAATTGGGCATATCTAATTCGTTTGCAATAGAGATGATTATAAAATTTTCATGATTTTATTGAATTTTTGTAAACTGACCTAAGGAATTGGGGGTTCGAATTCAGTAAATAGATTTTACCTACTAAGGGATTAGGGGTAAAACAACTCTCAGTAAACTCAAGTGGATGATTACATTACTTGCATCAAATGAAAAGGAGTAGAATTTTATAGGAAAAAGTACGAAATCAATCCTCTAACGATTCTTCTCTTTATTAAAGTTTTTGTTATAAATTTTATGCTTACAATTATATTGATTTCGTATTTGCTCAAAATTACGTAAATTAGGAATTTAGTATTCAACAAGTCAATCCCAGAGGATGATAATTTATTACTACGTTAACAATTGGTTCACTTGTCAAACGTTCATCAATAGTATAAGTTACAGTTTCATTGATATTACTTATTTAATTTTATAAAAAATAGTCTGTAATATTTATTTCATTTTATAAAAAATAGTGTTATATATCATTTATATTAATTAATGTAATTATCTATGACAAAGAAAATTTAATACTTCAAACACTTATTTTCTAAATATTCTTTTTATACCGAACACAAAATAAAATCTGTCTCTTTTAATTATAGTTTCCTTTTTTTCTCTTGAAAATGTGTTTTTCTTATATATCACATAATTACTATTATTCATGGAAGATGGTATAAATAATATTTTAAGTTTTATTTTTATTATCGCTTTAGTACGTAACAAAATCATGGGATATTATATATAATTTTATATTATTTTATCTATCTCAGTATTTCTTTCTTCAAATATATCTTTTATAGTTTTAAATATATAGTGTTTTAACTAAATTTATATTTTATTTAAATTTAAAAATATTGTAAATACATAAAATACTCTTTACTTACAGAAAAACATTAATTTCAAACTATTGTACATGAATAAGTATAGTAGAAAATACTTTAACTTAATTCGTTATTAATATACTTGTTAAGTTTATTAGCAAAACAATAAAAAAATTTGAAGAAAAAATTCAACAATTTAAATTGATGTAATAATTTATTAACAATTGAAATGATGAAGTACATTTTAGTTAAAAAATAGTACAATTTGGTTCAAAATTATTGTGGTTTAGTTAAAAAACGGTTCAAAAATAGTGCAAATTAGTTTAAAAATAGTGCAGTTTGTACAATAGTTCAGTTTATAATAGTTTAGTTCATATTATAGTGCAATCAATTTAGTTTGTTAGGCAAAAAAACAGTTCAGTTCAGTTTGTCTGAACTGTTTTTCAGTTCAATGCAATTCAGGCGAACTATTTTTTAGTTCAGTACAATTTTTAATGGTTTAGTGCAGTTCAGTATATTTTGCCCAGCCCTAGTTATAATCAATTAAAACGTAAAGCGTTGCATTTTTTTGGATTTAATTAGAATATCTTATTAGGATTTAGAAATATTCTACTAAATGGATTAATATAGGATTCAAATTGTTGTTTTTAAAACTCTATAAATAGTGGTACATTCTAATTTTTTAAAACAACTCTTGCAATCATAACAGTAAATTGAATTGAGATTTTCTAAGTTTCTTTCGTACTTTAACTTTGCTTAAAAAGATTTCCAAAAGCAAAGGTTGTGTTGTGATAAAAATGCCTTGTGATATAGTTTCTACTATGAAATTTGGTTAACTCTTTTTGTATTCTTGTTGTTGGAGTGTTCCAATACTATTTGGTTATTGTTATATCAATAGTTTATTAGGAATATGTTCTTTGTGAGACGAAGAGTTAATATAGGTTGGTATCCTATTAAAAGTGTTTAAGAGTTGATTATTGTTATCTTGAGTTTGTACAAACTTGTTTTGTGTAGTGAAACCAATTATTCTAAGGTTGAATAATAACTAAGAATGGATGTAGGATTGTTGGATCTGATCCAGTATAAATTCTCTTATGCAACCTCTCTCTTGGTTTTTTGTCTTTTGTTGTGTTGCTAGCCAATATTGTATCAATCTTGATTCTCAAATTTAATTGCATAGAATTTTCAAAATTGAAAGCGTTTTAGAAAGAACATAAGAAAGGATATTTTTTTTGGAAAAGTTTTAAAACCAATTAATCCCCACTCTTGGTTTAGCTAAGTCACTCTTTGTTTTCTAACATATTTGTCATCTATAAGGGTACACTAGTCATTATCAATTCCACAATCAAATTAAAGAGTAGGCGTCTAATGCAAAGTCTAAAACTGAATATTGCAAAAAAAGTCAATAGAAGTTAAGTATAAATAGGGTTAGTCAACTCAGAGTTGTCTCTCAAAGAATTTAATTACAATCTCAGTATTCCAAATTCTAAGGGTGTCTATAGAAGAAAAAATAATGTATAAGGGGAGGGGGGTTATTGATTCTGTAGTGAGAATAAAACAATCAATAAGCATATTGGTTATGTAGTTCATTTATAATTGAATTCTTCATCAGCTATCTTATAATTATTATTCATCAAATTCTAAACAAAATAAAATTAATCAAACAACCATCAATCAATCCATTGAATATCTCTCACGTCTCCAAGCATCTATGTTTGAGTTTCATATTCTTTTACCTATTGAATTAAGCAAACAAAAGATTGTCAGAATTAAGCAAACTAACAAAAACTCCAATTAAAAACCAAGTTTGAATTCTCAACAAATATTGAAAAATAATCCCAAGTGCAAAAATAATACCTAAAAAATAATAGAAGGTATAAGAACAATTTGATTAATGCATTAACTATCTCTCATATCTTTAGGCATCTATGTTCAAAAATTATATTATTTTACCTTTTGAATCAAGAAAATAAGAAATTATTAAAATTATGCAAACTAACAAGAATTTCATTAAAAAATAAAAACAAAATTATTATCAAGAATTCAAAAATAATTCCATTAGCAGAAATCATAGTTCAAAAGGAAGATACTAGATAAGCACACTTTGTTACAAAATTTTATGATTGAACCTGTTTGGCATAGGACGCCGTAATTCATTATGAACTCACTAGAAAAATCAAGAAATGTTTATCTTTTTATACGGAAGACAAGAGAAAAAAAATAGAAAAAATCTAGTTGGACTCTGTCTAGCAAAGAGACATGAGTAGTGACTGGTGATGGATGGATCTCTTCAACCCTAAAACTCTTTATGTAGCCGTTGGAGAATAATCTTTGCAGTCCTAAATCAATAAACACTAGATTCTATAAAATGTACAATATTAAGTGCATATCTACATTGTTTTGTTGGCAAAAGTGGTTCTATAATGAAAGTTTTGTTAACCTTCAAAACGAAATTGCTTCTTTTCTGCTTGAGGAAATAAATCAAATAATATCCTAGATCACAATTAGCGAATAATCATTTGTTTCTATGTTTGAATTGCACACACTTCTTGAATAAAATCACTTAATTCAAATTAGCAAAGTAAATCTATGTTGGCACATTTAAAGGTTAGCTAGAAGTCTATTGAAACTTAGTAGACTAAGTGGTCCATTTAGTCTCAACAAACTAGATGCTCTAATGAGATTTCACTAATTTCTCAATTACACAAAAACACGTGTTAAAATGTCCAAAGAACATGTATGCATTCAAGCATAAAAGTCACTTATCATAAAAAATTTATAGACAACCATTAGACCGTTTAATGAAATTCAACATATTAGAGCCTTTATTGAGACTTGTTTGGTTGGGTCGTCTAACGTCTCTTAAGGCTTAAAATTTTATTTTTATCACTATTTTCAATTGAAGCTAAGATAATACCAACTAGGCAATTTTTCATTTAAAATAGTGACATTAGTCTCAACTACACTCCAAGAAAGTTAGGATTAAATGTTCTAAATGTAAGTAAAAATGTAATCATCACATGTCTTCACCAATAGAAATGTGGGAGATTATATATAGACATGACATAAGAGGTTTTCTCACCAAGTGTGTGATTGTTGGCATAGAAGTGTAGGAGGCATGCTAAAGAGTGTATTTCACTTTTAAAGATTAGACCCCATTATCATGATTTTATATTGAAATTGAAAACTATTCTTCTAAAATGTTGTAGCCTTAGATGTTAGATGACTAATTTTTTTGTGTCACTCAAATATAACATATAGAACTAAGTTAAAATGTACGAAAATACATATCCTTAAAGGTACATTAAAGACATGTTATGCTATGATAATTTATGTTTTGAACTATTTGTGCTGATGAATTTACATTTGTTTCAAGTTATAAGATGTTGTGCTGTGAGTTATTGTGATTTATTTTGACATGCATAGGGATCTTAAAAATGTGAGATTTTTTGTTTGTGTTGTGATAAGTCTAAGCAATGACTTGGAAGTGTGAAATTCAAGTTAAGCTTGGTTGTTTGAGAAGTCTAAGTAATGTTTAGCTATGTGAAATGTAAGTTATACCTTGTGATTTGTGATATATAACGGGTAATCCATCTTTATGTGTTAGAGATTTCAGATTGACTAGAGATAAGGCGATTTCATAGTATATAAGTGAGTGCAATCCTCACCTTACAATTTTATAGAGTTGAGTTAGGCTTAATCTTCACCTTATAGTATATAAGTGAGTGCAATCCTATCCTAGCAAGATTTGTTGTTGTTCGGCCTATTAGACCAACCGCTATTAGAAAATTTATTGTTTGTTAGACTTATCATGTCACACGCTATCAGATCACCCATTAATTTCTAGTCTCACGCTCGAGATGTACATGTTTCCAGCTTGAAGGTTGTGTGTTGGAGATCCTAAATCGACTAGAGATAAGACGATTTCATATTATATTAGTGGGTGCAAACCTCACTTTAGAAGTCAATTTTGTATTATATCAAAATCTTATTTATTTATTTTTGTCAATTTTATTTTTGAGGAGCAATGTATGTGAGTTTTATACTTTTTATTTTTCACATTCTATAATTTATTAAATATTAAACTAAATATTTAAGGTAGAGGTTATTCATATTATGTCCAAATTAACAAAAAATTATAAATAATTGTACTTAAAATTAAACAAATTTATACATAATTAACAAATAAGAAATTAAAAAAATAACATATAATTAAAAATAATAAAAAAATCATGAAATAAATTTAAGGAACAAAATTGTAAATAAGTAACAATGAAGTGAAAATATGACTGGGAAAAAAAAACCGAGGGAGTAAATTACAATTGAAAAAAAAATGCACTTCTAAATGAGAGAAAATAGGTACACAATGTGAAAGTAAAACAAAAGTTTTCATCGAGCTCAATAATTTTTATATTCTGATTTATAACGTATAAGTAGACTTATGAAATTGGGTATAGCATATATAAATAATGCAAACAAGTTCTTATTTACAAAATTGTTAATGGAAATTTTTACATCATATTTAATTGAATTTCACATAAATCATGTGATTGCATATTTTTACATAGTATTTATTGTAATTTCACATAAATATTGTTGAAGAACTAGAACTACCAGAACTCAACCAAGTTGATGTATAAATCCGAATAAATTTCATATGTAAAGTAAAATTCATAAAGAAAATACAAATAAATAATATAAATTAAAAGAAAAAAACAACAGGTTGGTGGATTTCTGTTAATTTATCTTTGAAAAACAAGCAATGAAATGGTAAATAAACATAGGGACAAGGGATTTGTAAAATTAGGAATACAAAACCCTAATTTGGGAACAACGGTTTGCAATGATTTTATGATTAGCCAACCAAGATAGATATCACAAACCTAACTAACTGCACATGGATCTCAACCAACTAAACTATAGTGGTTGTTGGTTAGTTAGTTAGTTAGTTATAGAGCAACTTTAATCATGAAAGTTACACTAAACAATCTTATCCCCACAAAAAGTAGGAAATAAAAAAATAAGTGCATGAGTTAATTTATCTACTAGTGTAAGGAATGTTTACTCCTGCTTTTCTCTTGTTTAAGATTAAAAATTTTCAAATTTTGTTAACAGGTGTGATTTTCAATTTGTTATTGAAATAAAAGATTTTAAGTTTCAATAAAGCTTTATAATATAGAGTACAATTTAAGTTGATTCATGAAGACGTATAAGTTGTATTGAATTTTTAATAATGTTCCTATAAACATTAATTTAGGGATTGAAACAAATTGAAAGCAATTAAAAGAAATGCAACAGTGATTGAAAACAGAATTAAAACACAACAAAAGAGTGAAAATAAATTAGTAAAAGATGAAAGGTCAATTACCATATTCAAGAATCAAGCAATTCCATTTATAACACTTCTCTAACCATTCATATTCAAGTTCAATTTAATCAATTAATCAAATAAAGTAGCTATACAAATCAAATCAAGTTGTTATTCAATGTAATCCTAACATTTCTCAAATAAAGATTCTATTGATTTCTAAAATTTGAAACCCAAATTAATCATAAAGTGCAAATTCAAAATTAGAGAGTTGAAGAATAAACTTGGAACTTGGAACTTGGAACAAGCAGTGCAAAACTGAATACGGATTATTTGATCTTGATTCTTTGAATTGATTGTCAAAAATTAGTTTTTCATGGATAAAGAAAGAGAATTCTAAAATTGAGAGAAAAAAGAAAAGGAAAAGAGGAGACAACTTTTGAGACTGAAAACTAAACAAATGATTTTTTTTGTCTACATGTGTTAAGCATATTTAGGTTGTACATACGTTCTAAAATCTTAAGTACGCGCCTAAATGTGGGCTCAAATTAGTTTCACAAGTCCAAGGAAAAAATAAATATGTATGGATTTCTTTAAAAAAGTTCAAAAAATTGGTCTCAATATATAAAAGTTGTAGAAAATAGAAGAGGCCTAAAAATACAACAAACCATTTTTTTATTTTGAATTCCTAAAAGTAAAGAATTCAATACAACTAAAATTAACTAAAAATAATACTTACAGAAAACAAATTATAGTCAAAACAGTAAGCAAATGTCATATTTCTTGAAAATATAGTATTAAAACAAATATGTACATTAAGACTAAATTATTACTGCTAGAAGAAAATGAGTCAAAAAAAATGAAAATAGCATTTAAAAAAAATGCGTTAAGAAGGTGCAACCAGAGTGATACGGGAAAAAGTTCACAAAAAGATGTTATGGACTCCAAAACAGGTTATAAGTGCATGAGAATATCAAGAAAAGGTAAGGTTTCAAGGCTTTTGTTTATTGGAAAGATGATAAATGTTCCTGATTGAGGATGTAATAAAAATACATATTTGTAAGTATCTATGAATAAAATTCGTAGTAGAAAATAGATATTATAAATGGATGTTTACGATTAACGGATACGGATATTTTTTTTATACCCGCATGCTAACAGGGTGGGTATGAGTATCATAATATCCGTACATGTGGATACCCGTACCCACTATACTCTAATTTAAATTAAAAAAATAAAATAATTAAAATATTAACACATTGATTTTGAATGGGTTATTTTTTATCAATTGGTTTTAAAAAATCTTTATTTCTTTGTAAATTGTCATTCAACACTTTTTAAATGAGTTATTTGGACATAGTTTGAAATTTATGAATGATATATATTATATTTTATTTGAATTTATAGTTAAAATATGTTGTTAAATATTTTAATTATTTTTTTTTTATAAATACCCGTGGATGGATATTAAAAAAATATGTGGGTACCTACATAACGGATACTTGCACGAATATAGAGACGAGTACGAGATAGATATTTATCCAGTGGATAGGGTAAGGTATAGGGGAACTATTATCTCTATCCGACCCTACCCATCCTAATGATATTCGTATTCGTGATTTGCTTATGGTTTGGACAAAGTTAGGAAAGACCAAATGATGAATGCATGGATAAGGGTAAATTTTGGTCAGTCTTGTTATAAAATAAAATGAACTTTGTTGGTAATTATGATTTATTTTCAAGAGTAATTTTGTTTATTTTTAAAATAGGGATAAATAACAATTTATAAAGCTAGCATTATAAGAAAATGAAATTAGCTTCCTAACAATAACTTTAGACTAAATGTGACACTATTAAACAGACTCTTGATGCCCACTTTCTATTTTTAAGTTGTGGGCCCTACTTTAGTGAAGGGCCCAAGCCAGGCACTTGTGTTCTCACTTTCAATAAACCTTTCAGTTTTCCCCCTCTGTTTTGCACTCATTTTTCTCTCATTCACCCAAAATCAGTTCTCACTCTTTGCTCTTTCTGAAACAGAACCTGAGCAAGGGCTTAAGCGAGATCCTCCTCCGAGCTAACCAAACGCTTTTCCTCCAAGTAAGTTGAACACTAAACTCCTATTTTTCCTCCTTTCCAAGTTCGAATGTGTTGGTTCTGTCATGGGTTCTTCCTCAGAACCTCATTTTCGTTCTTGTGTTCCCATTTTTAGCCCGCTAATTACTTCTGGAGTTGTGGTGCTCCTACGGTTAGGACTTTCTCCCCCTCAAGTTTAGCTCTTAGTCAAGGTAAGGGAAGTTAGGGTTTATAAGTTTTCAAAATGATTTAGTTGTGTTTATCCCTTGCATGTGATTTAAGATAAATTTGATGGAAATTGAGACTATAACGTGAAATTGGAAACATTTCTAACTTACATTAGGCTTAAAATGGGTTTTAGGTTCATTTGACATTGTCAAATTGTAGAATTCACATTTCTGTATTATTCAGACTTGCTGGGCGAGCCAAATATCTCACTGGGCGAGTTAAGCTTTCCAACTTTGACTTATCTCGCAAAATTTTGAATTCTCGCTTCATTAACTGTTATATCAGGCTGAAATTTTTACAACAGGTCCTAGACATATGATTGTTTTGACCGTTGTCACTTGTTTAGTGCATAACTTTTTCTATAGGTAGCCAATCTTTTTACATCGAGTTCTTGATTCAATTAGCTTTCAATTGATTGTAAGAACATAATTTTTGGATTTTTGTACAAGTTGTAGTTTTATTTTTTTAAAACCCTCAACCGGTTTGAATATGCGTTGTTAAGCTATTGTGTAGTATATTTGGTGACTATGTGAATGTATGAGGATGATATGAACTTTTGAAATATAATTATGTACTAAAGTGTGATGATTTGAAATATAATGATGTACTAAAGTGTGATGACGAACTTGCCAATGGATATGTGAGAATTGTACATTGATGATATAATGTATGAGACTTAACTTGGTATATTTTTTTAAAATATGTGATTGTTTTGATATTTGAAATTTGAAATGGTAATTATTCTGATATAATATGTGGAGTATATGAGGGTTTCATGGAGACATTCCTTTAGTGATAAAGTAGTGTCTGTAGTGACTTAAGGATTCAAGTAAGGATGTATCCTAACACTCTAATGAATCAATCAGACTTAGAGTAGATTGGTTCATGTGGTGAGAGTAGCAGGAGGTTCTAGTCTTTGGTAGAATAATGACCTTAGATGATCATGGACTAACCTTGTGTGTGGTAGGGTGAAACCCATTGGCAATGACTTTGTAGAGTAGTATAGGCCACCACAAGTGCAAACAACCAGTGAATCCGATTGCACTACATGTATCCAGATAATTGAGTTAGAGGGTTTGTCTCAGTTTGTTATCACATGTTGCTTGTGTTTAATAAATTGCTTTCTTATTTATATGTTAAAATTATTTTTTTCTCTAGCTTACCCTTTCTCTCTGTGTCTGTTTCTTGTGTGGTGTTTTCATTTTTGCAATGATCGCCAATTTTGGTGTGAGCAAATGTGGAGACTCTTGGTGATCGTACAGATAGTGTAGATATCGCTGTTTATTTAGGCATGATAGATCTTGCTCAATGTTGAGCTCCTTTTGAAGAACAATTTTATTTTAAATTTCTTGCTCTGTGAGCAATCCTTTTGGCCAAACTGTTTCATGTTTAATTTATGTTTATGGCATGGTTTTGTGCCTTAGTACCCTTTTCCAATATACTGTGGATAAATGTAATGGTTGATTCTATATACTTAATATTGCATGATCTACTTTATATTATGATTATGTGATGTTTTGTTTATTAGAGTTTATCCATTAAATAGGATGTCACAACTCTAACACGACATAAAAAGAACAAACTTTTTTTAAATATTTAAAATAATATCAAATTAATTTTAAATTTAATTTTATATTGTATGTTTATGTTAGTTAAATTGACCCCATTAATTTTTTTATTATATAAAGGATTGATATATGTAAGGACCTAAAAAATGTTAAGTGTTGATGTGGATGATATTGAGTAGATAATAGGTGTAGACGAGGCATAGTAAACAATATATGTAGATAAGTAAGAGTATAATGGTGGAACTTGATTATTTTATTATTAAAAAGGCTTGAGCTATAAAAGGAAAGTTAAATAATCAAGTTTTATTTTATAAACATTTCATTCTCCCTAAACATATTTCTTCTCTTTCGAATTTTGATCAAGTTGCTCATTCATTTGAAGATTTGAGAGCATCCTAGGAATCCTAGTCTGGAAGGCTATCATCCAACTGATTAGAGATTGAATCAAAGTAAGATGATCTTATACTCTTTTCTTTAGAGTCATTTAATGGTATGTTTGCATGTAGGTGAATTGTTGGTTGCATGTGACTCTTTCAGGTTCAAGATGAGTCTATGCAAGTCAATGATCTTTAGGATGGGATCAAATCGTTGATATGGAGTTTTTCTTCGTATAGAGTAGAACAACTGTGAGAGTGCTTGTTGGTAAATTGTTATTTAATATTATGATTTTGGTTGCTTCATTATTGAATGACTTTTACATTTGAGAAGAGATACGATGATGTTGTATGTTGTTGGTTGTGCACAATATGATGAAACTAAAGATGTGTGTGTGTGTGTTGGTTGTTTTTCTATCAAAGATTTGTTGTATATGAGATTTTTGAGAAGTTAAGAAAGTTTAGATTCTTGTATTACATCAGCTAAGTCTAGTAGTTATATTGTAGGTAAAATTTTAAATATCAAGTCATTTATTTAAGCATAGAAAATGAGTAGAAACACATTAATAAACCAAAGGAGTCAACTGATATAGTGTTTTGCAATTGTGAAAAGAAAGTTTTAGACGATAATATGAATGAGTTTGGAATTATTTGGCTCATGAGAATTGATTTTAGAATTAAATGACATGTTTTAAAAGGTTTAAGAGAGAAAATCTATGTAGAAATCAATAATACCCCCTAATGTACTTATCAATTCTCCCATGTTGAGTAGACGAAGTACTCATCGATGAGTCATCCACCCGTTGAGTGAAAGTGAAAATTCCAAACTTCAAAGAGAACTTCATTCAATACACCCATAGGGTGAGTTAGACCCATTGGGCGAGCTTAGTGGATTTAACTCCCAGTAGTTTGAGTTGTTGGGTGAGTGGTAATGTAATTGAGCGAAAAATGTTTTGTTAAAATCCTAAGATGTGCATTTGATGGACAAATTTTGTGCGGCTTTTGTTCCAAGACTTATTGTTAGGCATATTAGTTTCCTTGTTGAATGAAAATCCAAAGAGTTCAAAAGGAAACTGGACGTTGAGTGAACCATGTAATTGTTGGACGAAATACTCACTAGCTAATACCTTTAGTGGACAAGTGTGTGAGCTTGTTGCACAAGAACGAGGAAAACTATTTTCAAAATGTGAAAAATTTTGTGATTTGACAAAATGATGACAATTCAACCACCCATCTTAGTTAATTACTTATTGCATTACTTATCGTCCTTACATATTTATTTATCTATCTATCTATCTATATATATATATATATATATATATATATATATATATATATATATATATATATATATATATATATATATATATATATATATTTAAAAGGCAACCATAAATAGCATGTGATAACATAGTCCAACAGGAAGTAGAACATCATAACATAGTACATGATAATTTTAGTCCAACTTGAAATAGTATATCATGACATAATCCAAAATGAAGTAGTACAAGATAACATACAACATGATAACATAGTCTAAACCAATATAGAATTCCTAATTTCACATGGAGGTTAACCACTCCCCATCATCATGTTAAATACCTTATTCTAGCGATGATTGATAGGCATGCCCGTTAACCTTTTGGTGGCCATGGGGTTTGTGCATAGGAAATCATAACACTAGTTCGTAAGATTATCTTCCTATATATTCATGCCGATAAGCATTTCCCATATATCACTTTCGGTGTATTGGAATGTTGCCTTGCGACGCATCATCCCCACTTGCTTATTGAGAATATCATTGCGCTCCACAATAGCAACCACTTGTTGCTCCACTATGGATGATATTTTCTTGAACTGAGAGTTCCTCTATCCCATTACATCCATGAAGTTGTCTAGCTTTTTACTAAGCTTATCAAACTAAGTTCATCACATCCACCATAGGGGTTTTTCTTTTTGAGCCACGTGATGTTAACTAATTGAGTTGGGCTAGGACTGTACTCATCCATATGTGGCGATGATTGTGGAGGTTGGTAATAAGTCCCTTCAATGGTAGGGGCATCAAGTATGTACTCAATTTGATCATTGAGATCAACCTCTAAGCGTGCTTGCTAGGTTGACGACGTGCTTGGCGTGCTGTTCTCACTCCACCACCAGTAGCTTTATCAGCCGCCCATAACTCCTCCATCAAATCATAGTGTCTAATGTTAATAACCTTCCATTTAGCCACAATTGGCTTAGCTTGAAATGTAAGTGAACGTATATGTCAACAAATAATTTGGCATTCACATTGGTAGTAAAGACATGGTTCGTGCTTATTTACCCTTTTTAGGTCTTCCCAAACTTCATCTCAGCCTCGAATCGTTTGGATAATGAACTCCATCCAAATCCACTAAGTGAATTGAACAACTCATGAAGTTTGTGCCATTTTTCCTTCAAAACCTTTTGCCTATTTTTTATGTTATTTTTCTTACTCCAACAAACCCCAATTGGTGAAGATTAGTAACGATATTAGTATATGCTTGAGTTGTTCAAATTTCCCCCACCTTGTTCCCTATTCGAGCTCCTTCGATCATCACATTTAAAAGTCTTTCATCCATCTCCTCTGTCCATTTCATAAATTCTCGGGGCCCGATAGAGGAATCTGTGGCAACACTCTTTCCCTTGTTCATGATTTCACCTAATCCCAAAAACTTGAGGGCATAACATTAAAGCATTTGATATAAATGACAAACTTTTTCATTAAAGATAGCATAGTCAAACAAGTCAATTAAGTACATCAATTTAAGAGTTCTCATAATCTAGCCACATTTGTTTTGTTAAATCATCCCTAAAATCACAACCAATCTTGTAATCATCTTCACAAAATTGAGCAGCATTAGTTTCCACCTGCTCTTCGATCAACTCCCTATCAACCTCATCAATTAGCGATTCATCATTGTCCAAGTTGAGTAGGAAGTTATGTAGGATGCAACAATGTTTGTCATTGTCTCTAAACCATAATGAGGTTCACTTCCACTTGCTATAATGAGGAATCTTTTTCTGAAACATTGAATGTTCTTTCAATCACATTCTTAGTGATGAATGAAAATGGCTAAACAGATCGTATGGATTTTGTGGACCTCTTTATGTGAAATCATTAAGGTATTATCTTACACCTTAATATAGAGTCAATATTGCTCTTTTCAGCATAAATCCAACATCCCCCTAATAGTACTTTCCTACATCATTGTTCATATATGACTTATCAGTAAAAATAAATAAAAAGTAAGTCAATAACCTTCAGGTATGAGCAAGGGATCATCTTGTACTATAGCATATTTCAAAATTATTGAATCGGATGTTGTCCCTTCCAAACCAACTAAAACATATGTGAATTTCATATCGAAATCACAAACAACAAACAAATTTTGAGTTGGCCAATCCTTTCTCCCTCAGAACCTAGGAGCATAAGATCTGTAGACCCTTACTCATACATGAGTTCCATCTATGGCCCCTAGATAATCCTATTTGATATAAATGACAACTATCAATGAAGGATGAATTTGTACATGTTTTTGTGAGAAATTTTATAAGCAAGTCATTTTACTTTTACCTTAAAGTATGGGAAAACTCGACTATTTTTGGCCAAATTTGGATGAACCTTACATCGTAAGGGCTGAATTAAAAATTCAGACTCTAAGGTCAAAATTGCATCCAAAACATTATGGAAATGTTTGCTAACAGTTGACCCATAATGATGGAAGAAAAATGCACACTTCGGTTCTTTACATTATGCTCAATTATGTGTAGAAATTTTGCAACTTGTTCTTCCACCATTGACCATATATCATTGATTTCCTTCACTAGTCTAGTTGCCTTTAGCTGCTTAAATAGGTTAATAAATGGCTCTAGTCCCGTATGAATAATATCACAACATTGATTAGTATGCACCAAGTAAGACATCAATTACTCTCTACGATAGTCTTTGTCTGGCACACATTCCATAATAATATTGTTATGATTTGAATACGTATTCAATATATTCAACGCATGTGCAACAATGCATAACATTGTCACTATGACTAATGTTGTGCGCATTTGTAATTGATGGTGTAAATATGTAACTATATTAAAGTCCACACCCACAACATCATTAATTATATCATCACCATCCAAATATGACAGTTTTAATTCTTCGTCCTTCTATATTACCTTAAACAAATATAAACCCTATCACATACTCATAAAAATCAACCATTAAAATTTTAATGTTTTAAAAGACTACAAAATGAATTCAAATTTCTAAAATAATAAAAAATATTGCACAAAATAATAACATAAACATTTAAAGAGAGTTTTTCTCAAATTGTTTATAGCACTAATTATGAATAATGCACATAATACAAACAATTCCATGTATATGTATGAAAGGTGATTGCCACAATACATAGAAGTAAATAATACATGGAAACAATCCAAAAAAATAATGCACAATACAAATATGATAATTTTGAAAATCTACAGACCTTTTGATGACTCTTGAGAACTTTTAACAATGTCCATGAAATCCACTTGATCATAACTCAAAGACCTACACTAACCAAGGCATACTAGAAAATGCAAATGATAAAAAAGGCCTCCTCCACGAACCACCAACTAACCTCCACCAGGTCCTCGACTTGAGAATGAAGATAGCTCCACCACCTACACCAACACAGAAACTGAAATCAGTGAACTACAAACTGAGCACCACCACAGGACAACCCAAACAACAAAGTTGAAACACCTACACCAACAAACACAAATCAAAAACTGCAAATGTGCTACTTATAAACGACAACTGAGCATCACCTATAACAACCACTATAACACCCCTTTCGAGATACGTGTAATTTATAAATCGCCAATACTTCCAAAAATATAACTCTGATACCATCACTAAGAAGTGAAAATTTTAAAAACTTTATTTCTCCAACAAAAAAGAAACGTTTTAAAATCAACCAAACTAATATAAGTCATCAAAGGAAACTTATTACAAATCCTTCCAATTTGAAATAAAATTTTACTAAAGTCCATTATTACATCTTATTCAAAAGACACAACCATTTGATTTCCAAATACTCCCAAAAGCCTTCCTAACGAGCCCCTCACAACCAAGGTTGTCAAACTCGAGAGTTTACATAAGCTCGTGAGAGCCCAGTAAACTCGAATTGTAAACTCGTAAGAGTTTACTTCACATGGAAAAAAATAATTTATATAAATAATATCCTAATTTAAACAAGTCCGTAAAATTATATAGCTTAAAAGTAATTGAAATAAATAAGTTCATATAAATACTGTAAAACATAAATTCAAATATCAAATGTCTATGTGTAATCCTGTAATGATATCATCATCTCCATCATCATCATCATCTTCATCCAAATCCTCCCCTGATGAAACATGTTCATCCTCATCGGCATCAAAATTTATGTTATCAAGATAAAGAGCATTTAGAGCTAGATCTATTGTTGGTCCATATAAGGGAACATTTTGAATATCAATTTCACCTTCAGCTTGCTCAATCTCAACATCATCTTCCTTTTCAGTTATCCATTCATCATCTGATTCAATGTCATCAAATGGTAGAGCAACAATTTTTTTGAATTTGTCTACTTTTCAACTTCAAGTTATACATCACATAAACTAAATCATTCATCTTTTTCTAATGTAAATAGTTCCTTCTCTTTGTATGAACCTAAAATGAAATATTAAATTTTAGTAGATATAAACCTAATAAAGAAAATTATAAATTAGAAATAATTTAAATTACCTTCTCAAATGAGCTCCAATTACGCTAACAACCCGAAGAACTACAAGTCAAGCTTAGAATTCAAATAGCAAATCTCTTCAACTCTGGAGTTGCATCCCCAAACATCTCCCACCACTCACCAAGATTTAATGCTTTTCTGCATTCCTTTGCATCTTCCATTTCAAAAAGACCTCTAGCAAAATGAAATTCAACAATTTGCAAATTAATTTTTCTTTTTTTTTTTGCAATATATGGCACCAATCTTCTCATGCATTCATACAATCCTTCTTTAACCTCTCCACCATCATCACATCTAAAGTTAGGTTCATAGTGGAAGTTGGGGATGAGAAAATAGGTAGCTACATGCAAAGGCCTATGAAGTTGACTATCCCATCAAGCATCAATTATTCTCCAAACCTTTTCATAACTACATTCAATACCAAACAAATTTCAGATATAAGGAATTAAACTTTTAATGAGTTAAAGTTTGGAAGTATACCTCTTCTTAATATTGTTAAAATTGGACCTAATCTTTTCTTTTGCATAATCTATCTCTTCATAAATGAAACCCATTGCGGGTTTTACATCTGTGTCCACCAATCTTAAGACAACCATGAGAGGGGTAGTAGCCTTCAAGCACGTGGAGACATTCTTCCAAAATCGGTTGTCTAATACCATGCGTTCTATTCTTTTCCCCTCTTGTGATGTTCCAAATTTGCTTGTCTTCCACTCCTTGGAGTTAAACATGGTCAATAATGATGCCTTCAATTCATGAAGACAACCAAGAGTTAAATATGTCGTGGCAAATCTAGTCACATCTAGTCTTATCAAGTCTCTACCTTTAGTGAACTTTTTCAAAAACAAAATCAACATTGTTCTTCCATAAATGTAAATGGTAATCTTTCTTTCCTTCTTGATTGTTAATTCATGGACCTTCAAATTCTTTTCAAAATCTTCAAAGATCAAATCAATACAGTGTGCAGCACATGGAGTCCAATATAGTCGTTCTCTTTTTTGCATCAACAAATCTCCAACTGCCTTGAAATTTACAAAATTATCAGTAACAACTTGAACTATATTTTCTTCTCCAACATACTCAACAACATCATCTAACATCTTAAATAATTTATCAGTTGTTTTTGAAATGTCTGAGGTGTCAAGTGAATAAAGAAAAACCATCCCTTTAGGACTATTCACCAAGAAGTTGCAAATAGAACGTCTTTTTTTTGTCCCTCCAACCATCAGACATAATGGTACAACCAGTTCTCTTCCACTCCTCCTTGTATTCTTCAAGAGCTTCTCTTTAATATCATGATAAGATGGTGGTTTGTAGCAAACTCCACATTTATCAATCATTTCACACATTTTGCAAATGTTGGATTTCTAATCATATTGAAAGGAATGACATTAGTGTAAAAGACTTCAGCCACTTAAGCATCAACCTTTTTTTTTTAATCCTTTTTTCATCATTTGATTTATAGTTGCTTGGACTCCCCCTTTACTAGCATTGGCAACTATTTGTTTTCCATTAAAGCCAAACAACCTATGTCCTCCTTCAACACTTCCACTTTCTTCATCTTCTTCATCAATGATATTCAACTTTCTTCTCTTTAATGTTGCATGCGTAACTTCTGCAATTATCTTTATCATCAAATTTTTTATTTCTTCCGAAATAGAGGCACAAGGTTCAAAATCCTCCCTAGTTCCAACAAGATGATGTTTGAATCTAAATATCCCTCCACTCACAATCTTTGAGCAATAGTTACATTTAACTTTTCTACCATTGCCATTAATATCTAACCCGTGTTTCCATCCAATATCAGACCGGTTCCCCGGAGCATTTTTACTTCTACTCTTGATAGATGAGGATGCAATTGGATTAGTATCCACTGAATTTGAAGCATTTCCAATCATAATGGTCTAAATTTTCACTACAAAATTAACATATAAAAAAAATCACAGTTGAACTAAACCTATAAAGGGCTTAATTAAAACTGCAATTATTTAAGAAAAAAATAAGAAATAATACTATTTATTAAGTAACAAGCTTGGTAAAGATGAGTTACGAGGGATAGATCACACAACGGAGACCGAAGCACTACAAAGGGGAGATACGACCACGGTTGACAGCGAGATGGTGGCCAATGATGACGACAATTATCATAGACAGGGATGCGACGATGAGGCAAGACGACGGCGAGGTGATGCGACCAGTGATGCGACGCGAACGCAAACTGTGACAGATGCGAACAATGACGTGACGCGAACGTGAGCGCGGTGGCAACCTCCACACGCGACGTCGACTACAGTGGCCAAGATCTCCAGACGCGATGAGGAGAGCTTAACAGACAACAACTAGAGGGCAAACGAAACTGAAGAAATCGAAAACCAAAAACCCTAAATCACGTTTCAAAATCATGTCAGATCACCTCCAAGCGATGTCGTTTTCGTTTCATTTTTTCACCCATTCAAACTCGCACACACGTTCCAAACTCGCGATTTTGCGCAATTCAAACGAGCCTGCTTCCGATTAAACTGATTTTACATCAAAAATGAGTTTTCTTCTGAGTTAACTCGGAAGCCATGTCTAGGATCGCAAACTCGTCCGAGTTAACTCACGAGTTTCATAATCAGGCTCACAACTATGCTTCTCTAACTGCATTTGCATCAACATTTGCTCTCGTATAACATACACGTTATACGATCATCGCACAAACACAAACGACACACAAAAGCAAGGATGGGCTAACTTGATAAAACATCATTCCACAACATAATATCTGCATATCACTCACCTTACAATATCACAACATATGCATAAACTTAACCAAGTTAACAATCCATCACATGTCCGTACATATTACCACCAAGTAATACCAATGGCATGACATGCTCTCATAACCCCTACAAAGTGCACACTTCTGATTAGTCATATTAAGAGCCCCAACAAAGTGCACAACTTCGCATTACTCTTATTAAGAGCCCTAACGAAGTGCACCTCCATTAAAATTTACACAGAGATATCTTTCATTACATTCATATCCAAGTATACACCATCTCATCATGATCACACACCAATCAACCATCACATGATTATCTACATCCGTGATCAATAAACACACAAGCACATCAAGGCCTCCTCATCCCATGTATTGCAACAAATTGACACCATACAATCATCATCATTATATTAACATACATTAGTCATCATGCCTAAACATACAGTATACTACAAACAAAACCTATCACAATTTATCACAACCAAAGTATCAATACCATACAACCATGAAAAACAAGCAATCATGTGTAACATATATCTCCAACTACAGACCTCTAAACTAAGATCATACCATTCAAAGAGAAGAACAACATGTTATAGACTAGCTGTCAAAATTTTAGCTCAATTCAACGGTTAACAAATAGGGAAAAATCAGTTTTAAGAAAAATACAATGACTAGAAAAATCGGTGGCACCCAAGACCTAGAACCTGGTGCCTAGTGCCCAGAAACCCAAGACCCGACGTCCGACAGTAGGAATCCAGCTCCCGACGCCCTTAAAACGCTAGGCTTAGCGCCTGGCAAAAGGAAGCCAGCGCCTAACACCCCTTATTGCGCAAAAATATGAAAAATAACATTTTTTTCATGAACAAGACACATGTTTCATACATACCCAACATCCAAAATATACACAAAGCTTACCAACCATCTCATGTCATTCTTATGAACCCAAAAATATGTATACATCATGGAACCCTTATACTAATATCTTCATGCATAGATACACACCACTTACTTCAACTCTAAAATACAGAACCCATATATATATATATACATATATATATATACATATATATATATATATATATATATATATATATATATATATATATATATATATATATATATATATATATATATATATATATATATATATATGTATATACATATGTATATATATGTATACATATGTATATATATGTATACATATCTATCTATATATATATATATAAAAGTATATGTATGTATATGTATGTATATGTATATATATACATATGTACATGTATATATATATATACATATACATATATATATATATACTTACCTCGCTTAAAAATAAAATAACAGTGGACCATTTGAAAGTCATTTCTTACAATATGACTAATATAACATATAATAAAAAAGTACCTCTTTATAAACATAATCCACCCATGTCAACAACCCATAAAAAACATGTTCATAAACATAATCCACGTTTTTTCCTAAAAAGATAAAGAGAGACAAGACCTATATTTAACCCAAACCAAATTTTATATACTTTTACACATTCTTTAAATTTTCGAAACCTTAGACATAGTTTTTGATAACCTTACCAATTACTTATCTTAAAAGCAAAATAAAAAGTGATCAAATAATGTACAAATAAATATACATATCAACTAGATAATGATGTATATTATATAATATCCACTATGATAATAACCAACCCAAAATTCAATCTATGTATATAAATGGAAATAAAAATAGAACTATAATTGTCGTGAAACATCACATTGCATATTTGACACAATAAAACCAAATCATAGACCAATAAAGGAAAAACAACCATTGACTATGCTCATACTAATTATCAAGACTCACCAATCCATATGTTTTATGCTAATCTAAACATGATAATACGAATAGTAATTCAACATATACAAGGAAAAAAAATATAGATAGCTCCCCTTACCATTCAATGTTTTTCTGTTATAAATATAAAAAAATTCAGCACACAACCTTTGCTCTTCCCCATATAAACACTCCAAACGTACACATCAAGAATTGAACCCTTGGCCACCAACCCCATAACAAGGATCTAACCAACTATGCTACACTTCACTTCAGTAAAATTATTTATTTATTCATTTGAATGATACCTTACATCCCAAAACCACCTTTGAATAAATAATTATTTTGTTCGAGTCTTACAACATAGTACGAGCTCAACACCACCACACAAACTCAACTACACCACCTACAATTTAAATCGTGAAAGTGAAGTCAGTAACCACATGTCAAGGATGTCCTCAACCCGTCAACCCATGCAAGACCACCTCCTCAAGCTGCCGACAATGGCATCATCAACCACCTCCTGCAAAGGAAATAACACAAGCACTTTCAAATACGTGCAAGTGAATCAGTTCTAAGGTATAAAGACCACATTCAATGTACTAGGATCAGATTTGCAAGGAACTAGATTGGATCCCTCTACATTTCCATGGCCATATCCATTCCAACGTCAAATGGGATCAGATCTCTTCTCCTGAATGGTTATTAGATCAGTTCCAATATGCATGGATCTGATCCCTTTCCACAAAGCTCTCAATGGATATGTTCCAACGTGTATGGATCAGATCCCTTTCTATAAAGTTTTTGGTGAATCGATTCCAACGTCCATTGATTGGATCCTCTCCAAAAAGCTAAGTGAATTAGTTTAACACCTCATTGGATCGGATCCAATAATTCACTATTATCTTCCTACTCAATTTTCTTCTTAGTTCCATACCTCATTAAGGACCACTTCCATGGTTGATCCTCCATTCTTCACCACCATGCTTTCTTCTCGTAGCACTTCACATTTCATTACATCAACAACACACATAAAAAAATTTCACCCAATCTAAAAAATAATGCAAATAACTAACCTGAAATGGCACCAGTACTAGACGACTCTCTCTACCAAAGCAAAAAATTGAGATTGTCTTCTCCACCTCTTACAACATATGATGAAGGATCGTCTCGGATTTTGGGGTGAAATTCGACTAGAACGAAAATGGGTATGAACCCTAAAACGAATGAGGGAAAATGGAGGACGTCAATTTGGGGGTTTTTGGAACGGGAGGAATTCACGCCACTTGGAGGAGGTTCCAAGAAAATGAGGAAGATCTGCCACTTTGAATCAGAGATTCAAAGATAAGGATCGGTGGTTTTGAGGAGAACCTCGAGACTTGAGAGAAAACTCAAATTTTCATATAACTCAAATCTGAATACAAATGTTTATCACAAGGGCTTATATACTATAGGCCGAAACACCAAAAGGCCCAACACAACTAAAGGTCCGATGAAGCCCAAACAAAAACATTACAAAAAAATATAAAAGAGTTCATATTCTACGATCTGAAGCTAATCCGAGATCTCTTTGAAGGTCTTGGACATGATTCCATCAATTGCTTTGAAATCCCTATGACAATCCTGAATCATGCCTCCATCATTGCCTCTGGGTTGGAGAAAATTCGACCTCGAATTTTAACACTTTGTTACCTATAACCAAACACACAAACATAAGTGTTGAAAGCACACAAAACCAAAATAGTCTAAAGACAGAAATAAAATGTTGTAAAAAATAATGAGATTGAAATCTTGGAAGAGGCTAATCTCTTATTATCAAGGTGCTTGGAGATTGTCCTCCAGAATCAAAGATAAACCTGCAGAACACATCAAAGAGTTTCAACACAACTATACTATCCACAGTGAAACAAAATGTAAAATAACCCCTAATAATTAGAACAAAAAAAGAGTGCCCCTGAAATCCCTTAGGATTTTCATGATAGGACACACAAGTAGATGATTAAAGTCAGGTTCATGTTTTGCCCATGTTGTTGCTGCCTTTTCTATCATCTTTTCTTCAACCCACTACTTATGCCATTGCTCCTTAATGTATAATTCTTCTCTATGCATTAAGACAAAAGGGGAGGGGTTAGTAAGTGTTCCCAATGAAAATGAAAAATCATGATGTGAATGGGAACAACAATTTAACGCATTATCATCCCCCTTTAAAGAATTCATCTCAACCATGCATGTCAGGGGTATGAGGAGAGACTCTTTCTCGTGTTTCTCTCTTTGTTCTTCTTCCTCCTTTTCTTGTCACTCTTTCTTCTTTTTCTCTCTTAGCTCGTTCTCTTTTATTTCTATTAGCACTTTCTTCCTTTGTTCCCTCTCAAAATTTCCACTCATGTTGCTTTTTCCAACATCTCAAATCGTTGGAGTCTCATTTGTACTCTTGCTCTCTTGCTCTAACTCTTTCTTTGAGCTCTTCCTTTTGTTGTTCTCTTTCTCTCATCTCTAGCTCTTTTTTCTCTTTTAACTCTCTCTCTTGTCTTGCCTTTTCCCACATTTCCTTTAGTGTTCTTTTGGCCTTTTCACGCTCCTTTTTGTTTGTTGCTCTCGTCTGACTTCGAGATTTTGCCTAACACTCATTTTCACCTCTTTCAAGTATACAATGTAATCCCGGAGTTCCTGAAGAGTCATGTACTTTGAGTTCCAATTAGGACATTGATAATTTTCGTGTCCATATCCTTCACACTTGGTGCACCTAATTGCACTTGTTTTGTCGCTTGACAATGATCTTCTATCATGTTTGTGCTCCCTTCTAAGTTCCCCAAGTTTGCTATTCAGCCTGATGATTCTGGACACAATGAAGTTGATATCCTCTAACAAGGTCGAACGTGTATGGAACATTGTGGAGTGCTCAAAATTGCTAATTCCTGCAATTAAAGATAGGAAACAAGAACTAACAAAAGAACACAATAAGTAGTTAGCACAAGTAATGTGGATAAAATTATCAAACGGGTCTCACCACTCCGTACGTGTTTACACTCAATTTCACTTGTGTTTCACTCTTTAAGTGTATTCACTCGTTCTCAAGTTCCTACTCAGTTCTTCAAAGAACCTTCAATCAACCCATCAAGAATTCAACATCAAAGTGAAAGATGTAACAGATCTAAGCTCAACTCAGGAGGTCAAGGAAAGGAAAACTCCAAGACAAAACCAAGGAAATTTAAAGACAAACTAAAAAGCACCAAAAGCAAAAAAGGGTTAAACCAAAGAGAGTGAATATGTGACAAACTAAGCCCTGACAACGAGAAAAGCACTTTAAAAGACAAGAGTAATCTAAACAATGTATTTAGAATTACTCGTGGAAATGTGAAACAAAGTGCTCAAGCTAAATTGTGGTGAATAATTCAAACTCCCACAAGCAATACTTCCAACAATTTAACCCAAGGTACATTGTCCCACAACACAAGAATCCAAGGAAAATTAAACTCAAAAAGAAAAGTGATAGACAATGGACTCAAGCAAAGCTAGAAATTCAAGAAAAGAGACTTATACTCACAAGAATATTGACCCAGAAATAAGCACAATAGGCACCATGTATATCCGTCATAACAACATCCAAAACAGCCCAAAAACAGCTCAATTCACGCCTAAAACAAAGGGAGAGAGCAATAAAACACACTCAAGACTGTTGTCCAAATCAGTAGAATCCACTCCCAAACAACCCTCAACAATTGTGTTGTCCAGTCCTCCATCTATGCACGTTTTAGTCAACAAGATCTCCCCAAAGTAATTAGGACAGCCACTCAAAACACTAACATTAACAACACCTCAAGCTCCTATTTGGTTCATGTGAACAAAGGAAGCAACGCTAAAGCAGAAGGGAAAGAGAGGTTGAGTGCACCGTAAAAACAATAACACTTCAAGTTGTAGTAGCAAATATCAGATTGAAAATTCTTTCGTGGTACTATATTGGCACCATTTGAGAATAGTACATCTAGTGCAACGTGCCAAATTGTTGTCAAAGAATCACCACCCTAGGTTATAATCCCAACCACTTGATGAAACAATAATAACTCTTAGTTCCACTTGGCAATTGAATGTTTCACTAGGATTGAGTGGATGAACGTGGCAGCAATTCAACGCCAATTCTCCACCATGTTGCACACCAATACCTCTACTTTCACCGTTTCAAACATATTTTGCACTTAACTCACAACACGCACATGCTTCTTTTAATGGTTGGCACCAAATGGGATATAAACAGGTTGCTGCCAAACAATGATTCATGTAGCAGCTGCATCAAGCACCAAATCAAGCCTTGACAAATTCTGTACCGCTCCAAACAGCACACGCAAATGAGTTTGCTTGTTCTAATTCAAAATGAGACTGCCACCGACTACACTAATTACCACCACCAAATGAACCAAGCGGGGCTATTGTGTTGAATGGTTTAGTTGCCACCGCATGGGCCAATATCCTGTTGTACAAACCTAATTAAAACAGATCCAAGTCTCCAAATACTTACTGCACTAGAATTTTAATTCCCAATCTGTATGCTTCTAGAAATTCAAAAAGGGCTGCTAGATGGACACAAAGAAAATTTGTTGCCCTAATTCTAACTACACTGAATTGTTGTTGTTCAATCAAATTCTGCACCATAATTTCAACAAAAATGGCTACAACGATCTGCACTAGATATTGGCACCAAATTCAAAGATAATGGAATCAATTTGTAGCCACTGAATGGGTTAAATCACCACGTTGCACCAAAGAAGAGCAACCAACTTAATTCAAAATACTGCACCACCGCATCAAAAGTTCCAGTTGCCACCGAAAACTTTGCTGCATCATTCACCTATTTAGTAGGCTGCTACAAAATTTTCACTGCACCAACTTGCACTTGATGATGTCAAGCATGTCTCTACTGCACCAAATAACTAAGACAGACCTCAAGCATCCACTTTTGCACCAAGAAACTAGAAAATTGCACCAATAGCGCACTGCTTAACCAATTTAAATGTTCCAGCCCTGCTGTGCACACTGCTTGATGATGCCAAAACTTCCACACAATGCATTTGGCACTAAAACAACCACTACTTGATTACACCAAGAGTAGAACAAATTTAGATTTAGTGTGATTGCTACCCTTGCTTAAACCAGAAAGTTGTTGGCAATTGTATAAACTATAATTTCTTGCTATTGCACCGAGAAGATCATGATGAATTTCCTTTGCACCGCTTGGCCTCTTTCTCACTTAGCCAATCTCTGACGCACTTGTCACAACCAACTTCAATTTCACAATTTATCTTCCTGAATCAATTTCACAAACATTTGGTATGCATTGCTAACTCCGCAGCCCAAAACAATCCCAACCTAGAAACCGGTATGCGTAAACAGAAAGCTTCGAGCTAGAGAATCCAATTTCAAAAAATGGTTGAATGGGTGTAAGCACAAAATGAACAGTGGTTTTTCAAACCACTCATACGCAGATGACCACACCATCCGCTCTTCACTTCAGCTCATGCCTTAGAAGAAATAATGATTGCGATTTAGCAACTTTGCTTTAGAGAAATAAACGAAAGAGCACGAAGGATGAACAAGAACAAATACGGCAGAACCCAAAATGCGCCACAAATGGAAGAACGAAAATCCCGAATGACTCAAATCAATCGAGCTCTGATTACCATATGATGAAGGATTGTCTCGAATTTTGGGGTGAAATTCGTCTAGAACAAAAATGGGTATGAACCCTAGAACGAATGGGGAAAATGGAGGACGTCGAATTGGGGGTTTTCGAAAAGGAAGGAAGTCACGCCACTTGGAGGAGGTTCCAAGATAAGTGAGGAAGATCCGCCACTTTGAATAAGAGATTCAAAGATAAAGATCGGTGGTTCCGAGGAGAACCTCGAGACTTGAGAGAAAAATCAAATTTTCATATAACTCAAATATGAATACAAATGTTTATCACAAGCGCTTATATACTATGGGTCGAAACACCAAAAAGCCCAACACAACTAAAGGTTCGATGAAACCCAAACAAAAATATTACAAAAAAATATAAAAGAGTGCTTATTCAACGATCTGAAGCTAATCTGAGATCTCTTTGAAGGTCTTGGACATGATTCCATCAATTGCTATGAAATCCCTATGACGATCCCGAACCACGCCTCCATCAACTTATACACTGCATCAACCACATATACCAACCTTCTATCTTATTCAATTCATATTCAATGGCTATTTTAGTCAAAAGAAAGTCAAATGTAACGTGTGTAAGACCCGCGAAATTTAATTAATTAAATAAATAAATAATAAATGCAAGTAGTGAGAGCTTTTATGACATTAAATGTTGAATAATATGATGTGGAAAAGTACTAGCTCAAATGGTTGAGAGTACTTAGTTATGTGAGAGGACTTGGGTTTGAATCCTATGTATGTCATTTATGTGTTTTTTAATTGATTATTATTTTAATAATATGCTTGATCATGATGAGTGACAATATAATCCTAGAATTATAGACATTATCACGAAACATGAATTGGTTGAATGGTCGTGCATTTATTTGACATTGGCATCGTTATGGGTTTGAACTAAACTTTCTTTTTGCCAAATTAAACTTTCTTTTTGCCAAAATTCTCTTTGGCATGAATGTGAAAGGGCAAAGAAACCCTAGCCGACAAGGGAGCAACCAAGAGGGGCTGAAAAACAACTCATAATGGTTTCTGAATGGAAATTACCATCACTGGTAAACCAAATTTTCGTTTTTGTCCATTAACAACCATTAAGACCTAACTAAAAGGCCAATTAGAGGTGAGAAAGAGGGTTTTTTGAGTTTGCCATTGTAGAGCACTTTGAGGAGAGAAAAATTAGATTAGAGTGAGCATTGTGCTAACTGAATGAGAAGGAGAGATAAAGTGGGGAAGCTCAAGGAGATCATTTTTATCAAGGAAGAAGCTAAGAATGTTCAAGTTTGGGCAAGGATATCCAAGTTAGGGGAGCTAGAACTCATTAGCTTTGTGTTTTAGATTTAATTTTCTTTATGCATAGCATGTTTATGTATGAATCCTTCCTGTCACGTTTAAAATTATAGGCTTCTGGAAATTTTCCAGAAATTGCCTAGCGGGCATTCAAAGCCGCTAGACGACTCATGTTGTTCTTGAGTGTTTTCTAGGTTCATTGGAGGAACCGCCTGGCGGTGAGCTTTGCGTCGCTAGGCGACGTAAATTGATCAACCCAGTTTTTGGGTTTTTGAATGAAGGGCCTGGCAGTGATGAACACGCACCAGGCGACGCGAGTTAAATTGACTCGATTTTGATGTTTTTGGGTTTTTTGGGTTGATTTTGATCGAGGAATGAGGGAATCGTATCATTTGTTTGGTGGTTGGATGCTATAATTATTGAATTAGATTGAGATTGGAAGTGAATTGGATGAAATTGATATGAACATATTTTAGGGTTTCGAAAAGTGAGGGTTTTTAAATTCTAGATCAAATTAATGTAATTCGGTGAGTTGGAAGTTGTATGAAAGAATTATGAACGTAAGCACACTAGTGTGGCATGTTAGGTCGAAAATAGAGAGAAATTGGAGGTGAGAACCCATGCAGGTATAAAATCAGTTCTGGAATTTCTATAAAATGATGCACCATCTAATGGGGCATAGCGTGTCGCTAAGTGCTAATGCAGAGCAAAATGGTTCTACGTGGCTCTTAGATACGGTTCTAAGTCTGGGTTTCAGTTGGGAGATGAATTAGTTAAGAAACGAATTATGGGTCATTGGACAGAGGTTTAGGGTGGTACTTGTGAGTTAGAATTATGATTTAAATTGGGGTTGATTGTGAGTTGGAAGAATTATGAGGTTTTATACTGTGCAGGATGAGTTAGTTATACCACAATTGGATATGGGACTGTGAGGGAGTAAGACTGGAAGTTTGGAAGTTATAGGTAATTGATCAAATTAAAAGGTGGGAAGGGTAAGTGGTATAAGATTGGTATTACTATTGATATGGTAAGAGAAATAAATGGGATGATTGATTCTAGTTAGTCAAGCTACCCAGACTTAGAGTTATAATTGAGAATGTTGTGATTATATTGAAAGTTGGAGCATCTATGGACACATGACGCTAGCATGAGATTAACATATGTGCAAGTCCATAAGGAATTGGTATAATTGAGAATGTTGTGATTATATTGAAAGTTGGAGCATCTATGGACACATGACGCTAGCATGAGATTAACATATGTGCAAGTCCATAAGGAATTGGTATGAGTGTCTTGGCAAAAGTAGGCAGTAGCTTGTGAAGGTGAATTGTGAACATGTACTAAGATAAGACTACTTAACTTAGAGAATTAAGGCAAGATGCAGGGCCATGCGATAATGCAGAGGCAGGGCCTGTGTTTTGGTTGTTTTGGATGTGCGTGGTCTACAAGGTTTTGGTGATATCTCGAAGGTCGGCTTGCTAGTGTTCTTTGAGTTATGGCTTGGAATGTATCCCTTGAGTTGTGGCTCGGGATTGGGGTTAAGCACGTGGCATTCCTTGAGTTGTGGCTCAGAATGACATCTTTGGAGTTATGGCTTGCGATGACGGATGTACACGAGAAACTCTTGAGTTGTGGCTCGGGATTGCGAGTGTTGCCAGTGTGAGTGTGCGAGTTATGGCTCGTACGGATAAGTCCAGATAGATTAGCCTCCTTAGTATTAAGCTAATGAGTTTGTTACTCTTGGGATGTTATGAACTATGTTCGTATTGGGAACTCCACCTGGCGTTACTAAGTATGGTCTGTAGCATGTTTCTTCGCCCATGCTCTACAAGTTGTGGCTTGTAGGTGTGGCAGCAAGACATCTTGAGATATTCGTCTAAAGACGTAGACCATAGATGACATGGTGGCCATATGATATGGAATCAAATCATAGTATTCCTTTGATATGATTGTGTAATATAATATATATATATATATATATATATATATATATATATATATATATATATATTATATATTATATATATATATATATATATATATATATGAATTGTATATGTTTTATATATTGTTAGCTCACCCTATTTGCTTGTATTTAGCGATGATCGTGTACACGGTACACGGAAGGAGATGATGTTACATGTGGATCTAGTGAGGCATAGAGCCGAAGCGTGGGCTATATCTGGGAAATTTTATACAGAGTTTTATTTTTATAAAATTTACAAACTTACACACTTTGGATTATTGAACATGGCTTTCATAATAGAGGTTTTGAGATACTTTATAATGTAATAAAGTTTTAAATTTCCCGCGTTTTTGGGAAATGGATATCTAAATAAATGATGTTTTATCCTTACTTCTTATTTTTATGATTATTATAGAGAATAAATTCTATAAATGAAACATCACATATAATATAATATGAAAGAGCAAAGCCATGAAGTATATATGTATCAACCATTACAATTATCCAAAATATACTCGAAGAGAAAGACTAAGGCACACCATGATGCCATGAACAAAATTTAAAAGTTCAACAGTTGTCCAAAAGACCTTGCTCATAAGCAAGGGATTACAAAACAACAAAAAAGCTCTTCAAACGTGAGCTCAACAGTGAGCCCAACTTCAACTCATGACCAACTAAACTGTAACATTCCCATCGTCACTACGACCACCAAGGGTTCCCATATTTGCTCACACTAAGGAATAAGTGATCATTGCAAAAAGGAAAACCACACAAGAAGAAAAACACAAGCAAAAAAGGTAAGCTAGAGTAAAAAGATTTGTATCATATAATTAAGCATGCAATTTAAAAGTTGAGAACACATTAATCATCCAAGCATATGATGGCAAACAACAAGACTCTAAGACTCAATTTATCCGGATACATAAAATTGGTCAAATTCACCAGATGTCTGTACTTGTGGTGGCCTCTACTACTCTGCATAGCCATTGCCAATGAGTTTCACCCTACCACGCACAAGGTTAGCGTTCAAACATATAAGACCATTATCCTACCAAAGACTAGGGCCTTCTACTACTCTCACCACTGGAGTCAGTCCACTCTACGTGAGACTAATTGACTCTTTAGAGTTTCAGGATGCGATCCTTACTTGAATCCTTACCTAAATATATACACTAAAACACTACCATGAACTCTCACCATGAGATTCATGAAAATATCTACTCACACCAAGGAATTGGTGATCATTGCAAAAAGGAAAACCACACAAGAAGACAAACACAAGCAAAGAGGGTAAGCTAGAGTAAAAAGATTTTTATCATACAATAAGTATGCAATTTAAAAGTTGAGAACACATCAATCATCCAAGCATGTGACGACAAACAACAAGACTCTAAGACTCAATTTATTCGGGTACATATAATTGGTCGGATTCACCGAATGTCTGTACTTGTTGTGGCCTCTACTGCTATGCATAGCCATTGCCAATGGGTTTTACCCTACCACACATAAGGTTAGCCTTCAAACATCTAAGGCCATTATCCTACCAAAGACTAGGGCCTCTTGCTACTCTCACCACTTGAGTCAGTCCGCTCTACGTGAGACTAACTAACTCTTTAGAGTTTCAGTATGCGATCCGTACTTCAATCCTTACCTAATTATATACACTACAACACCACCATGAAATCTCACCACGAGATTCATGGAATTACGTCTATCTTATACCACAACATGTCCTTCTAACCAACCACAAGTTTATCAAGCATAACAATATCATGCTAATATCCAACCAACCAACCAACCATGATTCATGACTTTATTCATACCAAGCTCATCAATTCCAGTCTCATTATATCACATAGAACATACAATGAATCATACTTAAACTTTTTAAAGTAATAAACCAACCAATCACTAGAAACATGCACATATTCAACTAACTCTATCAATCTCGCTTAGGGTAGGGAGCCCTCGCTCAGGCGAGAGGAACCCCTCGCTCAAGCTACTAGATCTTGCCTAGCTGAGATTGCAAAGAGAGAGCATGTTGAGGTCTCGCTCAAGCTAGCCCGTCTCACTCAGGCGAGAGGCCTTCGCTTAGGCGAGCCCTCAAAACAGAGAGGGGGATGGGTTGCAACTGTTCTCACTCAGGAGAGAACTTCTCGCTTAAGCGAGAGCTTTCCATTTGAGCGACCATCCAACTCGCCTGGGCGAGTTCAGCAGAACCCACTTGCTCTCACGCGTGCAAAACCCGATTCAAACCATAATAGCAGTACAAGCAACATATTATCACATGACCAATAGCATATATCAAAGCACCCATAACGTAAAACAAATCAAACAGGAAAAATAACTTAAAAACAGTGAAACCCTAGCTAGCCTTACCTGAACAGAGGCTATCAAATAACACAGGCACCCAACAAACGAGCACCACAACTTCAGGAACATACTTATGAGCTGGAAATACTGACACCAGATTGAAAACAAGGTTACTAAGATGAACCCTAGTTGGAACCACGACAATAAAGCTAGAGAAGAGAAAGTATGAGTTGAGGACCAACTTACGTGGAATAAATGTAGTTTAGCTAGCTTAGTGATGAACGAGGTCCAAACCCTAGCAGATCTCTGTTAGAGAAAAGAGAGAGTGAGAGAAGGGGAACTGTCTTGCGAAAGTAAGTAGAATGAAAAAAACAAGTGGTTGTAAGAGGATCTTGAGGTACCTATGGACTGGCCTTAGGTCCAACAGATAAGACTATCCCTTTAAACATTAAGAGCAGAAAAAGTGGGTCTTACAATAATGGTCACTGTAACGTCCCATTTAAATAATAACATAATTAAATGAAACATCACACAAGGTAAAATAAAGAGTAACGACGGGGAGTATAAATATCACTCCTTACAACAAAGTCCCAAATACTTAAAGAGAAGTCTAATGCACACCATGTTGCCATAGACTAAACAAGATAAAGCAGAACAATACATAAAATGAATTCTCAAGGAGTGAAGTAAAACATGGGCTATGACCCTAACAGAGAACTCGAAGAATCGAGATCTGACCCAAGACGAGTTAAGCAGCGAAATCTCCATTACCTTGTTGACCACGAGGAGTTCTCGCATCTGCTCACATTAATAAATTGATGATCATCGCAAAAAGAGAAAACCACACATAGAACATACAAACAAGCAGAAAGGGTAAGCTAGAGTAGAAAAGCATTTTTTTTCATACAATCGCATACACTTTCATAGCCCAAGGTACATATATCAACCAATCATGTTATGACTCGCAAACAAGCCTCTACGACTCAAGACACGACTTATCCGGATACATATAATTAGTCGGATTCACCGGATGCTTGCACTTGTGGTGGCCTCTACTGCTATACCGAGCTAATTGTCAAAGGGTCTTATCCTACCACTCACAAGGTTAGCTTTAAAGTGTCCCAGGCCTCCTATTATTCTCACCACTTGAGTCAGTATGCTTTACGTGAGACTAATTGACTCTTTAGAGTGTTAGGATCCAATCCTTACCTTGAATCCTTACTAAATTATATAATGAGGCACCACCACGAAACTCCCACTAACAGGGGTCATGGAATTATGTCCTGACCATGAGGCACCACCACGCAACCAACGTGGAATTACACCCTGACAAATGAGGTACCACCATGAGATCTCACCTAGAGATTCATGGAATTACGCCTTGACCAATGAGGCACCACCATGAAACTATCATGGAATTACGTCCTAACCAATGAGGCACCACCACACGACCATCGTGGAATTACGTCTTGACCAATGAGGCACCACCATGAGATCTCACATAGAGATTCATGAAATTACATCCTGACCAATGAAGACACTACCAATTAAATCAAATAGGATCTCCCACATGGAATCTCCTATATTCTACACAAGCATTTGAAGACACATATTAAAATCATACAACATATTTCTCTCTTGGAAAATAACTAATTCTTATAATTTTTATCCAATCCAACTTAACAACACATTATGCAAACGATTTGGGATTTTAGAAATAAAACTGCAGCTTGTGTAAAGCTCCAAAAATTTTGTATTTATATTCAAATTAAATATGATTGAATCAAGAACAAAATGAAACAAGAACCAAATTAATTAAATAACTATAAAGAAAGTTATGCACCAAACAAGCAACATAGGTCAATGTTGTCAACAACCAAACTACAGTGATCTTGCGATAGAAACTACTCTCACTATAAAGCTCCGATTCAAGATCTGACTGGTCAAAGTCAAGAATTATGTGTTAAGGATCAGCTGTTAAAATATCAGCTCGATCCAACGATTAACAAAGTAGGAACCTTCATTTTACAAAAAGTGTGCAGTGTTGTCAACAACCAAACTACATTGACCTTGCGATAAAAACTGCTCTTACTACAGAGCTCCGATTCAAGATTCGACCGGTCAAAGTCAAGAATTATGTGTTAAGGATCAACTATTAAAATTTTAGCTCGATCCAATGTTTAACGAAGTAGGAACCTTCATTTTACGAAAAGTGTGCAGTGTAGAAAAAAAAAGTAGCGCCACATCAATCAAACACACTCATTCCAGAATGAAAATAAGTACACTGTATTTCAAAGAAAAGGAGTTTTAGCTTCCCTTGCCTGGATAGAGGATAGCAAATACCACGAGCATACTACGAAGGAGCACCACAGCTCCAAGAACAGCTTGGTGAGGTGGAACCGAAGTGGAGTTCAACCAACTTGATGAAAAACGATGCCAAATCCTAGCAGAGCTCATGAAGCAGCCAAGGGAGAGGAAAAAGAAAATTGTTTCTGAAAAAATGCAAGAATAAGGGAGTTAGGGCTGGTTTAGGGATTTTGAACACCTTATGGACCAGCCTTTACTTAAATTTTAAGACAGAAGAAAATGGTTTTACGATCACTATATTTTTCCAAATAAAAAACAAATTGTTAGAGTATAAAGTTTCGAAAGCTAAAAGAGCATAAGTTATTTACTTAATAGTTAGTTTTTTTTGGAAATACATGTTTAAATTTAATTATTATATATTATTAATGGTTTTAATGTCAAGAAATTAAAAATAATTCCAAATAACCTCATCAATAAATTTATCATATACCAATAAGGAAATGGTTAATACAGTATCCAAAGTTATATCTTAACGCATATTAGTCCCTTAAATTTTAAAAAATAAGTTCATAAAATATTTTAAGAATTTTTTTAGTTTAATTGTTTTACTATAAGTTACATTGATAGCATATATTTAGGGAAAAAATGAAAAAGTAATTAATTCAAAGGTAATTCATTTATTTCTTAATTTTAAAAATTATTATTACAACAAGATAAGGTCATTAAATTGAACATTATTCCGGCAATCAATGATGAAAGATAATATACGAGTAAAATTATATGCCAGTAACATTTAAATTAATTTTTCTTATAAAGACAAAGTTAAAATTTTGGAAATAGAATAAAAACAAAATGAAATCATTTTTGATAACGTGATTAAGGCACGTGTTCTCTCTCTTTCTCTTTCTCTTTCTCTTTCTCTCTCTAACTCTGGCTCATATTCATCCTTCCCATTGTGAGACAGGGAGAGATCTGGCCCGTTATTACTCTCAAAAATTCTCTCCCTTTCTGAGGTACTTTTCTAACTTTGGAATTCGATTTTGGTGTCGCTTTGTCAAAAGGGTCTTCTTTTTCTGCAAATTCTCTCTATCTCTCATCTGGGTAATAATTCCTCTGTGCTTATCTCACTCCTCCACACTGGTATATTCTAATTTCTTCTCCTTTTGCTGTTGTTGCTTCTGCATTTCTCATTCTTCTGTGTGCAAATTTTCTGTCTTTCTGGGTGTATCAATCGTGGGTGTGGTCCATTCAAGGTATTTGGATCACACCCTTTTGAATTTTTTGCCATCTCTTGCAATTGTGTTATATTTTGAATTTGGCTTTGCATGCATGGTTTGATCATAGGAAGAGTTCCTGATTTTTGCCTAAAAATCTGGTCGTTTTTTCGGAACGGGGTTTTCTTGTTATGCGTATTTGATTTTGATGTGAAGATGATGATAGATCCTCTTGTCCATTTGACGTTCATGATTGAAATTGTACTTGATTGGGATCAAATTGATGAAATTCATGTATTTATTTATTTATTTGACTTAATGAGGTGCTTTTTTTTATTAATAACCTCGGACCTGATTTTATAACTTTTTTATTAAATAAAAACTGATAATAGTTTTTAACAATCCTTATGTGTTATCTTTTTGATTTATGGGGTTGACATTCGTGTATCTGCTATTTAGGCCCGTTTGTCAAACTGTTGAATCGAACTGCTCATAAATGTTGGTCAAACTGTTGAATCAAACTGCTCATAAATGTTCCGTATTTTCGTGTAAAACATTCATTATTGTTGTTTTATTAATTATTAATATAACCTTCTGATTAAGGTTTCTTGGGTTTCTGTGAGGCTGTCCTGTAGTTGGAGCTATGGCGGTTGAGGTTGTGGGATTTGAGACGGTTCAAGGGCCAGCGGAGAACGGTGCTGAAGAAGACAAACCTGTTTCTGAAGAAATTGAAAACGGGCAATTGGAACAAGATGCAGAAGTCGCTGACGCTATACCATTTGGGTCACATGGAGATGAATCTGCTAAACCAGAAGAGGAAGTTGCCCCAGATTCTAATGCTGTTCTAGATTCTAATGTCCCTAAAGATGCAGCTGAAGATTGGCCTGCGCCAAAGCAGATACTTTCTTATTATTTTGTTAGGTTCCGGCCTTATGATGATCCAATCATCAAAGCAAATCTTGATAAACTTGATAAAGAGATGAGCCAGAAAAATCAAGCACGAATTCAGGTCACTGATGCTTTAAGGGCTAAAAGGGTGAGTTGAAAATGGAAGATAATCTATGTAGGGGATTACATATTCCTGTTTTTTTTCATTGTCATGTTCCACGTTGTCAACCAATGCCTATGGGTTAGATTTGGCATCATTCATCCCCTAGGCTAATGGCTTTGAATACAAAGTTATCTGATTTTTGTATATATTTTAGTTGTTGTCTAATTATTTATCTAGTGCTATGTTTTTTCATTGTATCTGTTGTTGTTCTGTTTGTTTTTGGTTTACTCACTTTTAGTCCCTCAATATTGCAGTTCAGTTAAATCATTATGTTGTTGTTTTTGTTGTTGCCATCATTGTGTCAGTTTTCTCACTTCAGTCCCTCAATATTCCAGTTCAGCTAGATCTTGTGCTCTGTTTGTTGGTGTCATATTGTTTTAATTTGCACACTTTAGTCCCTCAATATTCCAGTTCGGTTAGAGTTGTGTTTCTGTGTTTGTTGATCTCATATTGTTTTAATTTGCTCATTTTAGTTCCTCAATGTTCAAGCAGTTCAGTTAGATGTTGTGTTTTGGTTATGTCATATTATTTCAATTTACTCATTTTAGCCCCTCAATATTCCAGTTCAGTTAAATCAATGTGCCATTTTTGTTTTTGCTTTTTGTTTGTTGCTGTTTCTGTTGCTGTTGTTTTGTTTTGGTAAATTTTAGTCCCTTAATATTCCAGTTTTGTGTTCTTTGTTGTCCATATTGTTTTAATTTGCTCACTTTCATATCTCAATGTTTCAGTTTAGTTGAATGGCTTTGGATAAACAGTTATATTCATAATTTATTATTGGTGTCATCAATTTGGTTACTATTACATTTATTTGTTGTTATTTTTAATTTGCTCACTTTTGTCCCTCAATATTCTGTGTTGTTAATCGGCCAAAACCTGTATTTGTTAAAATGGGAAATAGAATTTCTTTTAGTTTATGGACTTTTTTTTATCTGAAATTTATGTGATGGAGATTTTGTAACTTAACAATTAGCTGTCATTTTATTGAATGGATTTATATGATATGATAGACTCCATGAGTATTTACTGGCATGTAATGTAATTTCATATTTGATTTTTATGCAGTCAGAACGAGCGGAGTTGATATCTCAGATCAAGTCTCTAAGAGATGACAATAAGCAATATCAGAGTATTGTCGATGAAAAAATAAAAGAGATTGAACCTCTGCAGCAGGCATTGGGCAAACTGCGTAATACAAATAATTCAGGCCGGGGTGGGGCATTATGCTCTTCTGAGGAGGAACTTAACAATCTCGTATGTCGGAGTCAAAATTCTTTTTAGTGGAGACTTCATCACTTTGTCTATTAGTATTAATCCAAACACCATTCCCATGTATGTTTCTCTATTGATGCAGATTAGTAGCTTGCAATACCACATACAACATGAGAGCATTCCATTGGCTGAAGAAAAACAAATCCTTCGAGAAATCAAACAGCTTGAAGGGACAAGGGAGAAGGTTATTGCTAATGCTACGATGAGAGCCAAATTACAAGATTCTATGGGGCAGAAAGAAGCCATTCAAGATCAGGTTAAGGTGAGGTTATTTCTATTTTTTCCACAAAGGTTTTGTTAAGAATTTTTAATTGTGTTTTTATGTAAATTTTTATTTGACAATTATATTTCATTGCAGCTTATAGGTGGTGATTTGGATGGAGCTAAAAAAGAGAGGCAAGTAATTCGATCCAAAATCAAACAACTTGATGATGGAGTAAAAGCCTTAGACAAGGATATCCAGTCTTTACAAGAGGAACTAGGAGCTGTTACTGAAAAGAGGGATAAAGCTTATGAGAACATTCAGCAGCTGAGAAAACAACGTGATCAGGGGGTGTGTTTGACTTGCTTTGACATACATTCAAACATTTTATTTTATATTCCGTAGTACTAAGCTATACTCTTTCTTTTTATCCAAATTTATGTTGACCAATTCAAAGCTTTCCTTCCCCTTTTCTGCTACTTCAGAAGTGCATGCTATTGAATTTTTTTATTAATTTGATATTAGGATTTGCTGGTTTTTTCTGTTTACTCATTTTGCATTGTTGAATAATTTCTAAACATTGATCAATATTAACTTGTTCAGAACTCCTATTTCTACCAAAGTCGAACAATTTTGAACAAAGCACGGGAGCTTGCTGCAAAGAAAGATATTAATGCGCTGGAGGAATTTGTAGAAACTGAGGTTTGTTTGCATAATCTTTGTATTGTAGTGTACTTTATCCATCTGATCACTGTTTACTGGGTTTTTAGCTAAGCCTTGTTGTAGTTGCTATTCTTTTTGATGGTTCCAGGTTGAGAAAGTTATGTCGCTTTGGAACAGTGACAAATCCTTTAGAGATGATTATGAGAAAAGACTTTTACCATCACTCGACATGCGACAGTTGAGTAGAGATGGACGTATGAGGAATCCAGATGAAAAGCCCTTGCTGGAAGAACCGAAACCTGTTGAAATTGGTACACTGCCAAAAAGCATTGTGAAACAGGCAGAGGGGTCTAAATCAGTTCCCCAAGCAACTGTGCCTGAGCAGAAGTTTCAGAAAGAAACCAAAAAGAAAGGAAAAGATTTGAAATCCAATGTTGACAGTAAGGTTTTAGAAGATGATGACGAATATGAATTTGAAATGAAAAAGGAGACTACTGTCAAGGAACCTCCAATTAATCCAGAAAAGCTGAAAGAGAAGAAAAGAGAAGAGGAAATCGCAAAAGCAAAGCAGGCATCGGAAAGGAAGAAAAAACTCGCGGAGAAAGCTGCTGCCAAAGCAGCCATTAGAGCACAAAAGGAAGCCGAAAAGAAGCTCAAGGTGATTGCTTTGTTTGTTGATGCACATATTTGATTTGTCATGCATTGGTAGTGTTAACATTTTTACGAAGTCACATAATATTTTGAATCATTAGTGCATTTAAGTTAAATTGAGTTTGTTTGAACTATGGTTAGCTAAAACAAAACTATTGACATAAGGAGTTTGCTTTGATTCATTATAGGAACGTGAGAAGAAAGCAAAGAAGGCAGCCGGTGGCCCGGGAGCTGTGTCAAATCCTGAGGAACCGGCAACAGATGTTGCAGAGGATACAGAACAGAAGACCAGTGTTAACATGGAGGCATCAGCGGCTCCGGCAGGTCCGGCTGCTCCAGCAAAGGTCCAAAAGGAGAGCAGTGGGAGGCCTAGGATTCGACCAAAGGCGCTGAAAGGTGCTCCTGAGTCAATCCCAAAGGCTATTCTGAAGAGGAAAAGGTCTCAAAATTATTGGTTATGGATTGTATCTTGTGTTTTAATAGTCCTAGCTGCTTTGGTGCTTGCATTCATCATTCTTTCTTGATAACTTAAATCTAGAAGGAGCTGTAGGCCAATTTTCTGTGGGTGGCTTGACTAGGTTTGACAGAGTAAGTAATTTTGTCGTTCTATATATAGTCCTCTTGGTCAGTGGATCAAACACAAACTGTGAATTGTGCTACTGAGAGGAAAAGTTATATACCTTTTTATCTAACTCTAAAATTTGTCACATTTCATGGTTATACTTGGATTTCTGTTTTCACTTTTCTTTCATACATAATTCATCTGGCAAATGGCGATGGCACTGACATGTACTTGAAAACTTTGTGCTGAGATATTCCAAATGTTTTAGTTTTGTTAATGTAGAGAAAATTTTCATGTAAAATTATGAAAATTGGTGTTGATCAGTAGGTCACAAAATGCATGATGCTTGGATTGGTAGAGTTCACCTGTAACATCAAAAATGTTAATTACCAACATGGAATCTTCTCCATATATAGAAAGGCTGTTTTTTACTTCACCGTATCAAATTTCTGCCTGCACCCCATCAAATCAGATTTTGTTTTTCGGAACACACTAATCCAATTTCGGAAAAAAATTTCCAAAGACATTCATCCCACCCATACTGTGACAGGGTGCAAGAAGAAACATCCATATAGAAATAGACCTGGTTGGAATAGTCCGTAGGTTATTTAATTTATGACAAAATGGACTTTGTTTTGAAATATTGGTCAGAATATTCTGGGAGGCCTGTACCTTAAATTTCTGCTTTGTCTCTCGGTTAAAACCAACTAATTTTTTTTCCTCTTTAACTTATCAACTCTCAAGTGTTTTTTTTTTTTTTTT
>Ga0209589_1000537_pt1 | contig 54084 bp, 29 predicted proteins | sample CowpeawhiteBW_FD_187525 | JGI IMG/M metagenome (GOLD analysis project Ga0209589, IMG submission 187525) | Root nodule microbial communities of legume samples collected from California USA - Cow pea white BW (SPAdes) (version 2) | ecosystem: Host-associated > Plants > Roots > Nodule | place: USA...
TGATAGGTTATATTTTTTCATATAGGTTATGGTTATAGACATGGGCATGGTTATGGCATGGGCATTGGGAGATTGTGATTCCATATGGTTATATGACATTAGTCTTACACATATAAGACCTTAGACACCACTTTTACACCAAAACCTTAAGGCAATGTTGTTATGGGTCTTTATTCTTATATAGTGTTTAACTTTGTCTTTTCTATCCAATGTGGGACTTTTTGACTCACACTTGGACTATTCCCAACAGTAAGTGATTCCGTCAAAGGTAAGAGAATGTGGCTCAAATGGAAGAATCATTCCTCTTTTCCTCCCGTGGCTGGGCTCGGCAACTTCCTTTGGCCTCACTGGTGCATGAAAATTGAAAGGTTTTTCAAAATCTGAAAGAATTGATGTGAATTACACAAAATAAATCACCTGTTTCTATGCTGCTACTTGGACCATTTCCTGGGAGTTTAAGTGGTAATCCAATATCTTGTAGAGTTTTGTCTTCATGCTTATTTCCATGAGATTCTTTCAAGATGATAGCCTGTGGCTTCTCAAGTGCTGCTCAATCATTAGCATAGCATAAGTGAGTCACAGTAAAATTTCTTCATGAATATAAAAACAGTGTGGAGGAAATACTCACGGTTGAGAAAAGTGAGAGCCAGAGTGAATGTGATGTTCAATAGAGCAACAAATCCGAGCAATGCTCCTACCCCTATCCAATACCACGATGCATGAGTGAAGAATCCGCGAGACTTCAGAACCTCAATTCCCAGTGACTCAGTTGAATTAGGAAGAACCTGTAGTTGAAAATTTATTTATTACAAATTGGAAAATATTTTGAAGTTTGATGATTCAAGAAATTACGTGGCTCCAACTCTGGCCGAGGAACTCATTGACCATCATAGCATTCTGCTCATACATTATTGGTGAAATCCAGTAACCCCATGTCCACCATTTCTTAACATCCTCTATTTCAAGAGAAAATCAAAAGGCAAAGCAAACATGTAAGGTTCAAAAATTTGAAAACTACAAACGTTTGTTGCATTGCATCTATTGAATACTTGTACCTCTTGACAATATAAAACCGCCCAGCGTCAGAAGGGTGACTATTGCAAATGATCCAAATGTGTTGGCTATAATCATATTCCTACCAGTTGCTGCAATTGTACGAAACAATGCAGAAGCCATCTGGCCAAGTAGCAGTAACAGAAGATATTGTTTGAAAAACCTGCATCATTGGCACATCTCAAATCTAATGCCACACAATCACAGTGAGTCTTCTTAAGTCCAAAGTAGATGAAGATAGATTAGTTACCTCCCAACACTTGGATCAAATCCAATTACATAGTAGGTGATAGATACCCAGACAACTACTTCAGCCAATGTAATAGGGATTTTGAGGACCCAGTTGGGAATAGCATATGCCCATGCAGGGTAAAATAGGAGGTCCCTTTGCTTGTAAAATATAGGAAGCTTTGCTACATTCATTGAAATATCAGCCATCCCATTAAACAACACCATTACTATGGAGAAAAAAAGTGCACCAGTGTAAACTCCCCCGTTATCCACAGAACCCTTATGCATCTCGGTACGCAGGAATACTGTCATTGCTATCACTGCCATCACTGCAAGCTGATGGAAAAAGGAGAAAAATCACACATGCAAAACAAAAATAAGATACATTACAATCAAACATATAAAACTAACTTGAGATAGCTTGAAGATGTGAACAAATGCATTCCTCTTCATAAGCAAATATTCCCTTGAGAAGTTAGCTTTCAGAAGCTCCTTCATGTCTACCCCGTACTTCTTAGTAGTTAATGCAGCTGGGTGGTTCTTTGTCTTGTCAAATTGAATGGCTAGTTCATCTCTAAGTTCTCTACCAACATGGAAGCATTGAAATGCCTTCGCAAATTCGTTAACTGTAACAAAACTGTATGGCTCATCTTCGTGGATCCAGTACTGTTGTTGATCCTTCCTTGAAGTCACCTGGGAATGAATATAAACACATTTGATATTCTGATCATACTCATGCATATTTTTCTTCCAAATTCATAATGTGTATGAGATAAGAAAAGGAAAATATTGATTCACTTCTTGGAGGAAATCAGCCACAGCTTTCCTCTCAGAACATCTGAAACCCATAGATTCAAAAAATTCAAGGACGAATTCACGAGGTCCTTGATATACTATTTGGCCGTTGGAGAGGAGGATTATGTCATCAAAAAGTTCGTATGTCTCTGGTTCTGGTTGCAATAGTGAGATAACTGCTGTTCCATCTAGAATGTGAACAATTTGTCTGAGACACTTGATAATTTGAACAGTTGTGGAGCTGTCCAAGCCAGAAGATATTTCATCCATGAACAGGGCATTTGTTGGACCAACCAACATCTCCCCTGCAAATAATGCATGCAAAAATATGAAAATAGAATGCAGAAACTGAATTGGAATAACTTGCATGGACAATTTGGATCACCACCTGTAGTAACACGCTTCCTTTGCCCACCAGATATACCTCGCAACATTTCATCCCCCACCACAATATCAGCACACATTTCCAGCCCCAAGATCTGTAAACAACAAATGAACAAATTATTGAGAGCTATTAAGAATGTATTTTTGAAGTAGGAGTGAGAGTCAGAACAGATACTGAAGGTATTATATCACCTTAAGTATGTATTCTGTCATCATTTGATTTGCTTCCTGGCTTTTAGATGCTGTTGCCTGGTATCACCAGAAGTCAGGAACATGAAAAGACAACTTGTTCATCACAATATAAATTCAGTGAATTTTTATTTAATCATAGCCTTTAGCAAACTTCAATAACTGAAATGATTTTCCCCTAAGCAGTTTTTACTTTCAAATTCAACACAAGTAATCTTCCCAAAACATATTTTTGAAGGGAAGTGTTGGACACAAAACCACACTTCAAAGCTCCGTGTTCACCTTCATATAGATATCAACAATAGGGTCAGGCTTAATATTCGCTGCTATCTCTCTTCTTGACAGTTCAGATAGCAAATCTGTACATGGTTAAAACAATACCAAGTCATGATTGGATCACACAAGTGGAAGTTATCACTTTCAATAGCAGCATGAAGCCAAAAGATTTCCAAGGTAAATAAATAGCTGACTAACCATAACGTGATCCAACACCTTGGCACCTTGCAGAGAAAGCCAAGGTTTCCCTAACAGTCATTTCTCCTATATGAACATCATGTTGACTAATATAGGCAGAAGTTCTCTGGGGTACAAATTCATTCATCTCATGCCCATTATAAGTCACTCTCCCAGAAACCTGCAGAATAAATCAGCACTTGAGTTGGACATAACCAATTGAAACAGAAAGCCAATGAAGAAAAGTGGAATTCTTTTTTCACCTTAAGATCTGGATCAAGCTTTCCTGCCAGAGCCAAAAGGAGTGTGGTTTTTCCAGAACTTGGAGGACCTAAAAGCAATGTCATCCTGATACATGCAACGATGAAGTATGAGACTAAGATATTGGAAAATGAATGAGGTTTCAGATTTTTGAATCCTTTCAATTCTACTCTCTCACCTGCAAGGTTTTACAATTCCACTAACATCTTTAAGAATGTTCACGTGCTTCTTTTTGCTAGAAAGAATATGCATATAGTTCAAGTAACTCTGAAAGATCAAATTCATCATAATTAGTTGTAGATCAAAGATAAACAAAATGCAACTATAGTTTTGATGGGAAAAAAAAGTATCAAATCGGTACATGGTTTACCTCTACTGTATTAACAATGAAGTTGAAGAATGTCGGTAAGGCTCTGCTGCCAACATAAGCTTCTGCTTCAACATTCAGATGCTCAAATCTAGCTTCAATTGTGGGAAAACTAATCCCAACTCTAGAAATATTGAAAGATAGTGAATAGGTAGAAAACTCATAGATGCAATGTCAGGGAAAGGCATGAAAACAAAACAATATTTAACTTGTAATGTTGCCATAGAATGTGTATATATATGGATCACATGAACCAAGACACGACGAAGGAAATACTAGAAATGAATTTATTACCTGTCAATTCTTTCCCTCAGCTTCAACAGAAACTTTTCATTGTCCTCTTCAGCATCTCTTACCAACCTCTCCAACACATGCTTCCTTTCCTGTGTTCCAATATCAGTGACATCAATTTCCTTCACCTCACCATTGGATGTGATTAACAAGCCTTTCTTTAAACGATTGTAAGTAGGGAGCTTTTCAAGTGCAGCCCACTTCAGAGCTTCTTCATCATCTTCTTCAAATGAATTCCTTGAAAAAACTCCACTTCCGTCTCTCCAAATTGAAGAACGGCTTACTTGAAAGCTGCTAGTACCTTTAGTCGGGTTACCATTGGCCATTGTCAACAGAAAAAGGTGAAAAAAAAAAATAAAATGGAGCTTCAATAACTTCTCAAACTCAATAAATCAGCGTCTTCAGAAGATATTATATTTTAGCCAAACGACTGTTATTCAAACATCATTCTAATCCATGGAGTAGTAGTGTTGCAGCCACTCATTTAAAAACAAAAATATCAGAAGAAAGGGTGGACTAAATGGATTGAACTCAGTTGCTAAAACATATTGGAACAAAATCTCTTTGCTGGTGCAGTTCACTCCTTTTAGTCCTACTATCTGAAAGAAAAGAGCGACATGCTAAATGAAAGTCCTCCTTGTAAATTATAAGGACTCCACACTGAAGTTTTGAGAGTAGCAGAGTGTGACTCTTGCAGCAATGGATTAGGTGGCACACTTGTTATCAAATGAAAAACTTAAGAGAATAGAACTCTTTGATTTGAACTCTTAACATCATCTGGGTAGGTGTGTTGGAATTACAAAAAAGATCAAAGTAAGATAGAAAAGAAGGAGATGCAGACTACTATGAATTTATTTAGCAAACAAAGATAGAAGTAAAGTAACATACAGTTACGTGTAATACTTAAAACAAATATTTGACAGATTGTATAATCAATCAATCTATACTGGTTGAATTTTTCGTCTTAGTTTCTATGAGGAAAAAGCATTTAAACTAATGCGTGATTGCCAACATAATAATAAATTTTGGGAGGACAACGTCTTTCGAGTAATGCTAGTATTTTGTTTCATATTACACTTTACCATAATGAAGAAGGTTGGTAAAGCAAAAAGAAAGGGTTGGTTAAAAACATGGAACGTGGCCATGCTAAAACCTTAAGAAATCAGGGTTTGGATATTGCGTTTGGCAGTTAAAAATTCATGAAATGAAAACATTGCATTGTGTCATATGTTTATTTGGCTAACACAAAACCAAGACTTGCTGTATTTGAAAATATGTTAGTCTTCCTTAACAAGAAATGTTTCTTATTATCATGACTGCATCGTACGCAATGTTAACTATGTTCAAAGGATTAACGAACATGAAACAAAATGTTCGTTGAAATAATGAAACAAAATGTTTAATACGACGTATTACAACAACACATGCTATCAGTATAATGGGCTTCACGACAAGTTATGTGAATTGGGCTTTTTTTCTAGTCTAAGCCCAAATAAAGTGAATGCTTGATTGGGGCTGTTACTTCCTCCACCCCATGAGATTTCTTCATGCACTTCCATGGAGTGTTGAAAAATCTAAAATATTCATGTTTTAAATTTTTGGAGTTTGAAAGTCAGAAATAAATATGTTCTAAATGGATAAACCAAAATATATTTTTAAATCTAAAACAATTGAGAAATTCTCATTAGTATATTTAAAATCAAAATTTAATAAAATTAATAGAAACATTAAATTTTAATTTATTAAAAAAATGGGTTAAGTATGTTTTTAGTTCCTGAACTTTGGTCAAAAATTAGAATTCGTCCCTGGTTGAAACTTTGATAAATTTTGATCCCTGAACTTTAAAAATGAATGAATATAGTCCTTTTAACCCAATTATGTTGACTCTTTTTCAACAGGTGGAATGTGTTTCATGTTAATATTGGAGTTGTTTACTCTGTTTGACACATTCTCGGCTCAATATTTACTAAGAAATGCATTCGAAACCTAAAAAAAAATTCACAAAATTGGATTAAAAGAACTATATTCATTCATTTTTAAAGTTTAGAGACTAAAATTGATCAAAGTTTCAACCAGAGACGAATTCCAATTTTGAGTCAAAGTTCAGAAACTAAAAACATACTTAATCCTAAAAAAATGACGAGATAGAAAATAATGTACAAATACATAGATTTTTCCAAAAAGGAACATAAGAAAGACTAATATAGAAGTGGATGTGATATGATAGTAAAAGAGCGTAATCAATGATAAACTTGAAAGAAGATTGAATGGTAGGGTCAACAAAGAACCAAATATGGAGCAAAAATTGAGTGCAACATTTCCAAGCACCAAATCCAACGGCACTATCGAAAATTTAAGTACGCTTAACCCACTAAGGCTATGAAAATTTCAAGACCAAGAAAAAACACACAATTCATAATTTGACACAACAATATATGCTTCTTAATTCAAACCACAAACCAAAAAACTGATATGGGAACCAACTTTACTCACCTTACCCCACTAATCATCAACAAAGGATAAAGTTAAATCCTATTCCCACCACACATGCCATACATAGTCAATAACCATATTTGTACGTTAATAAAACATTACAATCTTGTTTCTTTTTCGGAGTGTACTTTGTTTGAAATAAAAAAGATACTTTTTGGTAGCTTTTTTCAACACAGTGCCCCCAATTTGCTCAAACCAAATTCATTTGTTAAAAAAATGCAAAAATGAAAATGCCACAGTTCAAAATTAATTCTTACATGAAAAAAAAAATCATATCATCTGCATAAATATTTAACAAACTGTTATTTTAGGTAAATTATAAATGATTAAATATATTTTTAGTCTCTTAACTTTAAGTAAATCTTAGAATTAGTCCATTTCGAAACTTTGGACCAATTTAGTTCTTCATTTCTCGAAATATGTGAATTTAGTCATTTTAATCAAATTTTATTAAGTTTATTTGACATTTCAAGCGCATTTCACCATAGTATTTGAGTTAATATTAAAGTAAAAATGTGTCAAATAGTATAAACAACTCAAATACAATCCTGAAATGTGTATGAAACATTAAATAAACTTAACAAAATTTGATTAAAAGAACTAAATCTATGTATTTTGAAAGATGAAAGACTAAATTTGTCTAAAATTTTAAAATAGATTAATTCTAATATTTACTAAAAGTTAAAGGACAAAAAACATATTTAACCCAATTATAAATTGGAGCGAAAAAAATCTCTAGAATCGTACGAGAGCATGTAACAAAAAAACAATTTCAGGGGTATTTTAGTCTTAACAAAAAGGAGCATGTAACAAAAAAACAATTTCAGGGGTATTTTAGTCTTAACAAAAAGTAGATAAGGTGAGTATTACATATCCTCGTTCTTTGTAACCGTTACCATGTTAGTAGTATAGAGAGGGAACCTCTGGCACCAAATTTATTACATGTATTGTAAAGTGATCCTAATCTTTAAATTGATTAGTTGAGTTTCAAACCTTTGAAAGTTAAATTCGATTCGACCGTTGGCTCTCTTAGTCTTAGGTACATTACTCCAAAACATAACGAAACAAGAAACAAAACAGAACACGCTCCTCCACCCCCCTTCAAAAACTGTAACAGCAAACAAGAACTTCAAACCTCAACCCAACGGTAATGGCGGAAGCTGAGGATTTTGGGTTCGCCCCAGATGAAATGGTAGTGAATGAGAACCTTGGCTACCCCAAAGCCTTCGCAAAACTCTGCCGTGACCGGGGTTTCGGTGCCTACACCCATGGCCCTCCCTTTACCTTCATCCCTTATGCTTTGCAAGAACATGAGGTAAACAAAAAAAAAAATCGATCTTTCTTTCTCTCTATCATGTATGTCTTAGCTTAAGTGGTGAAGAAAACATTTAAAGTGAGTTCTGAGTTTGAATTCAAGAATTTTGTGTTGTTGGTTGTTGTTTTAGGCTGAGAGAGCTGGGGATTTGGATGAGATGTTTCCGATTATTGATCCCAAAGCTAAGGCTACCAGCAAGTCTAAGATCTTTGTCAGTGTCTTGTGGAAGCAGCTCCGCCATCTTGGGTAGGTTTCAATTTGGAAGATTCTGAAAGTTTCAATTTTGATTTCTGATGCATTGCTTGTGTTGTGTTATTAACAATTTCGCAAATATCAGGAATGCTGGCTTTGACCCCGCTGTAATTCGAGTGGATGGTTATGGCAATGTGATCTATTATCATGCAGATTCTGCCTCTCCTCTGGCTTGGGATGTTGATCACTGGTTTCCTTGTTCAAGTAATTTTCATTTCTTTTTATACTCTGAGAATGTGTAGAAGTAGAATTCAATTAGGGTGTGTGTGTCACATGGTATGATTTTGCTCCTTTGGTATCGGAATGCAGGGGGAGGTTTGACTGTTCTTAGCAATCTAAGGATATTACAGCGGCAAGTATGTAAGAGGAAGAAAAACAAGCTGGAATTCTTGGTGCCATGGTGGGATTTCCAATTGGGGATCTCTGTGAACCAGTTCCTGTCTGTTTTTGCATCGTCAAACTCAGACTTCAGGCAGGTTTTTTTTTGGTTTATTCTTTATTTCTGTTAGTTCCTGAAATTTACACGACTTTTAATCTAAAACCTGAAGACAATGGGATTATGTGTCTTTATTTTTATATAATGTTTCATTTTATCTTTTTTATCCAAAGTGGGACTTCTCACACTTGGATTATCCTAACATGATGGAAGGGTAATGGTATTTGTATTTGCAAATGACAGGCACAGAGCCTTTTCATTTTTGTTCTATGAAGGAGAAAATCAAGAATTGAATGCTTCACAAATAGTGGATTCTCATTCTTTCCCACAACACTTTTTTGGGTTGAAAGATGAGATAGGCCTAGCTCCAGCTGCAATTGTAGAATCTCGAAGGGAACCTTGTGATGCATTAGCTTTGAGACAACTTGATTACAATAGGAAGCCAAGGCCAATGTCTCCTGCAATAGGTTGGTGGCAGTTGATGGTTATGGTTCAAAATTTGAATTGGTTAAATGATTTGTTTTATGTCTGACCATCCTCTGATTGAAACTATTTTCAGTAGCTGCAAGGAAAAGAAATGGCAATCTTCTGAAAGAAAATGAAGATCCAGATTTTGTGAAAAACCCCTACCAAGCAATTGTCATGGCTAGAGATTCCCTAAAGCAAAGAGAGGAAACTACAAAAATGCAGGCAGAAATACAGAAGCTGGATGATGAAGTGAATGAAATGAAGCTCAAAAATGAAGAAGAAAAGCTCACTATTCAAGACCTGGAATCGGCGCTCATAAAACGTAGGAGGAAGGCAGAAAAATGCAGACGGTTAGCTGAGGCTCAATCTTCTTACAGGATTATGCTTGAGAAGATGATTAGGGACACCATGCACCAGTAAGTCCCAATACCCGAGATTGAAATGGTGTTATAGAGTGTATTTTCTCTTCATTACAAAAAACTCTTTCGAGAAAAATAGTTGTTCCTTCAGATAAAATTACTTTTCTGATACATTAATTACTGATAGATTTTAGTTGAAAATTTTCTTGCATTTGACATATAATAAGTGTTTTTCTTTGGACTTCAACTACTGGTTTTTAATGATTGGTTTTGTTGCAGGAGTGTTATCTATAAGGAACAGGTAAGATTGAACCTGGCTGCAACTAATGCACTAATGGCTAGACTTGAAGCACAGAGGGCAATTTGTGATGCTGCAGAGAAAGATCTTCACAAGAAATACAAACAAAGGGATGACATAGAGAAGCAGATTAGACCTGAATGGGAGCAAGGAAGGAAAAGGTCAAGAATAGATTATACCACTTTAGAAGAGAGAGACACTAAACCTGCTCTTTACTTGCCTGGGCCCAGACCAAGAACACCTTCGCACAAGGAGCTCAGAATGTTTTTAGAGGAGGAACAAAAAACATCCGAAGTTGACTTCCCTGCAAACAAGGAACAAAAGCAGGAAGATAAGGAAGAGAAGATGCAAATGCCTGCTAAAATTGACACAGAAGAGAAGCTAGAGGAGCATACTACATCAAGTGTTGCATTGGATGAAGAAAACACAATTGAGCAAAGACTTGAGAAGCTTAAAATCAGCAAAGGAAAGAGGAGTTGTAGCTTTTCATTCACAGGTCTTCATGAGACAGAAATCGAGGAAGATGAAGAAACCAGAAAGCAACGTGGAAAAGGGAATGTGGAGAAGTGGCTTCAAATGCTTTTAGAAAATAGTCAGCAACCAGGAACTGATCCAGAAGAAACAAATGCAAATGCAAATGCTTCTTGTAGAACTGAAGAAAAAATAATCCAACAACTGAATGAGAAGTTCCCACAAAAGGAGTTGAGGATCTCAAAAGTTTCAGATTCTGATTTTAAAGAGAAGCAGCTACAGCTTCTTGAAGACAAGAATGGATTAACAGATCAAGAAGATAGAATGGAAAGTGAATCTAGAAGTGTTATACCGACAGGACATAAAAATTACTCTGAAGAAGCTTGCATAGGTGAAGGAAATTGCACTCCTAATGTTGAAGGGATGGAGAAAATGGAAGAACATAAAAAGGAAAAAAAACTTCCTAGATCAGAGAGTGCCAGGACCTTGAGGAGAATTCCATCATCTCCTTCATTGCTCTTTGGTATCAGAAAAGGTGTGGACTACATTCGGAAGAAGCCAACAGCAAGTGATGATTTGGCAGCATCAAACAGTTTCTTGAGGTCATCCATCAAAACAATCAAGAAAGCTGTGAATCTATGAATAGAGATACATTTGATTGAGGCTATGCATAATGCATTTGTATTTGTAACCTTTGTTTCTTCACGATTTTACAATTTGAGTTGTGTTTAGCTGAATAAAGTTAGTGAAATCTATAATCCAAAAAAAGAGAGAGAAAATTAGTGTGTGAAATGTAACCATTATTTGATTTGTGTACAAGATTTTGAAGTTGTCAAATATTTGATAAGTTATAACAGCTTGTTTTTGCTGCTAGCAATTTAAGTTTCTGTTTCTTGTACTTTTTCTGCTTTGCAAAAACTGAATGAATTCCCGTTAATGCCACATTTACTTTATTTACTAGAATTAGTGAATTACAAACAGAAATGATCTGGTGTTTTGTCTGGGAATCGGATTCAGATGCTACAGACAAACGTTCACAAGTTCAAAAGCATCAAACAGAGAAGGAAATTTTTTTGTCATTTACATGTCTGCTTATTTTATTTTATTTTTAATATGTTTAACTTCTTCGATATAATTAACATTTTATTTACTAAACTCGTTAAATTAACTGGTTTTCAAAACGTGAATTACATTACAATTTTACTTTTAAAAATATTAATACTCAAGAATCTCAAACAAATACTAACATTTTATTTAAAATTTTCTTAATTATATTATATAAATTTTAATAATAGGAGGAGGAAGCTGTCAAATAACATTCATTAATTTTAACTGTCAAATAACATTAACAGTGTATGTTATATGTTAAAAGTTAGGAAACATTCAGAACATTTCAGGTCTTGGTCGTGCGTTCTTATCTTTTATTTATGCAGTCACAGTCATTATTACATAAAGAACTTTGGTATATGCACATCGAATTGAATTTTATTCCAAATACCAGAGTTATATCTCGCATTATTTCTCAGGTCTAACACAAAAAAAACGAACTTGTATACTATAACAAATTAACAGAGACTATATGAATCATATATTTTTGTTCAAAAACCAATGTTTCAGGACATAGATTTCCTCCACTTCTGGGGAATCTTACTTTTGACCAAACTGGTTTTCATGTCCATTGGCGTTTGCCTTCCAAACCCAGTTTCTCTTTCAGCTTCCTCCTCCTCTTGTTCTATTCTCTCCACCCCTCCCACATTTCTACCAAATGTAGGCATTCCAAGCATCTTCCATTTGAACAAGCCCTTCTTCTTCACAACCAACCTCTCCATCTGCACTTTCATGGCATTCAGCTGGTTTTGCAGCCTGCAAACATCTTCCTTCAGCTTCCTTATCTCCACTTGCTGAGCATTCATTTCTCGCTTTGAAAGGCACCTTCCAGGTGGGTCAAGGCCTCCATTTGGACTCCTCAAGCTGAAGGAGCCACTCCAATCTACTTGGCGGTTGAGTTTGGCTTGTTCAGAGAACAGCACCTGAATCACTGCTCTCACAGGCAACCTTTCATTTTGAGCTGCATGAAGTGAGGCCTCTGGTGTCAGTTTTCTGCTATCAACCACTCTGCACAGACCCTTCCTTTCTTGCTTTGACACACCTGGATGTGCCTACAACACATAACCAGAGTTCGGAGTTTCAAAATCACACACTCACCACAAATAGTGCAAGAAACAATAACTACTAACATACATGTCATGTATGTTAGGATTGAGCACTTACCACTAAGTCAAAAGCTATAGCTAGTAGTCAGAGTACAATCTTGTCCCCATCCAGTACTGTCTAAAGTGGCCAAAAGGGTATATGGATCTTTTTAATGGTGAAGTGAAGTTCTAATCTCACAAATAGGAAAAGTTTGTATTATTCAAATAGCATGTAGGAAGACTAACTACTAGTTTATAGTTCTACTTGTACGTGACGTGTTACCTAAATTTAAGAGACTAGTGCACCTTATGGCAAGTAATAAATACACAGAGCAACCAGAAGGAAATGCCAAGCTTTAACATCTAAACTAGAAAGAGTTTCCTGTTCTCAAGAGAGCATTAGTTGCGTTCCATTTCAGTAAAGTATTTACGTAAACTATTATATGTATATATTAGGACAAGAGAAAAGCCAAATATTAAAAACAATTTGTCACAGTTATGATATAGTGGCCCCACATGACAGACATTTATGTTATTTCAGTTTCACTTCACATATTTCCACTAAAAAAGGAATCTCATGCCAGTGACAACAGAAGAAGCATTTTCCAGTATATTCAGAATGAACCTTGTCATCAATACGTAAACTAAGAGGCATGAATAACAAAAAAGAAAAATCACCTCTAATGAATCAAAGAAGCAACAAAACTCATAGACTATTCCATAGGTGTTTTTCTGTTGTTTTCCAATTCGAATTGGAGTTTCACCTTGACATTTTATATTGATGTCAAATCCAAGGTTTTATTACAGGAAAGACTGAGGTGAAACTCCAATTCTAACAAAGGAACATTGGCAGAAGCACATGGAACTGCATCTTTGAAAGTAAAATGAGAAGACATACTTTAAGGTAAGTGTCAATGGCTCGGTACAAGCCATCATCCGTGGCTCTGGCATGGCTTGGAAGAACTCCAGCAAGTGCATGGAACTCAGACAAGGACAAATTAGCATCCACAGCAGCCTCAGCGAGGTAGCAATCAACCAACTTGGCAACCTTAACCAAAGCAGCACCATCACGGTCCATACTCATAAACCTCTTAACCAACCTCAGGACAAGCTCAACATCCAAGAGAGTTCCACACGTGTGGCTGAAGGAGGGTATCATGAGCTCTTTCAGAGAAGCTTGATCTAGCTGCGAGGAAATGCGGTTCTCAATCTCAGCTCTGTAAGTGGCATCAACCCGAACCATGTTGGCGGTTCTGAGAAGACGAAGGAGGAAGTTGCATGGGACAGAATCCTTCTCAGGAGGCAGAACATTCACCAAGGTCTCCACAAAGAATCTTTTCTTCATCCATGAATTCGTGACGCTTTCGGGGGATTGAAAATGAGTGGTGACACCATTCTCAGAAGAGGCAGAGAGATCAGGGAGCCAAATAGAAGCATAATGAGTGATGATGGAACCAATCAAGTCTGCACGAATACCCTTCTGTTTGATGCTTGAAAGGGTCTTCACAAAGTAATCCATGTCAACGATGCATGCATCATCGAACCAACATTCCCAGGATCCAACAGTTGCCTCTGATTCTTCACAACACTGTTTCTTCATTTGCACTACTCACACAACACTGCAGCTTTGCAACTCTATGCCACCCAGTGTCTTGCTTATAACACACAACAACAAAAGTAATTACAACACAGCACCAAACTTGAAAACGACTAGTTTTGTTTTCTCTGTTTCTTGTGTTTTGCGTGTGGGATTCGGACTTGTTCCATTTACATGGGCAAAGGAATGACATAAAAAACAAAAATTTGGAGCATATGGCTACTTTATAAGGCCACATTTACATCATAGTATATGTAAGAAAGCGTGCGTTGGGATTGTGCATTGCAGTTGGCAATTGGCACAGAGTGATGGAAAGTGATGAAAATGGAAGCCTGAGAAGGGCCTATGTAAAATTCCAAACTTTGTTTTTGCATTCCATGCTCGTGAACCCCCTAGCTTTTTGTTGTTTTCGAAGCAGACATGTGTACCTCTGATTATCTTGGACCATTTTCGATTTTATTGTACTATTTCAAAATAATTCACATTGGATTCAAAATGTACTTTGTTATGCTTTTCCGGCATCACAATCGTATTAAAGTAAAAAGGTTGTTTTACATTATTTAGCGATAATTTGACAATTTGTATAAGGTAAAATAATCTTAAAAAAATTAACTTTGATATTTAAAAAAAAAGGATAAAGTAAATATTTATGAAGAATAGTGTCAAATAGTAGTAGAAAAGAGAAGGGTATCAAAATCCCAGTATCCTATTTTAAAATGAACATTTTCTTCTTCTTTCTCCTCTTAAAGAGTGCAGTAATGATGAGGGTAAAAGTGTAGTTGAAAACAGAAGCGGCAGTAACAGCAACTATAGAAGTGGCATAGTGCACTGAGAAGGGTATTTTAATCCTTTTGCTACTAGTATGAGGTGCAGTTGGTAATCATGGGTGCAGAAAGAAGAAAGTCCACTGGTTTTGGAAGTTGGGCCTCAATAAACCAGGCCCATATCAGGGTGATTCTTTCTACACTGCACAAATCTCTTCACCACCTTTCATTTATTCTGAAATAGATATGGATTCCTTTTTATATTTCGAAAAGATCATTCCAAAATTAATAAAATCCATGCTAAAATTTAGTCCTCAGCTTGAAATGAAGCACTATAGGACCCAACAAAATCTAAGGAGAAAAATATTAACAATACTTTCCTATTCTCATAAGTTTATTGAAAATCACAAATTTTAGTAAGTTTTATTTCTCATTCTTGATTTTGTAAATTTCAATAAATTTAAAAACCAATAAAAAAAATGAGCCAGGAAAAGTGTGGTAGAGAATTTGTTGTTAGGATTAGCCAAAATCTAAAGATAATACAATGCTTCCATTCCCTCAATTCAAAATATCTTACTTAATAAACCTTATTTGTGTGTTTTTCTACTGTGTCTCCTTAATACACTAATTATCAATAATTTTGACGTTTTATAATATATTAAAAAAATATTTAAAATACCAACACAATGTACTTTTAATACTTAGCAGAGGACAGCACCAAAAAAATCAGTAGAGAATCTAAACTCGTGCAGGAACGTAATTTGGCATAGATTGTAACCATGAACTCATATTCGAAACAAAGTTTACAAATGTGTTCATTCTTTCATTTCTTTTTATTTTTTTTAATGTACTACCAAATAGGAAACTAGAAAATCATTTCTTTTATTTTTTTCATTGAAGGAAGAAAATCATTTATCTATGGGACAAAAGTAACAATTAAGGAAACTAGAAAAAAGAAAGTGAGAATCAAACTCATTAGACAATGACCTACACCTAATAGTTTGAGCTAACACATCTCTTGAGCTGACTCCTCCTTCTTCCTTGCAATTCAATGAAGTTTGAGCTTTAAATGTTGTGAGGAGTTGAGTTCAAGTTCAATTCAATGTACTTGAGTCACCACCAGTTGTTGGATTCAATAGTGGAACACTTGCAAGAGAACCATTTCCATCTTCATCCTTGGCCACCACTGGTATCTTAACAGCAGCTGCTCTCTCCATCTCTTTCTCAAGCTCTTCTTCTCTACGCAAAGTAGAAAACTGGGAATCAAGAGACTTCGCCGCTGATAACCAGGCAAGAACAATCACCAGAAGCACCCCTCCCAGATATGGAGTTGAATTAGCCAGTGAACCAAAACTTAAGATCATGAACTGCTGAATTAGAGCTCCACCAGATTTTCCCAATGGGTTGCACACTACATCAATGGCTGCCTTCCCTTTCACCTACAAGCAAAGAAATTTAGTACAAGTCAAATTACAAGTGAGCTGCAGCATTTTCTTGAGAAAAGTTCATCAATGATCATAAAAACCATAAAGAGATTATCATATTCAAATTTGACTTGAACAAACTTCACCATATGTATATATGATTGAAGAATGATCAAGTTTGCACAAATATGATTATAGCAGATAAGGATATGATTTAACTAAAGAGTAAAGACCATTAACTTAAACAAATCTTGATTTAACTCTAAAAAATGTGTGTATATGTGGAACTTGCATGAAGATTTTGCAGAAAAATGATTGTTGCTGATAAAAATCCAAACCTTGGTATCCTCATCCAAGGGTATGTAGGCCATTTCTTTGCAGGGATCGAATAAACTGTACTTAGCACTTTTGCTGAATATGTTCTGCAATGCACCCACGTATACAGCAGCTAGCAGTGGAGTCATGCCAAAATTTGCAATAACAGGAGCAATTGGGCCGCCAAATAATATTAGAGAGAAGAAACCAACTCCTGTTAAAAGCAGAACAGTGGGGGTGATCTTGGCAGCAACTCCCCATCCATATTTGTCAAATATAAATTGGCTTAAAAGCATCATTGTGAATGTAGCAATTCCAGTTGCAGTTGAAAAGTCTCCCATGAAAGATGAGTACTCATTGGGGCTAGGAAACTGCACAACTTGCAGAGTTTGAGAAAGAGCAGAGTGCAATGTGCAGCAGTAAAACCAAAGGCAACAAAGGTTTACATTACCTGAGCTTTGAGCTTTGATTTCCATGTAACCTCAACAAGATTAATGCTAATTCCGTATGCAACCACTAAAGTGGCAAGATCCCTTATGTATTTTGAAGACACCAAAAATTTTATGCTCTCCATTGTTCCCATTTTGGGCTTCTCCTGGAAGAACAACCAATAACAAGGTAAAGTGTTGGTTATTCCAAATATTAGTAAAGAAATGGAACAGGGTTCATATTTTCCAACACATTTGAAATAATGGGGATAGCACCAAATAACTTGGATAATTTCACAGTCCTAGAAATGAATCAATCATACCACAGTCATCTTAAAAAACTACCTTCTTCTTCTTGCTACGTGTGGGAAGTGGAACATAGTTATTCACCCACCAATATATGACACAGATTGCGAGTCCCATGCCCACAACTATGCTCATCATTCCTTTTAGAGACACGGCCCAACCATCAACTCCAGGACCTAAATTCTTCCTAAGATTAGAAAAGTATTTCACTGTTCGACCAGAGAACACAAGGGCTACATTGGCACCAAGTCCAAATAAAGGATAGAATCGTTTTGCTTCATCAACAGTTGTTATCTACACAAAACAAAATGAATTTTAAAATAAGCATTAGCATTATACTTAACAAAGCAGCAGCAGAACCACACAACATCATATTCATCTTTATACCTTTTATTCATTGTACTAATTTGCATGAGGTAATTCAAAATGGAAAACATGTTTAAAACAAAACATTAGAGGATTCAACACCTTCTCCTGTCATCACATGATTAGCATCTTATCCAGATAAGATAAGATTTATAATCATATTATCACAAATGAAACAAAACTTAACAATAGATAAGATAAGATTTACACGCATATTATCACAAATGAAACAAAATTTAACAAAACATGCATGTGACTCATCAAAAGCAGAGCGGCTAAGCGATAGAGAAAGAGGCAGAATACAAATGAATATGACCAAAATGAATAGATGAAAAGTAAAAAACAAAAAAAAAAACAAATAATAGCCAATCATGATGATGATATCAAGAAGCATGTTAAGGACACCATAATTAAAAATGATAAGATGACAATGACAACCACACATGCTATAACAAAAATCAAGCCACAAACCAAAATCATTTTTAACAAAGCAGGCTCAAAGTTCAAACAATAAAACAACCTGATTGGCAAATCCCCAAAACAGCACCGAAATTACAACACTCCCCCACAATTCAGCCATGACATAGAACAAACAAAAGCTCCAAATCCTCATAATTGCAAGAGGACCAAGAAACCGAGGGCCAAGGATGTTAAGAAGCTTATCCGCAAACGCCTCCGGGTGGATATAATTGCTGAGAGGGTACAGAACAAAACCAAACGCCCCAAAGAAGGCAATGAAGGGAAGGATTACAGAGTAAAAGAGAGCTTGTTTGGACAACACATTAGCCAACTTAGTGTATAACAACATGAAGCCAATGGCCATGGGAAGGTTCACCCAAGTTTTGAGAAACGGTATAATTTCAGCACTGCTTCCTTTGGCCGTCACGACCAACACATCCTTTGTGTCTCTCAAGATGGTGTAGTTGAAGAGGATACAGAAGAACATCATCCCCAAAGGCACAATCTTCTTCAAGGTGGCAACATCAACACCGAAAAACTTGGGTTTCTCAGATTCTGTTTCCCCAAAGGAGGCCGCAGCTGCTGCAGCCTCAGCCCTGCACAAGAACAAATTTTTATTTTTGTCCCTTTGGGCAAAGACATTGGGTTTTGGCGAGTGTTTTTGGAACCCATTGAAGGAAGCAGAAGAGGCAGCAAGGATTTTTGGCTTTGGTGAGGAAAGCCTGAGTCTTAAACCTTGGGAGGGGTGTAAAAGTGAAACCTTGTTAATGGGGTTTGTGGGGAGAGAGAGAAGGCCTCTGGTTTGAAGAACAACGTCCATGACTCTCTCTCTCTCACTCAGTTCCCTTGGTGAGTTGAAGAAAGAACCAGAGAGAGGGATAAAGAGAGAGATAAGGTGGCTGCTGTGGAGAGTAGAGAACAAGAAGTTTGTATATATACTTGGAGGAACGAAAGGGCCGCAGATACTAATAAAATATCTTTTCGCGATTGTCTGATGAAGACAACAATAGTAAAATACAACCTTAGATTTTTGTGTGCAAATGGAAAAAAGAACAATGAATTGGTTAAATTTAGTGAGTGTGGTAACAAACTGTGATCACTGTGGAGAGAAAATTGCATGAGGAAAGGTCGAGAGAAGGGAACAAAAAGGAGTATTCATAGGATCTTCCTTTCCCTTGTGGAAAGGAAATGGTACCAAATGAATCAAAACTTAGCCTAATCTCTTTTTTTTTTTTACTTTTTCAATTTAAAAATCACAGTATAGTTCTATTAATAGAGATAGAGAAAACATTATTTGCAATTATTTAAATGTATACCATCTGAAGCTTTTGGACTTGGATGGTGAACTGGTTCATGAATCAACGTGGAGTATTCACAGAATTTTGTTAATAATATGCCATTAGATGTTTTTGTTTGTTTTATACATTTTAATTAAAAAAAAAACTTAACAAAAAAAATAATTATTTTATGTGAGTGTATACAACTTTTACATTTTCATCTAATCATTAATTAATTATTAATGAAGTTCTTACGCGTATCATAAATGACATGTTCAGCACTTAATATTGAATACTCATAATATTCTTAAGACACGTTATATCTAATTTGAAAAATATTTTTTTACTTTTTAAATTATTTTTATATAAATTTAACAGAATGATAATAATCACAAATCTAATCATTTTCTAAAAAAACTCATAACCTTACAAATTTATTATATAATTTTTTATTATAATCATCGTTCTTTGAATATTTAATAAATAAATTATATTTAGTTTTTGTTAATTTACATTTTCAAACTAATATATATGTATATACGTACTTTATTCCATATCTTATATTTTTTAAAATTAATCATATCTTTATATTTATATTCATATCGTATCCGAACAACATATGATCATACAACAAAGAAACTAGATAAATATTTTCGTATGACAGTGCAGAAAAATTAAAATATAAAAAGAAAATATCTAATGATAAAAAAAAATGATAACTAATGAAAATGTTGATATAATTTTATTTCATAAAATAAAAAAGTTATAAATTATAATTACAACATGTGACCACGATTAATTAAGATGACACAATAAAAAAAATAAACGACAAAAAAACTTAATTAAAAAGTATACTATTTTTAATACCTAATAATAGATCATAAAATATTAAAAATGATGTGATTAGTATATTGTTCCCAAGAAAAATAAAAATAGTTTAATTAAGTTGTGAATTTTTCATAAATTTAAATATTTTTAATTAAGTTTCAATTAAAAATATTTATTTTATTGAATTTTCACAAATTTTATAGTTTAACATTAATTAGAATAACACTATCATTTAATTTATAGTCCCATACATAATATCATGAACTTAAAAAATAAAACAAAATAGAGTTTTGAAATTCTGAATACTTATGATAACAAGAACTTAATCATAATAAATAACAATATTTTAATCGAAAAATGTAAAACAAATATATATCTATATATATATATATATATATAAAAATAAAAGTAATAACTTAAAAATATTATAATTTATAATTTACGAGTGAGTTAAAATATAATTGAACTTAATTAAAAAAATTTAATAAAAATTTTCAATAAAAATTTTCCATCTCTTATCATTTTAACAATGAATTTAAAAAATATAGTTTAATTAAAAAATATGAAGTTAGGTAGTATTTATTAAAAAATTATTTAATTATTACATAACCGAATATAATATAAAGATGTTCATCCATACTTTTTAACCTTGAAGTTGAACTTTTATAAATCCTGGTGTCACTTTGAACTAAAAGGAAGTTTTTCTACAAAAACATGCTTAAATCAAGTACACGTCAATGGAAGTAATCAATGATGTAATAGTGAATATAATTAATTTATTTCATATACTTTGTTATTTATACTATGTTCATGGACTTTTATATGATGATGGACCTTGTAGATAATTATCTTATTATTTTGCTTAATGTTCAACTAATATGTTATAGGGTGTGTTTGGATTGCGGTTAGAAAAATTAAGTTTGGTTAAATAAAACTAAAAAGCTTATTAAACGAAAAAACTTAAAAATTTTATTTTCAAAGTAACTCACATTCGAAACTCAGTAAAACAGAACAAAAGTTTGTCAAACATCATCTATGTTTTAATATAAAGTAAATTTGAGAGGTTTGAATTTCCAAACTGAAAATCAAACACACACTTAATTATTATCTTAATTTAATTTAATCACAGTCACTATTGTTATATTTAGGCCGAGATAAAATAATATTGTCTAAATAGTAAACGATTTAAGCAAAATTTGCCTAAATTTAAACCATAATTTTAAAGTTTGGTAGGATAATTAAAATACTTTATAAGGTATTGATAGAAGTTTGAGAGTGATGGATAATTGTTGATCGGAAGTAAACGTGGAATTGAGTCACAACCTTATTATTATATTTTGTTCGTAAAGGTACCTTTTTATGGGAAAAGAAACCGTTCATAGCACATTACTATATTTTAAGGAAAGATACACATGGAAGCTTCCAAGTAAATATCATAAAGATCACGATTATTCTTGACATAAAATATTAAGACGAGTAATTATATAAAAAAAAGTTGAGGTTCAAATATTATTTTACCATTTAACTTTATATGTATCTCACCTTTTATAAATATTTATATTAAAGAACATATTAATTTATTACATAACTTGAGTCCTCCTAACTACTATCATAAATACACGAATTAAAAATAATTAATAAATATTAAATTTTAGAGAAAAAAATGAATTACATCTTCAATAATTATTAATACAATTTTATTTTCTTTAAAGACAAATATATTCATAAAGTATTATTATTAGATGAAAGATAATTTATTTTATGCATAAAAAATTAAAAAATAATCAAATAATTTTAATATTGTTGTATATTTTTTTAAGTGTTTCTCTTTTATTTTAATTATATATTTTCCATATTATATATATCGTGCATGGTAAATTCGAAAATTTCAGTAAGAAAAAGTGAAAAAGCTTATTCTTTTTAAACAAAAATATTCAATAAAAGAACATTCCAACCATATCAGAAGGTTGTAAAACATGTCAGAAATATCTTTTTCCTATAGTTTAGGTTTTTCAAGTAAGCATAGGCAATTAAATAAACACATATGTAATAATTCTTTTTGTACACGATATGAATTTGAATATAATTTTGTTTTATTATTATTTCTAAGCATGGGTAGTCACGCCTTGTTGCAGCTTTATAATTTAATAATAGCTTATAGTTTATCCACTATTCTTTCTCAGTTTGTAATTCATTCTTAAACTTTTAATTTAACTATAATTTTAATTAATTAAAAAAATCATAATCCACACTTAGAAGCAGACTAAAATTGGATTAAGGTATATAATAAACATAAGATAATAATGAAAAAAATTATAGTTTTCCAACCAAGTGTTAATAAGTTACAAGTATTTAACGCGATCTATCACTATGATCCTGAAAAGTTTGGGATATTAAACAACAACAAAATTTGTGATATTGGTTTAAATATTTTAGCCTAACTTTGTATTAACCTTCGTTAATTTCTAAATAAATGTGTTTTAACGAATACTTAGTTCGTTAAACCTCTAATGATTCATATTCATAACAAAGTTTCTCCAGAGTGCGTGTGTGTGTGTGATACTTTTGTTGTAGATTGGGTCATTATTAGTTGGGCCTTAGCCTTTGTAGAATTTGGGCCAGTGTTAGTTGGACGTTAGTCTTACTCTGTAGATTTTGGGCCAGTGTTGGTTGGACCTTAACCTTATGACATATACCATACTGTTTCTTTCTGCACCTCCCTTTTTGCTTTCAACACTTCGATAAAACTCATAAATATCAAATTATACTTCATTAACATTATAATAAAAAGATAAAAGTTATCCCAACATTTCAGATTAAAAATTTTATACTTTATTACACTAAAAATGAAATATGTCACTTTTCTTATGATGAATTGACTATTTATAGAAAAACAAGATATGGACTTTGAGAAAATAAAATGTTGGTGTCATGGAAAAGATGCATAGGGTTATGATTGCTGATTTTCCATGACATAGCATGAAAGAAAAGCTAAGGGAAAGGGGGAAAATATAGACATTGAGACAAAGACATGAGCCATTTTTTTGGCTTAAAAAAGCTATATTCAATTGGCTTTAGAGATGGAGATTGAACTCCATGTCTAATTAGGGTAGACAAAGAAACAATAAAAATAATTATGGGTTCACCAAACTTAGGTGAAAGATCAAACTTGGTGGAAGAGGAAGTTGAAAGATTCTTTGCATAGAAGTTCCAACAACAACAAGCTTCACCCTTGGTATCTTCGTAATGGATATAGAGATATTGATTGCACCGTTTATAGAAGATAAAGTTTGGTAACTAATTTGAAACTATGACAGAAACAAAACCCAGTATGAGAAGTTTAACTTCAAGTGTTTGTGACACATTTTTGGAAATTCAGGAATTATGATATATTAAATGTGACACAACAGTTTCATACACAGTGAAGTATGTTCTTTTGAAGTAGAGCTGTCAAAATGGGTAACTCGGTCCGACCCGACTCGATCCATCACGGGTTGATCACTTAGTGAGTCAATCTAACTCGGTTCACTAATTAGCGAGTCAAAAAAACTCCAACCCAACCTGGTCCACTGTGGGTTGGTGGATTAAACGGGCTGACTCACGGGCTCACTTAATTAAAAAAATATATTATTTTTTTTTGTCAAAACTAGATTATAATTATAATTAAAATCTAAATAAACTTTAATAAAATCCAAATACAAACCAAAATTACAAAAATACAAATTATCTATGTGTTGGCTAACAAAAAAACCTAACATGACCCAAATACAATGCGAAACTTAACAAAAAAATACTTGTGCGATCCTTTATTTGTGGGTTGGCTCACCAACCCGGTTTACCACGGGTTCAATCCGGGTGAACCGGGTTCTAGGTAAACCGGGTAAAAAATCAACTCATATTGAAATTTGTAAAAAAAATTTAACTCAATCCGGCTCGAATCCACTGTGAGCCGAATTGGCTCACGGGTTCCAACCCATTTTGACAGCTATAGTTTTGAGTATTTTAATTATTTTTCTACATGCAATTTTTTTCTTTAGAAAAGAATCATTTCCATCAATGGAAAATAATAAGACATTGTATAATTTTTCATGTCACATAATGCCATTGGAACTAGTAAAAAAATAAATAAAAAATAAAAAACATGCAAGTAAATGCTTCAAATGTCAAACCCTATGTGGGTAGGAGAGAAGAGGGTTAAATCTAATTGAGCTATTAAAATAGGCTTAATTTTGGCGAGAAACAAGATTATGAGTCATGAAGTTATTAAACTAAAGTTTGAAAAACAAAATAAACTGCAAGTCTTCTGAGCTACACTGTCTTCATACACATAATTTATTATCCAATCGACAAATGCTGAGATGCATAAACTTTGTCATCTTCCAGAACTCTCGTTTTTTCAACATCAACTACATAGCCATGACTAAATACAAGAACAAATTTGACTTTTCTATGGTGACAAAACCCTATAAAAAAATTTAGAAGCCCAAGGTGAATATTTTGAAGGTCTTGTAATAACTTTTAAAAATAAAACTAAAAAACTGGGCAAAATGAGGCACATCATTGTTTCCTGAACAAGATAAAGTTGGTCTGGAGTTAGTGTTGGAATTGTTTAATTGTTTGTGTCTTTAGTAAGAACATTATTATGAAGAATATTGCAATAATATAACGGGTTCAAAGCACAACAATCCAAATAGGTTGGAGTACGCAGATTTAAAGCCTATGACAATAAGGGACCACATGTGAATAAATGTTCTAAGCTTTTCTCATGCTTAACCTTGAGAGAGGGAAAGAGAGAACAAAGATTAGTAACTAGTTGGAAAATGTTTTAAGGTTTTCATCATTGTTTCATTGTTTGCATGCAATAATGTAATGGACAAAGATTGTTCTATGTTGTTTCCACAATTTGTTGCTCGAGACAGGGATTGTACCACACTTTATCTATCTGTCTCAGGGATTGATAATTAGATTATAACAACTGTATTGGAAGAACAACTCAGTGTGGTTTGTATGTTTCTTTAATTACATGTTAAATTATTTTCTTAAGTTTGAAAGTTTGAGCACTGGAAGTAGAAAATAAATAAATAATGGAGTTGAAAAACAGACTCCTTCTGACACTGGCTCAAATTTTTGCATAGTACTTTGTTGACTTTTATTCTCTTTCTTTTGAAACAATTTTTAATTTATAGATACACTATCAATTTTGCGTGATTTAAGGAGTTTAGAATAATCAACATTGTGATATAGAAATTAATATGGGCTTAATCTTTATTTGGTTATAGTCTTCCACATTGAATTATATAGTTCGAGTGTTTTTATAAGATTTTTTTTATAACAATCAATAAACTATATATATATATATATAATATAATATAATTGGTTAAGCCAGTTTTATTGTTAACATGTTTGTTGAGTTATATGTGTGATATAGAGTATATTAGTTATTAGAAAAATAAGAAGACAAGATTTTATAAATATTTGAAAAACTTAAAACCAAAATAAATATAAATATATATTAAATTTAGAAATTTAAACAGAGTATTAATTTGTTAGATATTTATTTTGAAGGAAAATTAAATTAGATTTTAAAATGATAACTTATTATATATTATTAAGAACCTAAAATATAGGAGTAAGACTTATTCCTACCCAATTACATCTTTCAAGCATAACTGTAATGCAAAAAACTAAGTTGTTGGTGTTGTCCGACCTTAAGTTATAATTTATGTTAATACTTGTCGACTCAACACAGTAACTAAAAGTATTGAGATAAAATAAAAATAAATAATATCCATAAGAAAAAATTAGAGAGTAAAAAGAAATAAATTTTAAATAATATTTTTTTACCTAATTGTAGTTAGAAATTATAGGTATAAATATGTTTTTTTTGTCGTGTAATAAAATTAGAATTAGTCCCTCATTGAAATTTTGGTCCAATTTAGTTTTCAATTTCAGAATTGTGTGAATTTAGTCATTTCAAACAAATTTTGTTAAATTTATTTAATGTTTCAAACGCATCTCATGATAACATTTGAGATGTTTACACCGTTTGACATTTTTTTTTTCAATATTAGCTAACAAACTATCATGAAACGCATTTGAAACGTCAAATAAATTTAACAAAATGTGGCTAAAATGACTAAATTCAAGCAATTTTAAAATTGAGAGACCAAATTAAATCAAAATTTTAAAGATAGACTAATTCTAATTTTTACTGAAAGTTGAGAGACAAAAACATATTTAACCCAACATTAAGAATATTCGTATAGTTAAGAAATGGACACTGAACTTACGAAACCTATGAGTATAGTGTTGTTATAGCCTATGGAGAAAGTAAAAGGTAACAATTGTGGTATTCGATTCATTCTCCAATATGTTTGAAAATAAAGTAACATAAACATTTGTATTGTGTTGTGTTGTTCTGAGTGTGAATACCCTTGTTTTGATATATTATTTTCTTAAAAAGGATGCTTCTGGTCCCATCCATAAACAAACATGGTATCACCGTAACACAGTGGGGCTGCACCGCACCGAACCACAATTTTTTTGGACTCTCTCAAAATCAGTATCAATTTTCAAATAAAATTAAGAAACATTTCTTATTTTTTAATGTTTATTATAAATTATAAATAAATTTTAAACTTACACTGTTAAAAATGAATAATTATACCTTATAGGAATAATTTTATTGTACCAGAAAAAGAAAAGTTGTTGATTTAAAAGTGATTGGAATAATGAGCATCTGAAATCATAGGCAATCTTTTGAAGTGGCCTATTGTGTCCATTCCCATTCTAAAAGTGATTGAGGCACCCCTTTGTCTTATGGTGGCATGGTGAAAAAAGATCCAAAATCCTTTTCATGACCTCACCCGTGCAATTATGCCTGCTGCAAACCTATGTGATATATAATTAAAAGTATTATTATAAAAATATTTTATAAATAAATAATATTTTATTAATTTACAACAATATATAAATATATATAAAAAGGATTTTCTTTTCACATTTTAAAATATCAATTTTATCGTTTAAAATATAATTATTTATTAATTTTTTTAAAATTAATCATAATTTTTACAATTTTTTTATAAAATTATCTATCTCTTATTCTTTTCTTCTTCTTTATTTATTAACAATTATTCTCTCATATTTTTTGATATATTTTACTTTATTTTTAATAAATATAATTTTATTTTATATATTAACTTAATAACATTACAATATCATCACTTACTAATATAATATCATCAATATTTAAAAAATACGTACACATAGACGAGATAACACATGTACTAGTATGTAGAAAAAATATTTTAAAATATCAAACACAAATACATATTAAACATAAATATATTATCCAAATAACGATATTTTGAATTTTCTTTATCCATTTAATTTATTATTTCAATCACTTTTAAATAATATATTTTAATTTTTTTAATAATAAAATATGATGATTTAAAAATGATTAGATTAATATACTAAAAATAAGTCAAAATAATATGATAATTAAAAATGATGATATTAATACAATAAGAATAAGATAAAATATTATTATCTTGTCCAGATATCGGTAACAAAATGCAGAAAAAATTATAGAATGGAAAACATAATGACTTAATTGACCCTCTTACCTGACATGGCTGTGATTGCTGGTGCTTTGTACTTGCTCTGCTTCAAGAATCCAAAGTCGTTGTTCATAGCCAAAAATCAAACTTATTTTTCTCTTAAAATATCTCTTTTTACCAACTATTCCTGTGTCACGGTAAAAGTTACAAATATTGTAAAAATTATAAGAAAATCTTAAAATTCTGTTGAAGGCTGAAAAAAAAGGAAAGATTAATTAGATGACTACAGAATTAAATTTCATATTCATACAAAATTCTTCTTGGGAATTGTATCTTCTTCACATTATGTCCTTCTATGCTCCACTATGATTTCTGGACTTTCCAAATTCTCCAAGCAATACATTCTTTAATCATTAAATACAAATAAATAAAAATAACAATTTTCTCTAATATTATAATAAAAAGTTTATTGTCCTATAACAATATACTATACAGCAATAAACCATAAACCTGATCTGATGTATGATAGAGTTGTTAACTATAATCATGATTATCCATGATTAATTCATACAATATAAAACTTTTGTTCGTGTATAAAAATTTATTTTGCATCCGTGTATATTATTTAAACAAATAAGTCTAGAAAAGTATAATATCAGTGAACTGATTCACGATAAAAACATGTGACTATTAATGATAATAAATTTTTCCTATAAAATTTTAACCAAAAATAATAGATTTGTTTACATTAAACAAATGTATAAATGATTAAGAGATGCATGTATCCTAGCTATATTAAAGACTTCTTTCTAACTTAAAAAAAAAAGTTGGTTTACTTATTTTAAATTTCAGAATGTATAATGAAAGGTTCAAAACCATTTTATGAGATGTTTTTATGGTCATTTTTTCTTGAATGCAATCCTGCAAAATTTACATACATAATATTTTGACGTACTTGTATTTTCTACGGGTTAAAAAAGTTTAAAAATGTATATAATTTCATACAAAATATCTTAAAAAGAATGCTGTTAAGAAATCAATTGGTAGATACATATTCGTTACAAGAACTAATTTCTTTTACAAGAATAAGCGAGAGGGTTTATTTTAGTTAAATAATAAATATCATATAAATATTATATAAATAAATAAATAATTAATTAATACAATGTGTTATATGCAGTAGATATATTTTAAATTAGTAGACACATTTTAAACGTTAGACGTATTTGAATTCTTAGACGTTTCAAAACATTAGACTCAAATGGGTGTTAAATACATTGTTTTAGTACTTTACAAATAATTTTAATATATTTTAAAATTTTAAAATTAATAGTCATCAGTATAACTTAAAAATATAAAAAAAAACAACATAGAAAAATTAATAAAAAATCTAAACTCACTTATTATTGACACTGATTATTCTTGTGATTGATATTAAAATCTAAATCATATATATAATATATGTATGTAATTTGGACAATATTACCGTTGCATATCAAGCTCAATTTTACACACTTTATCTCCTACATTAAAAGTTACTTACTAAAATATTCATTGATTTCAAATCCTTTACTAAAATGTAATTTATTTTGAAATTTTTTTCGTTTTAATTTATAAAATCTTGAAAAAACAATTAAAATATTTCCTATTTTCACAAATTGAAAAAATTTCAATTGTTGAAATTATAAAATCTCCTATTTTTTTCTCTCTTTTAACTTGTTTCCCTTTTTGTCATACATAAATAAGTGTTTGAATTTTTTTTTTAATTCATCGTAGTTACGGGGAATGGCTAGAAGAAAGTGATCATGAATGATGAAAAATGTCCAGAGAATGTAGGCTACATGTTTTATGCATTCATATTAGCTATATCTATAACACTTTTAATGATTTTAAATACAGTAATTTGATTGAAAAAGAAAAAAAAAATCCGTTGCCCAAAGAAAAATACATCAAATTATTGCATTTCCAATAATAATAATAATAATAATACTAATATTTTTTCAGCCCATTCAAAACAAATTACGAGAAAATCAATTTATTTCGTTTATACATTTATTCTATTCCCGAACAACATTTAAAATGAGTAATGGCGTTGATTACCAATCTTCAGTCTATTATCGTGCTGAAGAAAATGAATTTTTTCTTCCTATTTTCAATTCATCAAAACAATAATGTTGTAATTAGGGCAACTATGAACAACATGATTTTTACAAATATTTAAAGTGATAACATAAATAATTATATAATTTTGATTCAAGTTATTGAGATATTCGAACAAAAAATATGGGTTAAATTTGTGTTTGATTTTCTAATTTTAAGTAAAAATTAGAATTAATCTATCTTTAATTTTTTTGTCTTATTTAGTATTCAAACTTTATAGATGCGTAGATTTAATATTTTTAACCAAATTTTTCTAAAGTTATTCTATGTTTTAAATGCGTCTTATGATAAAATTTAACTTAACATTAAAACAGTAAAAAATGTGTCAGATAGTGTAAACAACTCAAGTATTGTATGAAATGGATTCGAAACATAATATACACTTAACAAAATGTGGTTAAGAGAACTAAACTCATACATTTATAAAATTAAATAACTAAATTTGTCAAAATGTTTGAAAAGAAACTAATTCTAAATTTTATCACAAAAAGAAATTAATTGATATATATATATATATATTTATATTTGTTATTAAAATTTTACAAGGTATAATTTGAATATGGCTGCAAGAAGGCCGTTGGAGTAAGAAGCACAACGGATACCTTGAGACTTGAAGCTTAATGTGAAAGTTGGACTTACCGTTCAGAAATAATGAAATTCCTTTTTTATTTATTCATTTATTATTATTATATAATATTTTATTATTTACAGAACAGAAGAAAGAGAGTATATATAAAACATAAAATGATTCTCACTCAGCCCACGTGGCAACCACCAAGCAACCGAACAGAACAGGCTGTGACTGAGTGGTGGTGACGGTGACTCATGCTTCGTGGGGCCCACTTTGCATTCTTCTTGCTCCTGAATCCATAACCGTTACTCTTTTTTTGAATCAAACAATATTTTTTTTCTATGTTTTGAATAATGAACTCAGATAACTTCAACAAACATACCTTACCTATCTACCAATCACAAATTAGGTTTAAATAAAGATGAAAACGCAGCTTTTGCAATCCTCCTAATCTTCATTCCTCAATAAATATTGATATTCACAATTCTGACCTCGAAAAGTTAAATTATTACTGCGCCTTTGTAAGATGTCTACAGGGACTGATTTTAAAATTTGGAAAGTTTTGTTAGCATGCACGCGTGGCCTGCTCTCTGTTATATTCCATATAAAAAATCCAATTGAGACCGTTTCATGGCTCAAGAACATCGTGCCGTTTGTACTTCTGCATTATTGAAAAATTCTTCTCGCACTTTTCACTAACTTCAATTTTTCTCTTTATTTATTTCATTTTTGCTGCACGCAACTGAGCAATGATCTCGGTGATGTTACTTTATGTTTAATTATCAATTTGGGTCAAAGCTTATAAGAATACGAAGGAGCAATGCTTTTATTTTATCTCTTCAAACAAAAATTAATTAAGCAATGCTTTCAACCCAATAATCATCAAGGTCAAATCACATAAATTTATTCCTTTTAAATTTTTGCTTTCTTGAAAAACAATGTTTTAATATTATTTTAATTTAACCAATATAGTTTTTTAAACATGTATTGTTTAAAAATAAAGAGTTGCATTAATAGTGTGAAATTTGGTGTAAGAATAAATGAACTGGAAATAATACATTTGCAAAAAAGGGGCCAGCCTGTGCTTGAATTCAATAGTGAAAAATCTGAAATAATATCATTCTAATTAACCAATGATGATTTTCTGTCTGCCAACAGAGCAAGTGATTATCAGTGGTTAATTAAGTATTAAAGAAAGATTAATTAGCGAGATCAATTAAATTAAATTAAATTAATCACTAAATAAATAAACGTGAAGAGGAAAACATAAAACGAAAGAAAGAAGGAAGAAGAAAGAGGTTGGAGAAGGCAAAAGGTTAAGGGGATTTTCAAAACTCGTGAAAAATCTGAGAGAGGGCTTTTCAGCGTTCCAACCTTTCTCCCCTCTCTCTCTCTTTCTCTGTGTTCGTTCGTTTCCACTATTCCACTCGAACCCTAGTGTGGCTTATTTCATGACTTTCTTCTTCTCTAACACGCAATCATTCCGGCGAAACTGAATTTCCGCCGCCGAGAATGGCCGCTGAGTCACCGCCGGATAACGTTGTACTGAATTTAGCTAAGTTAGGGTTTCAGTTGGAAATCGGATTCGGAGATCTCTCTTTTTCTCAACACTCAACTAATTAATTAACCGATTATTCTTTTTTTCTTGAAACCACGTCACCGTTTCCGGCTGGCGGATCTCTAATTGTTGTTGGAACTGCCATGATGGCGAGGGGAGGACAGTGCTTCGAGAAACTTCGGCGGTTTGCTCGGACGGTTTTCTTCGTCGCGGCATTGGTGGCGTCGCTGCTCGTGACGTCGCTGCCCGTGCTCGTCGCGGTTGTCGACGTGCTAGTCCCTTGCGTCCTCATTTCCAGCTTCACCTGTGTCAAGTGCTACGGCTTCAAGGAGCATTTGCGTCGTTACGCTTTCAAGAGCTCCTTGATGGATATTCCTCTCGTTTCGGTCGTACGATCCTTCATCATTATCTGTATGATTCGCTATTCCTCTCCTTGTTTACTTGCATCGTGTATCACGTGGAACAACGATGGTGATGATCCTCTCCAGAGGATCACTCGTTGTGCTTCTGATGTACATTCTAGTAGCTTTTCATTTCTCGTTTTTTTTTTCTTGAAGTTGAGGGTGTTGAAGGTGGAGGATACTTTGCTTAATTTGTCTACCAAACCATTTGTTCTTTACTTTGCTTTATTTTATCTTCATATTTCTGTTCGTTAGTTTTCTGTTTTATTTTTTTGGAAATCATTTTTCGTACTCGTTGAAACAGATGACAGATTGTGTTTCAACAGAGATGAGCGCGTTGATGAGAAATGTATTTTTTGACTTAAATTAGGAAGCAGAACGATCTCCTTTCCCAAACCGTTTGGTTGGAATTTATCACTGAATGATTAATTATATTTTTCTCAATATTTATTCTGTCTATGAAATCTGTCTGAGGAAGCGCTAGTTGTAGCGTCTCTGTCTGCGTGTTAACTACTGTGATTTTATATACAAAGGATTGATTCTCATATTGTGCTTTTTTTTCTGTTTGTTTAAATGAATGCAGGTGTTTATTCTATTTGTGATGGCCCGGCTCTTTCACATGGTCCTTATCTTGGAACTGTGACACTGTCTTCCTTCATCTCAATTGTCCTCCTATCAGTCAAAGCTTGTGTTTTCTCAGTAAATTCTCAGATTGAAGCAGAAGCTACCATTTCCCCTACAAGACAGAGACTCCATTTAAAGAAGTCATGGGGAATGCCTGTCTTATTTCTCTCGTCAGTTGTGTTTGCTCTTGGCCACACTGTGGTTGCTTATAGAGCCAGCTGCAGAGCAAGGAGGAAGCTCATGTTTCATAGAGTTGACCCCGAAGCGGTAAGTTTGCAACGGTCTCCAACAATTGGAATAACATAATGGTGTTGTTTCTTTCATTTAACCCTTTGGAATTAGGTGGTGGCAACGAATTCTTCCTTCAGCTCCAAAGAAGATTTCTGAACTTATGAAGCTTAAATTGGTTACTTTGATGATACATATGGTAATTTTTTTACTTATTTTCTGTCTAATTAAGCAGGTCCTTTCGTGCAAGAATGTTTTCTCTGGTTATCAGAAGGTCCCTCGGTCTCCTGTTCCCTCCGAAGGGAGAACCCCAAAAAGTGACGGTGAAATGAAAAGGAAGCCTTTTGGAACAGCTCGTGATGAAGAACTGCCACTTAGATTACTTGCAGATTCGGAGAGCTTATTCATCCCCTGCCAAGGTCTTACTCTCCATTACAAGCTCAGCATGCCTGGTTCACCGCCACTTAACATGTCCTCAACATTTTGCTCTACTTCATCGGTGACTGGGGGGTTGTCAAAGTTGAATAGACATTTGACTTGCATGTCTCCAAAATCCCATCGGCAACTCTACCGGAGCTATAGCAATCAATTCTATGGATCATCTCTACATGCTCCTCTTTTAGATATTCCAGTAACCTCTCCCCATCTTAATGAAGAAATCCCTGTTTTGCATCTAGATGAAATTCGTGAAGATGAGAACACAATTAAATTAGAGTCTTTGTCTTCGGAGCAAAATGTAGAGGACATTGGTCAAGTAGGTATTATTTTGATACATGGGTTTGGTGGAGGCGTCTTCTCCTGGCGACATGTAATGGGACCTCTAGCCCGGCAGAGTAATTGCACAGTTGCTGCATTTGATAGGCCTGGTTGGGGATTGACTTCAAGACTGAGCCGGGAGGACTGGGAGAAAAAGGAATTGCCTAATCCTTACAAACTTGAAAGTCAGGTGATTTCTATGAATCCTTAACATGAGTTGTTAGAGCAGTTATTTTATTTTTTCTTGTTTTATGTACCGGTTCCTTTTGAAGTAGATACTGGAGCTTTCAGTTCATACATGTTGCGATTTAAGTGCTCATCTTTAGTTTTTTACATGCTCAACTTTTAATAGAAACAGGAATTCTTATTACCTAAATACATGAGAGCCCAACCCAAAAGATTAATTCGTCAAGTGGGAGAATAACATGATTTAAGTACCTAAAGACTAATTTAGTTTGTAATCTAGGATTACTTATTACATATCTGATCGATTTGTGTGTTTCCAGGTTGATCTCCTTCTGTCTTTCTGTTCTGAGATTGGATTTTCTTCGGTTGTTCTAATTGGTCATGATGATGGAGGGTTGCTTGCTCTGATGGCTGCACAGAGAGTTCAAACATCAATGAATTCTTTCAACGTGAGTATTTTTTCCTGCTTTTCTAGGTTACTTGATATCTTGATCAATGCAATTAGCTGCATTGGTATCTTAATAAAAGATTACTTTAAATTTTACAGCCAACAAGTGGGGCTTTAGAAAATTAAGCAATGGAATTTTTTTTTTGTAGTCTTAATAATTTATTTTGGACATAATGTGTCTGATCGCAATATACTATCATAATTTGCATATATATTCATATATCCACGTCTATTGTGTCCAATGTTGTAATTATGCAACAGATTGATAAAGAGAGATAAAAAACTGGATTCCATGGTATATAGGTTTATGTATGTGAAGGTTTGACTTTTATTTGATCGTTACATTCCATAAAGTTGTCTGATCAAGCTAATATCCACACTGTTTTAGGCTATATTTTTTGTGGTTAATGTGCATTTTGCGTTTGATTAAGTTGCTAGGCTTGTTTTTGTCATTCAGGTTACAGTGAAGGGGGTTGTATTGTTAAATGTTAACTTATCAAGGGAAGTTGTTCCTTCCTTTGCTAAAATCCTTCTGCATACATCTCTTGGAAAGAAACATTTGGTCCGTCCCCTACTAAGAACAGAAATCACCCATGTGGTGAATCGGCGGTCATGGTATGATGCTACCAAACTGACAACAGAAGTTTTGACTCTATATAAGGTGCGTCTGTGCCTTAAACTACATTTCCTTTTGTAAGTTTCAAACTGCAGAAATAATTGTGTAGAATGTAAAATTATTACTTCATGTAGAGATAAATGGCGTATATTTAACTGAAAAACTACAATTTCCGAAGGATGCTTGTGGTTCATGTTTTTTTAACATTCTTTGGCACATTGAATAATAATATATTAGTTGACATAATTAGTTTTGATGATATTATTAGATTTACACGTGCCCTTTTCTAAAAGAAACTTCTATAAATTCGTCTGTACCTTAAACTACATGTGTAGGAGATGGTATTTTACTTGATGTAGAGAAAATGGGTGTATTATTATTAACCTCGCACGAACTTCACTTTCCGAAGGGAACTTATAGTTAATGCTTTGTTTACATCTTTGGACATATTGAATACATATATATTTGCTTACAAGTCTTTTTATGTGTATTTGGCTTACTTATCCGCTGGGTTGTTCCTTGTGCTTTTGTTATCAATTCTGGTGAAATATTTTATTGACTCGTGTTATTCTTTACTGTTTTAAATACGTTTAGGCTCCGCTATATGCAGAAGGATGGGATGAAGCGCTTCACGAGATTTGTAAATTGTCATCAGAAACCATCCTCTCTGCAAAAAATGCAGACTCATTGCTGCAAGCCGTAGAAGACATTCCAGTGTTGGTCATAGCCGGTGCCGAAGATTCACTCGTCTCAATGAAATATTGTCAAGCAATGGCCTCCAAATTTTTAAATTCTGTAAGTATTCTAGTTTCTGTGTATTTATTAATGCTCCACAATTTGGGAACGAGAAGTAGGGTGTTCAAGGGTAGGAAATGGAAGTAGGAGAAATATACTTTTCTCATTTCCCTTTTTTACTACCATCATCTCTTAAAACTTCCCAAGCATTTATGATGACACATTATTAGTTTCTTTTCTAAGTTGGCTAATATTTGTATCTCCCATGCCGCGTGCAGAGACTGGTTGCAATATCCGGATGTGGTCATCTACCCCACGAGGAGTGTCCAATGGCGTTGCTTGGGGCTATATCACCCTTTATTAATAAACTTTTCAATGTATATAACTCTCAAAGCCAATAGGTTGTCCATCCCATTTTCAAGTTTTTCATTTATAGGTTCCGTCTATTATTGTAGGGCGTTTTGTTCTCTGTCTTCTCCTATAATTTTCCTGGCATCCTCTTTCATTTCTTTCTTTCTAAGTAAGTAGTACTTCCAAGAGAAAGAGATCAAAGGCATCGTCTTTTCTCTTGGGTGTTTTTGATGTGTCAGCTTTAGGTGTTTTAGCTGTCGATATTTATACTCATTTGAGCTGGTTGTCATTTCCCCTTAAAGAAAGCGGGAATATGAGTAGTAGATATCATTTGTAAATTTAATTTATAATGTTGTTTGATTGTTTCTAGCTGCTGAACACCACACACCCTCAATTTATAATTGCCACCGTCTAAAGATGCCGCCTAACCACTCACTTTAACAATTTATCGTTATGATTCTTTTAGAACATTATACATTATTTGAGTCTGGAACTTGAGAGAAATTATTGACCAATTAATTTAAATTAAGTTTTATGAGTTTATTTGAGACAGTTATAGTTTTTTTTTTTTCGTTCACAGAAGTAGTCTTCGGTACACATTCGACGTAGAAAGAGTGATTTTTTTCTTTCTGCACCTCATATTAAAAACAAAATAACTAAAACAAGGCGGAAAATGATCATTTTAATAGGGTGGATCAGACTTAGTTGAAGTTTGATATTTGTTCTGGTATATACGCCTTGGTAAAAGGTGTATAAAAGAACTAATTTTCACTTTTCTTTTTTCTGAAACTACTGTTTGCACAAGTTAATATGAGCGTGTGTGTGTGACACCTGTACTGACTGTTTTAATTGTTGAAAATTATTTAAAACTCTATTAAATTTAATTTCAGACCAGACCGTAATTGTCTTTAATATTATTTACAATCTTACTTTTGATAATTAGACGCTTACAATTACACTTGCAGTTAAAAAAAAAAACATGTTATTTTAATCTTTATCAAACATGTCTTATTCTTTTTGTAATAATGCTATAACAAAATAGGATATGTTGTATTCTTAACACATATGATACATTTTTAGCCATCATAAAATTTGAATAATGGTCTTTTCATAACAAATTATTTGACAGTTATGAAGGTATAAAGAAAAGATGCTAGAAAGATAAAATTTGAATGATTAGAAAATGAACATTTTTGTAAAAGAGGTGAAACTTAGTTCAAAGAAAAGCTGTTAAGAAATAATAATAACTGCTTGAAGGATATTGCCATTAAGAACGACTTCATCCTATCTACTGCCAACTTCAATCACAATACAATACAGACAAGAATATGAATGAAAAATAAAATAGATATTCGGATATTCCACCTATAAAGTAAAGTAGCTTCAATTTAAGTTGAAAATTTAATCAGTTTAAATACTTTTTTACAAATAATTTCAAAAGCTTAATTACCATCTATGTAAAATAAAGACCATATTCTTATCAATATATATTTGTATTATTCCCGGATAAAAAAAATTGTATTTTTCATGATAACCAGAATGATAGTGGGTGAGATAAAAAATTGCAGAGTGGATTGAAACGATAAAATCTTGCAAAGGAAATTCGAAATACAGTTATTGCCCACACCTCACGACCTCCATGCTTACACGACTAGTCAACTCAAGCCCTGTACTTTTACCAGTCTGGACAAAGAGCAGCGACGTCGTTTCGGTTTTCCATTACCACCTTCCTCCACTCTCACTCATCAACCAAACATGCAAACCCCATTTCCATTTCCTTCTTCTAACAAACTCTGAACAATCAAACGCTTATTGTGTTGTGCATGTTTTCTTCAAATGGAAGAAGCACTTAACGCCAATCAAAGTCTACACACTCACTCAACTTAAGCTTTCTTTCTATTATACAAAACATCACTACTTCTTTGGCGAGAGAGTTAGTGAACCAACGAAACCACTCTCGCTTTCTTTCTTTAACTTCTTCCTCAACAATCCTTTTTTCCTCTTTATAATTCTTAAGTTTCTCTTCTTACACTTTTGTCGCTTACCCTTTAGTTGACTGTTCATCTTCCATCTTCACCCTATCCTGTTTTTCTTATGATTCATTGCTTTAAATAGTATGCGATTTATTTATTATGTCCCAGGTTTTTGCATTTGTGAGTAGAAGATGTCACGCCCATTATCATCATCGGCAAATGTTGGAGAAGTGATAGATTTTAAGTGGGGCAAGAAGAGGGGAGTTGGTGTGAAGAACAAGGACACTCATTACTATGAGTCCTTCGTTTACGATGGTGTGGAGTATTTTCTATATGATTGTGTCTACTTGTTCTCTACAAGTAATGTTGAAACTAACATCGGCAAGCTTATCAAGATATACGAGAGACCTACCCGTGAAAAGATGATCAAAGTTGTTTGGTTTTTCCGACCCATGGAAATTCGTAACTTTCTCGGAGATTATCAGCCCTGTTGGAATGAGTTATTTTTGGCATCTGGTGAGGGCACAGGTCTTTCCAATATGAACCACCTGGTAATTTAATTAATTAATTGTTTGAACTCCTGATACTATCTGCTGCATATTAATCACGTGCAGTGTTAATTGCTTTGAATTGGTTATGGTTTAAGATTGAGTTGGCGTGAATGTTTATCCTGGAGAGTTATTTTAGTTAAATGTGAGGTTTAAGGGGTCCAAATGTGAGGTGATAACACGAAATCAGGAGCTTATTTGTTTGAAGTTAATGGGTATTAGTTTATTTTGGTTGGTTGAAAATGATTCTTAATCAATCTTTTGACAATTGCTGAAATGAGTATTATGTATCATTATTTGGTTGGTTATAATTTATAAAGAGGCTTATAAAATAATGTATCAGTTGCGATATATATAGAATGCTAGTTTTAAAAGGAACTTGAGAGGGGAAGAAAAAGATTGAAAGCATGTGCATTGGTCTACAGCCATACTGCCTTTTGAAGTTTTGAAATGGTTATCAGTTTGGTTTGCTTTATTGCACTGTTATGTAATTTTAGGAGGACCTAGTATATCTTTTTCTTTTATAACATTTGATATAGTTGAAATTGAATCTTTGTCATTTTAAAGAAGTTTGTTGATTCATTTTCCTTCATTTAAAATTTTGTTTTTCAGGAATCAATTATTGGAAAATGCAATGTTGTTTGCACTTCAAAGGACATTAGAAATCCCAAGCCATCAGAAACGGAATTAAACAACGCAGACTACTTTTTCAATTGCACGTTTGATGTTGGAAGGCGTGTACTCATTGATAAATTTACTAATGAGATTGATGGAGTTAAAGGTCATTATCCTTGTCTTATATTTTGTTGCCTGTTATTTTGGTTAAAACTAAACTGTTCACGTCACATTGAACTATTTGGCTTGTTGATCTAGAGCAATTACTGAACTTTTATAATACAGCAACATCTAGACAACTTAAATTAGAGTTAGCACTTACCTTAGCACACTGTATTACTGTTATGCAGTGGAGCAGTTCTTTAACAAGAGAAGGGTTGATCAAACCAGTAACCATCTACATGTTGGGACAGATATTAGACCCAAAATTGTGACCAAGACTTATCCTATCTCACATTGTCAAGTTAACGATAGAGCTGAAGGGAGAACTTCTGAGAATACTTTCCCAAAGCATTCTTCAGATTCCTATCCATATAAAAAGAGGAAGATTATAGAAGAGAAGCCAAACATTGGTCAAAGTAGCGAGACTCCTAAAGAAGAAAAAATTAATGAGAAGAAGGTAGAAATCAAACGGGACGAAAAATTCAACGCAGATAAAAGGATTATTGATGTAGTTGAAAGACCAGATGCAGTAAGTCCATAAAATTCCATGTCAGTTGTCACTCATTTTAAGTTATGACAACTCATCCTACATGAGGTTAGGAATCAAACGCAATGATATATTTTTTTTTCCCCTATTTATTGTTGATACAATGATAGGAGTTCATGTACAAAATTGCCCCTTTTTCTTGATATAAATTATTTAACTTGAGATCCAGACAGACTAGATTTCTGAAGCAAGATAAAGATATTGAGAACCTTGGTGGTAACAAGAGCAAGTATCCATATGTGTAACTAGATGTGGTTTCAAATATGATTCTAGTCATAGTTCTAATCCTCTGTGAACCCTTGATTTCATTGTTGCAGGACAAGAGAAAGTGGTTTAAGAAAATGGTGAGTTCTTATTTCTTGATATTGATTGTAAACTTGTGGTTTAAGTTTTTATCATTTTCAAGCTTTGGGTTAATGTACAAAATGTGTTCTTCCTTGATTAGGCCTAGGAAGTACAGTCATGTCATGAACCCTTTAACATGCTAAGGTCTGAAATATAGGACACTGGGACAACATAGATATATGCAACATATCTAGTGAGAGAGACATTTTTATGAGGATAAAAAAAAGTAAATCTGGACGGTACAAATTTAAATGAATGGTCAAGATTTAAATAATGTAACTTCTAAAAAACCTCGCACGAATTAGTTGTTTTAATCTTGATCATAACTTACCAAACTATTTGTGTGCCATAACTTTCACTTAACTGAATAAAACATTTGTTAGTCACTCTATAACAATTGCATGTGGCCACTTTTAAATGTTCTTTTTCTCGTTTAGCACAGTGACACTTGCCTAGGTTGGTTTGAAATAAGCAATGCTAATCCTACTTAGATTTATTTTATAAGTGTTGCTTTTCTTGGGAGTAACAACCACTGCGGTCCCTAAACATGGTAGGTGCTGTCGCTTTAGTTTCTGAAATTAAGAAATTGTTAGATAAAACTGTTATTTTACTTTCTAAGTATATGTTAGTATTATCACTTTAATCAAATCAAACAATTCTATTTTTGAACTGTTAAGTTTATTGTATAATGGAACAAAATGAATGAAGTGGAGTTCCTGCTTATTAATCATTGTAAAAATTCCTGTTCTTATCTGTGTCAAGCCATATATATAGTACAGATATAATATTGGTATGCTTGATTTGTTGTTAATTGCATTTGTAGCCTTGGGATGAAAGACTGCGGAGAGCTCAAGAATTGGATACCTTAGTTTTATTGAATAATCTGGATCCATCCTACACATCATATGAAGTGGAGGTATACTGGATCCATCCTACACATCAAATTCTTAAGTTGTTTTTTACTTTCGACTGAAGAGAGCTTTTTTATATTTTTACTTGCCTTCTTTATTTGTGCATTGAACTTTTAAAGATTACACGCCTATAAAATTGTCATCCAGCTGTATGGAAATTTCAACATCAGTAGACACAGGAACAGTTGTGGATTTGTATGCAATGTGACAAATGAAGAGGGAAACTCTTCTATTAGTTGAAACTGAAATAATCTATGTGTTGATATAAAAATTTAAATAACAAAACTTAGATCAATTTCATTACACCTTTGCCATCAGGTTCTCTGATTATTGTCCTATTTAAAATGACCTATATGTTATGTGAGGATGTGCTATGCATGAATAGACAATTATCAAGTAATTGAGATTTAAATTAATCTGGCCTGTGTCTAGTTTTTTAAATTTATTTCTCCTCAATTCTTGTTCAGGATCTTGTTTGGTGTGCTCTCAAAGTAAAGGTTCAGGCAAGGATGATAGAATGGATCCCAAGTTCCAGTACATACTATGGTATTTACAGATATACCTTTAAAATCCCGAACAGTCCCATTTTAATTGTTTTTTGTGGCTCTTTTATTTGTATGATGAGACATATAAATTGAGTGGGATATAGTAAATGTTGTGACTTTTTAGATCCTCCATTTATTGTGTTCTCTCATCTACTGATAGGTAGAGCATTTGTTATTTTTAAAACAAAATGTGAAGCTGAATCTGCAATATCCGAGTTAAGTAGAAGATGCCTTAGTCTTGGAGAAGGAAGGTATTGCATCTCTTAAGCAAAACCCCCCTTGTTTCCAAAGTCGATTTTCTAAGTCATTATTTTATACTGCATAATATGTACTGTTCATAGATTTTCTACAGGATTGTCAGTGCCATGAAGGGAGCTCTCCGTGAGCCTGACAAGAAGAAAAAATTCACTGGCCATTTGGTCATTGACAGAACTGCGCTTCAAAGACAAAACCAGGAGATGGTAGCCTTACTCACCTAATTCATTCATTTACCTTTACAAGAAAATAAGTTTTAAATTGCGTGTTTCCTGCCTTTACAGAGGAATGCAGTATCAACATCCCATTGTTCTCAGCCCAATACAATAGAGTACCCCATGTCCATTGAATGGCTACTGCATTATGCGAAGTTTAATGCATGTTGGGATGCACTATATCAGGTGGAAGAATTATTTCTTGCGTGTCGCCAATGCATCGCTTACTATCTTATATGCCTAATTCCTGTGGCTGGTTTAACATATTTTGTTTGCATTGCAGCGACAAATGAAGGAGATACAAGATGTGAAGAGCAAGCTTAGAATGGACAGGAATTTTTCTGACTAGTCATACATTCTCAAATCGTGCTCCAAAGAATTTTGTTTTCCAACTTTTTATTGATCAATAGCAATCTAACCATTTTGAGGGCTGTGTTTAGGTTATGTTTCCTCATATACAAGGAAATTTGTAGGTAAGCTGACACATTTTCTCGACTCCAATGTCTCAACTGGGTGTGATGTTTTGTGCTTAGTGTATATATAGTATTTTGAACAAATGTGTGAATACATGCAGAATTTTCTTAATACAGTTATAGAAATTGTCCTTTCCATCAACGCTTTCTTGTTTTTGTCTGGGGAAGAGAATGGAAGGATGTAAATTGGACACTATTTCAATATTGAAATTTCCGCCTTCAATACAGAATTTTACATGTATATTCCCTGTTATCTATCCCAAATTCTCTTCAGCAAAACATTTACAATTCAATCTTTTTCATGCAATCGAATCAGTCAAATCATGGTTTATTTTCTTCACAGTTCTCTATTACTGAAGTCAATTGGTTGAATCAGTACACAAGAAAGAACCAGGAGGGGATGCAGACAAGGTTAGAAAAATGATTATCTGTACAAATTACTTAATATATATTAATAATACATGGGAATCAGTGTACTGAATACTGAATACCTTGTTTGTGGTACTTGAACCTCTTTAATCTCATCTTTTCAACTACTGAATACTGATGCAGACGCCGTCCTCGCCTTTCACTCCGTCCGTACTACTTTCCTTCTTAAAATGGAATATACATTCAGTCCTTCCACATACGAGTTTATTTGGGCCCTCTATTTAAGTTGAGTGGGGTGCAGGAAGAAACAGTCTACACGTTTATCAACTGTCAAAATGGGCCTGTCTATTAGAATATGGGTCTTCTCTCTTAATATCACTTTACCCTTTTTTCATTATGGAAAAGCTAATCGGAAATATCAAATCTTGATTTTGGATTATCTAACTTAGAATTTAGGAGTTGTTTCCTTTCATTTACAGAAAATGGTTCATCAGGAATGAAGCTGAAGTTATAAGGTTGATTTCATGATAAAAATTGAAAAAAACGATGAGAAAAGTTATGGGTTTATTTCTTCTACTAATAAATTACTAACGATTAACATTTATCAATAAAAGAAAAATCTTACAAAATAGTTTTCATTATTTGATATATAATGGAAATTAATTTTCCTAAACTGATAAAATAAAAATATATATATCTTTTGTAGTAGAAAGAACTAAAAATGGTTGCAAATAGTAATACCCAATCATTATAGTGTTAAAGTTAGGGTAGCACTGTGAATCGACCCAGCTCATTTAGGCCCGCTACTTGGCTTACAAAATGTGGTTTGATTGGCCAACCCAGATAAGTGTGGGCTGACCACTTTTTTTATTTATTTTTTAATTTTTATGATAAAATTTTCAATATTCAACAAATTGGAAAATTTTAACAAGTTTATAAAATTAAGCAAATATTTTGGGGATTGAATGATATATTGATAATTCAACATTTTTATTATATTCATATTAGTACTTTGACATACACGATGTATTCTTCAAATTTAGCACATCAAAAAATATATAATACTTGATTTTTCTACTCATACAAAAATTTAGAACGCTCATGCAAAAGTTCAAAAGAAAAGTAACAAATATACATTAAGTGCAATTTTATTTTTATGCGGGTCAACTTGCACATTGTGTGGGTTATGTGAAACAAACCTTTGTGGACCGGACTTAATATCTTAGCACGCGGTTGGACAAAGATAAATAAGCAACTCAACATTTCATCCCACATCTTGGTTTTTGTTATGAATCTTCTGTTAAAAAATATTAATTATCTCTTTTATGAAAAACTATATCGTAACTTTAAAAAGTACAAAAAAATAATTCTTTTTGTCTTTTTTAAGAAAACAAACATAGCCATTAAATATGTATGGTCCCAGCACAGTCTCCAATGACTCTCATATTATTATGGTCCTAAAGTTTTCCAAAAGAATCTCTTACGAACCCACAAATTGTTTTTCATCCCAACCAGTCTTTCTCGATCATCCATTAGAGGTGATTATTATTACACAGATATATGCAGAAACTATTTATTGCCACCAACTTGCATACACATAACACAGCCAATAACACCCTTTCACCAATTTCAGGGTTTTTTATGCCACGTTGGTTCCTCCACTCCACATCACAGATTTTCACAACCATCTTCATCACACAATCAAGAGGTCCAATACGTTCTGCAATTTAATTCCAAAATATTTCCCAATATTCAATGTCTTTAATTCACTTTCCACCTTCAACAAAAGAAATCTGAACTTTGGGCATATTCATCGTCAACCTCGTGTTCTTGATTATTTATTTGAACTATTGGAAAGTGACAAAAGTTGGTGAGTGGTAGTTAGAAAACCTCTAACGACAACGATTTTCTATTTCTTCATATTCCAAATTAATGAACAAAATCTAAACCTTGTTACTTTGATTTTGATAGATACACACGTCTCAGCCAATGAAAACTCTTCTATGCTTTCCTCAATCTCTTCGATCAAAATCCTTAGAAATATAATTATTATTTATGTTATTTGCTTTTATGGGCTTAAATTCGTGATATAATAAAGTGAAGACACAACATTTGGGTTGAATTGAAAATTGGAAGTGAGGATTGAAAAAAAATGGAATGCATCACTTTATCTTACGCTAACTTATTATTACTAATTAAGGGATTATTTACCAAACGACAGTGTGATGCCATAAAGTGGGTCACACCACCCTAATGTTAGGTTCGTTGGTAGTTCCTTATACGCATTCAAAACAATTTTTTTTTTTTCACTTTTTACAAAATTGTATTTAACTTGTGTTCTCACAGTTCTAAACATTTTTTTTTTTTTTTGCCAATAGTGTTTGTGTTGTTAAAAATGTCATTTCGAGTTTCAGAGGCATGTTATTGAAGTTATTGGAAGTAACTTTTCCTAGTTTATGAATTAGTCATATTAATTGTTCCAAAAAATACTCTTACACTCAAGTGATATATAATAATACACACAAAAATCAATTTATTTTACAAATTTCTAAACAGTATTATTTTTCAAAATTGATTTTGTAATTATTTAAATGTAAATTATGTAGGAATTTTTTAAGTAGAAGACTTTGGAAGATTAATATCAATAGATCGTAAACAAATTTATACGAGAGATCATTACATCATTTTCAATAAAAAACATTAAGATAATAAGTTTATGACTTTTTTTTTATTAATGTATTAATCATCTTATTATTTTTATATAGTATATTTAGATTGATTCAAAATCAATATCGGAAATACATGTAAAAAAAAATTCACAACATAAAAAAAAAGAAAAAAAAAATCAAATATTTACCGTAATGCTTACGGTATTTAACTACATAAGTTTGGAGTTCCATTTTTTAGTTGGTGTAAATTTACACGGTGAATCAATCATTTTTAAATAAGTAAAAGATTAAATTAGATTGGACCATATATAGCTATGTGATTGAATAATTTAGTAATAGTATAAAAATAATTATGCACTTTTTAAATTATTTTTTTAGTTATTTTCACTCAGAAATTATGTTTAATTTTTCTTCCTCGCAACGTACAATTTTTCTAAAATTCATTTTCTGTAATATAAAATAGTTATTAAATTTAGAAATAAATATTTATTATAGTTTGTTTAGAAACGTAATAAACACATGAGAGTTTATTACTTTACCTTTTGAATTCATCTAGCTAAACATTCAATAATAAGTGCCGTTATACTATATACGTTATATTACTCAACAATATATATTTTATTAGAAGCATAACATTTATCAAATCTTAATTTTCTTAAGTTATAATTCACAGTACCCGCAAATTAAATATATTTTCTTAAATTATTAATATTTTTTGTTAAATATTCTTAATTAAATACCATTTTATATAAAAGTAGTTTTTAATTATATATATATATATATATATATATATATATATATAATTATAAAAATATGGTAACAATATAATTTAAGCAGTTTAAATAAATGAAAAAAAATATTATAAAAATATGGTATAATCACTACAGCTCTATAATTAGTATGTTTGTTAAACTTTATTTGGAGACAGAATAAGTTAATTATATGTCAAATTTATTTGAACAAATTCCCTAAACATAAAAAAGAATATATGTAAATTCACGTAAACTTCATTAATCTTTTGAGGGATTCATCGCGGAGTTACAAAGTGCGGGAGGGTAATTTTATTTTAAACACAAGTATGAGGAAGTGTGTTCAGAGAACCTCTATCAAAAAATACTTTCAATAGGAACTTTTAGTTTAAGTCATTGTGATATTATTGATAGGTTTTTTTAAGAGATTTAGGTATAAACATAAATGTAATATCAATGAAATGATTGAGACATATCTTAGATTACATAAAACATTAATATCATTTTTAATTTAAAATATTAAGTTACTAAGTTTACAAAAACTTTTATATAGTGTTATTTTTTTATTTATATATAAGACTTAGAATTTTATATTATATTATATATATATATATATATATATATATATATATATATATATATATATATATATATATATATATATATATATATATATATATATATATATATATATAATAGAGAGAACGACGGTTAGAAATATTTTAATATAAGTTAAAAAATATATAATTAAAATATTATATTACGTGTTATTGTCATGTGTAATAGAAACGTTTTCTTTCCAAAAAAAGTGTTGTGTGTATTATAATATTTCTATTCCTCTCTTATCTACTTTTTATTTGTTATTGTTATATGAATTGTTGGGTCTGATTAATATTCTTTGATTCATATATATGTTTTGGTGTTATTATTGCACTAATAATTATTATTGTATTATTTTTATTTTTATTATTAATAGTATTATTTGATTAATCATTTTCTAATAATAATGAGTTAGATTAGATATGGCAGTCTCAATGCATTATCTGTCTCATCTAAAAAATTAGTTCTGTTACTTGTTCCATTATTCACTGAGTATTTGTAAAAATACTTGTGGGTTTTTTTTCATACTCATGGATATCCATGATGCCCGTAGATATTATATATATATTTTAAATTTTAAATAAAATTATTTAAAAATAAATCTTTAAAATATAAACTTAGATAAAAAAAATTTAATTTTTTAAGTACAATTCAACTCAAATTACTCAATCACTGATATTGGTGCAAATAAATTTGATATTTTAAAAAGTGAATTTAAATGAGTTGTGCCAAAATAAAAATTCTAAAAAAATAATATTTTACAAAATAAGTTCAATTTCATATTTCTAAATTAAAATATGTGAAGTCAAATTTTAAACCATTCTTTCATATTAATATTTTTTCACGAGTTAAATATGTTTTTGATCTACTCTCAGTAAAAATTAAAATTAGTTTATCTTCGAAACTTTGACTTAATTTAGTCTCCAAACTTTAAAAATGTGTCAATTTAATAATTTCAACAAGGTTTTGTTAGATTTAGTTGACGTTTCAAACATGTTTCGTTGTAGTATTTGAGTTGTTTATGCCGTTTGACACATTTCCGACTCAATGTTAGTTGAAAAACATATTTGAAACGTCAAGTAAACTTAACAAACTTTGGTTAAAGAAAATAACTCCACGCATTTTTAAAGATAGACAACTAGATTGATCCAAAGTTTTGAAAGGAAATAATTTCAATTTTCACTGAAAGTTAAGGAAAAAAATATTTAATTATTCTTTTATTGATAATTTTATTTTAGTTAGATAAATAAATAAAAAATACTCAAAAAAACAACCAATAATTATTAGCGAGTAGCGAGTATCCCTAAGTCAAATTATCTCATCAATATCGTGATACTTTACCCACCCATCAATAAAGGAGTAATTAAATATCCGTACTGTTTATATGTGATTATTCATTAAAAATAGGTTAAATTACCTTTTTGGTCCCTCTATTTGTCATGAAATTTTATTTTGGTCCTCACGTTTTTCGTTGTCTCAATTTTGTCCTCATTTTCTTAAAAATGACTCAATTTGGTCATCACCGTTAACTTTGACCAAACGGTGTTAAAGTCAACGTCACGTGTCAATTTATTATTTTTTTGAATTTTTTTAATATTTTTTGATTTTTTTTTGAATTTTTTTTGAATTTTTTTTCTTTTTGACACGTGTCACTTCACAGTTTTGCCACATGTCAAAGTGACTCAATTTGGTCCCTATATTTGTTTTTAGTTTCAATTTAGTCCTAATTTTTGTAAAAATGAAGCAATATTGTCCTTCCTCAAATTGACACTAAATTTACTTTTTTATAAATTTTATGGTGATATTCTTACTAAAATTAACGTTTTTATTAAATATTTCTATAAATATTTTAAATTAACTTTAAATTCTACACAAAACATTAGACTTTGATTTTGTTTTGAACTTGAAATTTAGTTCCTAAATTTATGTGTGACAAGTTATTTGATTTTTAATCTTTACCAAGTTTGTATAATATGATACACTTGATGTCTTTATATATGATGACAAAATTGTTAATTTTTGAAATTAAGTTTGGGGTTTAACTTTGTTTAATAATGAAACTAAAAAAAAAGTATTTAAATTTTTTTTATAAATATTTAATAAAAATGTCAATTTTATTAAGAATATCATCATAAGTTGTATACAAAGATTAAATTGAGTCTCAATCTAAGGAGGGACAATATTGCTTCATTTTTACAAAAAATGAGACTAAATTGAAACTAAAAACAAATATAGGGACCAAATTGAGTCACTTTGACACGTGGTACAACGGCGAAATGACAAGTGTCAAAAATAAATAAAAAATTCAAAAAATAAAAATAAAAAAATTCAAAAAAAATCAAAAAATATTAAAAAAATTCAAAAAACCAGAAATTGACACGTGGCATTGACTTTAACACCGTTTGGTCAAAGTTAACGGTGAGGAACAAATTGAGTCATTTTTAAGAAAATGAGGACCAAATTGAGACAACAAAAAACGTGAGGACCAAAATGAAATTTCATGACAAATAGAGAGACCAAAAGGGTAATTTAACCTAAAATATATATAAAAAAGAAAAAGAAAAAATCGTTGAGGGAGCTGTGCTCCCCCTTGTCACACTTATGGTCCACCGTTGGTTATGGATACGAACTTCGTCAATGTCCCAATTGGGAAACAAGTCCCATCACTCATGGAGCTCTCAAGGAATACATTATATGCTTGAAAGAGGTGGAGAGGAATGCTATGTAAAAGCTAAAAGTGCTAAAAACGAGGAAAAGAGAAAAACAAGAATGAAATCTAAAGCAAAAACGAAAGAAGAAAGCCCTAGAGGAAATGAGAGAAAGGGAAGAAAAAGATAGGAAGGAGAGAGGGGAAGAAGAAAATAGAGCGAGAGAGAAATATATTAAGCCATATCTTCTTGTTTTATTTCCCAGGAAAGACTTGTACATCAGGAAGCAATGGCAGAAATAAAGAGGTGAAGAAAGGATGATAGCGAAGGAAGAAACTAACATGGAAGAACATGAACATGTTCCCAATAATCTACTTGTGTGGCTGTGTTTTTAAGAGAGCACTTAGAACATTCATAGGCACTTTTTTCTTTTGTGATTTATATGGATGTTCTTCTTTCTTATCCCAATATGGATCTTCTTCTTTCTTGTCCCAATTTGCATGGAATATTGGTGATGGAATCTTTGATGTGTTTTTCAAGTTAGTCTTTGATCCATAAGGACGATCTTCCCACACCTTGATAATAAGAGACTGGCCTATCACAGAATCCAAATCTCAATTTAGATAGCATTTTGTTTATATATTTTTTGGTTTTGTGTACTTCAACACTTATGTTTGTATGTTTGTTTATAAGTACTCAAGCGCCAGAATTCGAGGTCGAATTCTCTCCAAGAAGGGGAGGATGATGGATGCACAATAAGTCGCAAAGAACCGAGACCAGCGCAGCCCAAGCTAGGGGCTTCCTTCAAGATGCCCAACTGCCAATATAATACCTAGCAGGCGACCTAGTCACATGATTTTAGAAGACCTACACGTGTTGAAGTTTTGCTTTAATTAATGTCTTGTAATTATAAGTTGACTTTGTTTAAGTGTGAATTAATCTTTTTAGGTCAAATTACCCTCAAACTATAAATATGAGGGTACCTTATTTGTAAAGACAAATTTGATGAATTTGAGAGTTTCTCTACACCTTCGAGTGTGTCAAAAGCACGACATTGTGCGCTGCTCCTTTATTGATGGGTATAGTTCATTTCCTCGTAATGTCTCACAACGTTCTTTATCCCTTTTTGTCTTACTTTATTCTGACATTTAGGGACCCAATTGTTCAGAGTTGTTTTGTATACTTCAATCCTTTTCCAACGAAGTTAAAAATCAATTTGGGATTTCTATTCGAACTTTGGACAGTGGTAAGGGCAATGAATACCTTTCATATTATTTAAACATTTTATGGCTTAACATTCTTCATCAAACCTCATGTGCTTATACACCTCAACTATGCGGTGGTTGAGAGCAAGAATAGACATCTTATTGAAATCACTCAGTTTTAATTCATCGTGAGCTTCCTTAGTATTTTTGGGGTGATGTTCTCATTACATGTTATCTTATTAATCATATGCCATCTTTAGTTTTAGATACCAAAATCCCTCATTTTATTTTGTTTCCCCACGAACCTCTTCATCCCTTATCCCATAAATATTTTGGGTTTACATGTTTTTTTTTTCATAATTTTAGTCATTGTCTCGATAAATGTTCTCCTACGACACACATATGTGTCTTTTTAGGATTCACTAGATCACAAAAAGGATATAATTGCTTCTCTCATTCTCTTAACCATTATTTTTTTTTCAACTGATGTCACATTCGGTGAGTCTTCTCTTTGCTTTAAGTCTCATTCTTCATTATGCATGTCTCCATTTACTATAATCAATATTCTTGTTATTTATTATACTCTTGTTGTGTCTACTGCACCTCTGGATTCTCCATCTCAACCAACCCTTCACGTGCATAGTTGACAACAGTGTTCTCATCATTAACCACTAACCCTCAGGCTCCGACAATAAAATCAAAATTTCCAATTGCCCTCCATAAAGGTATACATTTTACCTATAATCCATCTCCTCATTACACTACTTTGAGTTACCATAAATTATCTCCATCTTTTCATACCTTCCTTTCGAGAATTTCTACTATGTCAATTCCAAAAATTTGTGAGTGATGCCTTAGCCTATCTTGGTTGGTGTCAAGCCATTTTCGATGAAATCAATGCTCTTCAAAATAGTGGAACTTGGGAGCTCATCCCATTATCGTATAGGAAATCCATTGTTGGTTGTAGGTGGGTCTTTACTATAAAAGTTGGTCTTGATTGTGGCAAAATATTACAGTTTTTTTTATTTGGATTATGGTGGTACTTTTTCTTTGGTGGTAAAGATGGCTTTTGTTCGCTTATTTATAGCCATGACTACTTTTCAACAATTGGATGTTAAAGATGATTTTCTTAATGGAGATGTGAAAGAAGAAATTTATATGGAGGAAGCTTCAAATTTTTTTGCTCAAGGGGAGTCTTTTGGATTAGTATGTCATCTTCGCAAATCTTTATATGGTTTGAAACAGTCTTATAGGGCTTAGTTTGGAAAATTAATAGTGTTGTTCAACAATTTGGCATGACTCATTGTGAGACAGATCGTCCATTCTTTTATCATCACTCAAGTGTTGAGTTAATCTATTTAATAGTATATGTTGATTATATTGTTCTTACAAGTAGTGATCACGATCACATATCCCAGATGAAAAAACACTTTTGTAACCACTTTCAGACCAAAGATCTTGGCAAACTCAGATATTACTTGAGGATTGAAGTAGGACAAACCAACAATGGTATTCTTAGATCTCAAAGGAAGTATGAATTAGATATTTTTGGAGGAATCTTGGTTGATGAACTCAAAACTTATTGGCACGCCCATGATCCTAACACCAAACTCCTACCTAATTTAGAGGAGCCTTTCTCAGATCCTGAGAAGTACAGAAGATTAGTTGGAAAATTGAATTATCTTATTGTTACTCATCCTGACATTTTCTTTACTATCAATGTAGTTAGTCAATTTCACAATTCCCCATGTGCAGATCATTTGATGGCATACCCCCTAGCCATGACCAAGCACATTCAAAAAGAGCTAGAGGCATCTATGCAAGTTGAAGCAAAGTTCTTTTGGTTTAGGCCATTTAGGATTATCTCTAGTAGGTTAGGAATATTTAGACCTTATATTAAGGGTTATGTAGTGTAGGATTTATTTTAGGCCTTGTATTAAGGGCCAAGGAGTGTAGAGTTTTTAAACAATCTTTCTTAAGTTGTAAGGCAATGTTTGCATCTAACTTAAGTTAATATAGGGTGATTAGTTTTGTAACCCTAGCTTTATGGAGAGGAATGGTGTCCACATGGCAAGCTCTTAGTATAGAGTTTTCTTACAAAGGTAGTGACCATGTTTCATTTTCCTAATGGATAACTTTTGCTGAAATGGCTTTCCACATGACACTCTAGGAGCAGAGAGTTTTTCAAAAATTTAGAGTGCTACACGTCATGCTTTCCATTACTAATATGAGATTTTTAGGATTTGGTGCAAGGTTGCATTTTTAGGTTTTTTGGTCTACTTTGGAGACACCTTACTCTATAAATAGAGGTGTCTCACCCATGTTTTTTTCACCTATGAATTGAGTAAAGTTATACTACCAAAATTTTGTCATACTACTCATTTAGGTCACCAAAAGGCTAGAGCATCCCATGTGGTCTCCTCTAGTCACCCTTCTCTTGAGTTAGCCCAACCTCTCTTGAGAATACATTAAACACCACCATAGCCTCTCCCTTTGCTTAAGTCATATAGCTTGGAGAAGGATCCACCATCTCTCCATTCCAAACACCATTAAACTGAGACACCCACCACCATTTTCCATAGCTTCCGGATGACCATCTTCCTTAGAGGTTGATGAAGGATTATCTTGTTTCCTTTTAAGATTATGAATATGGTGAAGAGTTGTTTAAGGAAAACTCAAGGAAATCCCCACTGGACATTAAGATAGCAAGCTATCTAGATGTGAAGGTTCCTTTCCAAGAGTTCAATAGGAGAAGAGATAGTTTAAGGTGCTTAGAAACGAAAATAGCAAGAACATAACCAAAAACGAAAATGCATTGAAAGAAGAAGAACAAATAAAATGGAAGACAAGATAATAATGGTGATGGAAGTGGAGCACGCCACTCATAGAGGGGGCAAAGCCAAACCAAGCTCTAGAGATGAGTGTATGGTGCCGCCACTTGCATAGCAAGATAAGGCAAGAGTTTTTCCTCTCCTTGGGAGGAG
>Ga0209589_1000539_pt1 | contig 54044 bp, 56 predicted proteins | sample CowpeawhiteBW_FD_187525 | JGI IMG/M metagenome (GOLD analysis project Ga0209589, IMG submission 187525) | Root nodule microbial communities of legume samples collected from California USA - Cow pea white BW (SPAdes) (version 2) | ecosystem: Host-associated > Plants > Roots > Nodule | place: USA...
TATGGCTTCGGTTCTTAACCGAGGCCAAAAGCTATGACCTTTTGGCCTCGCCCCAATATGCTTCGGTTCCCGAACCGGTGCAGAATATTAAAAACAACCGCTGCCAAAGGCCCTTCCTGCACTGGTGAAGCGGTAAATAGAAATCTTTCACAACTCCTTAGATGTTTTGTAATCAAAAATTTGAAAACTTGGGAGGAGTAGTTACCTCATATGGAGTTTTCTTATAATAAGGTAGTTCCTTCTACTACTCGGATGTCTCCTTTTAAGGTAGTATATGATTTTAATCCTTTAACTCCATTAGATTTGTTACCTTTCCCTGATATTGATTCTATGACTAACAAAGATGGACTTGTCAAAGCTACTTTTGTCAGGAACTTGCATAAAGAGGTAAAGGCCCAAACAGAAAAGAATATGGAGAAGTTAGCCTTTAAGGCTAACCAAGGGAGGAAGAAGATCAAGTTTGAACCTGACAAATATGGGTGTGGTTTCACTTTAGGATTCACTTTAGGAAGGAGAGGTTTCCATTTAAAAGGAAATGTAAACTTTTACCAAAAGGAGATGGACCATTTCAAGTTCTTGAAAGAATCAATGACAATGCTTACGTTGTTGATTTACCTGAAGATTATAGGGGTAAGCTCTAGTTTCAATATTAATGACTTGTCTCCATTTGATGGAGGTTCGAATTTAGGGAGGACTATCCCTGAATTCCATATAAGAAGAACTTGAAAATAACATTTACAATTCAAAAGACCTATGACAAGGCAAGGAGTAAAATATTAGAAGAACAAATATATTCAAGGCAGCAACTGAAAATTCAAAGGATATGAAGATTATGGTTGAAAGCACATTCAAAGGATAATTCTTAGGAAAATTAGTTTATGTTTTTATGTTTTTGGACTTTGGACTTTCTTTTAGAAATTAGTTATGTTTCTATGTTTTTGGGATTTGGGATTTCTTTTAGAAATTAGTTTATGTTTTTATGTTTTTGGGTTTCAGACCTTTTTTTAGACTTTCCGGTTTTTCTTAAACTTATGCTCTATATATATATAGAGGTATCAAAAACTGATGTAAACATGTTAGAGTCATATTATATGCATTTGTATTATTTGAGAGAGAATTTTCTTGGTTCTTATAATAAAAATTTGATTCTTATCAAAGATTAACCTCTTTGTGACAAATTTTTACTTAACTTATCAATCTAAAAGATTGTAACGTTCTTCATCTTTATCTTATTCCAGTTATCATTTTCTAACTAGGATCGTATCAAATAGCACAAGCATGTTGAAACTTTTGTGAGCGAAGTCTTGGACATTTTGGGCATCTTTTAAACCAAACCCAAAACCCAATAGTTTCTCCTCCAACATATAAAGGTAATGTTACTTCCAAAATCACTGATTGTTGCATTCAACCAAAAAACAAACCACCCCTCGCAAACACCTCAATTGCTCCTAGAATTCACTTTTGAAAACTAATAATTTTTTTTTATATAACTTAAAATTATCGGATATACAAATTAAAATAAATTTTTAAAAATACTGTATAAAAGATTTATAATAGTTTTAGAAGCTTTTACCATTTTCTTTTCCAAAATAATACTTTTTAAAGAAAAAAAAATCTTTAAATAGACTTATTAGAAAACATTATTTCTCTAAATAGATAGTAAAAATTAAAATAAGATAAAATTAATTTAAAATAATTTTTTGAAAATGCTAAAATTAAATTTTAATTTCTTTAAAAAAAAATAATTTAACGTTTTTTTTTTTAATTTTATAACATTACTTTTGTAATTTAATTTTGAGTAAACTTATTAGAATTGTTTGTAAGAAAATATTGAGAAATATAAGAAAAGTTCAAATTTTAAAATATTAATATCATTATTTTTATTATTATTGATGATAAATATTTTCTATTATAATATTTTTAGTTTCAAAAAATCAATAACAAATTTAATTTCAAATTATATTAAAAAAAATCGTGTTGCTTTTTTATTTTATTCCTTCCGTTGAAATAATTAAAATTTGAACTCAGTAATTTAATTAACTATTTTAAATTAATTTTTCATAATTTTAATTTTTGTTCTCCTCATTTTAGAAAAACAATAAAAAAAAAACAGATCTATTTGAGAAAATAATGTTCCAATAAATCTATTTAAGATTCTTTTAAACTATATTTATGGTTGGAAAAGTTGGTTTTATCTATTCAAACAATTCCAATATATTTATCTTATTAAAGATTATATATTTTAGTTTTCTTCTTTCTTTCGTCCAACGTAACTTTACTTCGTATATTCTCACTCAAATATCACATCACATGCATAAACTTATAAACATGTGTCTTTTTTCTGAATCGAACATGAACTTAGAAACATGTTATGGTAAAGATAAAAAGAAAAAATTGTGATGGACATATAAACTTTTAAACACGTACAATCAGAAATGGTTTACATATAATAAATTTATTGATTTAAAATGGCTTACAAGTCATAAATGTCATGGTTAAGTTACTAAACTGGTAGTAGTGTATCTACGACCATTAAAATCTTTCAGAAAATTGAATAGGTTAATAAGGATGTGTTTGAAAATGAGAAATGATGAAGAAGTCATTGATTTAGCCATCATAAATGCGAGTTGATGTGTTCAACAGTACTGTTGTTGGGCTTAAAGGGCAATGGTGCTGATTTTCACACCACAATGAAGTTTGTGTTTGCATCAACTCATGACACTTGATGATATCATCCTGCAAAAAAGGAGAAAGACCTAAATGAAATAAGATTCTGTAAATTATATCAAGAATAAACTTTAAACATAACTTTATCTCTACAAAATCAATTTCTAAAATGATGTTTACATTTATAAATTTGTTTAAAATAGATTTTAGATAACACCACGATTTTGGTTGCGATTATTTTGATCATTTGATATCATTTTTAGAAGTGAATTTTCCATCTAACTCAATCATATAATATTATTTTAAAAAATGAAGCTTGTGTTTGCGTCAACTCATGACACTTGATGATATCATCCTGAAAAAAAAAATACCTAAATGAAATAAGAATATGCAAATTATATTAAAAATAGAATTTTGAGCATTACTAATCCTATATAACTGGTCAGTAATGAGATTTACATTCATAAATTTGATTAAAATAAGTTTTATATGGACTTTGATATCATTTTTCGATGTAAATTTTAAGTCTAATTCAATTATATAGAAAACTAATTTAAAAGATAAAATTTGCATTCATTTATATATTATAAATTCGTCTTATTTCTGATCGATATGATGAAATCTCCAACAAATTATATGATATCTGTAAAAAAATATTGAAGCATAAATATGAATCCCTGTTGATTATTACCTTTTGACTACTTTGGTTCAAGAGTCTGAGAATATAAGCAATGTAAGTATCTGATGTTTGTGGAAATAAGTGTTCAAGAGTGCACCACAATGCAGATATGCCAACAATGCTTGGTCTGAATTCCAGCATTTTCTGATCTGCAATATATATAAATGTTGACATCCCTTTGTTGTGAATACAGAGAATGACTAAATTTTTTAATTAATTTTCAACTATATAGTTGGGTTGGTTGGTTTATATTTAATATTAAAACAAAAATACACTAAATAATCAAATTAGTCAATTACCAAATCAAGTTTTGGATCATGTTGCAAAAGATTCCATTTCTTTTCAATCTTTAATTTTTTTTTCTTTTCATTTTCTATTATTCTCCACTCATGAAATTTTACTTAAAAAAGTATAGATAAATTAAAAAAATTAATGTGAATAGAAAAACAATTTTTGAAACTAATTAAGAACTTTTTTTTTTAATTTAGAATATATTTTCAATTTTAATTTAAAAATGGAATACTTCCTTTTATCTTCGAGTGTTTATAAAAAGCAGTGGAAATAACTTCATCTTATTTTCACTATTTTTTAAAATAAACCTTAAAAGATAAAAATTAAAGTAAAAATAAAGTGATCATTTTATAATTGTTCACAAATCTCAGATCAAACTAAAAAAATATCATGGTTTTCACACATACCTAAAGTAGCTTGGAGAAGGAGTTCAGTGGCTGGTGAAATAAGCTTCCCATAAAGATGATATTCCAAGAAATCACTATCCATCATTTCCACAAAAGAATAACTTGTCACTGAGTTAAGTTGCCACCCCAATGCCTTCAAAAGGATCAACTCCATCTTCAAAATTACACTTGATTCGAACGAGTAATTCAAACCCTCGACCTAAAAAAAATTAGTTTAGATATTAATTTATAAACTAAAAATTATTTATATATAAAATATTCTTAGATTTTAAATCGATCATTAACATTAATTATAAATATTTTTACTAGATATTATAATTAATGTATTTCGAAATTACATCATAATAATAACATAAAAAAAAAACTAGCAAAGAAGCTGAAACCTTCTCTGAGCTTGGTATATTGAAAATGTATTTCTTTTTCTGTCAAAACATAAAATGATTGATGTAATGACAGATTAATCACCTGAATTTCATGCAAGGAAAGTGGTGACTTCTCATTGAACTTTATGGCAACTGATAAGCAAGAAATAGAAAGCAATTCAAGCATCCAGTATTTCCAATCCTGGTACAAGTAATCAATGTTCATTAACTTTTCTCAGATATACTCAAAATCTAACAAGTGTTGCAGCAAAGTGATAAACACATATCATATTCGCCAGAAACCCTTACATTGCTTTGACAAATGGATACAAAGCGATCAAGATAATTAACAGCCAAGAAAACTGTTCCCAAAGAAAGATTAAAGTGACTTCCACACTGCATACACATGAAGGAAAAAAGTTGATGAGTATGTACTTTCACACTGTGTTCAACATAAATGGAAAGAGAAAAAAAGTACAGGGTATATGTGTATAGTATAAAGTTGTTTAATAGTCTCAGAAATCATTTCCATTTCCATTTTCTACCTACACAAATGATTAAAAATGTCGCATATTTTAGGTTTATTGTTAAAAACAAAGATAAAGTGACATTCAGTTCTGCATAAACAAGTTTTTTCTGCAAGTTTTCAGTTTTTCTTCTTATTTTTTCTCTTCTTTTTATGAAAAAGTTCATCTCACCAATATAAAAAAACCTCCAAAAGGGAAAAAACTGACCTTGACAAGCCATTGAATAACTCTACACCTAGGAAGAAACAAATTGTTGGAGTGCAAGTACTTTGCATAGTCTTGTTCAGGCAAAGAAGAACCCTCCTTCTCTAGATACAGTGCAAAAGCCTCTTCAAACTCTTTGTTTTCATGACTCTTGAGTGTAACAATGTCACCAATTTCTTCTTCAAAGGTGTTTTCAGAATTCGAAAGCCACACCTCATCACAGAGCAAATTATCCATGCATTCACAGACCATGAACAGAAAGCTAAGAACACAGACAGTAGTGTGTTTGGTGATAACCCTTTTGGAAAGCACAGATCTTTAAGCATGTGGTTGAATAATCACAGTGAAACAATGAAAAATTGAAATGACAAAAATGAAGTGAAAGCAGACATGATATAAATAGGTGTCAGATGATGTTGTGTGATGAAAGAGTAGAAAAAACAGAAGAAGGGTTGTTTTTGTTGTGATTTATGATTGGAGTGTAAGAAGATGAAGGGTAGAAGTTGGTACTTGGTGAGTGAAAGTGAAGTTGTGTGATAGATAATGTTACTATATATGAATGGTGATGGGATTGAAGTTACAGTATAACACATTGCTATTTATATGTATGAAGATTGAAGATGATGATGGGGTAGTTAGGGATGGTACCAAATGGCAAGGAGAAGTTAAAGAGGGAAATAAAAAGAAGGACACATCCCTTATGAAATGGGGTAAATGCAAGAGTGAGTTTCTTGTCAATTTGTGACCCTAACCCTAATAGTGTGCGTGATTGATTGCACGAGGATGATGTTGTCCTTATGCATGTGCATGTCAGCATAAATGTTTCTTTCTCTCTCCTACACACTTCATATACTACTCTCATTTTGTTTTTCTTTAAGTTCTATAAATATATATATCTTTATTTTAATTTATATTTATAATGTTTTTAATCTCTTCTGGTTCTTAGGCCAGACTAAAAGCGATAATAGTGTATAAAAATTAAAAGAGATAAAATAGTATGGTAATGAGTAAATGAATAATTGTATCAAGTAATTATTTGATTCTATAGACAACATTTTCAATCGGTCGTCACTGTATGAAAAAAAGAAAAGCAAATTATTAGTTTGTATATATATATATATATATATATATATATATATATATATATATATATATATATATGCACTGTTACTGTTTCTTTCACTTTAATACTTAAAAAAAGTTTAGTTCTGATATATATGCCTTACAGGGAACTAAACCTTAAACTATTTTTTTTTATACTTTTGAAATTGTGTTATTTATTTGCGAGAATATTTGAAATATATATATATATATATATATATATATATATATATATTTTAAAATATTTACATGCCATAAATAAGTGATGGGGTCCAAGGTTTGATGATTTTTTTCTCTTAATTTACAATTAGAAGACACTACCGACAGTTTCTTAATTTAATTAAGACTATATCGACAAGGTTAGTTATTTTTATGAGTAAACATATTTTTATTATGGTTTTAGAAAACAACAGTGCTTTTATTTATGAAATAATTCGAATAGAAAATGTGCATAAATGACCTTGTTTTAAATCAATTTTAATTAAAAAAATAAATGTAAAAATATATTTGATAAAATACGAAAGTTGGAATTTTTACTAAGATTGTTTTGCATCAATTAGTATTTTTCTTTAAAGTTTTAATATTTGACTGATTTAGGATGTCTATGTCCATTAAATACAAATCTATTATTCACTGTGAAGTTAATGTTTACAACCTTTTGCATAATTTGTTCTTCAATCGGTGGAAACTTCATTCTAATATATATATATATATATATATATATATATATATATATATATATATATATATATATATATATATATATACTTACCTAGTCACTTTTTTTCAGCTTAATTTAATTTTCCATATTAGTGAAATTTAATAATTCTCTTAATTCAATTTTTGTGACTCAGCCATAAGAAAGTTTAAGAACTTGTAATATAAATCACAATTGGAGCAAAGTGAGTCTAATTCTTTTTGGATTTCTTCCTTCAAAACCGTTTGATTTCTTTTTGCACCTCCGTATATGCATAAAAAGTCCAAATTGTTCATAACTAAAAAAATATAGATTGCTGCAATCCTAAATTTAGAAATATATTTTGAAACGTACAATTTAAACAAAATATTCTTAATCGTATAACCATAAATACAATTTTTTTCAAATTTAAATATATATTTTAAATTGTACAATCTAAAATAAAGTTTTAAATTATGCATTTTAGAATACCTTCTCAGATACAGAAATATACTTCAGATTAAGCGATCTTAAATATACTTTTCAATTACAAACTCTAGACTACATTTCAAAATCCAAAATTATATTTCAAATTGTAATTTAGATTTTCCTAAGACTCCCGTGAAGATGCATGAAGAAATCATATGGGTGAAGGAATAAGAGCCGTCATTTTGGACCATCTTTTTGCAATCAAACTCAGCCAAAACCTTTCTTAACATACTCTTGCTAACACATTCTATCATCCATTACAATTTATTCAAAACTATAAAATCGAAAGAGAAACGTATTAAATATGAATGAAACCAACCAAAACTATTTCCAATAGAAGATAAAGTATTCAAAAGAGCCTTGTTAGTATTTTCCAACCTAGAGTAACCTTGCTCACTGGGTAATCATCTGCAAAACATTTTAGTATCTACAAGGTGTGCTTGCATTCCCGTTGCTGAACGTGAATTCAATGTGAGGAAGATTCACATTCAACATGCATTAGGAAGCTTAATTTATGTAAAACAAGCACACCGTACAAGATGCACATTGTATAATGGTTTGAAACTCCAAAAAATCCAGTTAGTCATGTGATCAACCCCGAAGTCACTGGTGTGATCACAACATAAAATGGGGTCTCGAATTTTCCACAGGTTCCCACTCATAAAATACTGACACTTAGATGATGAATCTTGAAGTAATACATCTCACAATCTATTGTAGCTCGTACGATGAAAAACTGAAACCTGATCTTCCATCGTTCGTGGATTTCAACTCAAGCTTCTGGTAAGGGCTGCAAAGGGTCCGTGAGTTTCATGTCAAAAACCATCTAAAGATACAATAAAAAAAATGAAGTGATAAAAAATTGTAATTGATATTTGATAGACACATGTATAAGGCTAACAAGTTTGTTTAAGTTCAGGTTGAAAAACTGGGAAGAGAGGCGCACCTGCTGTTGGGATCATAATAGAATCCACTGATAGAGCCATCACTGCAAGAGAAACAAATATAGTAAAATCCAGCTATAGTTAATCCACAGTCAGTTCCAACGTTCACAAAGTACTGCTCCTTCCATCTCTGCAACAAATAATTTAGTGTGCAATATGTAAAGGTTCTCATTTCAGATAAATAACTTTTTCAACATTATCATGTTCTGTTGGTGAAAATCAATCTACCATGAATATGTAAGGGTAGTTGCTCAGGTCCAAAGACTTGCCACCATCAGCCTCCACTTGACCCTGGAAAGTCAAAGTGCATCAGAAAAAGTGCATGTGATGCATCTTAGACGTTTTCCAAAACCTAAATTGTTACCAGTAAGGGAGAAAACGATGGAAATTTAGACCAGTGTCTTATATCATCCTCCGGTCTGAGAAAAATGGAACAGAAAAAAAAAGAAGAAACAAACATAAGTTAACCAAAACAGAGTATATGTCCACACTAATGCATGGACATCAACAGTATTGTCGAAATTAAGCTCCATGCGTGATTTAAGAGTCGATTGCACAATAACATACGTTGCCTCCCATTTGCCAGTGAAGAAAGTATAATTCTTTGTGTCAACAATCTCCCCTTCCCAAAATGTTACTACCTGATATAAATCATTAAAAGATAAAGTGAATACCAGGTGATTTTTCTTTCTTTCTAAAAAATTGCTTGTAAGAAAAGACAACATGGATATATAATGAAAAAGCTGAAAAGTGAAAAATTGGTTGATTTACATAAGATAGACACCATTCAAGAGTATTTTAGAAAAGGAAAACGTATATAGCTAAAGTATTCTTGATGAGGACATTGATGAGGAAGAAGTCAATCAAAGAGGAGTAACTACAAGAGCTAGAGCTAAAGTTAACGAGAAGAAGGAAAGATCACAAGAGATACGACAAATACAAAGAACCCCTAGAGAGCTTAGTATGAGCTCATGAAACCTAGTTACATGACTACAATTGGAAATTCTCCTTTGTCTTCTAAAAATGTGACATTCAATTTTTAGTATTTTTGTAAAAAGCATATTGTTTGGTTCTAAGTATTAGCATAGTTATCTTAGGGTAAGAGAGTATTGATAGGAATAACTCATTTAGAGTGTTTGGTTGCAAACATAGCATAGCTTAGCAATCAAACACAAGTAGTTTCTCATGTAGACCACATATTACACCTAAACTCATGGCGTCTCGTATTATAAAAGGAGGCTTACACCTTTGTACAATCTATTTATACATTATGTGGAAATATAGAGCATTTTGGAGAGGTTACAAGTCTATTTCTTTCAAATCTTATCTTGATTTATTTTTTATATTCAAGTGGTGATTCTCCATTGCACTTATCTTAAAACTCGTTTCAAATTGTGTGTTCTTCATTTCATCTTTTACATTTTCTCTCTTTAGTTCCTTATTATTTTGTTTCATTTCCACAAGATTTAACCATCATATCCATGGGTTTCTTTTATCAAATGGCCAAAACATGTGTTGTTCTAAAATGGGTATGAAACTCATTTCTTGATCCACATATTTTGTTAGAATTTCTATATTGACTATGGTCAAATATATAGTATATTTAAGTCTAAGTCAACCTCACAAAATGATGGGATCAAGAAGGAAGTATTGTGCCGGAAGAAAGGATAGTCCAAGAGGAAACCCAAAAGCCAAAAGATCATATTTAGGAAAAGGGAGTGTTGAGCTGGCAAAATTAGTTATTCAGAGACAGTAGAATCCCATTACTTAAGCAGCATGAGACTGTGAGGGAAGGAGGGTTGTTATGGTGAGACCAAGTAGCTTTCATGCTTCTCTGTAAGGATTTATTGCTCTAGGGTATTAGAAAGGTCTATCCTTTCTAGTCCATATTTTGTTTCCCTCTTTCCGTGATAAAAAAATACATCCCCCATTTCTATTCCATCTCTGCATTTTTTTTTTCTATCCCTATTTTCTTTTGTGTTTACAATATGCATCAAAAAACTAACTTATAAGATGAGCCTTGCACCCACCTATGTACTATATATTTGATCATATCTCTAATCAATGTGAGATCTCCAACAACACTATGTGAAGACTGGGCAAAGCAAGCGGTGGAATAGATAAGGTTGGGAGGCGGCTAGGGTGCTGATAGCAAATCGCAAAAGAGGCCCAACAAACCTCACTGGAATATGCTTTGATACCATCTTAGAAAGTGGACTTTAAGCCTCACTTTAACCTTACAAAACCAACATTTTAGTTGAGGTTTGTACTTGTATACTATAATTGGGTCATATCTCTAGTTAATGTGAGATCTTCAACATATTTCATTTTATTCTTGGTTCCTTGTTTTGTAAACAGAATCATATACTTGCACTTCTATCCATTATCTTGTGTTCTTGGATAGTTTCAAAATAAGTATGAAATCATTTTCATACGGCACGAGTTGCTTGGATTGCTCTTGAGATTTCTATGATCCGATTGGTTGAATCTCATCCTTGGATGATTCTAAGAAAACCTATATGAAGAGAAATATTTCACTATTTGGTTGACCTTGTTTCAAGGCCCATTTATGGGTTTCAATCAAGTCTTGATTTAAAATTGCATCGAAGCTAAACATGATATACACATAAGGGATAGAAACACAAACTAATTTCTGACAGGATCACGACTGCAGCAATATAAAATGTGAAGAACAGTCATTAGTAAAGGAAAATAATAAATAAATACTGTGTAAAACAACTATGGCAAATTGTCAGGAAACAACTTTATTGTTTAACAAAAAAAAACACACTATATTCCACTGAACGGAAGCTGAACAAGTATCATTCATGCATTTATGTGAACTGATTGTTAGGTAAAAATAAAACAGATTGGTTATTCTGATAAAGAAAATGAATTACAGATAAATATTGCCCTAAATCTATAAATCCATTCACAACAAAACAGTGATTAACGTTTAACACAATGGATAGTTCAAATTAAGCTACCAAAATTTAAAACTTGCATATTTTCAAAAAGGAGAAAAATGGTTGTTTTTTGTTTCACTTTTAAGAGAGACAGTAAAGAAATTGCTTACTGGTGTATCTGCCATAGGAACATTAAGGGCTTCCATGGTGCCACACAAATACCCATGCTCTAGGTCACATCCTTGTATACGGACATTTACTCTCCATGCTTCATCCTTTTGTACACTTGAAACATTCTGAGTGCCAGAAAAGGCCTGTAAATACAAACACCTTGAGTATATGCTATAACTTTGATGTCTGAACTTACAGTAAGGTATACTGGCTGAAAGACAGAGATTTGAAAACTAATTGAGTTGAAAGTTGAAGTTGTGTTCCCTATGACTATGAAGTGTGGGAGCAACAACCATCAAAGTGTACACATAGATACAGACTATGAAGACCACAATGCAGTTTTGCAGACCATGAAACTATTCACTAAATTCCTTTTGTTCCAGTCACGGACAGTAAATGTTCTTTTATAGAGTTGGTTTGAGATACATTAAGAAAATGTTTCTTTATATAACTGCAAAAAGGTTAATGAAGTACAATACCGCATAACACATTTTCTTCTTCTATATTTTGAGTTTATAACAATTTGGGTATGAGAATAAAAATTATATGATCTTTTTCATTTATGCACATGCGGAGTCCTTACCGAATAAATTCAGATAGGTAGAATAACCAAATGCACAAACAAACATCTACCATTACCATTGACATTCAATTCAAGTTCAACCATCTGGTATCGTAGTTGCTGCATTCAAATTAACTCTCTGATTAGCACCAAATTAGCACCAACACCCAAATGATTATTCCAACAAATAAATCTTCATCTTAGTCTCCAAATATTTCATGTTCTCCCAGACAAAGAGTCACAATTTCCAAATCCCAAACCTCAGCACTGTTTTTCAACCAATTTTTTTAAAGGAAAGTACGAATACCTGTCCGACGCCTAGGAGACTACAAGATTGACTTGAACTCCTTCCCGAATTTGTACCTAACACAACACGATCAAACAAAAACTGAAATCACATCGTCAACATCATCATCAGCCGCAACAACCAAAACAATAATAATATAACAAGAACATTTTTTGTCCCCAAAATCACATAACAAAAAAACAGATTGCAGATATGAAAATCTGTGGTTATTGTGTTACCTGAGACCTGAGAAGGCGCGGTGTTCTCCAGTACTCTGACGGGCATGTTTGTTGGATGCAGAAATGGCTGAGTGTGCAAATGAGATCAACTTTCTTTCTTTTTTTTTCATCTGAAATGAAGTAAGAAAATGTTAGGCCCATGTCAATATTGAATTGTGTTTGGGATCGTTTGATTTTAAAAAAATATATTATTTTTTTAATTTATTTAAAAAATAGAAAATTATTATGAATATAGTTTAAAACATAAACAATATACATCTTTATTTCAAAAGAAGATAGATGTGACGTTTATTTGAAGAGAGATAATATAACTTTTTCTAGAAAAGTTATCAGAATAAAATATTAATTTTTAGTAAATATTAATTATACGAATTATTTTACATATAAATTATTTTTGAAAAATTAAAAATTTACAGTGATGTAATTTTAAAAAAATAAATTAATTAAATTAATTAAAAAATATTATAATCTATTTATTATTTTAACAATAGTCTACCTATACTGCTCTTCTAATTAAAGGTTAACTTATGATAGAAGTTATAATTTATAATAATAATCTATATAATTAGCAAAGACAATTTAATTTGTTTAGTGTACACAATTGTTTTTAATTTTATCTTTTTAATAATTAATTTAATATAAATAAAACTTTTTTAATTTTATTATTTTAATATAAATAATTACTCGTAACAAAAAAATTGTATAGAATAAAATAATATTATCTATCTATAACAATATATAAAGGAGGTTCCCCTTTTTGTGTCCACTTTTCAAAATACCGATTTTACCCCTTTAAATATAATAATTTATTAAATTTTTAAAAATTGACCGTTACTTTTACAAACTTTTATAAAATCAGATGTTTCTATTTCTTCTTCTTTATTTATCAACAGTTATTCTTTTATCTGTTTTGATATATTTCACTTTATTTTTAGTAAATATAATTTTAATATATATATATATATATATATATTAACTTAATAACATTATAATATTATCACATATTAATATAATATTACGCATATTTAAAAAATGTATACACACAGGCACGCTAGTAATAAAATTATAAAAATAATTTTTTTGTTATTTTTTTTACAAAAGAAAATTATAATATATTAATATTTTTTATTTTAATAATTAAAAATCATGTTACAATTAAATAAAAAGTATTTATAGTAAAAATAAAGTGATCACATGCACATACATTTCCAATAATAATAATAATAATAATAATAATAATAATTGTTGGCAAAAGCAGAAGACAAGGTAAAGTTAAACAAAAATTTTGTCTTTTCACTGTGAACTCAGATTTCAATTGACTTTAAATAGAACTCTTTTTACACTTGTAAAATTTACCTTTTTTAGAACTAGAGTTCTAGTGTTGTGATTGGAAAGGGTTTCTGAGTGTTCTTAAAAGAGCTTTGAAAAAACTAGTGTGAGTGGAGAGATAACTTTTCCTAAAGGGGTTATTGGGAGATTGGGTGTTGTTGTTGTTACTAGGAAAGTTGGTCAGGTTCTTTGTGTGATTCAGAGGAAATATTCTTTCATCTCTTGTGTCTTCAAGAGATGTGTTTTCTTTTCCTTAATCTTTTAATTTGATTATACTTTGATCTTTATAATGATTAAGCTAATGTCTTTGTTTAAAGAGATTACAAACTAGACATAGAATCTTTTGATATGAATTAGTATAAACATATGTGTTGAATTCTCTTTCATATCTCTTTAATTTATTTGTTCTTATATTAAAGGAGTTGACACTTTATTAGTAAACTAATTCACCCCTTCTTAATTTTTGTCTATACACAAATTATTATGTTGTACTTTTACAACAATGACAACAACAACAACAACAACAACAATAATAATAATAATAATAATAATAATAATAATAATAAAATATTAATTATCAAATTTTTCCACAACATAGTATTTATACTTATATTTATATACATATGAAATCTTTGTTACTAATAGTAGTTACATTACACTAATATGAAATCTTTGTTGCTAATAGTAGTTACATTACACTAAGGGTGTGTTCTTTTTTATTGATTTTTTTTGTTTGAAGTGATTAGAAAAGATAGATTTAGAGGATTTTATGTGTTCCTTTGAATGAACTTGGTAGAAAGGAACAAAGTTGATTTGCGGGTTACGACCTTTATTCCATCCCACCACTTTAGAATCCCTATGGTGTAACTTGTTTTTCATGCGCCCAAATTAATTTTATTTTTTGCTTTTGTTGTGCGTGAAGGAGGCCATAAGTGTGAGTTTGCATTTGCATGATTGGTGGTGCTATGCATAGGGTTTATAATAATAATAAATAATAATCCTTATAATAATATATATTATATATATAATAATTATAATAATAATATATCAATTTTTATCTTAAGGAAAAAATAGCAATTTTATATTTTAATCTATTAAAACATTTTTATTTATTTATCATATCAATCAAATCACTCACAAACTCTTACAAATTTCACCCACAAATTTACTCATTTTCACCTCCAAATCATTTAAAAGAAACAACACAAATTTTACTTCTAAATCCACTTAAATTCATCTACTCACTCTCCCTCAAATTCATCCTCTCAAACGAACACACCATAAGGATTGAACTCAATTAATATCATAAAACTAATTGATTTTATCAAAATTGTATAAGTGGATTGGATTTAACATTTAATTATGGTAAATTACAAATCACAATTTATAAAGTTGAAAGCAAATATAGTTAGAAGATTTTAACAGAAGAAATATGCTAGACAATTTTTTTAAAGCATCAATTCAACCCCCTTCTTGATGCCATTTGTCTAACAAGTGGTATAAGAGCTTGGTGTGATAAGTTGTTTCACTATTTCTTTTAAGATGTCTTTCCAGAATTAGATGTACAAGGAATAAGCTTCAATCAATATGCCACCTCTCTTTGAAGGTGATAACTACTCCTTTTGGAAGCGAGAATGGAATTTTTTCTACAAACCCTAGATTTTGGATTTTGGGATGTAGTAGTAAATGGGCATATAGTATATGTTGTAATATGATGTAAACCCTAGACGAAAACAAATGAGCATAATATGATGTAAGAGCTCGAAACGCTATAGTATATGTTATTACTTTTAACAAATTTTATAGGATATCAAGAAGTAAGTCAACGAAGGAGATGTGGGAGACGCTTGAAGTAACACACGAAGGAATGGACGAAGTAAAGAGAGCTCGAAAGAACACACTTGTCAAAGAATATGAATTACTTCAAATGAAGCAGAATGAAAGCATCAGTGATTTTCAAACTCGATTCACACACATAGTCAATCATCTGGATACACTTGGAAAAAGCTTCATAAATAAAGAGTTAAACACGAAGATTCTCAAGTAAATAGATAGAAATTGGCAACCAAAGGTCACGACAATTTCATAATCAAAGGACCTCAGAAAGATGAATGTAGCAACATTGTTCGGGAAGTTAAGAGAACATGAGATGGAGCTACAAAGACTGAAAAATGGTGAACAAGTAACCATCAAGACCATTGCATTAAAAGCAGAAAAATCACGTGAAGAAAAGGACAATAATGAAGATGAGTCTTCTGACACTAACATTTCCTTACTTGTAAAACACTTTTCTCGTTTTATGAAGAATAAGAAAAAAGGATAAGAGAAGAAATGGAACGACAAAAATCCTACATCAAGATACAAATGCTATGGACGTGGAAAGATAGGACATGTAAAGACTGATTGTCCAGTAGCAAAGAAAGAAGATAAAAGCAAGGAGAAAAAGAAAGACAAGGAGTTTGTAACATCCCGTCTGGATATTACGGTTTTACATAAAATAAAATAGAAATAATACGTCAGCATCATTTATTAAATCTCATTTCCCAAAACGCGGGAAATTTAAAACTTCATTACATAGTCAAATAAACTAAATCCAAATCATAAACTTGATTAAATCATAAGTATCGCAAAGTGTTTACAAAATTATTCCAAATCATAAAACAATAAAACTCTAAGAAAACTCTTTAGCCTAGTCTAGCCTCGCTCCGACTCTATGCCTCACCAGATCCACCAGCAATATCATCTGCTCACGTGTACCGCGCACACGATCATTGCCAAACACAAGTAGATAGGGTGAGTTAATAATAAAAACATCAATTATATAAATAAAGCATTTATATGCCAATACAAATATACCAAAGGAATTCCCTCCTTTAATTTCAAGCCACATGACCGCTACCGTGTTAATCGTGTTCTACGTCTTCCAGTGAGTACCTCAAGATGTCTTGCTGCCATACCTATCGGCCACAACCGATAGAGCACGTGTGGGAAACCATTGCTACGGATCATACACCGTAACGCCAGGTGGAGTTCCCAAATACGAACATAGTTCACAACGTCCCAAGACTACCAAACTCGTCAGCTAACTACTGAGGAGGGGCAATCTATCTAGATCCATTTGTACTGGCCATAACCAACACACTCACACCGGTAACACTCGCCAACCTGAGCTCAACTCAAGGGTTCCTCGTGTTCATCCGCCATCCCGAGCTCAACTCGAGGGATGCCATTCCGAGCTCAATTTGAGGAATGCCACGTGCTTAACCCCTATCCTGAGCTCAACTCAAGGGATACGTTCTGAGCTCAACTCAAGGAACACCAGCAACCCACCTTTGAAGCATCATTATAGCCTTGTAGATCACGCACATCCATAGTGAAACATCAATACTGCTGTAGTAGAATCGTCTGGCGGGGGACACGTACCGCTAGGCGCTGCCGCTTCCAAACCACCTGACGAGGGACACGTGCCGCTAGGCGCCAAGCGCCTTTGATTCTACTGTTTTAGCAAGTATCGCCTGGTGGGACAACCCTTACCGCCAAGCGTCACACACTTCAATACTCTACTGGTTTTGTAGTTATTGCCTGGCGGTCAAACACCACCGCCAGGCGCTACATCAGTACTTACGCAGTACTGGTTTTTAAGCACCCAAAACAAGGTAAAAATCAATCCTATTGTTATGAATAAGCATATACACAATCAAGAATATAGGCTTCCAGAAATTAACATGACTCACATGCTTAATCTCAACTTAGATGGCTTCATCATACGCGTACACAAGTATCACCATATATCATATGCATCAATGCAATTAATATTGACACATGCCTTCACCGATAACCAATTCTCCACATGTGACTAACTCAAAGGAACATTCAAATTGATAGAGAATTACCACATAACCCAATCATGCTTCATTAGAAGTTACTAAGAATTATCAAAATGTTATTCATGTATTTCAAAGACTCCAAAATCAGCAATATTGAGTAATGTATATCTCTAGCTACTGTACTCCAAATCAAATGTCCACCGTTCAAAGTCAAGAACTACATGTTATGGACCACCTGTCAAAATTTCACCTAAATCAGACGGTTAACGAACCAAGAAATATAGTTGTACGAAAATTGTGCAAACTAGAAAAATGGTGACGCCTAGCGCCTAGAAGTGAGGAAGGTGGCGCCTAGCGGACTAAACTACTGCCCAGCGGTTCCTGTTGCGCGAAAATTACGAAAAACAACATTTTTCATGAACAGAACACCACACACATCTCTGGTATGGCGCCTGGCGGCCAATTGGGTGCCACTAGCCGATTCATGCACCTGCGAACCTTACCCCCTTTACAATAACTCTGATTTCCATCAATTAAAGACTCCATAGGATACGATCCCAATTATTAGGATTACGGTTCATCCCTAACACTTCCCATTCACTAATTCATTCACATTTTCCCCTTAGATTGCTGCCACTATAGAAATTCCCAATTCATCAACCCTAAGACAATATTCCTACTGTTTCATCCAATTTAGCCATCAATTAAATGAATTTCAATGAAGTTCAACATCATATCACCCCTTAACCATTAAAATTGGCTTTCCCTCCGATTAGAGTCATCCCAAAACACTTAAAATACCAAAATCGAACCAAAATTTGGTTCGCATCGCTTGGCGGGTGTTCATCACCGCTAAGCAGTTCAAGCAAAACCCAAAAACTGGGTTGGTCTGTCACGCGTCGCTTGGCGGGTAAGCTCGTGCCGCTAGGCAATTCCATCTCTGGAACCCCAAAATGCCCATAAAAAGATGAGTCGCCTGGCGGTGGTTCATCACCCGCTAGGCGGTTTCTGGAAAACTCCATAAACACGACAATCATATGAAATAGACAAGAATTATGCATACAATTTGTCATACAATTCATGCATTTAATTAAAACACGTAAAATTAGCATAATCCAGCTCCCCTAATTTATCATACAATTCATGCATTCAATTCCACCTCTATGCTTCACTCACCACACCACATTCTCTCTCTGAATTCTCTCTCAATTTTTCCAGAACAAAGGCAGCCACACTCTCAATTTCTTCTTAATTGGTCACTAAAAGTTGTCTTAATTGGCAATGATGATAGAAAAACGAAAATGGCATTAAGCTAGGTTAATTGCCATTCAAGATCACTTAGTGGCTGTTTTTCCAGCCCTTTAGACTGCCTTCACGTGGTTGCAAGGATTCTCAGCCCTTCTCATCTTTGCTAAAAAATAAGTTTAACAAAAAAAAGTATACTTTGGTTCAACCAAGGTTTGAACCCATAACCATGTCAATGTCAAATCAATGTACAACCAATTCAACCAATTCATGTTTTATGATAATTCATATAATTTTATGATTACATTATCACTCAACATGATCATGCATATTATTAAAAATAATAATAAATCAAATAACACACAATTGGCACACATAGAACTTGAACCCAAGTCCTCTCACACCACTAAGTACTCTCAACCATTTGAGCTTAGTACTTTTCCACGTCATACATGTCAGAATTAAATGTCATAAAGGCTCCCACTACCCGCATTTATTAATTATTTATTTTTTTAATTAATTAATTTTCACGGGTCTTACAAGTTTCAAAAGAATAGACACAAAGCCTACATTGCATGGGAGGATAATGATTCATCTACAACAAGGGAAAGTACTTCGGAGGATAGTGAAGAAGAAGAAGCAAATTTGTGCTTAATGGCAAAAAGTAATGATGAAGCTATTTTGAAGGTAAGTTCTACGAATTCACTTGATGAATACGATGAATTACATAATGCATATCAAGATATTTATGTGAATTTTAATCACTTAATGAAAAAGCATGGTTCTTTAAAACAAAAGTTCCAAGAATTAGAAAATATATTAAGTCATATGAAGAAGGAAAATAATAATTTAAAAAAGGATTTAGACAAGTGCACATTAATTCCAAAAAATAAAGAAGTATTTAAACCTTGTGAAAATTTCTCTCACCTTGAAAATGAAAATTTCAATTTAGAAATAATAAATAAATTTTCAAATTCTTCTAGATATCTTGATTCAATGTTAAGTTCTCAAAGAGTGAATTCTAGCAAAGTTGGACTTGGTTACACTTCCAAGGAAGGTCTAGAAAATCATAAAACCAATTTTTGTAAAAGAATCAAGAAAAATGAATCATCAAGTTGCTTCCAAACAAAATTTTCAAAGAAATATATACCAAGCTTCTCCATATAGGCTTAGTTGTTTCTATTGCATGAAAGTTGGCCACACTTCAAACAAATGTTTTATAAGGCATAAAGGAATATCTAGTGGCATGTATATCTGGATTCCTAAGGGGGTAAAACACAAAAAGGATTTAGATTACGCACTACAACCCTTCCCACATAATCAATTATAAAATCACGTAATCGATTAAGTTTTTTTAACCGCGCACATAATAAATTATGGTATTTACATAATTGATTATGTTACGGTAAATACATTTTAAGTATTTTTTAATTACGTGTTTAAAATAATCGATTATGTAACAATGTAGTTTATATTTTTTACAGTCTTAAAGTTGAGAATGTTGTTTCTACTAAGGACCCAAAACAATAAAAGGGACCTAAATTATTATTTTTATGATGTAGTTGATCACCAAAGATAGGAAATCGATTTGGTTTCTTGATAGTGGATGTTCAAGATACATGACCAGAGATAAATCAAAATTTCAAAGTCTAATCAAGAAAAGTCAAGGTCATGTTACATATGGTGAAAACAACAAAAGGCAAGATACTTGGATTAGGAACAATACAAATTGGTGATGGCTTCAAGATTCAAGATGTACTGCTTGTAGAAGGATTAAAGCATAATCTATTGAGCATAAGTCAACTATGTGACAAAGGACTGAAAGTAACATTTGAATCAAAAGCTTGCAACATTGTCAAAGATAAATCAAATGACACGGTGTTAAAAGGTACACGACTAAATAATATCTACATTATGAATCTTGATATTGCATCTTCTAGAACTATCTCTTGTCTTGTTTCTAAGGATGAAGATCCTTGGTTATGGCACAGGAGAGCTACACACATTCACATGCATCATCTGAATAAACTTATTTCAAAAGAATTAGTGCTTGATCTCCCAAAATTAAATTTTGAAAAAGATAAAACATGTGTTGCATGCCAAAAAGGAAAGCAAAATAAAACCTGTTTCAAAAGTAAGAAAATAATTTCTACCACAAAACCTCTAAAGCTTTTACATATGGACTTATTTGGACCCTCTAGAACAAAAAGTTTAGGTGGTAATTATTATGCATTAGTTATTGTAGATGACTATTCTAGGTTTACTAGGAATTTCTTTTTGCCAACTAAAAGTAATGCCTTCAACTCTTTTAAGAAATTCGCTAAGGCTATCCAAAATGGAAGGATTTAAAAATAATATTTTTAAGAGGTGATCATGGTGGTGAATTTCAAAATGAGCAATTTGAAAATTTTTGTGAAGAATTAGGTAGTACACATAACTTTTCTTCTCTAAGAACACCACAATAAAATGGAGTTGTTGAGGGGAAAAATAGGTCACTAGAAGAACTAGCTAGAACAATGTTAAATGAAAACAATCTTCCAAAAATATTTTTGGGTCGATGCAGTTTCAACTGATTGTTATGTGTTAAATAGGATTTTAATTAGAACCATTTTGAAACTCACTCCCTATGAAATTTTCAAAGGTAGAAAACCAAATATTTCTCATTTTAAAGTTTTTGGTTGAAAATGTTATGTTTTAAACAATGGAAAGGATAACCTTGGGAAATTTGATTCAAAAGCAGATGAAGCGATATTTTTAGGCTATTCTTTAAGTATTAAATCATATAGAGTATTTAATAGGAGAATATTGCATGTAGAAGAATCTATTCATGTAATGTTTGATGAATTTTGGACCTTAAGGAAAATCCTCTTGAGTCGAGACAAAAAACCATAGATATAGAAGAAGAAGAAGAAGAAGAAGAAGAAGAGGTTGCAATGGAAAAAGATCAACCATAGGAGGAAAGTGTGAAGGACCTAAGAAGAAGTCTACAAGATTTGACCATCAATGAACAACAAGATGTTAAAGATCTACCTAGAGAATGGTGAACACTGAGAGGACTCTCACTAGACAACGTTATTGGAAATATAGATCAAAGAGTCACAACTAGTAGCAGAATGAACAACTTCTGTATGAATGTAGCCTTTGTTTCACAAGGAGAACCAAAGAACATTGATGAAGCCTTACAGATTGAATATCGGATTCAGGCAATGCAAGAAGAATTGAATCAATTTAAATGAAATGAAGTATGGGATCTAGTACCAAGAAATAATTCAATGCAAGTAATTGGAGCAAAATGGGTGCACAAAAATAAGCTAGATGAACATGTAAACAAAACAAAGAATAAGGCACGATTGGGTAGAAAAAGGATATAGTCAAGAAGAAGGAATTGATTATGATGAAACATATGCCATAGTTGCAAGATTGGAAGCCATTAGGATTCTACTAGCTTATGCATCTATTATAAAATTCAAACTATATCAAATGGATGTAAATAATGCTTTTTTAAATGGATACATCAAAGAAGAGGTCTACGTGTGTCAACCTCCTGGTTTTGAGGACTACAAATATCCAAATAATGTCTACAAACTAAAGAAAGCATTTCATAGACTAAATTAAGCACTCAGATCATGGTATGAAAGAATAAGCAACTTCCTAATAAGTCATGACTACAGACGAGGTAAAGTAGATCCAAATTTATTTATTAAAGAATGTAAAAAAATATTATTGTAGTTCAAATTTTTGTTGATGATATTATATTTGGTTGAACTAACAATGATCTTTGTCAAGAGTTTGCTAAGATTATGCAGGGTGAGTTTGAGATGTCCATGGTAAACTAACATGCTTCCTAGGATTACAAATAAATTAAAGCACCATAGCCACCTTCATCTCACAAACCAAATATTGCACGTAACTGCTAAAGAAATTTGAATTAGAAAATGCAAAGGAAGCAGCTACTTCTATGGCAACATCTTGCTACTTAGATCAAGATGAACAAGGTAAAATGATTGACCAAACCAAATACAAAGGTATGATCGATTCCCTGCTTTATCTTACAACAAGTAGAGTAGACATGATGCATTGTGTGTGTGTGTGTGCTAGATTTTAGGCAAACCCTAAGAAATCACACCTAGTTGTTGTAAAGAGGATAATTAAGTATTTGAAAGGAACTAAATCCTTTAGCCTGTGGTACCCCTCAGGAGCTTCACCTAGCCTTATAGGATATTCAAATTCAGATTATGAAGGATGTAAACTGTCAGGAAAAGTACAAGTGGAAGGTGTCATCTACTTGGTTGTTCACTTGTCTCGGCATTCCAAGAAACAAGCTTGTGTTGCTTTATCTACAACTGAAGCTGAATATATAGCAGCTGGTAGTTGTTGTGTCCAAATTTTGTGTATGAAGCATAAATTAGAAGATTATAATATTTTTCTAGATCATATCCCTTTAAAATGTGATAGTACTAGTGCAATCAATTTCACTACGAACCCAATCATGTATTCTAGGACTAAACATATAGAGGTTAGACATCACTTTATTAAAGATCATATTATAAAAAGAGACTACATAATTGAATTCATAGATACCAATCATCAATTAGCAAATATTTTCACCAAACCTTTTTACCAAGGGAAAGGTATTATCATCTCAGAATGGCATTGGGTATCTTAGATGGTAACTCCTTAAATTAATATGTTTTTATGTGTTGTGATAGTCACTTAATCTCTTTATGGTCTGTAACTAAATGACATGATTTAAATATGATTTGTGATGATTGAGGAATTAATTCTGAAGCATGATTTGATAAATGTTTAAATGTGTCTCTTATGAATTATACTCCTTTTCAAATGTTAATCAATAAAAAGGGAGAGTGACTCTATATGTTTGTTTTGAATATGTGTTGGATGATTATATGTGTTGAATGTTTACATTGTGCTCACAAATAGGGGGAGCAATATATGTTCTTGTAATAAGGGGAGCTTAATGTGTTTGAATTAATCCATGCGATATAAATTCTTTAATGAATGATATGATTATTCAACACTAACCCAATTTGAGAAAGAGAAAAAAGAACACACTACTATTGAGTGGAAGCACAACAATATTGATTAAGTTTTTTCCTCTAGTATTCAAGTTAGTTGAGAAAATTCACTTGTGAAAGAAGTTGACTGCTGAGCATTCTGTCTTGGTATACTTACTTTCCAAGTGACAGTGTCCATTTTTTTTATTATAATTTTCATCCTTGGTTTTGTAGAGAGGAGGTGTTTCATCCCTTGTGTGATTCAAGGGAGGTGTTGTCATATCTTGAAAGGGCTCAAGAGAGGTGTTTATCAGTCTTTAGAATTTTTCTTTTGCATGTTTACTAGGTCATTGTGGTTGTAATTGAAATACTTTAAAGATAGTGAATTTGGAGTGTCGTTCTCACATTATCAGTCTTTAGAATTTTTCTTTTTCCTATATGTTGTATGAGTTAAATGTTACATACATGTTTTGTATTCTGTTTGTCCTTGTTATGCTGCATCTTTGTCTGAACTAATATTTTTGGTATTGGTACTAAATATGTTTCATCGTTTGTGTAACATCCTAGTCAGGTATTACTAATTTAAATAAAATAAAATAATAAGTAATAATAAAACTACAATTAATAAAACTACAATTAATAAAATCTCTTTTCCAAAAACGCGGGAAAATTCAAAATTTATTTCATGCGCCAAAATTCAAAATTACATTAAATCCACACAGGTTCGAAGTCTCCAATTCATAAAACATAGTAATAGAAATACAAAGAAAGATAGTAATAAAATAGTCTATATAAGATCCCCATACTAGTCTTGCTCCAGCACTAAGCATCACCAGAACCACCTAAAACATCATCTGCTCATGTGTAACAAGTTACACGATCATCGCCAAACACAAGGAGATAGGGTAAGCTCAAATAAAAGTAAAAGAAACAATGCAATGAGTCTAAAAAAACCCTCCTATTAATTTTAAACCCATGATCCTTCTGAGAACTACCATTCTCAGACACTTGGAATCACCGCCACCACCGCACGCATCCCGATTCTACACACTTTGATGATATTCATAAGATGAATTTTGTTGCCACAATCTCCAACTCATGGTTCCACCATCTATTGGCCACCACCTGTAGATAACACGCTGGAATTATCCAATTACGGACTAGAATCTGTAACACCAGGTAGAGCTCCCGAATATGGACCACAATTTTATTCATCACAAGACTACTACATTCACGACTCCAACCGCGAAGAGCAATCAAGTGAACCATCTGTACTAGCCACAACTAGCACGCTCACACTAGAATTCCAACACCATCAGGCTCTAATCTAGAATGGCCACGTGTTTAACTCCTCATTACAAGCTATAACTCGTAAATGGGCCTCAACAAGTCATCTCCTCAAGGCTTTCATCTAAAGCGGTGTAAAAGTCCTCCAACGTAACCCCACTCTGCATGCAGAAATGCTTGGCGCAACTCAAGCGTCGCCAAGCGAAACCTCACTCTAAACCGCCTGGCGGGCTCTACATGCCGCCAAGCACCACGCGTTCCAATGGCCACTAACTTGGCCAGTATCGCCTGGCAGAACCTTAGTCAGGCACTACGCATTCAAGTAGCTTCCCTAGTTTCCCTTATCACCTGGCGGTTCATCCCGTGCCGCCAGGCGCCACACTAGTAGCGTCATTGCTACTTGTTTATGGCACTTTAGAACAAGTTCCAAAGAACCCAAAATACTCCACATGCAATCTACAACACCAAACATGCTTATTTAGTCATAGTATATGACTGAATCACAATCTAACACACTCATATTGAGATAATTCCCTTTTACCTATTTGTTCTCATTCATTCATTAATAATGTTATCCCTACATATGAATTAAACCAAATATCACCCATGTCCATAAAGAACCCGCAATAGAATACCACCTTTCTTCCCGTACATGTCACAATGAACTTACTATCCCAAACAGTGCTTGCAACCTCTAATTCAGCCCAATACTCCCACCGAATATAAGACTAACACTATCACACATGCAACTTTCATGTATTACCCATAACACTACCCTTGGTACAATATTAGTCCCTTACCACATGCATAATTTCACTAAACCCCAAAGTAATTTCCCCTACTCGCGCTCTACCGAGCCAATCACAACACCCATGGTTCCTAGACATTCAATCACATCAAAATTCATGCAATCATACATAAGGATTCAATTCAGGCTCCCCAAACATCATGAAAACCTCCATAAATTATAAAAATGGGGAATCCAGTTCGCATCGCCTAGCGGATAGAATGTGTTGCCTGGTGGGTCTTCAAGGCTGCTAGGTGGTTTCTGGAAAATTTCCTGAGACATGCATAATCCATAAAATTGGCAGAAATTGAGGTTCACACATAATCCATACATCATAGAAACATAAATTTAAAATTAAATACGGACTATAGCTCCCCTAACCTGGTTTCCTTGCTCCAAGAGTGCTCCTAAGCTTCTTCCTTGATGCAAGAGTCTCCCTTTGCCTCTAATACCAATTCACACACCAATTTTTGTGCTCAAAAACTCTCTCCCAACTGTTCAAACGAATCTACTTGCAGCTAGTACACCACTATCCTTCTCCCCCTTATTAGCCTAATTATTTCCCCTTTAATGGTCCAAAAGGAAAATTAATTAAGGGGGAGGTTAATGCTCATTCAATTCCATTACTTGGTGGTTTCTCGAACCTTCTGCCTTTTTTGCATACGGCTAGGGTTTTCCCTAGGGTTTCCTTAGCTTAGCAAAAGTAATAAACGTGAAAATTAAGGGGGAGGTTAATGCTCATTCAATTCCATTACTTGGTTGTTTCTCAACCCTTCTACCTTCGCTATAGACGGCTAGGGTTTTCCCTAGGGTTTCCTTAGCTTAGCAAAAATAGTAAATGTGAAAATAAGCTAATTTTCGCTAGGCAAGGTTTGAATACACAAACACATATTTAATAAGCAAATGCATAACCAACCACTCAATTTGTGCTTCTTTATAATTTATACGCCCATGTACTTTTTACATCTAGTCACATGTTCATATTTCCATACAAAACAGATTAATAAATTAAATAACACTATAATAACATACACAAGACTCGAACCAAAGTCTTCTCCTAATAACTAAGAACTCCCAACCACTTAAGCTAGTATTATTCCTTGTCTTCTCTCTCCGCATTAATTAACTTAGGGATTGTTAACTCACTTTTTCAATCATTTTTTAAGAGTTAAACAAAACCTAAATTATCCCTCTAATGAAGTATGGAGAAGATGACTCAAGATTGAATCCAAGGAAATGGTGTGTGTTAAGTTTTAACTTGGTCATTTATTCTTGCTAAAAAGAAATAAAAGAAAGAAAGGGGGGAAATTAAAATAAAGAAAAAGAAAGAAGATGTAGAATTTATTCAAGTAAAAGCTAAACTAAATGAAAGATGGAAATGGTTAATGCCATGCATGAATGCAAGGCTGTTGTAGGGTATTTAAGGAATGATGAAGAAACAAAAACTAAATGGAATAAGGAGGTGTGTATATGAATGAGCATGTGTGTGCATATTGGTTGTGATCAAATCTATGAAGAATTGGAGCAAAAGATTTCTAAACTGTGCAAGATATGCATGAATACTCTATGCCTAAATGGAAAATATGAGATGGGATTTAAATGGGAATTGATGAAATGAATATAAAAGGGGATGAAAGTGAAAGATGCAATGCCAATTTTATGAGAATATGTGTGAAATGATTATGGCAATAACAATTCAATGGTTGTAGCCATTTACTCAGCCAAACGGAAGGGGCAGAGTGCTAGTTAATTTGATTGAAACATGCAGCAGAAATTGATCTGTGACAATAGAAAAAAGTGGTTTGTAACATTGATAATCAGAGTGTTTGCAGGTGTGATATGGAAATGCATGAAAGGTTTATGAAAATGCAAGTTGTGTGTGAATATGTTATGGCAGCAACAAATCAGTGATTGCAAGGAATTTCTACACAAATGGATGCAAATTTAACAGCGGATTTTTGGATTGTGGTAACAAATTCCTGATCTGTGACAACAACAATTCATATGGCAGTAGCAGAATTATTGACCAGAAGGCATCATACTAAATTGAGGCATAGTGATAAAAGGTGGATGCATAGATGCTCTTGACTTAGACAAGAAAAATGCATAACTATAACGCCGCAGAAATGCAAATGCAAGATGTAGTGGAATATGAATACAGAAGCAGATTTGATATGGAATGAAACCACTTGGCAGTAGTGAATTTCTCAATAGAATTGATGGAATGCAGTGATGCAAATGCCAAATGTAGTTGTAAAATACATGAATGCAGAACAATGTATTTAACCATGGAAATAAGCATGAAAGGAAATAATAGAAGACATATTCAAAATTTGAACATTCACAATGCTAACAGAATCGTAAGAACGTAAATTAAATCATCAAAAGTGGTATACTGGAATGAATATTCAACAAACCAAACTGCAATAAACGAGATTCTCAAAATTTCAACATCCTCAACTGATAATAAAAACATAAACGAAGAATTGGAACAGAAACGGAAACCACAATGAACTGAATCAAAGAAGAAAGATGCACAAAAGGGATTATTCAAGATTAAGATCAAGGTGACTTTGTACTCATGATCAATAACTTTCGCAACCCTTCTGCTGCACTATAGGAACAACCTTAGCTCCTAGGCTACTTTGCGCTCTAGAAACTTCAGGCACCTTCCTTCCCCTACTCCAAACTCATTTTGCAACTTCCACTTCAGCCCTTACATATGGCCCTTCTTGCATTCTCTTTCTATTCCTCTGAACCTGTTCGTTTCTCCCCCTTTCTTTCACCTCTACGATCCCCTCCTTTTCTTTGTGAATGGATTCCCCCTTTTTCTTTCTTGCAAAATGGTGCGTTCAAATTTCTCCACGGCTTGTCCAGTCAGGAACTTTTCTGCAATGACACAAAGTTACCAAAAGGGTATAAATCTGACGTAGTAAAAATTGAAGGGCATCCTGGAAAAACTAAATTATTTTACTAAAATAACCTTTTTATCAAATTTTTATGAATAACCATATTTTTCTAAATACTTAATAAAAACTAATCAATTAAAGACAAACTAAAATTTATTTAAACTAAAAAAAATTAGAAAGAAAAAAGTAACATAAAATGGAGCGTTATCACACCCCCTAATTTAGAACATTACCCTCCTAAGCAAGGGAAAACAAAACAAAACAAAAACAAACACAAAGATTGTGTTCCTGTAGAGAACAAACAAGATAAGTTAGGCACAAGCGTCACCTCACCCACGTAGTCCGCTATCTCCTCAGTTGGCTTCTTCCCGGTTGATACATGTCGGCTTGGACCCAGGAGAGGTTACCTGCAGAAGGGACTCCGAAGTTCAAGTAAGTCAAAGCTCTCAAAAGGTCAAATCAGGTGATTAATGGAGTAATGAATGCGTACCTTTAATTACTGGGGTCCACGTGTATTTATAGAGTATTAATCATGTTTGGTTATGTCATGGGTCGGGCCCTGGCTTGGGCTTTAGTTTGGGCTGTAAGTGGGCCTGGGCTGATATAGGTGTCGGTCAAGGGTGATATGTGTTGGTATGTTAGCAAGATCGGCTGGTTGTGGTACACCAGTCCCCCAACCTTTAAGTGTGATGAACAGTGTTAAGGCTAAAGGTGATAAAAGGTTGATGGTAGGTGAAGGGATGTCAGGGGTCAAATCAGGGGGTTTTGGCGCCGTCATTTTTAAGAGTCATGTCTCTTGGAATGATTGTGTCGATTGGTATGAGTTATTATTTTAGCGGGACGGGGTTTTTGCCGTTTGGAATTCTGACCTATAAATGTGGATTTTAAAACGAGTAAGGGTTTACTGGTTCATGTGCAAGAATTTCCTATTCAAAGATCTTGTGTGCGTTTTCTTGTCCGACTAGTTCCCAATTCCAGCCGACATCTTTCCAGAAACACGAGAAAAGGTATGTCTAGTAGTGATAGTGTGTCGTTGTCTACGTCTAGTAGTGAGAGTGTAGAGTCTGGGAGGACTAGAGGTAGACGAGTTGATGAGGAGAGCACTAGTTCCGGAGGTAGGTAGGCAGAATCCCTATGGAAACGATGACGGAGGTCCGAGAAGATCCCCTAGAGGAGTTGGCCGAGAGTAACTGGCCGGCCAAGGGCGGTTATGGGTGGGTGGCTGCCGATGTCCGTAATCAATCATCCTTATTCCGGTGGTCTTGCTTGTTGAACTCTTGGCTAAATTATACACCTGTCATCACAAAGGGTGTAAGCGGGGGTATTGTTTCCCTGGAGAGGGTGAGCGCCATCAACTGTGTGTGTCACGGGCAAGAGGGGGCAACGAAGAAGTTCTTCTACATGTACATGTGTCACTTTTCTCAGCTACATGTGCGATTGCCGCTAGACAATTTCAGCATGGGTGTGTTGCGCGCGTTGGACGTGGCACCTACGCAGTTGCACCCGAACAGTTGGGCGTACATGCAAGCCTTCCGCATTCTGTGTCAATCCCTATATTTGGAGCCTTCACCTTACGCTTTTATGTACTTCTATGATACTAGGCCCCGCCAACCGACTACTTGACTATCTATGATAAGTCGTCCCAGCATCAGCAGATTGGACGCATTTTCCCAGTCCTTCAAGCATTTTAAGGATGGATACTTCAAAGTTGTGGTGAAGGAAAAGGGCAAGCCCTATCTCTTGAACGCAGATGTGAGTACAAAGTTCCCATTTAGATGGACAGGTACCCCCTCTCAGTATAAGGATATGGGCACCGACGAGTTGTCGGCGGGGGATAAGGAGGTGGTGGAGACCTTGATGAAGTTTGTTGATAAGTTGCCCACTAAGGGCCTAGATAGAGTTTATAATTCGGTGCACCCGATTATTGATATTGAAGGTATCTGTTTGTTACTTAAACTATGTTAATGATTCTAAGTTGTTTTAAACGGGGTTTAATATGTTATTGTAGGGCACATGACGCAATCGGGGAAGAAGAATTTGGCGCTCTTCCAGTCGTTGAGGAAAGAGATGACCGCTAAAGCCAAGGCAGTTGGGAAGACTGATGTTCCCAACCTGCAAGACTCTGTGGTGCAGGTACACGTGCATGGTGGAACGAAGAGGAAGGCCGAGTTGTCGCCTCGCCCCAGCAAGGGGAAGGATGTGAAGAAATTGAGGGCGACCCTACTCAGGGCGGGGTCGGCCAGTGGGGTGGGATCGACTAGTGGGGTGAAGGGACCGGAGTCTAGATTGATCGAGTTGACAAAGATATTTGTTAGGAAAGATATCGCGATCAACCTCCCAGATACCATTATAAACTCTATTGATGGTATGGAGGGGGATCATATCGTGAGGACGATGGTGGAGTTTGGAAGCAAAGCCTTGATATTAAGCCGCCGTGTGGGGTCTTTATATCGGCGGGAGGTGAAGGAGGGAGGTCGGGAAAAGGTGGAGGAGTTGCAGGGGAAAGTCGACAAGTTTGAGGAAGAGAGAGTTGCGTGGAAGAAGGAAAATGAGGGTTGGGAGGAAGAGAGAAAAAGGCTAGCAACATGGAAGGTTCGCTGTTTGGACTCAGAGGGAAAATTGAACAAGAAAATAGGGGAGTTGGAGGAAGACTATGATGAACTGAAAGACAAGTATGATGGTGTTGTAGGTGAGCTTGATGATTTGAAGAATTGCATCATCCAATAGCATATCAACGATTTTGACAAGGGTTTGCAGCAGGCACCCTTTTTTTACCAAGGTGTTGATGCCGCAAACTCAAAATTTGATGTGAATAAGGATGTTGTAGATGGGAAGCTCGTCAAGGAAGATGAAATCAGTTCGGATGATGAGGCGGAGAAGGATGCGGCTGAAGAGGAGAAGGAGGCGGTCGAAGCCGATGCTGGTGGTGACGAGGTGGTGGTAGAGGACGTTGAGCAGAAGGCAGCTTAGGATTTTTACTTTAATATGTCCAATCTGGTTTGATGATTCTAAGTTTGTAATAACTCGTACATTGCTTTATTTTGATGTGTTATGAATGACGGTTACTTTCGGGTTAATTGCTCTTTATATTTGTGTATGTATGGGATATTTGTGTGCGCTATTGTGAGTTAAGGGTGTTCGACCTAGGCTGCTTACTTGTGGTAAGGGTGGGGAACTTAAACGAATAACCAACGAGTTAAGGGTGTTCGACCCAGGCCGCTTACTTGTGGTAAGGGTGGGGAACTTAAACGAATAACCAACGAGATAAGGGTGTTCGACCCAGGCCACTTACTTGTGGTAAGGGTGGGGAAATTAAACGAATAACCAACGAGTTAAGGGTGTTTGACCCAGGCTGCTTACTTGTGGTAAGGGTGGGGAACTTAAACGAATAACCAACGAGTTAAGGGTGTTCGACCCAAGCCGCTTACTTGTGGTAAGGGTGGGGAACTTAAACGAATAACCAACGAGTTAAGGGTGTTCGACCTAGGCCGCTTACTTATGGTAAGGGTGGGGAACTTAAACGAATAACCAACGAGTTAAGGGTGTTTGACCCAGACCGCTTACTTGTGGTAAGGGTGGACAACTTAACGAATATGAAAGTAAAAATAGAGGAAAGTTGTATAGTTGAGAACCCTCCGTTTTATTCATTGAATATGGTGTGCCTCGTTAAAACCTCCCTGGCCAAAACCCTCCTTAGGGAAAAAAGACCAGGTGAGGAAAAAGAGTACACCCAGGGTTACAAGTATTCGATTCGATACAGTATACATTTAGCTAAAGTAGAATTTGAGGTGGGACACATTCCAAGTGTTGGGAATCTCTTCCCCAAATAAGTGTTCTAGACGATAAGCTTCTCCTCCTGCGTCTTCGCGTATGCGGTATGGGCCGTCCCAGTTGGTGCAGAACTTGCCATCCTTCTTTCTAGCACTGCTGGCCATTCTCCATACTAAGTCCCCGGTTACGAACGATCGTGGACATAAGTTTACGTTATACTTTCTGGCAGCTCTTCGTTTAGCGGCTAAGTTGCTATATGGGCTTTTTCTCTGAGTTTGGGTAGGAGGTCGAGGTGAGTGGCCATTTTTTGGTGGTTGCGGGTTGGGTCGTACAGTTCTCGGTGTAGGGATGGTTTGCCAATTTCGACTGGTATCATGGCGTCTGCACCGTAAACTAGGCTGAATGGGGATTCGTTTGTTGATGACTGAGGGGTGCACCTGTAAGCCCATAGCACTTCTACTAGCTCTTCGGGCCATCGGCCTTTGGCACTATCTAATCTTTTGCGCAGTTCCACTAGGATAACTTTGTTGGCCGCCTCTACTTGTCCATTAGTTTGTGGGTGCTCTACAGAACTTGTGATGTGTTTGATGCCCAGGCCAGTGTAGAACTTGGCTAGCTCCTTATCTATAAATTGTCGGCCATTGTCGGTGATGATGGTATGTGGAACACCATATCTACATATAATATCTTTCCAAACAAACTGCTGAACTTGTTGGGCCGTGATAGTGGTCAGTGGCTTGGCTTCTATCCATTTGGTGAAATAGTCGACGGCTACAATCAGGAATTTCACTTGCCCCTTGCCGGGAGAGAAGGGGCTGAGGATGTCCATTCCCCACTTAGCAAAGGGCCATGGGGATAATATGGAATGGAGTTGTTCTTGTTTCTGGTGGATAAGGTTGCCATGTTTTTGGCATGGTTTGCACTTTCTGACTTAGTCCTGGCAGTCTGCTTCTATAGTCGGCCAGAAGTAGTCGGCTCGAAGGATTCTAGTAGCCATAGTGTGTGCGCCGGAATGGTAGCCGCAAATGCCTTCGTGTAACTCCTTAATGATATACTGCGCTTGTTCTGCAATGACACATTTGAGAAGCGGTTGGCCGTACCCGCGTTTGTAAAGGTCATCGCCTATCATGGTGTACCTGGCGGCCTTAGCCAGCCAAGTTTTGTCCGTATCTTGTGGGGGCTTGCTGGTTTGTACGTATTGAATATAGGGGGTGGTCCAGTTGTGGTTTTGGGGAAGGGTAGTATTGTCGGCTGGGGAGTGGGTTAGATTTTAACAGGTATGTGTGATGGAGGGTTTAGATAATGTTTGTTGTAATAGGGATCGGTGGCGGCTTTTTAATTTGATGCTGGCTAATTTGGAGAGGATGTCAGCTCTGATGTTCTTTGTCTTGGGGATGTGTTCGATGCAGACTCGTTCAAAGGCGGATTGAATGACTGCATGGACCAGATGGTAATATTGTAGAAGGATGGGGTCTTTAATCTGGAATTCATCATATAGGCGTCCTACAGTAAGTTTGGAGTCGGTTTTACATGTTAACGTCTTGACACCAACTTCGCGGGTAAGGGAAAGGTTAGCGAGGATGGCTTCGTATTCGGCTTGATTGTTGGATGTTTTGAAGGCAAAATGGAGGGATTTCTCAATGAGGATATCGTTAGGCCCTTCTAATATGATGCCCGCACTGGCACCTTTCGGATTTGAGGAACCATCTACGTGATACGTCCACTGGTCCTCTGTGGGTGTGTGCTGGAGGTCGTTAACAAAACCTAGGAGGCATTGGGCTTTAATGGGGCCATGGGGTTTGTAGCGAATGTTGAATTCTGATAGCTCGACGGCCCAGGATGACATTCGTCCTGCTAGATCTAGTTTTTGCAATATTTTTTGGATTGGGTAGTCGGTTTTGATGGTGATGTTGTGGTTTTGGAAGTTTAGGCGTAGGCGACGAGCTGCGTGGACTAAGGACAGGGCCAACTTCTCCACCATTTGATATCTGGTTTCAGGATCTTGCAACGTCCTGCTAACGAAGTAGACAGAATGCTGCGTGCCCTCTATTTCTTTGACAAGCGCGGCACTGAAGGTGTGTTCGGTGGCTGTGATGTACACTAGGAGGGGTTGGCGAGTGTCCAGCTTGTGGAGGATAGGTGGTGAGGTTATGGTGGTTTTCAGTTTTTGAAAGATTTGTTCACAATCGTCAGTCCACGCGAACCGGGTGGATTTCTTTAGGAGTTGGACTATGGGTTGGGTTTGTTCAGCCAGTTTGGGTAGGAAGCGGGAAATGGCTGTGAGGCGGCCTATGAGGCGTTGGACCTCTTTGATGGTAGTGGGACTGTGAATTTCGATAATTGCCTTGCACTTTTTGGGATTGGCCTCTATACCGCGTTGGGTTAACATGAATCCGAGAAATTTATCGTGGTCGACTCCAAATACAAACTTGTCAAGGTTGAGGCGAAGGTTGTATTGGCATAATGCGAAGAAGACCGCCGAGAGGTCCTGGGCATGTTGGTGGTGGCTTGGAGACTTGACAACCATGTCGTCAACATATACTTCGACACATTGTCCCATTAGATGGCTGAAAACTTTGTCCATTAGTCATTGGTAGGTCGTTCCAGCGTTTTTAAGACCAAAGGGCATAACTCTGTAAAAGTAGTTGGCGTCGTCCGTGATGAAAGCGGTCTTGTTCATGTCAGATGCGACCATGGGGATTTGGTTTTACCCAGAGTATGCATCCAAGAAACTAAGCACTTTATTCTTTGCCGCGCTGTCAACAAGTCGGTTGATATTGGGTAAGGGGTAGGCATCGTGAGGACAGGCCTTGTTTAGATCCGTGTAGTCTACGCACATCCGCCATTTTCCATTGGCTTTCTTCACCAAGACTACATTAGAAAGCCAAGTGGTGTATTGAGCTTCTTCGATGAATCTGACGCTCAGTAACTTGTCGGCCTCAGCCTTAGCTGCTAGGCGGCGTTCTTCGCCAAGTTTGCATTTTTTTCTGGGAGATGTAGCAGGCTTCTTTGTAGATGGATAACTTCTGGGATGCTACTAGACGGTCTACCCCAGGTAAGTCAGCGGCAGACCAGGCGAAAAGGTCGGTGTTGTTGACTAGGATAGGTGTGATCATGGCACGCTCGTTAGAATTCAAACTGGTGCCTAAGTTGATGGAGTGGCCATTGGGGAGCTCTAGAGGGGAGGTCTCCTCAACAGGTTCAAGACGGACATCCCGGTCAACTCTGGAGTCTAGATCCTCGCCTGATAGGGCGATGCCGGAGCCGGGTGGTCGTTCAATGTGGTTGGTTTGTTGCATGGGGAGTTGTGGGCGCAGGCTGGCCATGTAGCATTCGCGTGCCAAGCGTTGGTCGTAGTGGATGGTAAGGATATCACCGGAAGGGGATGGGAATTTCATGGCCAAATGGGGGGTGGAGACGACAGCACCGAGGGTGTTAAGTGAAGGGCGGCCCAGGAGTACATTGTAGGATGTGGGTGCATCGATGATAAGGAAGCGAATGTGGATGGTTTTGGTTTGTGTTCCATCACGAAACACAGTGTGAAGGTCGATGTAGCTGCGGGTGGAAACTTGTTCGCCAGAGAAGCCATAGATTGGTTCGTCATATGGGACCATGGCCGTATCCGGGAGCTGGAGTTTTTGATAGGCGACCCAGTAGAGAATGTCAACAGAGCTACCTTGGTCGACGAGCACTTTTTTAACGGCGTACTTTTCAATTTCAACAGTGATGACCATGGGGTCGTCTTGTTGGTGGTCGAGGTCGTTAAAGTCGTCGTCTGTGAAGATGATGGGAGGCATGCGGTGTCTGTGATGGGAATGAGTAATATGGTTGATGGATTGAATATGGTGGAGGTGTTTCTTTCTGGCCAAAAAGGTGGATCCTCCACTAGCGAAGCCATCAGAGATGGTGTTGATAGTGCCACGTAGGGGAGGGTCGGCGGGGGTGATGTCGGTGCGGGCCGGTTGGGGTTCCTGGTTGGGGAGTGGGGTTGGGCGTATGTCGTGACAGGAGTCGTGTGGAGGGCGTATGTGGTCGAATCGATGGGGGTGGCAGGATCGAGAGGAATGTTCATCTCTACAAATGAAGCGGCAAAAGTGACCAGCACAGACCAGTTCTTCTATCTTATCCTGGAGTGCTTTACAATCTTCTGTCGTGTGGCCATGATTGCGGTGGTAGCGACAATACTTGGTCATATCATCATTAGGAGGAGTGGTTGTCATGCGTGGTGGAGGGATGAGGTCAGCTTGTAGGGCCTCATCAAGGATGCGGGATCGGGCTATAATAAGAGGGGTATATCTGGTGAAGCGGGGTTGGCGGGGCTCGCGTGGGCGGGTATCGGGGCAGGGAGGTTGTGGGGTAGGGTTGGCGGTGGTGGCTGCATAGTCATTGCAGAATTTGGTATGGAGGGTTTGCATTTCCTCCATGCGGACATAGTCGCCCGCACATAATTTGAGTTCGTGCATGGAGGCAGGTGGGTGGAGGTAGACGTTGTTCGCGAAGGGACCGGGTTGTAAGGTGAGTGCCATGCATTGGAGGATCATTTCTTGGTTGAGGTGTGGGGTGCGAAGAGCTGCCTTACTGAAGTGATCTATGAACGCTCTGAGTGGTTCGCCTTGTTCTTGTCTAATGCCCAGGAGGGAGATTGTGGTAGTTTGATGTGGGCGGTTGCCAGCGAAATGGGTGGAGAACATATGGGAGAGGGCGTCGAAGGTGTCGATGGAGTAGGGTGGAAGGGTTGTGAACCATTCTAGAGCAGGGCCCTTGAGGGTGGTGGGGAAAGCTTTGCAGAAGACCGCGTCTTGAGACGTGTACAGGGCGACATGGGTGATGTAGACTTTGAGGTGTTCATCAGGGTCGGTTTCACCGGTATAGCGGTCTAGTGTGAAGGGTTCCCATTGGGCAGGAAGGGGGGTGTTGGCGATAAAGTCGGTGAAGGGATGACGACGTCTGGGCTGGTACGGTGGGAGCAGATGAGGTGGGATGGGATGGTTGATCATAGCGGGGAAGGTGGGGGTAAATTTGTGAGGGAGGATGTGGGTTGTTGGAAGGTATTGTGGGTTGTAGGGTGGAACATGTGTAGTGTGTAGGGTGGTGGGTATGTTGTAGGGGATCTGGGTGGTGGGGAGGGTAGCAGCAAGGGTTGGGACTGCAGTGTGTCCTGGTTGAGTGGATGGGAAGTGAGTGGGATGGGTGAAGGGAATGGGTGTTTGTTGGGTGGTGGTGAAGGTGTGAGGGGTGGGGTTGTATTCGCTTTCCTCTTATGTGGGCTGGAAGGTCAGGGACCTTGTAGCCTCAAACGCCTTGGCCTTTCCCTTCAGGGTGGGATCAACTTCGATCTTTCGCCTAAGGCGAGAGTTCTCTTGTCGTAGTGCCTCCATCTCATCAGCGCTGCGTTTCTTCAGATCTGCTAGTTCTTATTGCATCTTCGCCTGGCCATCCAGAATGGCGGCTAGGTCAGGGGTGATGCCAGCAGGTCCTGAGGGACCAGCATCCGCCTGCTTGTTCACTCTAGCTCTGCTGCGGGTGGAAACCATCTTCGGAGAAAAACGGGTACTAAGGTGTTCGTCTCGTGCCCCATGGTGGGCGCCAATTGTTCCTGCAGAGAACAAACAAGATAAGTTAGGCACAAGCGTCACCTCACCCACGTAGTCTGCTATCTCCTTAGTTGGCTTCTTCCCGGTTGATACATGTCGGCTTGGACCCAGGAGGGGTTACCTACAGAAGGGACTCTGAAGCTCAAGTAAGTCAAAGCTCTCAAAAGGTCAAATCAGGTGATTAATGGAGTAATGAATGCGTACCTTTAATTACTGGGGTCCACGTGTATTTATAGAGAATTAATCATGTTTGGTTATGCCATGGGCCGAGCCCTGGCTTGGGCTTTAGTTTGGGCTGTAAGTGGGCCTGGGCCCTAACCCAGGCCCTTAGGAGGACCCATTGAACACTTGGGGGCTTTGATTTTACTAAGTATGTTGGAGTAGCCGGCCTAGGCCGACTACTTTCCTGGGCGGTTTATGTTGGTCATGTGTTGTCTTGTGCAGGTTGTTCCTTTAGACGTTTAGGCTGGTAAGGCTCAGGCCAACTCAGCCTAGGTTGACTACTTGACTGCTTTGGCATATATGTATCGTTTTATTACTATTTGGTCGAGTTGGCTAGGTGTGGTACAAATCAAAAACTAAACACACTAGAAAGGTTTCATTGCAAAGTTAAGATTACCATAAATACACTATGTTGGTTTTTAGAAATTGTGAGATTGTCTTGCATCATTTGATTTTGTGGCCTTAGCTTCAACCCATACGGATACATAGTCAACTGCTAATAGAATGTATGAATACCTAGCAGAATTGGGAGAGGTCCCATGAAGTCAATTCCCCAAATGTCAAAAATTTCGCAGAACATCATGTTTTGCACGGGCATCTTGTTCCTTCTTATGATGTTTCCCCCAACCCTTTGACAAATCTCACAACTCTTTACAAATTTGTAAGCATCTTTGAACAACGTGGGCCAACAGAAGCCACTATCTAACACCTTCTAAGCAGTTCGAGTTGGGCCAAAATGACCATCGATTACAATGTCTTGAGATCCTTTTAAAATAAATAGAATCTCTCTATCTGGAACACACCTTCTAATAACTCCATTACTGCAAAACTTTCACAAATAAGGTTCTTCCCAAACATAGTATTTAGCATCAGCTTTGAGTTTATCCAATTGGTGTTTAGATGTGTGGGAAGGAAGCACCTCAACAACCAAATAATTGACCAAATCCTAAAATATCTTCAATTGATAACCATTAACCTTGAAACTCTTCTCAATCTCTGGTGTTTTATATTTCTACTGTTCCATGGGGAAAGAACTTGACAATGGTGTATGGGCCCTCCCATTTGGATTTGAGTTTGTCAGTAATAAGTTTCTATCTTTGATTTCCATGTCAAACTCTTATATCAACAACAACCATCTCATGAGTCTGGGTTTTGAATCAGCTTTCTTTATCAAAAAATTTAGTGCATAATGGTTTGTGTGTATGATTGTTTTTTATCCCAACAAATAATGCATGTACTTGTCCAAGGAAAAGATGATAGCTAGCAACTCTTTCTCTATTGTTGTGTAATTCATTTGGGTTGCATCAAGGGTCCTGGATGCATAAGCAATCACATGAGGAATCTTCCTGGCTTTTTGTGATAGAACTACTCCTAACACAAAATCAGATGCATCACACATTAATTCAAATGGTAGCTCCCAATTTGGAGGTTGGAGAATTGGTGCATTCGTGAGTCTCCTTTTGAGTTCATCAAATGCTTCCTTGCAATCCTTATCAAACACAAATGCAATATCTTTATGGAGTAGTCTAGACAATGGCACTACTATATTGCTGAAATTCAGAATGAAGCGCCTGTAAAAACCTGCATGTCCTAAAAAGGAGTAAATTTCCCTCACAGTGGAAGGGTAAGGTAGAACAAAAATAACATTTATCTTTGTTTATCCACCTATAGCCCTTTCTAAAAAATTATGTGTCCTAACACTACCCCTTCTTTGACCATGAAATGACATTTTTCAAAATTTAACACCAAATTTGTCTCAATAAACTTTTGCAAAACTTTTTCAAGATTTGACAAGAAAATACAAAATGAGGATCCAAACACTTTAAAATCATCCATAAAAACTTCCATGCAACTTTCTAGCAAATCATAAAAAATGCTTATCATGCATTGCTGAAAAGTTGCAAGGGCATTATCCAAATGGCATCCTAGTATAAGCATAAGTACCAAATGGACATGTGAATGTTGTCTTATGTTGATCTTCAGGGTGTATATGGATTTGCATGTAACTCGAGAACCCATCTAAAAAATAGTAAAAGGGTTTACTTGCCAATCTTTTGATCACTTGATCTATGAAAGGGAGAGGGAAATGGTCTTTCCTTGTGGCCTAATTGAGCTTACGGTAGTCAATACATACCATCCATTTATTTGGTACTCTTGTAGGAATGAATTCACCATCCTGATTCTGTACAATGGTCACCCTAGATTTTTTTTGAACCACTTGGATCAGTGAGACCTATGTGCTATCTGAAAATGGAAATATCATCTCGACCTCCAAGAGCTTGCTCACTTCTTCCTTGACCACCTCTTGAATGGTTGGGTTTATTCTTCTTTGAGGTCGTCTGACAGGTATAACATTATCGTCCAACAAAATCCTATGCATGCATAATGCATGGTTAATTCCATGAATGTCTGCCAGGGACCAACCAATAGCTTTTCTGTATTTCCTCAAAACTCCTATGAGCTATTTTTCTTGCTCTAGTGCTAAGTGTGCAGCAATGATGACAGGGAATTTGTTACCTTCCTCCAAATAAACATATTTCAAATGTGGAGGCAATGGTGTCAATTCATGTTCATTATGCTCTTTCACTGTGTCTTGGGATGATTTGCTATACATATTAGCATTACTTTCCATCTCATCTCCACTAGTTTCTTCTTGTGCCCATAATTCTGATGTCTGAACTAATTCTTTACTGTGTATAGCATAAAGAGCATATTCATTTTCCAATTCTTGCACTATTTTTTCCATGTCCCATTTCCTAAAAAAAATCAAACTTTCACAACGATGAACAAAATACTCATATAAGGTTGAGTGGCCTTCCATAGGATGGTGCATAGACTCAAAGATATTGAACCTGATTCGAGTGTCTTCGAACTCCATGGTCAAGGTCTCATTATGCACATTGACGATGGTCTTTGTCATCATGAGAAACGACCTTCCCAATATCAAAGTAGAATTTTGGCTCGAGTAACTATCTTCCATTTCCAATATATAGAAATTTGTTGGGAACATGAGTTGGTTCACCGTAACCAAAACGTCTTCTATAATCCCCAACGGTTTTGTTGTACTTCTATTGGCTAACTAAATGATGACATTTTTGGGCTTTAATTCTCTTAGCTGCAACATCTTGTATATTGAGTTGGGCATAACGTTTATGGATGCACCCAAATCTATCAAAGCATTGCCAATTGTCAAATCTCCAATGGTGCATGGAATGGTGAAATGTCCAAGTTCACCACATTTTGGAGGAAGTCCCACCTTAAAGACAGTTGAAAAATTCTTGATTGGTGGTCTCCTTAACCTTCTTGTATAGGTGCAGAATTCCTTCAAAAACTTTGCATATTTAGGTACTTGCTTGATTGCTTTCAAAAGGGGTATATATATATCTCCACTTTTTGGAAGATCTTCAACAATTCTGCATCAACTTCATTCTTCTTCTCTGTATGAGGCACTCTAGATGGAAATGGAGGTTCAACTTTTCTCATTTGATGTTGTTCATCGACCTAATTCTCTTTTTCCTCTCTAAGCACCTGCAGCTCTTTCCCACTTATAAGGGTAACACCACTTGCATTGTTCAACTCATATCTTGCTAGATTGAGTAACTTTATTTTTCCTCTGTCAAAATTCCCCCTCAATGGAGGAGGAATATACTTTGGCTTCTCTGATTCCACAAGACCATTTCTATTTGTGGCAGAATTATGGTCTTGCTTCGCACTTATCTTCTCATTCATTTGACCATTATCAGAATTTGGCTGGGGTATGGAATTCATATCTGTTATAGTTATGTGGTCCATCTAGTCCTGATGTGTTGCAGCCTGCTCGGCACCACAATGAGCCTCACTCAATCTATACCTACAGGACTTACAACCGTCATGTATTCTTTAACTTGGTTATGTGCATATAGCATTTCGGAGTCCCTGTTATCTGAATTTCCCTAACTCAACAACATTAATCTTTCCAACAGTTGAGACATTTCTTGAGTGAGTTCAACTAATTCATTTGCCCTTGCACCTTCAGTCCTACTAACAGTAACAACACTATTGTCATTCACATATTCTAGAAGGAAACCTCCAACCATGTTACAGATCAATTTTCTGGCCTGAGAAGGGGTTTTATCCATTACAGAACCTCTTACCACTACATCTAAGAACATTATGTCTTGTTGTAGCAGACCCTCATAGAAAGCACTAGGAAAATTGATTCATGTAGTTGATGATTTGGGCATTTGAGACACAAACTGTTAAATATGTCCCAGTATTGACCGAACTCTTCATTTTGCTCTTGAATGATGGTGCACATTTGTCTCCTAAAATAGGCAACCTTAGAAGCTGGAAAGAATTTATTTATGAACCTTTGTTGCATATCTTACCAACTTCCAAAAGGTTGTTGTTGATAGATCATCCAGTATCTTGCCTCATAATGTGAGGACAAAGGAAAAGCCTTCATCACCACCAATTCATCAAGTGCCCCAACAGGTTTTATTGATGAACAAATGAGAATAAACTCCATGATATGATTATATGGATCCTCATGCTCCAATCCATGAAACTTCGGAAGCAATCTTGTAAAGCCAGCTTTTAACTCAAATCCTGGTGCATTCTAAACCTGAGGTAATTGGATACACATTAGTTGGTCATCCACCTCTCGGCTGGCCCAATCCTTTAATGATCACTCCATTTGGTTTCCAATGCGTACCAGACCTGACTTGTATTATACTTTCAATTAAATAGGTAAGGTTATCTTAAAACAGATTAAGAAGAATATGAAAAACTTAAGGGAGTAAGTAAATAAACAAAAAGGAAATAAAATATGAAACTATGCATAAACATGCAAGAATAAAATAAGCAAGTTAAAACTCAAGTCACCATTTCCCTAGCAACGGCGCCATTTTGTTAACTCACTTTTTCAGTCGTTTTTAAGAATTAAACAAACCCTAAATTATCCCCCTAATGAAATATAGAGAAGATGACTCAGGATCAAATCCAAAGAAATGGTGCATGTTAAGTTTTAACTTCGTAATTTATTCTTGCTAAAAAGAAATAAAAGAAAGCAAGGGGGAAATTAAAATAAAGAAAGAGAAAAAAGATGTAGAATTTATTCAAGTAAAAGCTAAACAAAATGAAAGATGGAAATGGTTAATGCCATGCATGAATGCAATGCTACTGCAGGGTATCTAGGAATGATGAAGAAACAAAATCCAAATGGAATAAGAAGGTATGTATATGAATGAGCATGCGTGTGCAGAGTGGTTGTGATCAAATCTATGTAGAATTGGACTAAAAGATTTCTAAATTATGCAAGATATGCATGAATACTCTATGCCTAAATGCAAAATATGAGATGGGATCTAAATGGGAATGATGAAATGAATATAAAAGGGGATGAAAGTGAAAGATGCAATGCCAACTTTATGAGAGTATATGCGTGAAATGACTATGGCAATAACAATTCAATGGCTGCAGCCATTTACTTAGCCAAATGGAAGGGGTAGAATGCTAGTTAATTTGATTGAAACATGCAGCAGAAATTGGTCTGTAATAGTAGCAAAAAGTGGTATGTAACATCAATAATCAGAATGTATGCAAGTGTGATATGGAAATGCATGAAAAGTTCATGAAAATGCAAGTTGTGCGTGAATATGCTATGGCAGCAAAAAATCAGTGACTGTTAGGAATTTCTACACAAATGGATGCAAATTCCTGATCTGTGACAGCAACAATTCATATGGCACCAACAAAATTATTGACTAAAAGGCATCATACTAAATTGAGGCATGGCAATGAAAGGTGGATGCATGAATGCTCTTGACTTAGACAAGAAAAATGCATGTCTATAATGCAACAGAAATGTGAATGCAGAAGCAGATTTGATATGGAATGAAAGCACTTGGCAGTAGTAAATTTCTAAGCAGAATTGATGGAATGCGGTTATGTAAATGCCAGATGCAGCTGTAAAATACATGAATGCATAACAATGTATTTAACCATGGAAATGAGCATGAAAGGAAAGAATATAAGACATTCAAAAGTTGAACATTCACAATGCTAACAGAATCATAAGAACATAAATTAAATCATCAACAGTGGTACATTGGAATGAATATTCAACAAACTAAACTACAATAAACAAGATTCTCAAAATTTCAACAGCCTCAACTAATAACAAAAACATAAATTAAGAATTGGAATAGAAACGGAAACCACGATGAACTGACTCAAAGAAGAAAGGTGCACAAAAGGGATTATTCAAGATTGAGATCAAGGTTACTTTGTACTCATGATCAACAACTTTCGTAAACTAAAAAGAACATTTTAGAAAGAAAAAAATAACACAAAATGGAGTGTTATCAAGGATTCCCGCCCCCGCATTAATTAAATAACATTTATTTATTTTTTTCTCGGGTCTTACAGTTTGCATAGTTTTCACTTTCATATTTTGCTAAATGTCCAAAATTGGTGAGAAGTGAATATGTGCTGCTAAGGTTTGCATAGTTTTCACTTTCATATTTTGCTAAATGTCCAAAATTGGTGAGAAGTGAATATGTGTTGCTAAGGTATTGTTCCTTTGATAAAAATCTACTAAAGAGATATGGTGAACATAACATGTTTAGTATCATTCATGTTAATTTGGACAACCCATCTTTTGGATTTATTACATGCTTATTCACTAAAAAGGAAGAACCATGACTTTAACATTCTAAACATATCTTGTTTGAAGTAAAATGTGCGTTTTTCATTTTTCTGCATAAAATAATCAATTAGATAATCGATTAAAATCTTGTTTTCTCTACATTGTTGTGATTATGTTTTTGTTCTGTGGTAATCATTTATGCCAAGATCCAAATCAATTAATCTTCTGCAAAATTGGTTACATGATAAATCGCCTTTTTCACCAACACTCTTTACATTACAATCTTTGAAAATCTATGATGAGAAAGTGACTATAGATGTTGGGTGTTTGTTCCTAGGGGGAGTAACAATGCATCTAGATTATAGGATCAAAATTGTTCTTCTGTGATTAATTATACTTTGAGCTAATATAATAAAATTTGTTGTATTTGGTTTTCCCATTAAGTCTATTATGTTCTTTTCTTGGTACTTTATTGAACAATGTATCATATTGTGTGATGACATGCATTCCATAGTTATGATATTCGCCGCTCCCAATAGCCTTTTAATCACATAGGGGGTTTCAAGTTAGGGGGAGTAAAAAGTTTTGAATGATTTTGTAGTGTTTTGATTGGATTGATTGGTTAAATACTACACCGTGTTTGGTTATATACTGCATTGTGATTGGCTATTTTTTGCACTCTTTTCACTTTTTTTTATCCCAATTTATGTTCATGTCCAAAGGGGGAGAAAGGTTTTATTGCTATATGCAGTTTGGCCTACATCAAAAAAGGGGGAGATTGTTGTTACTATATCAAAGAAGCTCAAATTGTTGTTTTTTTATAATGTCCACATACAAAGAATGGCTTAGAAAAGGTATATCTTAATAGGATATAAGTATGTATCTAGATATGTTGTAAGACAAGCTAGATTATTCTTAAAATCAACATAATCCCAACATAATAAATTATAGACAATTATAACATAAACTAGATCATTCTCAAATGTAATGGATGCTAAAAATGTTAAAAGTGTCAAAATTAATTGATTAGGCTATTAATCTAACCAATTAGGTTAAGTCTGGAGAGTGATCATTAAATTTGTTGTCATATTAATTGATTAGGCTATTAATGTAATCAATTATATAAAGTCAGGAAATAACCATTGGCTCTACAAACATAGTAATTGATTAGGATATTAATCTAATCAATTATATTAAGTCTGGAAGATGAACATTAACACTGCAAGACGAATTAATCGATTAGATAGATAACATAATCAATTAATTTTGTCAAAAAATTATCTTGCATACAAGTTAAACCTCTACATCAATTTTTAGTTAACGTTTTTTAGATCAAAGATCAAAGAAAGATAAACTAGAGGGTCCTTGGAGAGTTCACCACTGTTCTTCACTATTTTTCTAGTTTCCATCAAGACTAAAAGAAGATTGAATTGGTTCTAAGTTTTCTTTGTTTGGCATAGGATTGTGATGTAAATTTTTGCATGTTTCTAAATCGATTCGTTTCAAATCTTTCTTTCATTGTATTTCTATAATTTTGTCATTGTGATTGTGATAGGTATAGGTAATTGCATGCAGAATTACCTTGGTTGAATTTCTTGAAGGGTTTTTCAAGGTTGTGTGCATCTATAGTGTAGGAATTTCATAGGAGGAGCTTTTATTCCTAACTCTTAATGTTTTAATGGAATTTTGACCTGGGATTACTAGAGACTGGATGTAGATTCGTTTGAATCGAACCAGTATAAAATTTGGTGTGTCTTGTGCTTTTCTTTCATCATTTTTTAGTATCTTGTTAATTGTAAAGGTTCAAAACTATGCATTCTTGTATACATCATGTCAATTAATTGAAGATCTTTTAAAAATTGTTTTTAAAATGTAAGAACAAACCAAACTTTTAGAAACCAATTCACCCCACCCCCCTCTTGGTTGTAAAATATTGGTTCATCAATTCTAACACTTTATACATAATTGCCTTTTAGAGTTTGATATAAAGATTTTAAATTTGAGAAAATAATACTGCTACTTAAGAACGATAGAGTTGAAAATTTTTTTTATGGTAAATGGTTGGATGTAGCATCAATTGTTCTGTGACGGGAGCCAAGTGGGTCGAGTCACAATTGAATTGCGACGCTTGAACTATTATGGTCTTAAGTAGAAAGAGTTGCACCTTGACTAAGAGTTGTAACTTTTGGACTTGTGGTAAGTGTTCAATCAAACAATTGGCACTAGAGCTGGTTAATTGAAACCTTAATCAATTATAAAGATCTTGGATATGACAAATGTTTCTGAAGGGGCATTAATTAATAGACCACCAATATTTGCTAGAGAAAACTATCTTTTTTGGAATATAAGAATGAAAAGATTTTTATAATCTGTTGATGAAGGAGCATGGGATGCTATAGTGAATGAACATTTTATACCTACAAAAAATGTTGATAGTAAAAGTGTTCCTAAAGAGTTTTCCTTATATGAGAATAAAATAGCCCACTATGATTTCAGAGCTAAGAACATCATTTCCACTACACTAACGTTAGATTAATTTTCCAGTGTTTTAGTATGTGAATCAACTAAAGAGATGTGGGATGCCTTAGACGTGATACATGAACGAACAAATAAGGTTAAGAGAGCTAGAAAGAACACTCCTATTCAAGAATATAAGATGTTTAGAATGAAAGATGCAGAAACCATCCATGAAGTGCAGAAAAGATTCACTCACATAGTGAACCATCTGTTGGCTTTAGGTAAAACCTTTTATAAAGAGGAATTAAATTTCAAGATCCTAAAAAGTCTGAACAAAATGTGGCAACCCAAAGTCACTGCATTATCTGAATCAATGTATTTACAAGCATGATTATGGCTACTATTTTTTGGAAAATTGAGAGAGCATGAACTGGAGCATGGAAAGCTTAAAGAGGAAGAATAAGGTGATTAAAGGCAAAGTGTTGCATTGAAGGTTGCTATAAAAACTACTAGGAAAATAGTAACAAAAGATTTGATTCTATGGTTGATCAAGATGAAGAAAATTCTAATAGCGAGGCATTAATCTAATAGTAAAAAGGTTCTCAAAATTTGTGAAGTATAAGAATAAATCTAATATTAAATTACAAGAAATATGAGGCCATTCAAGAAACATGATCATCCTGTTACACCAACATGTTTGGAATGTGGTAAACTGGCCACATCAAGTCCGAGTGTCCAGTTTTTAAGATGAAACAAAAATTGGAAGAAAAGAGTGAAGCCAACAAATAAAAGAAGAAGAAGAAGGCTTACATTGCATTGAAAAGATAATGATTCTAGTACTTCTAGTCAGTCTAGTGAAAGCATGGAAAGAGAGAAAAAAAATTGTTTAAAGGTTGATAATTTATCTTCTAAATCCAATGTAAGTAGCTTCTCTTCCACCGATGAAAACAAATATTATCAATTGTTTGATATGCTTAATGAACTACATGAAGAAGCTAGAAAATTACAATATTCAAATAATAGGTATAAAAGAGAAAATAGGTGACTAGAGAATATATCGAATCAATTAGAAACATAAAATGAAAATATAAAGACTGACTTAGAGGCATTAGAAAAGGAAAATCTAAAAACATTTAATTGTAAAAGGAATATAACAAAGTGCAAAAATGGTCATATACAGCTAGAAATAATTCAATATATGATGAAAACCCTTACTAAGTTCACTATAGGCAGGAATAATTTTGATGTTATCCTTGGTTCTCCAAGAAGTGTACTAAATAAGGAGGGTATAAGTTATCTTAAACAAGATAATCAATTAAAATCTGAAAGCTTTTTAACATGAATAAATCATAATCCATTACATGTTTTTATTGTTGTGAGCTTGGTCAAGCACCTAAATATGCTATTTTAAGAAATATGGCATTCCTAAAAGGAAATATAAATGGGTACATAAAGGAATAATTCAATCTTATAACATGAAAGGACCCAAATTTAAGTGGTACACGCATCCTCTCTTTAATATGTTTTGCAATTAAGTCTTGAGGCCAATGGTATTTAGATAGTGGTTGCTTAAGACACATGACAAGTGATATGAAGAAATTCAGCAATGATCATTTTAGTTGTTTAGATTATGTTTAATTTCACGACACTGCATAGTTCATATTCATAGTTCACTTAGGCATTTTTCACAAACACTTTGTTTTTCATATAGTTTCTTTAAGGCATTTTCACAAACAGCTTGCACCAAGACTAATTCTGCATTGTTTTGAGTATTTTGCTCTCATAGTAGATAACACAACATTGGTAGATAGGTTTCATTCGTTTCTAATCCATTTCCATGCATTAAATGTTGTCTTAGGATAGGTTTCATTCATCATTTTCAATGTGTAGTTGTGATATATTAGTTAGCTCAAAAGTAAGTAGATTTCCTCCATTTGCACTTATAAACACTCAACTTAAGTTTCTCTCCTTGGATTGATATCTTGTTTTCGCATTGTAATACACTAGTGAGGAAATCAATCTTTGTATAAACTTGATATGACTAAGAGTTTATCAATGACTGCTTGGTAGTTTTAGATTGTGTACATTATGTCCATGCATGATGATAACCAGTAGTTTTAGGATCATTCTCGTTGCATTTTTTCACCTCATTGAATTCATAATTGTATCTTTCATATTGCACTTGCATCACAATAAATCACTCCATTAGATAGTATATTGCTATAGGTATTGAAACATCATCCTTTGCATCTTCTCATATTTTTCACTGCATACACTTAGTTTCTTTGATATTAAGTTTTTAAATTTCCCTATTTGCATTATCATTTTAAGCAAGGCTTAAATATGTAGTCTAAAACACATACCATTTCCTCGATTTGATCCCAAGTTAGTTACTTACTACATTAGAGGGAAAACTTGGATTTTTGTTGGCCTTTATTGTGACTAAAAGGCATGTCAACAAATGGCGTTGTTGCCGGAAAAATGGCGACTTAAGTTTTAGGTTGCATAGTTACTCTTTCACTTTAGTTTTTTGTATTTGCTAGTGTTACCTCTCTGTTGACGTACAAGTCCAGGTTAAGCTTTTATCACTAGAAAAAGAAGAGAAGCAACCAGCTTGAATCAGAATTGAGTGATTTAGCGATTGCACTAGTGTCCACACCAGAATTGGTTGAGATTGTGAGAATATGGCTCAACCAAAGAGAAAGGGCATTTAAAGAGATGGAAAATTCTCACACAGCCTATCAACCTGTGAGCATTCAGAGCTCACAAAATTTTGAAGTTAACAACTGTGAATTCTCATATAAGCTTATGAAAAGGTTGCCTAAATACCATGCAGTAGTGGCTAGAGAAGATCCACATAGATTTTTGAAGGAGTTTCATGTGGTGTGCTTAACTTTCAAACTAGCAAAAGTTCCTGAAGAATGAGTCAAATTTAAGGCATTCCCTTTTTCTTTGATGGACACAACAAAGGACTTGATGTACTATAAGATATATTCAACATCATTTACTACATGGACTGAAATGCAAAGTAGTTTTCTGGATAAGTTTTTCTCAGCCATAAGAATAACCTCCATAAGAAAAGAAATCGTAATTCTCATGTCCCCGGATAAAAAAAAAATAAGAATTTTGTGTATTGAAAAACTCATAGAACATTTGATGTAAGATAAATAATAAATAAATAGGAGTTAATATCATTCAAATTGTGGTTACAAGTATTTTTGTGGTGAAAATATATTTTTGTGATTACAAGTATTTTTGTGATGAAAATATATTTTTGATTGGTAATTATTTCTAATAATACTATAAATTTTGCAAAAAAACCACTCATGCACAGTAATCCCATCAGTGAAAATCAGCTGCTAGGAGGGACCTTAAGGGAGTATTGGAATAGGTTCAACATACTGTGTGCCTCATGTCCAAATCATAACATTATCGAGCACCTTCAGTCATAACTCTTCCCCATTATTTCTTTATCCTTCACTAGTTGAGCCCTGCACCTTTTCTTTTCCTACCCTTACCCCAACCAAGTTACAAACCCAAATAAAGCCCTAGAGATCTTAAATGTTTTGACTAATGAATAGTGGAAATTAGAGCTCTTCCAAATTCATGGTATCACTAGTTGTGTTGATGTGCTGAGAGTTTTTCCTAACCTTAAACACTTAAGTGAAACACCATATGGTGAGGCTAATTATGATCTACAGAGCATGGTTTTCATTGATTTCTGAAGCATCCTAACTAATTAACATGTTTTTGACTTGTTTGAAGCTCTAAAAAGTGTTTTGGTAGATTTGAGAAATTTGAGTTACACCAGTACAATGAATTTGTGTGGTTGAAACCAGCTTTGTAAATGAGTTTTCTTGTTTTCTGTGTCGAGTCCTTTTTTGCCCCTGTCCAAGAAGGTGGTATTCTAAGTGTGAGGGTGTGTTAGCACTCTATTTAGTCTGAGCTAGGACAATGAGTTCTCAGGATGCATAAGGAATGGGTGTTGGTGCGAGTTTGGAGAAGGAAATTTGACGTCGGTTTGAGTATGTGTTGTTAAGAGTAGGAGGCATAGGTCAAAGTAAGTTTTTTTTTTTCTTTTTTTTTCCTTCAACAAGGGCCACAAAACTTAGTTCAGAGTAATGGTTAAAAGCGGAAATAGCAGCAAGATTAACATAATAAGAAAGATCAGCATCTGATGCATCAACCACAATGTCACTGGGATCAGCAAAACCAGCAACCAAAGGTGTTTCTCGTTTCTTTTGAGTCAATTTCGGTTTCAGCACCTAGAAAACAGTTAGCAGCAGAACATACTGCAGACTTGATTACTTCACATATTTCACAACTAGACTAACGCATGTACAACCTGTGATTTTTTTCATTACTCAGTTCTAAAGAATTTAAAAGCTCAACAAATTCAAGTACAAGTTCTAGCCCTAGTCTTAGGTTAGTACGAGCTTTTTCAAAATCAGCCATATCAACTTTCAAGTCATCAAACACTGCATAACTATCATTGATAGAATCAAATTCATCGTCAAGAAATGCATTCAATTATTTACAAACACCAGAAGGTATATGAACTTGATCAATGGAAAATGAAAATGGTGAACTCATGATATTAGAATGAGAAAAGCAAAGGGTTGTATCAACAATCTCTATAGGCTCAACATGCATATGATCAAAAACATTCAAATCAACTTAGGATCACATAAATCAGTATTAAAATCCATTTCATCGTATGCAGCACCAGAACATGGTTGGCAGCTTTTCTAAGTATTTCAAGATAGTCTCTAGAAGTTCTGCTACAAGTTTTGAAACCAGTTTGAGCTATATATTCATCCTTAAAATCAAAATTCAAAACAGCACCATCAATATTAAACTCAGGAAAAGCTGCTAAATTTTTAAAACATTGACATCACTTTAAAAACTAGTTTAGTTTTAATAAAATCACAATGACAAGGGAGAGTGGGCTAAAATAAGAAATTGTAGTAACAAAATTATTAGCAGTATTAACAGCAAATCCAGGTATAAATATACAAAATAAAAATGAGGTACATCAGTAATATTAATTTTAGTTTCAATACAACTTTTAGCTTCCTTCATAAAAAGTTAGTTTAAGAGTGTACAATAGTTATTTATTGCTATAAATTTTAAACATACAAAACAAAAATGTGAGTTATCTATTATTTACGAAGTGCCTCGCAGATAAATGCTACTGAAAATACATAAGCTCGAATAAAAGCAAACTAGATAATCATAAACAGACTCTAAAAAATAAAAAACTAAAAAAGAAAATAATAGTTATAAATCAAAGCTTCGAATTTCAAAATAAGCGAAAACAAAAACCAATTAGATATATAATTCATAATTTCCTAGAAACAGCATAGCAAATCAATTTGATTACCCTACAATAAAAACAGTAACCCTAGGAATACAAAAATTCTTAAAAAATAACGACGAAAATTTGTAAATCTCTGCGCAAAAAACCAAGCAAACAACGTTCGTCCTCGACACCCAAAACATAATTCTCCATTGAAGTTTCCAATCAAGCAGTAGGAATGAGAAAACAAAAACATGTTTGCCTACAAATCTAGATTTCAACACAAAAATTAACCGAGAATCAATTAAATAATTCAATCCAACATCCAATCTCAACCAAATTCATCAAACTCTAATTAAATATGAGTCAATTTCATTCTAACGAAAATAACGATATATTGGAGACAATGAAGAGAGCATCAAAGTTTCATCAAAAACAGTTCAAATGGAACATTAACTAGAATTAAGCATCGGCCTTTTGATAAACATAGGTGAGGCCGCACTTGCCGCAGTAGTGGCGATCGAAGTGGTTGGCCATGAACGTTCCAGCGCCACACTCAGCGTTGGGACACTCCTTGCGGAGTCTCTGCACCTTGCCGGAGTCGTCAACCTTGTAGAACTGTAAGATAGCGAGCTTCACCTTCTTATGCTTGTGCTTGATCTTCTTAGGCTTGGTGTAGGTCTTCTTCTTGCGCTTCTTGGCTCCGCCACGGAGACGGAGGACAAGGTGGAGGGTGGACTCCTTCTGGATGTTGTAGTCGGCGAGGGTGCGACCATCCTCGAGCTGCTTTCCGGCGAAGATGAGACGCTGCTGATCCGGCGGAATACCCTCCTTGTCCTGGATCTTGGCCTTCACATTATCGATTGTGTCCGAAGACTCAACCTCAAGGGTAATGGTCTTCCCCGTAAGGGTTTTCACGAATATCTGCATCGTTGCTCAGGGCTAGGGTTTGTGCTGAGGAAATGAAGATGGAAGTTACGGAGGCTTTATATAGTCCAATGGGATAGGCCTTTTTGTTGGGCAATTCTTGGGCCCAAAGCTAGCTGAACCCGGTCCGCATATGTAATTAGGGTACTCTTTTCTGTAAAAACTTCCAAATTTTTTCCGATCTTAAAAGTATTATTTGATCATTTGATAAAATCATCCAAATCACATTTTCAAAA
>Ga0209589_1000548_pt1 | contig 53513 bp, 21 predicted proteins | sample CowpeawhiteBW_FD_187525 | JGI IMG/M metagenome (GOLD analysis project Ga0209589, IMG submission 187525) | Root nodule microbial communities of legume samples collected from California USA - Cow pea white BW (SPAdes) (version 2) | ecosystem: Host-associated > Plants > Roots > Nodule | place: USA...
TCTTCACTTTCCCCATCAAAGTCTTGTTCAGACACTAATGAAGGATCAACTATATCCATGACATTGTTAGGTAGAGCAATTGCTACAAACTTCTGAATTCCCGTGTCACCTTCAAAAGCTTCGTCTGCCGGCCTTTTTCCAGTGAAAATTTCCATTAACAGTATCCCATAGATGTATATATCTCCGAGTGTAGAAGGCTTCCCACCCATACCATACTCTGCAGGCCAACTATTTGTTGCTCATTTTTAATCAAGGTAATATAATATACAGTTTAACACTTTGAATTTTGAATAACACACCTGGATGTAGCCAATAGAACCCTTTTGGTTAGCTGAAATTTAAGAAAACATGATCAGGGAAATTTAGTTGTTCCCTGCAAAGGATGATTCCCTCCAGGAAGAGTTTTATTTTCTACCTCAAAATTTGTTGACATTCAGATACAGTTCTCTCAAATTTTTCAGCTTACCCAATGCATCCGGAAGACTACCAGTTAGATGGTTTCATTCCAAACTTATAAGCCAGGTTAGCAAGATTGCCAATTCCAACAGCTATATTTCATTGTATTCCATTAGCACTAAGGGCAAATGTGTGCATTTGGCTTGAGAAATTAGTAATTGATTTAGGCAATACTCCACCACAATTATTTACTTCTAGATGTAAAACTTGTAGATCTATGCAGTTGACCAAATAATCAAGAAAGTTAAGATCATCTGTTTTTCCAGTTCCCAGTCTGTTGGGTTGTGTTCAAAGCTAAGTCTAGTTAACCTGTTCAAGACCTCTAGTTCTTTGGCAGTGTTCCAATGAGACCATTCACGGAGAAGTCAAGAATGTGTGATATTTGATGCATTCAGCAACGATGCAGGTACAGAACCTGTGATATTGTTGACTGCACCAGCAAATACTTGAATGTTAGGAAGAGTAAATCCAACATCAGCATGAAGATGGTTTTGAGTAAAAGTGAAATAGTATAAGGAAGATTTGTTATAGATTGAAGAAGGAACTGAGCCAAACGAGTAATTCCCATATAGCACAAGATATGCCAGGCTTGATAAAAGGCCCACCTCTTGTGGTATGCTTCCGATCAGGTTGTTTAATCCAAAGCTAATGCAAGACAAAGAAGAAAGGTTTCCAATCCAAGTTGGGATTACTCTCCTGCAGTTAGTACTTCTAGTTTTGTGCAGTGACTACTGAGGTTACTTGGAATACTCCCACCAAAGTTATTATAGCTGAAGTTTAGATTTTGCAGATAGAGTAAACGGCCAACCTCTTGAGGAAATTCACCATGGAAGCTATTGTTTAGCAAGTTGAGTGTGTTGAGGAATGTGAGGTTTCGTATGAATGGTGTAAGAGTACCTCCTAGTCTCAGTTGCTCAAGGCTAAGGTCCATTACCCTTCCATTGGAGATGTTGCATGTGATTCCTATCCTATTGCAGTGATGGATGGAGTCATTCCTAGAACTCATAATGTTGAATGGATCTTCTACTATCCTACTCTTGAAGTCAATTAAAACTTGTGAATCAGTTTCTTTTCCCGCAGGAGTTGCAAATGATGAATGAAATTAGTTCTAAGTTTACACTCAACGTTGATCCGGAATAGTGTGAATGCTATGATTTATCTACTAATGCATGAAAATTAGATATGACTTCATGGATTGTATTCACAAATGATATGAAACATATTCTAAACTTTAAAACTAGCTAAAATGATGTAGATATGCTAAAATGCAATTTGTTTGATGAATTTTGTCTGAGTTGCTAATGCAAAATATGCAATGCACATTATACGAACATGATTCAAATGTTGAAACCAAACACAATATGTCTTTATAACTAAATTATAACTTTCAAATCTCAAATTCAAAAGTAAAAACCAGAACTTATAAAGCTAATGCAGAAAACGTATATAATAGCAAGTGTGTGTGATGTGTGTCCGCAAAATTGTGAAAATGCATAATAATTTGAATGTAACCTGAACTGCCAATCTACTTCATCACAATACTACTTGAAGTATAAAACGCCGAATTCACTAGAAGAACTAGTAAAACATTAAATCCTAAATTCAACTCACCTAAACTAACAAAATTACCAAATTTACCTACCTTAACTACCTAAGTTCAGTTGTGAGGTTTTTCAATTAGAAATACAATCTAAATCCTATAGTATACCGTAAAACACAACAGTGAAACATGAAAATCAGATATCATGAATTAGTAATGGATGAAACAAGGATTCAAAGCTTTAAAATGATACCAACAAAATTTGAAAACGAACTAGCTAAGTCAAAACTCAGAAATTGAGTTAGGTGTATTTGATTCTTGATCTTTTTATCTAGGGTTCACTATGTACTCACTGGGATAAGGTGATCAATATGTATTCTCATAATTTTAGCATGATTCCATACTAAAGTTATTGTAAAATTACAGGAACAAGATTCAATTACTTAAAACCTAATATTCTGAATTTGACTTATGTGAGAAGAAAGAAAGAAATCATATGAATGATGAAAACTTGCATAAAGCATTAGCAGAATGTGAATTGAAGAGAGACAATCGAAAGTAAATTGCAGAAATGTAGATTACACGTACAAATCACCGAAGTTCCTCAATGCCAAGCTCACTGTATAGTCATGGCAGCAATGAGAGCTATGGAGAAAACTTGAAAATGTAGAACGTAAAAGTGTCTCTAGTTATTAGTCCTGATGTCGATATACAAACTAAATTTGAAATGAAAGCGAAGTAAACTAGATTAACACCTATACTAGACTACTAAAGTTTGACTAACTAAGAATCAATCTAAAAGTGATCTAAATAGAGTTTTTTTTACCGCCTTTGCTTAACGTTCTATTTCTCTCTTCAATCTCATAAATCGTGTCTAGATTAATGAGGACATACTTTCCATTCTTTTAAGATGATAATAAGATTGTTATACCTTTTTTTCCAATCTCCGTGTTAATTTTATGCTTTTAGAGAATTTTTTCTACATGCTTTTAGAGCAAAAGAAGTGTCGAATGAAGAAGCTTCAGAATTTCTCAAGTTCATTCGGCAAAGTGAGTATAAGCTTATTGATCAGTTGAATCATACTCCAACAAGGGTTTCACATCCTTCTCTATTGATAAACTCGGAAAGCCATAAAAAGTTGTTGATGCAGATTTTAAATGAAGCACATGTGTCACATGACATTATGTTGGACAAATTTAGGGGTATTATTAGTAATATCACTGCTAATATTTATCTCACCTTCACAGATGAGGAAATGCCAGCCGATGGAAGAGGACATAACAAAGCTTTGCATATCTCTATAAAATGTATGATCATGTCATAGTCAGAGTTTTTATAAACAATGTGATGCATTAATCACCATTGGATCAACTATCGTTTGATTGATGTCTGGACGCTGTTTTGGAATCTTAAACCAGAAGATTTCACACTGTTGGTGTAGCGCCTGGCGGTGCTGAACGGACTGCCAGGCGATAGGTTACCCAAAGAAGTCCTTGGAGTGCGTGGCGCCTAACGACGTGTTGGGATCGTCAGGCAATCTTCTATGACTTCGCCTGGCAGCGCTTAGGTTGCGCCAGGCAATAGTGCAATGTAAGTGTGCATTGTGGTGTGTTTTGTGTCCATTATGGTGATGACCTTTGGTTTGGGATATGCTTGCATGGATTACGAGTGGGGAGGTTCGTAATGGAGTTGGAAACGCATGATTAATATGGATAAAGAGATTCATATTGGATGTAATCTTGTGTGGGGATACGAGTGGGGAGGTTAGTATGTTCTGTGCTCACACTTGAGGATGTTATGAGTAGGGAGGTTCATAACAGGATGTTCGTAGAGTTGGACTACAAGCAGGGAAGTTCGTAGAGTTGGGATACGAATAGGGGGGTTCGTAGAGGTTGGATTACGAACAGGGAGGTTCGTAGAGTTAGACCACGAGTGGGCAGGTTCATGGAAGCATATTATACCCTTAAGGCCATGGTTGAGTATATGCACGATATGATTGGATAGGCTAATCTCATATAGGTTATGAGACTAGAGTTGTGCATATGTACTGTGTGGTGTAAAGGTCTTTAAGAATGGGAACCTTGTTATGTTAAATTCATTGGGGTAAGGTGTTTTTGTTATGGTTTATGCAAGTTTATTCCTTTTTAAGCTCACCCCTTTTGTTTGTGTTTGGTAATGATCGTGTGACTTGTCCCACGGGAGCATATATGATTCCAAGTGTGGATGGTGATGCTTAGATGCAGAGTTGTATAGATAGCTTGGGATTTTTTAAGGTTTATGTTTTGGAAAATTGTGTAATTTTCTTTTAAGCTGGTTTGGATTTTGAATTTGTAAAAATAAATTAGGAAGTAATGTTATTTTTTACGCTATTAAAGTTTTAAATTTTTCTGTATTTTGGGAATAATAATAATAAAATTAGATGTTGGAATTCTATTTCGATTATAATTTTTCTTTTATTAAATAATATCCGACCAAGATGTTACAATGATGACCGTTCCCTTGGTTTTGCTTTATCTTTGCTTAGGGTCTTAGGGATTTCATGTTCTTCTTTAATTTGTTTCCCCTCCCTCTTATAATATTTCTTCTCATCAGAACTAGAGTGGCTGTTTTTAAAAATTTTCCTCATTGTACCAAGTCATTTAAATCTTGTTAGGGCAACAATTCCATTCTATCTCATATTCCAAGACTCAAACAACTAAGAAGCCTAGAAATTGTAGTGTCCTCATGCTTTCTAAGTCTTACTTTTATCATGTATAACTCCATCTTTTGTCTATACTCTTCAACTCTCATGTTGTTTTGATAGAGTCTTTAGAGCTTATCCATAAGCTCTCTATGGTACAAGGAGGGAATGTGTGACAATCTTAAGGTCATTCCAATGTTGTACTTGAGGGGCATTGTTGATTATCCTCTCCCTTTCTAGGAATGTCCACCAATACATAGCAATTTCTTGAAAAATTATGGTAGTTAGGGGCACTTTCCTCTCCTTACTTACTTGGTGGCAAGCAAAAAAGTTGCTCCACCTTCACCTTCCAATAAAGATATATTTCTACATCATCTTTTCCATAGAAGTGGGGGAGGTCGACTATGTTTTCTCTAGGAGGTTCCCTATGGTGTTCTCTCCTAGGTTTTCTTTATAGAGGAGGAGATTGATAATAATTGCCTAAAGTTCTACTATTCTCTTCTATGTTTGTGACAAAGATAGGAGTCTTAGAGCTCTTTTTAGAATGACTCCCACTCCTCAATTATTCTTGGATTTTAGGCTTGTTTTTTATTAAGATGCCTAAGCTCTTCTTCCAAAGTGGGAAGGTATTGATAATTTTCCATTCTATCTTTTTCCTTCAAAAGAGCTTCTTGCCTTTTCCAAATTTTTAGTGACTTTAGTTCTTTGGCCAAATGGTTTAAACTTTTGGGTGCCTCATCATTTGAATCACTACCAATTTGATAGGAAAGTGCCTTAAACATCTTAGATTTTTCTTTTCATTGTTTTAAGAGAAGAAAATGTAGGTTTAAAATGACTTTCTTAACCAAGAAGGTGATGAAGGCATGACTAGGACCGTATAAGGATTTCAAAGCAAGTGATGGAAGCATACTCAGGACCTTCAGAGGGATCTCAAATTAGCTTCGATTTATAGAATAAGAACTTTTTAGTTTGTAATTTTGTAATTTTGTGTTTGGGCTTTAACGGGATTTTAGTCATGTTGGACTTTTTGTGTTTAGGCTCATAATATATAAGCCTTTGTGAGACACATTTGTAGTCAAATTTGAGTATATGAAAATTTGAGTTTTTTCTCTCAAGTCTCGAGGTTCTTCTTTGAACCATCGATCCTTATCTTTGAATCTCCGATTCAAAGTGGCAGATCTTCTCCACTTATCTTGGAATCTCCTCCAAGTGACGTGGTTTCCTTCTATTCCGTATCTCCTTCAATTCGACATCACCGATCTTCCCCTTCATTGATTTTCATTTTATGGTTTTTATCCCCTTTTTTGTCCAAGACGCGATTTCGACTAGCAAATTTGAGACGATCCTTCATCAGAATGGGTGGTTGAATCGGATGAGTACCTAAAAATATGCTCCATTAAAACTTGTTAAACCTTTCTTTTTGAATTCAATTGACCATAAAATTAAATTTTTATTGTTGTAGGACCACACATTTTAGTCAATTGAAAAACAAAAACAATTGATTTATTTGTTCATACAATATGATTCAATAAATTGAAATATGAAATCCACATATTGATATTCTGGGAAATTCTGCAAAAAACAACATGCATTATCACATAAGATTGATTCTAATTGATATATTAAACCTAGTTGCACCACTAGATTATATTAAAACACACGAAAACCTTACAAAGATTGATTAAACGAGTTTTCTTGAAGATTAAATGAAGAACATGTAAGGAAGAAAGAATCATCCAATGGTTTTTATACTAGTTCACTCAAATCTAAGCTACATCCAATTTATCAGGACAACCTATGCTTGATAATGCTCTATATCAAAAGAATTACACAATCCCTCAAAGATTACACGTTTGAATATATCAAAAACACCAAGATTCTTGAATTCCACAAGGATCTCAACCTTAGCACAACAAGATCCCACTTGTAGACCTGGAATCACACTAGAAACACCTTGAAGCAAAGGAACAACCAAACATTGGTGGTATCCCTCCTTAGCCTACCATAATGCATTCTTCACGCTTCTAAACCAAGCAAACCTCACATGAAGATTCAAAGATCTTCACTCACGAGCTACACGATGTGTAATCTAGAGAGAGTTTCCATATTGGTTTAACTGTTTCCATGCTCAAAAATCATAAAAGTTTCTCTACTCTCTGAAAAACTAGCTAATATAGCATGATCATAAGTGAATTCAACGGGTTGATTTGTTCATATAGTTTGTTGATTTCATTTGACTTAAGTGAAATCAGCCGATTGCATAGTAGTTCAACGGATTGAATACACTCATACCAGAGCTATATGAAACAAGCCTTTTAACCTATTAAAACCCTTTTTAATAGGTTGAAAGGGACAAACACAAGACAAAATACATCTACACTATTTCATATAGTCTACGAATTGAGTCCAATCTTCAAGCTTTGTGATCTTCACGTCAATTTCAAATTTAATACTCCCCATGCTTGATCAACAATAAATAACTTCAAATCTTTATTAAGTCTTCATCAATAACACATGATCTTATGCATTAGCTTCATTAAATCCATGCACTAAGGTCACTTGTGCTAACAACAAAGACTTTAGTCTTTAAAATAAATTTTAAAGAAGAAGTAGATAGTAAGCTCTTTGAGTTTTCCTCCAGGAAAGAGAGGCAAATCACTTGGATTTCTTAAGTACCAAATCTTTCCTAGCCAAAGAAACTCATGGATCTTACACAAGACTTCTTAGTTGAAATTAAATCAAAGACTAAGATGACACACACTAAGCTACCAAACAAGAAACAAAAACAAAACTTATAGAACTATATTAGACACTTAGAACCTTCAAAACGCCACCAACTAAAAGCGTTTAACTAAAAAAAGAGGTTCTAATTATACGATGGGATTGAATACCAAAGACTCCCCCAAAACACCTAATTAGGTCGTGATAACAAGAAGGAAAACATTACAATTTTACAACTCAAAGGAAATGCAATCAAAGTGCATTAAAATTAAATTGCTTCAAGTCTCTTACTTCTTTTTTCTTTTGCTTTTGGTCCTCACAAGGTGTATAACTCTTGAACTTTTTCTTGTTGATTTCACCAAAGAGGTGACTTCGTTATGCCTAGGTACTTCCACTTCCTAGGATGCTATCTTAAGAAGTTAGATAACCCCTAAAAAGAAGTATTCACCAAATATGGTAATCAAAGCAAAAAGAGGCTAAGAAACTAAAGAAAGAAAGCACAAAATTAAGGATGCTATACTGAAAATGAATAAAAATGTGACATACTCAATGTAATAGCAAAAAAATGGCAATCTAGAAATAAGGTAAAGAAACAAATAAGCATTTAAAAGAAATACCTAAAGAATGGCACAAAAATATATGTTCAAGTGTTTTTTAAAAATTGCATCATATGCATCCATTTGAATGCTTTTACTCTGCATTTTTTAGTTCATACTTGTCATTAGTTCATTAATAAGTTCATAGAGTTGGGTTTCTATTATGTTTTGTTAAGTTTCATAACGTATCTTTTGATTCCAGTAGGTTTCTTTCCATTTTGAGTTCCTTCTTTTCCAAGTGAAATATATATGTTGAAAATATATTATAGTGGTTCTATTATGGTGCTGGAAAAATATTGAGAAATATTAGAAAAAGAAGTTCATAAAAAGAGCAAAAGAAAAATCAAGAAAAAAAATCAAAATAATTGCACTAAAACCACCACTACTACTTTCTTTTAGGTGTTTATATGCTTGCATTTCATTTATGTTGTATGCACAATTTATGTTTATATGTTTGAGGGGAGTATCATTTCTTTTGTTATATGAGCAATTTTCATTTATTTGACCTGTAACTTTTACTTGTTTTTCTTCTTGTAATCTTGGTCTAATTAGGTGCCTTATAGGAGCCTTTGGTGTTTAATCTCATCTCCTAATTAGAACCTTAATTTCTTATGGTGAATCACATCTTAGTTGGTAAGTGCTTTGAAGGTTCTAAGTGCCTCTTAATATTACCCTTAGGTCGCAAAATTTAGCTAATTTGCTTTCTTTATTTGCTTATAGTTGTGTGTGTGTGTGTGTGTCCACTTGCCTTTCAAACTTAATTTCCTTTAAGAAGTTTTGTGCAAGAGGGCATGAGGTAAACTTTATAAAGGAAAGTGAACTTGAGCATTTTTGCAACCTTAAGTCTCCTTAGAAATTTCTTTTTGAAGAAAGTGTTTCTTAATCTAAAAAATTCAAAAATAGGATGCATAAACATGTATAGGGGTCCTTCATACCAAACTAATAGTGACTCTAGTGAAAAAGTTCCAAAAAGTTTAAACTAAATTGCTCAAAGCGATAAAGTTACTTAAAATTTGGAGAAAGCAAAATGTCATACAAAAAGAAAAGAAGAAAATTAAAAAAGAGGACCAATTTTCCATTCTAGATGAGGAGCTTAGAATTTCAAAACAAAATGACGAAAGGATACAAGATAATATTAAGAGAAGAAGAGAGGAAGACAAGAGAAGCAAGGAAGAACAAAAAGAGAAATAAGAGCAAAAAAGAAAAGAGAAAGAGGAGGAGGAAAGAAGAGATTATGAAGAGAAAAAGAGAAGTGATAGGGATGACAAAGAAATGAGAGAAACAGAAGAGATTGATAGAAGAGAAAAAGGGAAAGTGCTACTGAAGGCACATACCAATCCTTCAATAACAATTGAAACTAAGATGATAAAGGGAGTTTTCACATATTTGAACATTTCTCAATTTATCATTAAACCATCTTTCATAATTCCAACCTTTACTTTTGAAAAGTTTTCAACTTCATTTCCACTTCCCATTATTTTAAACTCCTCAAATGTTTCAAAATTACACTTTAAGTTAATGTTGCCTCCTAGATTACAATTAACTCAAAGTGGACAAAAACACTCTTGGGAAATAGGCCTTGATAACTCTCAAGAAAAGTCTTTCAAAATTAACATAAGGCCTCCTTCTAGTCTTTAATTCAGATATATTTTTCCTGTGAAAAAAATGATTGAAATTTTGTTTGGTGATTACAGTAGATGGATCTTATTCCTAGAGGAATGATAACCAATAATAAGAAAATGGTATTGTCATGAAGATTTGATGACATTCGTTTTAAGAGGGGGGGTGGAGGGATTATGGCCTACCCCCTAGTCATGCCAGGCACACTCAAGAAAAGTGAGAGTCATCTAAGGAAGGTAGGTCGAAGCTCTTATCATCATGGGCCATTAGTGAGTTCTTAGTAAATTAGGTTTATTTTGGGCCTTGTATTATGGGCCTAGTAATATAGGGTTTTCTTTTGGGTCTTGTATAATAGATCAAGTTTTCTAAGGTTTCCTTTGGGCCTTGTATTTGGACCTAAGGTCTTAGGTTTTAAGCCTAGAGGAGATTGGCCCTAAGGAGACACATTGATATAGGGTAAAAGCCCTAACTTTGAAGAGCAAACCTTCTAGAAGCTTGTGGGTCCTTATTTAAAGTGGTCTCCAAGTTGCTATCTTTTGTGAGACACATGCTCTTGCATGTGGCATGGTCGTAATGGAAAGGATTCCTCCTTAGCAATGACCATGTGTCATGCTTCTTATAGAGAAGATTTTTCCTTAGTCAATGTCATGTGTTATCCTACTAATGGAGATGATTTCTTCTTGGTCTCCAAGTTAGAATATTAGGGTTTTGTTTCTACAATTTGGAGACACCTTTAGGGTTACCTATAACACCACAATTTTGGGACATCACGGAACGTTAGAAAATTTTTGTGTTTAGCGGAAAAAGAATTAACATTGAAATGTACTAATAAAAAACTTATATTTTAATTTAAATTGTGTATTCCAAAAACTCAAGTTGTCAAATAAATTCAAATAACAATTGCGAATAAAAGAAAATTACATAATTTCTAGTATCTTTTTTAAAAGACAACTAAATATATTATAAAAACACCCGAGTCCACCCCAACCTCTCGTCAATCTACTCAATGCCAAAATTATCTACAATATCATCTGCTCCCGTATAACACACACGTTATACGATCATCGCACATACAACAAACACACAAACAAACAAATAGGGGTAAGCTAACCATAAACAATGATATTCATAAAAGCAATTCATAAATAAAACATGTCCAATAATACTCAATGTCACATTCAAGTAACATTGAAACATTATGATCACAATACATCCTTGGTTTGAACACACAAACCCCAAATCCAAACAAGCACACTAAACCAAACATAGCATCACATTCATCAAAAATCTTTAAACATCGTGATCATCTAGTTTCCTAGAACAGATGGTTCGATGTGTTCCACTATCGCAGCCAGACTGTCTCCCTTATTCCTCAAGGAATTATGAGTAAGAACTTCGATGCATCGCACATCGGGCACTATACTCGCAATGAGCCAGAATAAGGTGAAACATCTTTCCCCTCCCCACTACTCCACACATGCGAGAGGGTACAACATTTGAACCAATCCTCTACCACTGTTTCACACAGGCGAAGAGGATCCCTTTCCACTACTTCACACAGGCGAAAAAGTCTTCACTGGGTTCCTAGGTACGGAAAACCTCACACAGCACTTAATTCCACCAAGAGTTCTCAACAAGGCAAAACACTCCCAACATTCAACACATGAGAATTACATATTGCCAACGAAGTACTCACCACTGCATCATGCATGGGAAATAAAGTTTCATAACATGCATAACCTCATACTCAAATAATTTTCAAAGAATACATTCATGCAATGAACTCAATGGATGACATCCATTCAAACACATGCATAACCTCATACTCAAATAATTATCCTCAAACCACTAATTAAACTCCATACCATGCAACCCATGAAAACCAAGAAGGACAACCAATCTCATAATAGCCCATAATCACATTAACACATAAAATAATTAGTAAAACCAAATGAAAAGCACAAACTAAAAATATGAGAATTTAAAGAGAACCAAAAGTTTAAAGAGTGAAAGAAGAAACAAGTTAATATGCACATCCCTTGCATCACTAAAACATACCCTACAGTCATATTTAGGTGAAAGAGAAAAACACAAGGAAGAAAGAGAAATTATATTTACATGTGGACCCCACCCATGCATTACCCTATTTATACATATAAAGCAACTCATTTAAATCATGGTCTACACACAACATCAAAAGGAAACAAATGAAAACAAAGCACATGTGGACCTATGGAAATGAATTGTATCTTTAAGAAACAAGCGGGACCCATGCCTAAAAAAAAAGAAACTTTGCACTATGAATTGGTCTACCTTTACGTGTGGTTAAACTTAGGAAAGAGAAATGTAATTGAACATGTGGACCCCATGCATTACGTGAGAGAATAAAAACAAAGAAAGAGAATAGAAGAGAGGAAGAAAGTGAAAAGCTAACCCATGAACCCATCCTCACCCGTGCAACATCGTGAATAAAGAAAAAGAAAGAGAACCATGCTTAACATAAAAGGAAGCAATTTCATATCTGTGTGTGGTTGACAGACACAAAGAAAAAGCATACACTACTCCTCCAATCAATGTTTGACACCTCTCATCCATGCATTAAACTCACGGAAACCGCCCATGCACCAAAGACAAGCCCAAACTTAAAGCACCCTATTTTCATGCAATGGATGTGACTTAGAAGCACCCTAACATGGTCTAACAAAAGTAATATAATAATGAAGAAAGGTCCTGCACTTAGGTGGCTTAAAGCTTTAAAGGAAGGTTAGTCAAATAATAAATAAAGAAAAGAAAACATGAAACCTCACACTCTCTGCAACGAATGATATTCCATTAATGACAACCATTCCATGAAAAACTTATCCATCGTACACTCTCAAGAAAACAAACTTGCATCATCAAAAGCTTACCTTTGCACCTGGAACTACACTAATTCTTATTTCATTGTTTTAACAAAACCCACGTGGACCACCACTTCAACGTAAAACCTTACTTACATGCAATAAATTTCAAAACCCTAACCTAAATCAACCAATATAATAGTAACATAATTATCACTATGATGCGGAAAATAATGCACCCCGAAAGAAACCCCTACACAATTCATATACCACAATGCAATAACCATAACACACTTTTTCAAGTATCTCATCACATTAAATGAAACCCATGCACCCTTTCATGCTTCCAACCACCTCACGTAACTCTCACCTTTAAAACAACCACTCGAGGCATAACACCTATGTACCCCATTACCACACATCCGATTATAACTTATGCACACTACCCCAACTCATGAAATTACTCAAAGATAACTTTGCACCGAAGGAATGTCTAATTGGAAGCGTGCACTCATCAAGTAATATACATAGTGATAACGAAAACAACACATAAATTATGACTAAAACTTCGTCACTCTGAGGGTATAAAAAGAAAGAATGAAAACAAATATTGCAGCACCCGCATATTAAAATATTGAATGCAACTCTTACGAAGGCAACACAAGCGAATCTTCTTGAATAACATGCATGAAGAAGTGAAGTAACGAAACCATAGGAACTTTCTATATAGATTCTGGGATTCTACCAAACCATCCACACACAAGTGATATACAACCCATTAGAAACCATCATTGCTGCACCATATTCGAAACACAAAAACTATGGAAACCATGGACTCTTACAACACCCACGCTTATAACAACAAGTATCATAATTGAGAACATGAATCAACAACAACAGCATTACCACACTCATCACATGCAAACATCAAACTTCATTCATCATTCAACCAAACAATAAAGAAAAGGATATCAAGGTCTAAATAAAGATACAAAAGGTTGGCTTCCCCTACCTAATGGTCTCTTTGCTACACATTTTTTCATTCTCGCAACCTCCTCTTTTACTCTCCATGTTTCTCCAACTCTCATTTTCTCCCTCTCAAAACCCCAAAGTATTTTGTCTCATTTCCTAAAATCTTATCATTTTGTCTATAATTAACATCTTTAATCTTTTCTATTAATATTTTAAAATTAAATCTTTTCAATTAAGATTTTAAAAAAACTAAAACTAAAAATAAAAACAAACCAAAATCTTTAACTGGTTGTCTGTTTTTATTTTATAAAGAGTGTGGCAGCAAGTTTCTAAAAAGCACAGAACATTGAAAATTTGCATGCAGCAACATAAACAATCCTTGCACCATTGCAACGTGAATAAAGAGAGAGAAAACTATTTGAAATTTAGCGGCCCCATAACTTAAATGAGAAAGAAAAAGAAACACAATTAAAAACCATCCACATACAAGTGATATACAACCCATTAGAAACCATCATCGTTACACCACATTCGAAACTCAAAAACTATGGAAACCATGGACTCTTACAACACCCACGCTCATAGCAACAAGTATCATCGGTGAGAACATGAATCAACAACAACGACACAACCACACTCATCATGTAACATCTCGACCGAATATTACGGATTTAAATAATAAAATAAAGAATTAGTACATCACACAATCACATCATAGGAATTTCCTCCTTTGATTCCATGTCACATGGCCACGACCATGTTATTCCTATTCTACATCTCCTAGTGAGTACCTCAAGATGAGCTGCTGCAATACCTATCGGCCACAATCAATAGAGCACATGCGGGAAATCATTGCTACGTATCATACACAATAACGCCAGGTGGAGTTCCCAAATACGAACATAGTTCGCAACGTCCCAAGACTACCAAACTCGTCAGCTAACTACTGAGGAAGGTAATCTATCTGGACCCATCCGTACTAGCCACAACCAGCACACTCACACCGGCAACACTCGCCAACCCGAGCTCAACTCAAGGGTTCCTCGTGTTCATCCGCCATCCCGAGCTCAACTCGAGGGATGTCATTCGAGCTCAACTCGAGGAATGCCACATGCTTAACCCCTATCCCGAGCTCAACTCAAGGAACACCAACAACCCACCTTTGAATCATCACTAGAACCTTGTAGATCACGCATGTCCATAGTGAAATAACAGTGCTACTGCAGCAAAAATCGCCTAGCAAGGCACACGTACCACCAGGCGCAACCACTTCCAGATCGCATGGCGGGGCACACTTGCCATTAGGCTCCAAGCGCCTCTACATACACTGACTTTGCCTCTATCGCCTGGTGGGACAATCCTTACTGTCAGGCGCCACGAACTCTCAGTCCTCACTGTTCTAACACTATCGCCTGGCGGTTCTCATATTGTCGCCATGTGCCATGACAATATTTACGCAATGACCATTCTGGTTTGGTTCAGGAACCATTCACATTGGCCAAACTCCATTGCCACTATTCCAGAGTATCACTAACTTGTAATTTTGCTACCTACAATGTCTCTCTTCATCATAATATCGTAGAGGTGAATTCACTATCTAATTATGACCATAAAGACAGTCCCAAGAATTCACACTTATCATGTCTTGACAAGATTCCCAATTACCACATCCATGACAACACTACAACCGGGTTTCCTTACCTTATCATTCACGTACTCTCAATTCCTTAAATTTTCAATTGTTCAAGTTAATTTAACCAACCATTCAAGCTACTATTTAGACTCAAAAGTAACATATCCCAACAATGTAACCTTTTTATACTTCAGCCATACAACCATTAAAGTTTTCAGATTTCTAATCCATTATGGAATCCTCAACTCATTTCATTTATCAATTCCTCTTCCCACTAATATAGTCAACCCATAACAACACTACTTTTACCTATTATCCTCTAACATGTAGCAGGAACCTAGATTTCCCAAGATTCCAAAATCCTCATAATTTCCCACAGTCAAGCACACATCCTTGTTTCTGCGATGGCGCCTGGCGGCAAGCCCCGTGTCGCCAGGTGGCACATATGGTTTCTGGTTTCTTAGACGTTCTCCTTCCTGTAAGAACTTTCCTATCTCAAAAGTTAGCCTTCCCTCTGTCCTTTTCCCCCAGTCCATACGCAATTCATCTATACTCAAACCAATTTATTGCTCACACCCAATCTTTAACAATGCTCACTAAAATTTGTCACCAATTAGACTTGCAACCTCCAAATCCCTAAATATTCCAACCCTACACCATATCTGCACTGTTCCATTAAATTTAGCCCTCAATCACCCGAAACTCAATGAATTTTAATATGAAATCCTCACTTAACAATGGAAACTAACTCTCCCTTCGTTCAGAATCATCCCTGAATGCACACAACATCAAAAATCGAACCATAGGCTCGCGTCACTAGGCGGGTCAATCACCACCGCTAGGCACTTCTTCAAAACCCAGAAAACTAGGTGAAACATCTATGCGTCGCTTGGTGGGTCTTCGGGTGCTGCCAGGCGGTTCCCTCTTTGGAACCCAGAAAACATCAAATTAGCATGCGTTGCCTGGCAGCTATGAATAGCTCGCCAGGCGGTTTCTGGAAAATTTTCCAGAAATGCGAATTTCAATGCAAATAGAGAAGGCCCATACATATACATGCTATAAATCATACAATTACGCATAAAACATACATACCCCTAACCTGGTTTCCTTAATGACCATTCATTGTCTCATTATGAGTTGTTTTACAGCCACTCTTGGCTGCTCCTTAGCCGTCTAGGTTTTCCATGCCCCTTCACCTTCATGCCAAAGGAAATTTTGACAAAATGAAAGTTTGATTAGGGTTTACCAAGGTTTGAACCCATAACCATGCCATTGCCAAATCAACGCACAACCAATTCAACCAATTCATGTTTCATGATGATTAATCTAATTCTATGATTATCTCATCATTCAACATGCTCAATTATATTATTAAAAACAATAATAATTAAATAACACGCAATTGGCATACATAAGACTCGAACCCAAGTCCTCTCACACAACCCAGTACTCTCAACCACTTGAGCTAGTACTTTTCCACATCACATCAACTAATATTTAATGCAATAAAGGCTTCCACTACCCGTCTTTACTAATTAATTATATATTTAATTAATTAATTTTCACGGGTCTTACACATCACGTGCAAACATCAAACTTCATTCATCATTCAACCAAACAATAAATAAAAGGAGATCAAGGTCTAAATAAAGACACAAAAGGTTGGCTTCCCCTACCTAATGGTTTCTTTGCTACGCATTTCTTCATTCCTGCAACATCCTCTTTTACTCTCCATGTTTCTCCATCTCTCCTTTTCTCCCCTTCAAAACCCTAAAGTGTTTTGTCTCATTTCCTAGAATCTTATCTTTTTGTCTATAATTAACATCTTTAATATTTTCTATTGATATTTTAAAATTAAATCTTTTCAATTAAGATTTTAAAAAAACTAAAAATAAAAATAAAAACAAACCAAAATCTTTAACTGGTGTTTCTAAAAAGCATAGAACATTGAAAATTTGCGTAAAATTTGCGTGCAGCAACGCAAACAATCCCTACACCATTACAACGTGAATAAGGAGAGAGAAAACTATTTGAAATTTAGCGGACCCCATAACTTAAATGAGAAAGAAAAAGAAACACAATTAAACCATTTTAATGCTACCTGGAATTGAACCCTTGCAATTTTGCAAGGCAACACGCACATCAACCACCAAGCCAAATGTTTTCTCATAACGTAGTGCACAATTGAATTTTAAATGGATAAGTTGTACATGCTTTAATTGAATAATAAATAAAATAGTTAAAACCACTATATGAGGAGAGCCAAATTCAAACCTTGTACCTGCACACACAAATTCATAACGCTAGCCACTGAACTAGACAAATTCTCGTGAAATAAAGCGCACCAATTTTTTATATATACTTATATTTCATATTTAATATTTCCATAAAATAATTAAAATAAATAAACAACACTTAACTTAAATCAATCAATTAATTATTTCATCATATATCAAAATTAAATAAAATACTTAATTTAAATAAATCAATAATCTCAAACAATCCATCAATTTTTTTATGTGTTTCCCTTTATTCTAATTTTTCTCGGGTCTTACACAACCCCCATGTAAATTTACTTATGAGTTGGGTATTGTTATGCGGCCAAATTTGTGCCACATTTTCGGCTTCCTCTAGCCACCATTCCTTAAGAGTTGGCCCAATCTCTCTTAAGAGCACACTAAACACAACCTCAATCACCTACTTGAGTCATATAACTTGAAGGAGGAGCCATCATCTCACCATATCAAAACCACACTTTGCACAAAATATTTCCATCACCATCAAGCTTTCGCAAACCAGCATTTGGGAGTCTCCCCTTGGCTTGATTCATATAGCTTGGAGGAGCTTATTCTATCAATAACTTTATTCCATGATATGATGCATAAAGAGTTTGAGGTGTATGTTAACGATATGATAGTTAAATCAAAGATAATAGAAAAACATAGGGTCAATTTACATAAGTTGTTTGATAGCCTAAGAAAGTATAAACTTTGTCTAAACCCATGTAAATGTACTTCAGCGTAAAATAGGGAAAATTAGTAGGATTTGTTGTTAGTGAAAGTGGCATAAAGGATGACCTTGACAAAGTACGAGCCATAATAGAAACGCAAACCCCTAGTACATAAAAGAAGGTTCATGGTTTCTTAGGAAGATTAAATTATATAGCTCGATTTTTTTTTGTCTTAGTTAACCACTACTTGCAATCCAATCTTCAAACTACTCTGAAAACAAACTAACCAATTAAATGGAATGAACATTGTCAAAAAGCTTTTGAGAAGATTAAACAACATCTGCAAGAGCGATTGTCGTTCTTTGTACCTCTAGTGCATGGGAGAGCCCTCATCATGTACCTTATTATGCTTGATGAATCAACGGGATCTGTACTAGGGAAACACGATGAGTTCAACAAGAAGGAATGCACCATTTATTATTTGAGCAAGAAATTCACAGATTGCAAGATGAGGTACTCCCTTTTAGGATTAACTTGTTGTGCCTTAGCTTGAGCTACTCGAAGATTGAAGCAATATATCTTACGTCACACCACATGGTTGGTCTTTAAAATGAACCCGGTCAAGTACATATTTGAGAAACCCTGGTCGGATTGCTCGTTGGCAAGTACTTCTATCAAAATATGATATTGTTTATGTGACTCAAAATGCTATCCGTAAAAACCGAGAAAATTAAATAATTAAATAAATAATTATTTAATATAAATGCGAGTAAGGAATATTTATGGCATTTAATGCGGAGAATTATGATAGGGAATAATACTAGCTCAAGTGGTTGAGAGTACTTAGTCATTTTGAGAGGACTTGGGTTTGAGTCATGTGTATGTCACTAGAATGCTTATTCAATTATTTTATTATTTTAAAATTATGTTTGACCATGGTGTGTGATATTATATTCTTAGATGAGTAAGAATTATCACGAAAAATGAATTGGTTGATTTGGTTGTGCATTGGCTTGACAATTGTGTGGTTATGTTTGAACCTTGGTTGACGCGAATAGGTTCCTCTTTGCCAAATTTCTTTTTGGCATGGATGGGAAGGGTCAGAAACCCTAGCCGTTACTATGAGAAATCAGAAGGGCTGAAAAACCATCAAGTTAATTATAATTGATGGTCATTAACCCTTACATAAATTAAACTCATTTTTTCATTTAATTTAATTGGTAGAGAAAGTGAGAGTGAGAATGGAGAGGCTGTTGGTGAATGGAAAATCAGATAAGAGGGGACTATTTCGGTTGGCAGAGGCGAAGTGGGAGCCAAGTCTTGCAGACGTGAACTATAAGAGCGCATTTGGAGTAGGAGAATCTATGTTAGGGGAGTTCCTTTACATGTATACATAATTTGTGATGTTTTTTGTAGTATAATGCATGAATATGATGCCTCTGTATAGTCAAACTCTCTTTGTTTTTGCGTCTCTTGAAAATTCCCAGAAACCGCCTAGTGGCTTTGAAGGCTCGATAGGCGATGCATGAGTGTGACACCCATTTTTGGGTTTTTGAGAAGAACTGCCTAGCGGCAAGGGTGACTCTGCCAGGTGACGCAAACCTTGATTCATTTTCTGCATTTTTTTTGCATGAGTGTGACACCCATTTTTGGGTTTTTGTGCACAATTTGAATGCTCAAAATTGTGAGATTTATGTTATTGCTATCGTGGTATGAATCATGGTGATTGACTGGAAAGCACCAACATGAGGGGATCACGTAGGGTTTTGGATTGAATTATTAATTTGATCTTTCTAGTGTAATCAAGATGAAATTACAATTGTATGCTTTTACTGGAAGTAAATACAAAACGGTAAACTAAATTGGTGTGGTTCCATGAACTTGATAGGCGTGGCAATAGAGACAAATGTAGTCTTTGACTGTTTGTGCGCATTTTGGGTTCCGTGAGGGTAAGTGAAAATCCTACAAGTGATAATTATGCTAAAATGAATCAGTGGTTATAAGAAGGAGTCAAAATATGGTTGAAGGGTAAACCATGGGTTGGATACAACACATACGAATTAAAAAGAGGTTTGGGAAACATTATTTTGGTAAATGAGTCTATTGTGTATGCTTGAGGCATTCAGAATTGTTACCACATAAGGATTGTGATTGGGATTGGTTATTGTGTTGAATTCATATGGTAAATTTTAAGAGTTGGCATGAATGTACATGAGTATAAATACGGTTGATTATAAGACTTGGAGTATGTTGTTGGAATTAAAATTGGTTAAATTAGATGCAAGGTATAAGCACTTAAATGAATAATTTGGATGTTGGTTGGATTGATTATAACTTATTGTAGGTGCTAAACCAGTAGAGTCAGGTTACTAGTATAGCGCCTAGGGTTCAGGAGTGGTCCCTAGGCGATAGGAGTATCAGAGAAGCCCTGGACTGCGTGGCGCCTGGCGGCGAGGTGTGACCCGCCAAGCAATAGCCTTAAAATAGGGGGTCTAGATGGTGGCGACATGTTTTCACCAGGCGATCTATATGCATCAATACTCGCATTAAGAAGCAGAACAGTAGGGCCAAACACACAATCCCATCCCAAATGACTTGAGTTAAGCACAAACAAAATGTCTAAAAGAGATACAAATGCTCAAATTGCTTTGTGTCGGAACAAAAGTCCCTAGCAACAACACCAAAACCTTGTTATGTGAAAGAACGACAAGTGCATCGGTCGCACGTAGCAAGTAATAAATATCGTTCTCTCCTTAGTTACTTGTGAAACACATGACAACTCACAATTCAAGACTCAATTAGACAACATAATTCACAAAAACACTAAAAAAACATTTTTTGGTATTTTATGAAATAGTTGGTGTGCAACAAAATTTTAACATAGAATATTTACAATTGTCAAGACTATATTTCATTCCCTTCATTCTCATGCATTCACATCTCAATTCCATATTCAAGTCAAAATCTTAAGACATTTTCCAACACCTCAAGAACCACAAATCATGCATGAGTGGCTAAACTAAAGCAAGCATTAAGCATGAAAATCAAATACTAACATAGAAATGGAAAAGCATATGGATTAACATCACAAAATGCACAAGATTCAATTTATTACATCTAGTCTCAACACATAGGTTTAGTTGTCCATGCTGGAGAACCTAGGGTTTGCAAATAGAAGAGATAGGGAAGAAACAGAAACCAAAGAGAAGATACAAGCCTTCTCCCAAGGTTCTTGGCAACCACTCCATGCTCCAATTGTGCCTCTCATTCGCGTCTTCATCTCCAAATTGCAACCCATCTTCCTCTCCAACCCTAAAAGGGGAAAAAATAACCACGAATGAAGGAGAAGACCGTAGGAGGAGTGGGAGAGCTTCCTAACACCCCTAGCAACCTCGAATAGGCTCTCCAAGCACCCAAAAGTGTTTCTCTATCGTGTAAAATGAGGAATGTTCCAAACCCTCGCGAGAAACCAGATTACACTAATGCAGATTTGACATTTGACTTCGCCTTATAGGCCTCGGTTATAGCGGAACCGAAGCCTATAAGGAGACGGTGGCATTTTTGTAATTTTGTCCAACTTCATTGCCTCGGGTCTATGAAAAACTGGTGTAGCAAGAGGTTTTAAGCCTCGGTTAGAAAAGAACTGAAGCCTATAAGTCAGCCCAGTAAACAAAATTTCAAAAATGCCACCAGCGTCAAGATGTTTGGCCTCAGGTGTTTATGGACCGAGGCAATAAAAGGACTTTAGGCCTCGGTTATTAATTGAACTGACGCCATAAAGCCTATTAAAATCCCCAATTCGTGAACCTTAGTATCCATCGTCTCCCATAATTCTCTCCGCACGTAAAACCTCTGCACTCTCTCTACCACCACCATAATCCAACGTAGTCACTGACCAACTGCCGCCACCGTCCATCGCGTGTCATCGCTTCCGTCTCGCCATCCATTGTCGTTGATTGCATCGTCGTCTCTCACTGCCGGTGAATTCAAAAAATGGGTTTCCCTTCGTGTTTTGGTTTTTTTTTTTGCCGTTTTGATTTGTTTATGTTGCTTTGATTTTTCTTTCTATTATGAATTGTAGTAGTTTGAGTTTTGTGGTTTCAATTTTTATCATTAGGTACTCTTGCATTGTGGAATTTTGATTTCTCAAATTGTGCATCCTCTTTGATTTTGGTTCTCAATTGTTATTCAACCTTCACGCTCTCAAGTTTCATTCTAAATTGCTTTATATTTGTGGTTAATTTTTTCCTTAAATATGTTGTTATTATTATTATTATTATTTTTACCAAACAAATGCATTTACCCGGACGAAATTGGGTGTTGATAACGTCGACATTGGAATCCCTAGAGGTCGTTATGCGGACGCCTTCAAAAGCTATTTAGGAATGTTGGCACAACAGAGAATATTAATCCTTACTCCATTTTTTGATCATGTCACTGAAGTTGATCAGAACATGATATGGCAAAATTTATAGGTAACTAATATTAATGTTATTAACCTTATAGTTTGATTTTGTTGACATTATGTTAACTATTATTGATGGCATTTTCTATATTGTAGCTAACATTTGATATTCCAAATGTGGCGACGCTTAAACACAAATGTTTGTCATCGGTGGTTGAGAAATTTCATGGTTTTAAGACCAAGTTGGCGTATAGGTATGTATTTGGATCTAAAAAGAATGAAAATCCATTACTGAAATACACATGGATTGATGAAGACACCTGACTTTAGTTTTTTGAGCTTCGAACATCTAAGGGATGACATGTACGTTTATTTGAAATCATCAATTGCTCAATTGATAATTCTGTACAATTTGAACTAATTCATAAAGTGAGTTTATATGTTACAAGAAAAGGGAAAAAAAGGCTCAAAGTATAAGTGCTCAAAATAAAAACTTGCACATATTGTTTCGTGGTGGGTATAGAAAACTTGAAGAGAAGATAATGTCAGAAAAGAAAAAATCTAGGCACCTACCTTCTAAGGGTGAAGATATTGAGCCTCCTTCACCACCATCACGTCATGAAAAGTGGAAGTTAACCCGTCTACGCACATCGGGGAGCTATAGTTCTGAATCTGCATGAGAAATCTTTGAGAAAATTGTAAGATACAATTCTTCTTTATATAACTCGTTCGTCTTTTATATTGCATGATTTTCTATAAATCTTTTTGTTGCATTGCAAGATTCGTTGGTTGAGCAGAGCTCCTAAGGAGGATTCACTCCAGAAGATTATCATGACATACTTGCTATTGCAATTGGACGACCTAAGCACCATGGACGTTTGTGTGGTGTTGGATCAGGAGTCGACATACGTCAATTTTTTTGTTCCTCCTCTCGTCAATCTTTATGCAGTCATAGTGTTGATTATGAAGAAAGACTTACAGAAAGAATCACTATGAAGGTGAGAGAAGAACTTATGCACCAATTTGAGAATTATGACATTCGTTCGCCATTGGATCCTCCACTAGAACTAGACCTATTTGTGCCTCCCACGGGTAAATCTTTTTTCTATAAGTTATGGATTGAATAAATGATATTTAATCAAATAATTGAATAACATTAATAAATCATTGACTCTAATAGGTAGAAGCGGCAAGGGGAGTTGTTCAACTCCACCCATACCAGGGGATGACATGGACGACACTCATATATGTCAGCTATATATTGGGGATGGTATAGGGAAGACACTAGTGGCTCGTGGAAAAGTATTTAAGGCAGCCACAGTTCTTAATGGCATTGAGTTATCAGAGGATGAGGTTAAAGTCACGATAGAGGAGGTTCTCGTGCTATTTTCTTTAGTTCTTGTGCCAACAGATGAGATATATACTATGGCATAGACATTCCAATGTTTCCTCGCCTGGCCTAGAGATTTGGTTGATTTTGACCCCATATAGACTCTTAAACCCACCATATAATAAGTTTTTAAGTTTATATGTTTATTATATTCCAACTTAAATTATATTCCATTTTAACTAAAATGGCATCGATATAGGAAAATTCTCAATCAAAGAAGATTCCTCTCTCTTTGGACGATCCTCTTGGTGCATTTCTCCAACTTTCTCAAATCACAAATGATAAGCCGATGTAAGTTCTTTGGGATTCTAACATTTTTGGGAGAGACCTTGAGATCTAACTTTACTTGCATTCCCAAGATGTCTTGGAGCTTGTATGGGGACAAGAGGAATTGAATATTACCATTATTCAGTTATGGATGATGTAAGTCTTTTTGTCATTATATGTAGTTATTTGATTTATTTATCTATCTACTTATATCAAATCAATTTTATGTTTAGGTATTTGTCTGTGTCACTGAAACTATGGGGTTGAATGATCTATATGGGTTTGTAGACCCCCAACTCACTTATGCTTTCAACGCGGAAAAAAAAATTATTTTGTCCCTTATTGTGCTGAGTAAGTCATTTTTGTTAACTTTTGAATATAGTTTGTCATTTTAATGCATAACATTGAATTTATTTTCTTCTTAAGCATCATTGACAGTTACTTGTGGTTTCCCTAAGGAAGAACCTTGTTGTGTGGTTTTGCTCTTTGCATCGCCCTCCCCCCAACAATCTTAGACAAGTGATAGATTGGTAAGAACCTCAATGTCAATCTTATGAATATTCTTTGTTATATAAAAGTATCCTAACTTATTCCCTTTATCATAGTTCAATTGTTGGACATAAATAACATGTTGTTAGGGAGATCAACGGCTAAGGCAAAATGTCTTGCATGGTGTTCCCTCTTGGTTTGATATTTCTATCCATATATTTATAATTGTTTTATTTGATTTTCTTCCTTAATTAATTGTAATGTTGTTGATATAATATAGTGTAATAGACAAACATGCTCATATGAGTGCAATTACTATATAATGCAATGGATGACAACCATAGTGCGTGCTCGTATTACAACTAATTGGGAAATGATAATATATATATTTGAATTAAAATGAATACTTTGCAATATTGTCTCTCTATATACTAACTTAAGTTAGTGTCTTATTTTGCAAACATTCAAGAGTCCTGAGCCAATTCCCGCAAAGTCTATAAAGTTTGGTAGGATAACATGTGCCAAATTTATAATTCAGATGTACAATAATATTGATTAGGTTATGTATTTGGATTGTGGATGATTTTCCAATTGTCTTTTAAATGTATTGATCATGGATGATGTTATGTTTCATAAAATATTTTGTTCTGATTTTTGCTGGTTTCTGAAAAAAAAAATATGTAGGTTTAAATGTGAAAATAGCTATAAAATAGAAAATGCATTTAAAAAAGCAAACAACATATTAAGCCTTAGTTCTTACCATAACCGAGGCGAAAAAATGGTTTATGGCCTTGGTTCAGATCACAATCGAAGCCAAAAGGTATTCAAATTTTAAAATTAATTAAAAAATCGGTGACTATATGGCTTCGGTTCACTCTAGAACCGAAGTAGGAAACGTGTCTCTATGGCTTCCGTTGAATAGAGAACTGAGGCAGAAAAATGGCTCTATGACTTTGGTTGAACAGAGAACCGAGATAGAAAGGTGGCTCTATGGCTTCGGTTCACACTCGAGGCCAAAAGTCATCCCATTTTAGCCTCACTCTAATATGCCTCAATTCTAAAACCAGGACAGAAGACCAAACAAAACCGGGGCCAAAAACCCTTATTGCACTGGTGTAATAGTTTTATTTTTATTCTTAATATTTCAAACCACTTTAAATGCATTTCTATATTGTTTTCACTTTGGTATTTTAGACTACTTCATATGCCCTTATAATTTGATCACCTTAAAATTATTCGAAGTCATTTTTATTTTCACTTTTGCAAATATGCCTATTTTTATTACTAATAATTTAAAATCACTTTAGATACACTTCTAATTTGGTTATTTTAAAATGTATTCATAACTTTAGTGTTATAAAATATTATATTAAAATTAACAACGTTATTAAAAAATTTCTACCCTCAAATATTTTCTACCAAAAACTACGAAATTGTGGTTATCCATTACACCTAAAGATACATAAAAGCAGCATCATTTGTGTTGAGCTAAATATATATTATAATATTTCTCTTTTATAATAATAATTATTATATTTTACATGTAAGAAAGTTATATTAAGGAGGCGACTAAGGTATCATTAGATTTGTTTCAAAGGTTAAATAAATTTTCCTAAATTAACAATTTTTTCTCATTTAATCAGAGACCACCGTTTTGGAATGGACATAGTAGGTCATGATATCTTTCCTATGCATAATTGACTTATGAATCTACAATTTGCATACCACTTTTTTAAGGGTTTTTTTTCCAATATTTTCCTTAAGTAAATATTGATGGCGATTCCATTTGCTTTGATGTTTAAAAAATATGGATCACGATCCCATCGTCACTCTATCGTACATGGATTATGTGATATAAACATAACTAATCTATGTTTAACAAAATTCATTTATCACATATGTTATTATATTTTATATTAATAGGCCTAACAAGCCTACAAATACATGTTATTACATGAAGTAAAATTCATCTAATAATCTTTTTTACTCATGAATATCTCATACTTTCTTACTAACTTAACCGTCAAAACTTTTGCAGGTAAACTTCTCTATTTTTGTGGTGATTCAAACCTTCGTCATATGTCAATCCATCTGGAAAACAACTCAAACAAATTCGATACGATCAAATAGTAAAAAGTTCTACTTGGTAAAACAAAATGCAAAAGGGTCGACCGGAAGAATATTTTTAAAAACTGTATTATATTTTTTTAATTTTAAAAATTTTATTTTGGAAAAAAAAAAATTCTTAGTTGTCAACGCAAGGTGAGAAGTGATAACCGAATCCAAAGGTACTTTGAATATGGCGAGCGACACGTTTCTCACAATCTCACTCTTTACTTAACTTCCCTTGCAAATATCATTGATTTAAGTAATTATTATTAATGATTAAACTAACCACTGGTTTTAAATCTTCGTCAGTAACAATACTCTTGCAATTAACTAACTTCCTACAAATAAAGCGTTTGTGTTACTGAGGAAGACCCAACGAAAAAAGAATAAGAAAAAAAACATTCATGATAATTATTGAAACGATATCGATAAACCAAGGATTAAAAATAAATAAATAAATAAAGCACAGGAATCTCCCTCTAAACCTGTTTGATCGCTTCCTCTGGAATTGTAAACATTAATCACCTTTACATATGCTGAATTAATAAAAATATGTTTACCGATTTTATACTCACTCCTTTATTTCGTTCAAACATGAATCTATAATACATATTCAATTTGAAATTATTGTAAGTCATATATAATTCTTACCTCGAAACCAGAATTTTTAGATTTCAAACGCAATTAAACCAAATGTACTGATTAAGGTTCTGTTGAGCAATTAAGAAAATAATTACATTGCTTCGCTCATCATTTTATTATCTAGTTTCTATGGTCGATCCTATCACGTTTAAAATAAGAATCTTTATAAAAGACAATTGAATAAATAAAATGCATTTATTATTTACTATAAAAATAATAAGAGAACTAAAAATTATTTTACATTCACTTGAATGAGTTTCGCTCTTACTATATATAAATATATTTGAATTAAAGACAAAGAATGACAAAAAGATAAGTTAAATTAATTAATTTATACAAAAACTAATTATAATATTTCACATAATTTTTTAAATTTCTTTTATGGATGGTTGTGCACGAAGTTTTAGACACAATGGTAATATAGTTTTTATGATAAGATGGAGAAAACTTGGTAAACTTGGTACTTAAATTCCTTTGGTTTCCTTTAACTTAATTGAAGGCTATTTACTTAATAGTTTATGCTTTTATTTGAGTTGAAATTTGGAGGTAGGAGTGGCGTTTTGAAAAAAGAAGATGAAAAACGAGGAAAAGAAAGTCCTCTAATTTAAGTGTGGCTTGTCCCCTTCTAGCGCAAATAAACCCTCTTCTCTCCTTTTCTCTCTCTGCGAGACTCCACTCAAAACCATAACTTCTCTCACTTTTTTCCTCAAACTCCTATACTTTCTCACTCACTAATTTTCTTCACTTCTCTCGTCACGTCGTCATTCCCTTCTCCCTCTTAACCTAAACCTTAAAAATTAATCTTCAAAAAAAGACACAACACAAACAAAAATAATCCTTTTCTTACATTCGTGACAATGGAATCACCCAACTCATCCCCCATTTTCCCACAATTCACCCTAGACACCACCAAAAACAATAACCCTGACCACTTCATTGTCGAGGACCTTTTGGATTTCTCCAACGACGATGTTGTAAACGCCGACACCATTTTCGATTCTCTCCCTGTCAACTCCACCGACTCTTCCAACGTCACCGCCGTTGATAGCTGCAACTCCTCCTCCTTCTCCGGCTACGACCCCAATACCATTCCGGACATTGGTAGCCGGAATCTCTCCGATGGTCATTTTTCCGGTGACCTATGCGTACCGGTATACCACATTATATTGGTTATATAAACTTGTAACATTATAATAATAATAATAATAATTACTATATTATTATTTTTATTATTATTATTATTATTATTATTATTACTTATTGCATTAGTTATTACTCCATCTCAAAATCGATGACCAGCCAACACATTTCGCAACCTCATTACATGACCCAAGGGTAACGCACAAAGCCTGCATTCCTATTTTACCATCTTTATCTCCCATAAAATCGCTAACTTGTGTAAATACATACATCACTATCAGTTTATCCTTCTTAGGCCAATAATTTCAGGATCAGCTTAACAGAATTACCCTCATTTCACGGTCTAATAAACTACTTTTCTTACAATCGTTCCTCTAATTATTACATTTTTTTTTCTAAACATTAAAAATTTATTTTCGTTGTTGTAAACATTAAAAAATATTATTTATCTATGACCAACGTAATGAACGCTACAATTAACAGCTGCACATGCTAAAACTTGCAAGAATTTAATGTATAGCGTATGTAATAACAAATTTTTACGCAATATGTATGATTTTTGTTATTTCATCTAATTTTGAAAGCAGTACGATGATATAGCAGAGCTGGAATGGCTTTCGAATTTCGTGGAGGAGTCGTTTTCCAGCGAGGACCTGCAGAAGATGCAGCTGATATCAGGCATGAATGCGAGAAACGACCACGTATCAAAGGCCCGCGGGTTCCACTCCGAGCCCACAAGAAACGGGTTTCACTCCGAGCCCACCAGAAACAACCCGATATTCAATTCGGAAGTGTCGGTCCCAGCCAAGGCCCGTAGCAAAAGGTCCCGCGGGCCCCCATGCAACTGGGCGTCGCGCCTCCTCGTCCTGTCCCCAACGACGTCGTCTTCAGACACTGAGGTGGTTTCTCCTGTTTCCACTCATTCCGGCACAAAAAAGCCCGCAAAGGCAACGCCGAGAAAGAAGGACAGCGGCGATGGCAGTGGCGGCGACGGACGCAGGTGTCTTCATTGCGCCACGGACAAGACTCCGCAGTGGCGAACCGGGCCCATGGGTCCAAAGACGCTGTGTAACGCTTGTGGAGTGAGGTACAAGTCGGGGCGGCTGGTGCCCGAGTACAGACCCGCGGCAAGCCCAACGTTTGTTCTGACAAAACACTCGAACTCGCACCGCAAGGTGCTGGAGCTGCGAAGGCAGAAGGAGATGGTGCGGGCCCAGCAGCACCAGCAACAACAGTTCCTACAACACCATCACCATCAGAACATGCTGTTAGACGTATCCAACAGTGAAGATTACTTGGTCCACCAACACATGGGACCCGACTACAGGCAGCTTATCTAGTACGTGGAGCATCCGGTAATTTATTTTGTAGCAGAGTTATTATATGTTCATTAGGACATTCTAATTTTTATTTGCTATTGTTTCTTTCTTTTTCATCCTAATTCGTTCGGGAATGTCTTTCCCTCACTCATAATTTTTGAGTTTATGTAGACTGCACTCATCATCACTCTAATATTTCTTCAACCTGTTTCTCTTTCGGCCATATTTTCCTACACTCCATCCAAAAGGTTAATTTTCTCTACCCAATTTTTATTTTCTCATTCATATTTGTTTCTACCAACTTTTCCATAAAACTTTTTAACAATAAAATAAAATATAGTTTATCCAAATTTTATTTTTAATCTGTACATTAACTGACTTTAACAAATTAATTTTATTTTTATAACTTTTTTGAAGTTCTTGTATATAAAAAGAGTGTTTTGCGTCTGGAACTAATCGTTTTAAATAAATTTACGAACACAATAAGTTTTCGAATGATACATAACAATTTAACAGAGATTTAAGTAAATGCAAACGTAAATACAGGTTTCGTTTTAATAAAAATTGTTTTCCAGCTTAAGATGTTATAAATTATAGTTGATATGATAAATAACGTGTTACCACTACTCTAAAAACTCATATTTTCTGCTAATTTTGTTTTGAAATTTTTTTCGTAGAAAATACTTATAAATTTTGTTGTAAAAAAAAATTTTAAGAAATTGCTACCAATTTTCTTGCAAAATATTTTATATAAAACACTTTTTGCAACAAATTTTGTAGGAAATACTTACAAATTTTATAATTTTGTAGAAATGATTACCCACGAAGGAAATACATGCCAAGTAAAATTCTTAGAAAAAGTTGACAGACAAAAAGTCTTTTCTTGCAAATTTTTTAAAATCTCATGTAATATGAGAATTTCTAGTAATGTACATTTAACGTTAGCACGTTAAAGTAAAAGACTATGAATTACATAATAAAAACATATTAGCGTCCACTATAACACCTATTGTTCATTACTATCAATCGCCTATTAAGCGACGAATTTTTTATACCTATATTTACAATCATCTTGAATTTAACATTTTTAAAAAAAAAAATTACATTAAAATTAAAATGTATCATTTAGAGGAATATAGACAATAAATACATTCTACAAGATAAAATAACTCTTCATTCTCTCGCAACTAAAAGGTATCCTATACTTTTGTGACATCTCTGATCATAATACATAAACCACAACCATAAAACAATCACTAAGCTAGAGAGATATAAGTTTAAAACAACCATATTAGGCCTCCAACATCTTCATCGAAGCTCTTATATCATTAGCGAAATAACCCCCATTGCTGCCTCCTCCTTCCTCTTCTTTGTTTCCCTTCAATCCCTCCTCCTCTTTGCTAGGGTTTGGTGTTACATTATGGGGTATGCTTCAATATTGAAGAGATCGAGGTTCTTACAACAACATAACAATTATTGGAAGAGTTATGAGTTGGTGGGGTTCATAGAATTCACGCCAGTGGAGTTGTTGTGGGGATGATTCACTTGAGGTATGTTTTTATTTTTGTTTTTAAGGATCTGAATTATGGTTAATTGAAATTTTCTTGAAATGAGGTTTCACATTTGATCTTATTCCTATCAATTTTTTAGTTTTTGTGTTTGTGTTTCCTTTTGATAAATGTTAGTGCGTTACGTATTTTAGAACAAATTCAAGTGAAAATTGGATTATTGATTAAGTTGCTAGGGGTTTTCTCCTTAAAAAGTAAAGTCTTAGGTTATTGTAAATGTATACTTAATGATAACATTAAGGGTTTAATGTTTGTACAAGTGGTCGATCTTATGGATTGCATTAAGAAATTGTGGTTTTGTTGTGTGATGTTTATGTAATTTGTATGTGGTTGAGCTTTTATTTTGTTCTAATTGCTTTTAGATGCTTATATTTCATTATATAGATGGTCCCAATGAACTTGGTTATCTTTATGGAAAAATTATTGGTAGGTAATATATGATTGTGTCGAAGATTAAAGAAACTTACATATGACAAGGGTTTTTAGCCTTTATTTAAGTTGGTTTTAGATTGGGATTGGGATTAAATTAACTTTGTTATTGCTATTTTCGTCTAACAAGATTAGATTCTAGATGCTATAATACTTGCATGTAATGTCATGATGCTTAACTTTATGTTTGGCAATTTCTATTAGTTTCAAATTGATTCTACGAAATGAAACTGCAGTGAATACTAAATATTCATTTTACATTGAATATGAATAAACTTTTTAAAGTTTGATGAAGTTATGCTTGACAATTTGGTTTCTTTGGTGATGGTTAGGCTGAAAATCTTGTTCACTTCTCATTCTATTTACATAAACCTTCCTCATTTCAACAATTCTCTTTTTACATTGGGATGGAGACTTATATATTCAATCAAGGATTTGCTTATTGGAATAAAAGATCTTCTCTACAGGTTCTAGAAAAACCTTTTCCTCCAAGGTAATTCATCTTCTCAGTTCTATTGTTCAACAAAAAATCTTCCTTTTGTTCATTGTAATTAGAAAATTACTTTCACTCTTCTTCACGCCTTAATTTTTCTTTTCCTTTTAGCTAGAAGAAATGTAGAAGGATGTGTTTTCAAGTCTAATATAATGGCTTTCCATTCTTCTTCATGTCATTAGTAAGTGTGTGTATGCATGCCTTGTTAGAGTTGCATGTTTAAATGAAAGACCAATTTGAATAGTGATTTCAAGGTCCGTCCATCTATAGTAAATAGAAAAGGAATGCTGAAATAATGAATAACATTTTATTGCATATGCATAAATAGTATAGGAGTGCATTTATAGAGTTCATCTTTTGATGGCATATTATTTTCCAAGTTCTTGGTTAGGACTTTGGGTAGTGCTTTCATTTTTAGATTTCCATTCCTAGTGTTCAGTGAATCAAAATGAAGTAAGAAAAAGAGGAAGGGGTTGGTGTTGGAACAAATTTTTAACTAGCTAGCTCGACAATTGTGAAGGTTTTGAAATTGAAAGAAATGCAAATCAATAGGAGTTTTCTCCGTAGTATAACTACTTCTTAAAGAGGCAATTACATATGCCATAGTTTATTATGCGTTTGTAATGTTGAATCAATGCTCACAATTGGTTGTGTGCTCCAAAATTTACCTCTTATATATGTTATGCACGTGTTGAATGATAAGCTGAATTATCTTGTTCAGAATTGATATTCAAAATCTTTCCCTTTCTAAACTTCTTGAGAAAAGTTAAATTTGTTCAATAGTTGGTGACTTTCAATTCTTTTCTTTTGTTAGCTATATAGGTCTCATGAATTTTCCACTTATTCATAGTTATGATGCCATTCAAGCACTTTCTAGAAGTATTGGTAGATCAGACAAGAGGCATGACCTTGTAATTGTTGTAAGTTTATTCTTTTTGGATTTTTACACTTATTAGAAGCATGTATATATAAGCTCTAAATTTTTATATACATTTTTCTCCACAATAATTATAATGTAGTACCCATGATATTACACACTCTATTAAGTGCACAAAAATTTACTGCATGTTGTCTTTTCTTATTTGGTTATATGTTTGTTTGAAAAAAAAATAGTATTTACCATTCCTTTTATTTGGATGCATTATTGGTTTAATAGGTTCCACTCAAGTTGTCCACACCTTTTATTGTATAGATTTCATGTGATGTTATTATTTGGCTAGTGTGTTAAGCGACTACTAAATTAAATTAATATTACTTTTATTGTCTTAGCATCAGCTTTAGCGTCGATTTGACCCACTCTAATTGCGTCAGCTTAATGTGGGCTTAGCCCACTCAAATAGCGGTGTCGGCATTGCTTCCATGCTTTTAATGTTGCTATCTTAGAGGACGAAAAACCAACTCTAATCATCTTTTAGCCTCTACTTTTTACACTTTGTGTTAGTTTTTGGCCCACTCAAATAAGCATATTTCTTGTAGTGATTCTAAACATTGTGTATCCTTTAGGCAATGATTATTTAACCGATGCATTTTTGTTTAGACCATAATTATTTAATCACCACGAGACAATTGGAGCACCCTTCAATATCTCCCCTCCATTAATTATCCCATTAGGAATCAAACTTTTTGGTTGTGACTTGGCCCACCTGGCCTACATCAGAAGATAATTGTGCAATCTGCAACAATCTCCCCTTGAACAATTTCCCTCCTAAGAATCAAACTCGTGACCTTGACTTTGAGAACAATTGTTAGATCAAGCGCTTCCCACTAGCCAAAAGCTATAATTAATAGTCAAAGTGCAACTCTTTCTACTCAAGAATGTAATAACCCAAATGACACAATTTGATTGTGACTTATTCCACCTGACCTCCGTCATGAGACAATTGATGCACCGTACAAAATTTTAATTATTATTGGATCACGTGATGGTAATCTAAAATATTTAAAGTTAAATTACCCATAAGTTTAAATATGTAGTCTAAAATACCCACACTTTTAAATATGTGGTAAAAACTACCCATAATTTTAAAAATGTGATCTAAATTATCCATGTTTTAATAATTATTGCATATAACTATCTATAATATTTTCTAACACATTGCTTAAAACAATTAGGCAATGCTTTTGCTTTACACTCTCAATTAAAGGAAAATAAAAGGGTTAAATATGTTTTTAGTCCCTCAAGTTTCAGTGAATTTTGGAATTAGTCCCTCATCAAAACTTTATACCAATTTAGTCCTTTTAACCAAATTTTGTTAAGTTTATCTAACGTTTCAAGTACATTTCATGATAGTATTTAAGTTAACATTGAAGCAAAAATGTGTCAAACAGTGTAAATAATTTAAATACTATCATGAAATGCGCTTGAAACATCAGATAAACTTAACAAAATTTGGCTAAAAGGACTAAATTCATGCATTTTGAAAGATGAAGGACTAAATTGGTCAAAAGTTTTGATAAGGGACTAATTCCAAATTTCGCTGAAACTTGAGGGACCAAAAACATATTTAACCCAAAATAAAACTCAATATACAACTAATAATAAAATTTGTGACTTATTCGTATTTTAGGAAATACGTTTTTAGTCATTGTCATGTAAGCATTGCCTAATTTATAAAATGATGTACATCTAATGTCATGTATTGATCAATGACAACATGGCATACTATTGAAAGGTTTGTGCTTTGAATCAAATTCATAGATTTTACACCTATCATATGACCTCTCATGAAATATTAGAAATCATGAGTGAATCACACAATGAAAGAAACTAAGCTCAAGTCTCACAAAGGTAAAACTTGTAAAAATTGGTTCAAAAAACTAATTCTTCATATAAAATACTCAACTCAATCGAATGAAGGACTTTAGATCAAGTTAGAAACTATCAACTAAGAATGGAAAATTTGAAATTACTCACAATAATGAACTATAAATAAAAAATCAATCTCTAAGTAATATTTGTGAAGGTTTTCTAAAAACAACAAATAAACTCAAATAAAACTATCTACACAAGTTCAAAATAGTAAACACAGTTTACAATAATAAAGAAAAATATGAAACAACAAAAGCAATTCAAAACAAAGAATAAAACTTAAAATAGTAGTACTGCAATTTTTCTAATTTGTAAAAATAGCAAATGAATCAAGACAAAGCAAAGGTTTAAACAACAAAAAGAAATTCAAAATCAGAAATATATGTAGTAAGCAATAAAGGAAAACAAGTAGAAAAGAAAAAAATTAAACCCTTCCCCCCACACTTGAATGACACATTGTCCTTAATGTGTAAAGGGATAACTAAACAAAGTAAAAAAGAAGAGAAAAGAAACATAACTACATTATCTTAAAAATTACGAACAATTTTGCCTAATTCAGATTGGCCACAAGTTAAAGTTTACTTTTTTTTATTTTTATGTAGAACATTTCACTTTCTAACATACTATTTATTATTCTATAGTTACTAATTATACTAATTAAAAAAAATACTAAATTTATGATATTGTAATTACAAACAAGAAAAAGGTAAGAACTCTTTAAGATGACTTTCTCATGATCAATCTGCCCATGCTCTATTGAATCTGCACATTCATAGCAGGCTTTGACAACAACAATACTGCTTCATCCAATGTAGGGAACTGAATGCTTAGAATTGGATTAGGGCCTTTTAGTTACTCCCAACAACTACATTTATCTCACATTCAACAAACAAAACAATGTTTGTGCTATTAAAACTAAAATTAGCGTCAATAAATTTATTTGAATCAACAACTTGATCATTAAAATCCAAGTCAGTGGTAATGTGTAAATCAATAGTAGTTCTATTTTTATCAATTTCAATTTCATCAAGATTCAAAATATCATAATAGACAATATTATGATCATTTAAGAAAAAAAAAACTTCTATTGATTACTTTAGATGATCAAATTGTTAAACTACACCTTGATATCACCAAATTTCGTGGTCAAACTTCCATTGTGCATATCAATAATGGTTTCGAAAGTCATTAGGAATGGACTTCCAAGAATGATTGTAGATTTGTGCATGGAACTTCCATCTTGCATTTCAAGGATGTGAAAATTAGTTTGGATGATTGAATCTTTCACCTTCACTAAAACATCTTCAAATATACTCCATTAATCATTAGTGCTTTGATTGGCTAATTAGATAATCGCGTTTGTTGGCCTTAACTCACCTAAATGCAACATTTTGTAAACTAAAAAAGCAGACTTGATCATGAATGATTGAATCTTTCACCTTCATTAAAACATCTTCAAATATACTCCATTAATGATTAATGCTTCAATTGGCTAATTAGATGATCACGTTTGTTGGCTTTAACTCACATGAATGCAACATTTTGTAAACTAAAAAAACAAGCATGATATTTATTGAAGCACCAAGATCCACCAAAGCATAAGCAATAGTCTGCTCTTCAATAGTCCATGGTATATTGAATTATCCTAGATCACCATATTTTAAAGGCATTCTTGACTGAGAAATTATTGAAATATTTTCTATTTAAGGATTCCTCAGCCCCCTATTATATGTGCACAAATCCTTCAAAAATATAACACATTTAAGGACCTATTTAATCACTTCCAGCACAAACATGTTTATCTCAACCTTTTGGAATATCCTCATCATTTCTTTGTTAGCTTCTAATATTTTCTCAACTAGAACAACTCATGAGGGGAATGGTAGAGTAGCTCTCTATCTTGACAACTCTTCCTTCTCCAATTGATTTGCTTTTTCCATTGGTGCATTTATTGCTTTTCAACTTCTAAGGGTAATAAGACTGAGATTTCTTGTTGATTCCAACACTTTTGAAGTAAAAATTGTACCAGATTTATTTTCCAACCCCTTCTTTGCCACTTTAATTTCGCATTTTGTTTTAGTTGTTCCAGTTTATTTGCTTCCTCAAAAGCTTCTGACTAAGATCATTCTTGTAGTAGTTGAGATTGGATTTTTCTTGCACTAGGAATCTGCCTCATTAGTGGTGGTACATATTTCTATTGTAGTCCTTTATGATGAAAATTGTACAGTTGTGAAGGTTTGTGAAAATTTTGCTGATTTTGGGGTATCAATCCCATTCTAGACTAAAAGTAACTGTGTTGTCTATAATGTTTGTGTGATTCTTTTTCTTGTTGATTCATAGTTAATTGCTTCATCAGCACTTTCAGTTCAAACATTTTGTTTTTGAGTTAAGCAATTTCAACATATTGATCCATCCTTGCACATTCCACAACTTCTTTCACTAGTCTAACACTACTAATTCAATTATATTACTGAGAATTCTCAACCATGTTGGAAATTAAAATTGTAGCAGCAATTGGTGTCTAGTTCATTAGTGCCCCTCCATTAATCAATCAACACTTTGTCCATATAATTCAGACCTACATAGAAGTATTGATTTAACAGTTGTTCACTAATCTGGTGGTTTGGACAAGTGGCACACAGTTTAATGAAAATCTTCATGTATTCAGATAAACTCCCCCTTGTAATTGTTTGATAGCATTGATCTCCTTCAGTATAGCAAATGTTCTTCAGGCTAGAAAAACTTTCTTTAGAAATCTCCTTTGAATCTTGTTCCAACTATCAATAGAAGTTAACTTATAAAGCAACCAATCCTTAAGATCATTGTATAGAGAATATGGAAAAGCTTTCATTTTGACCTCTTCCTATGGAACATAAATAGGCATCATAATAGAGCACACCACCTTGAATTCATGTAAGGTTTCTTGTGTGATTCAAGAAAGTTGTATTGGGTGTAATTTCTTTCTCAACAAATTATTTGTGAGGATATTGTTGAAATAGTGAAAAAGTCAAGCTTAGGTTATCTTGAATAACCGGATGTAATTCCTTTAAAGTGAACCAGTATAAAATTTGTGTGCACTAATTTCATTTTTCTTCAAATTTAAAGTTCTAGTTGATTTCATCAAGAAAATTAATAAGTTGCATCTTTCATAACAAATATGGCGTAATTATGTCATCATTTAACAAATTTGTTTGTTTGTTAAATTCTTGCGTTATCTTCAATATCAAATCAATTAAATCTGGCATATAATTGTTGTGTGAAAAATATTAAGATTTACTGTCAAGTTTTTAATCTATTGATTTCTCATTTTAGTTAGTTAAAATAGATTATCAAAGAATGATGCATGTTTAAATATTGTGCTCAAATCAACATGAACATGAAGCTTTTATGATGTACGATGCATGATTGATATGAAAAATAGTATGGAAACGTGAATGGAATGTAGCCAAAGGTTTACCTATGCCTCGAATAGTGTAAAAGTGCAAAAACGCAAAGTGTTTGATAAAATTATCCAACGAAACTCTAACTTCTACCAATTGTTTGACAAATTGCATGTAAGAACGAATGTGGGAATGCAAATGAAGTGTTTAAAATCATTTAATTATGAAAATACAACAAAATCACTTATTAAACCAACTTTGACAACACTTAGTCAAATTTGGTTTTAATAGCAAATGTGTATTGTGTACAAACTAAATTTCTATGAGATGCAATGCATGAAATCATGTTATGAGTGTTCAAATAAATCTAAAGCAACATTAACTAAGTATTGAATGCATGGATTTAACAAAATAACATGAATAGCATGAAATATCCAAATTTAGTAAAACTGGAAAATCCAACTATATGAAATGCATAATAACTGGAAAATAGATTCTAAAATTCGAATTGAGCACTCAAACATGTTCCAAATGTGGTAATAATGATAAAACAATGGCTAGAACGAAGGATTAACAATAGAAACAAAAATTTACTATCTAAAACCTAAAATTTGAAAAATTGCACTTAACAAAATTAACTAACAAAAGCTAACCTAACCATCAAATTGAATAATTTGTAAAACATGAATCGAAACCAAAAATTAAGGCTAAAACTAAATTACTAACACAATTACAATGTAAAACTAAGAAACTAGAATTGAAACAACAACTAAAACTCTAAAATGCATGAAGAATTAAAAATACATAAAGTAACAACATTGAGTGAACATTCGAACAAAATAAACAAGTGTAGAAAACATGTTATTCATTGAAATGAACGAAAATGTAAAGAGAAAAACACCTATAAATGAAATTAATAAGAGAAGAACAAAATTAGAGAAGAATAATTTAATTTAACAAATTGAAATGTAAAAATCAATGTAGGAAACCTAAATTACAGCAAGGAATGGCACTACTAAGCCAAGAGAGGCTTGAACAATACTTGGAAAACCAATGAATGAAACTCCTCAAATGCTTAATGTTATGCAAAATACAGTATGAGGTGGTGTGTGGTATTGTGAGATGATTATGTGCAGTGATGTGTTTAATGAGTTCCTCCAATAGCATTATATAAACATTCCCACAACTCAATCTAAAAACTGGAAAACTAAAAAATTCAAGTAAAGAAATAACTAACTACCTAACTCTAGTTTTAGGTAACCTAAGTTACAGGTTGTAAGACCCGAGAAATTTAAATAATTAATTAAATAATTATTTAATAAATGCGGGAAGTAGGAGCCTTTAAGGCATTTAATGCGGATTGCTATGATGTGGAAAAGTACTAGTTCAAATGGTTGAGAGTACTTAATTATGTGAGAGAACTTGGGTTCAAGTTCTATGTACGCCATTTGTGTGTTAATTAATTATTATTGTTTTTAATAATATGCTAGAGCATGTTGAGTGATAATATAATCATAAAATTATATTAATCATCACGAAATATGAATTGGTTAAATGGTTGAACATTGATTTGGCTTTGGCATAGTAAGGGGTTTAAAACTTGGCTTTGGCATCATTAAACCGACATTAAGACACCAATTATTGATCAATTAAGGGAAAAAGAGAGAGGTTTTGTGGCTGGTTTTGTTGGATAGGTAGAGGAATACGAAAATCAAAGTAAGGTGAGTGTATTGTGTGAGGCATTGAGGCTAAAATGAGGAGAACTAAGGAAGGCTATTGGAAGTAAAGGAGAACCAAGGGCTACTCAAGTTTTAAGCAAAGGAAACCAGGTTGGGGAGCTGAACCCGAAATTTATGTTGTTTTGTTAATGATATACAATTAATGTTTCTTGTTGAATCAATTTGCAAATTCTGGGTTTTGGAAATTTTCCAGAAACCGCCTGGCAGACGATGAACTGTCACCAGACGACTCATCCTATTTTTTCTTGTTTTTTGGGTTCCCCAAGGCAACCGCCTGACGATGAGCTTTGTGCCGCCAGGTGACGCGTGACAGATTAACCCAGATGTTGGGTTTTGCTTGAACTACCTGGCGGGGATGAACACCTATAAGGCGACGCGAGCCAATGCTGGCTCGGTTTTGGTGTTTTGAGTATTTTGGTTGAAATCTAAACAGAAGGGAAGGAGTCTTTAGCTTTTAATTGAATATTGGATGATAGAAAATTAGGGAATTTCACTGTCAATTGGAGTTAATTTGAGAGAACTCTTATAAACCCTTTTAGGGTTGGAAGAATTGGGGGTTGTGTAGAATTGAGCGTAATAGTTGTTAATTATACTAAAATTGTTGTTGGAATCAGTCGAGGTGTTTAATGGTGTCATTGTTATCGTATTTTTGGAGAGAAACGACTAAGATAGGCAGAGAAAAGCATTAGAGAGGCATGAGGGGTTCCTTGTAGGTGCTGCAAATTCTAGGAAATTGGCCAGGAACACATGCCCGCTTGGCGGCTCGGGGCTTGCTGCCAAGCGCCAACGCAAAGACAGTGGGTCTATGTGGCTGTGGGACATAGTGATGGTTTTGGGTGTTGTTACTGGAAGAAATTGATGATGGAGTTCTTGGACATGAATTAAAGAGGTTGGAATTATCTTAGAATTTAATGGTATTAGCTATTATAGGTCTTGCTTATATAAATTATGACATAGTGGGAATTATGGACTTGGATAATTTGGGTGCAAGGGGTCTAGAGACTTGACCTATTTTTGTGAGTGGGTTTGGTAAACAATTAGATAGTAGAGAATGGGAATTTAAGTCAAGGCTAATGTTAGAATGGGAGTGAGTTGTGACACTTAAGAGGAGTTGACTTGGAATGAGTTGGGAATGGTTGTAATGACTAGAATCAAGGTTAAGGAATAAGCAAAATGAGTGCATTGTGGTATGGTGGTGAGTAATAAGGTTAACTTTAAGAAAGCCAAATTTTGTAAACTTGGAAGGTTGAACTTCTATGGAAGTAGGAAATTTGATAATAAGTTAGCCTCTAGGAAAGCAATTCCACTAAACTAGTGAAAGACATCGTGAGTTTTGATGCCTGGGTTGAGTAATCAAATCTGTGTAGGATTGCAAAGAAACCAGTATTGTGCTTGTACTGATACAACGCCTAGTAGTGGTTTTTAGACCGCTAGGCGATAGCAGCAGCGTCAATGGGGTCAGGAAGCGAGTGCGCCTGGCGATGAGGCTAGTCCCGCCAGGCGGGGTCTGTAGTGTTGCTGGTTTTGAGGCGCTACGCGCGTGGCAGTACCTGTCCCCTGCCAGGCGGTCTAGAAGCGGGCAGTGCCTGGCGGGACGTGTCCCCTACCAGACGATTTGTGTTGTAGCAGCTTTTGGTTGCTGGTTCTGTATGTGTGATCTACAAGGCTTCTAGGATATCTTAAAGGTCGGCTTGCTGGTGTTCCTTGAGTTGAGCTCGGAACGTATCCCTTGAGTTGAGCTCGGGATAGGGGTTAAGCACGTGGCATTGCTCGAGTTGACCTTAGAATGGCATCCCTCGAGTTGAGCTCAGGATGGCGGATGAACACGAGGAACCCTTGAGTTGAGCTCAGGTTGGCGAGTGTTACCAGTGTGAGTGTGCTGTTTATGGCCAGTACGGATGGGTCTAGATAGATGAAGCCCAATCTTCTTGGATCCTTCTTGCCATCGCTCTTGTGGTTGGTCCATTGGCTAGGGGTTTGCCATCAACAAAGGAGTTGAACCTTGTCCAAGATTATTAATGACTTTGAAGAAACGCATGGCATCCGGTTAGAAGTTCATTAGAAACTTTCTACATGACCTACATTAGCTAGTCCAATTCGACAGAAGTTGTGAAGTTGACAGACTAAAATGGGTGCAAATAGGAAGTGAATTGGGGAAGGGTGAGAGTGAATGTAGTAGTGGTGAAAGAGGTTGGGTGTGAAAGTGTGTTCTCACATAGACTTGTGAACATGGTGGCTAGACTGGTGCAACCAATTGTTGCAGCACAAGCACTGTAAATAACAATGGTGGTACTAGCGACAACAATGGCAGCATAAACAACAATTGTTGATAGCGATAAGAGCAAGTGACGAGAATGCGAGGAAACAGTAACATAATTCCAAGTTGAAAGCTTTGATAATGGAATACAAGTGGGGTGTGCAGAACAAACTCGAACGATAGTGAATGTCAGACGTGAGACACCGAACCAACAAGGGACAAGTGTGAGCGGTGAGAGCACAAGCTGCACGAGTGCGAGTGTAATGAGTAGGAATAATGCAAAGTTGAAGAAACTAGGAAATAAAAAGCCATATGAGAAAGGAATAGTTACGTTTTTTACCTGATATGCAACACTTTTAACAACGATTTTGCATGTAATCGTCATTATTTCCCCTTAAATCTCACTTTTAGCGACAATTCCCTTGTGTAATCATGTCCTTTACCCCACCTCTATAACACATTACTTTTTTTTACATAAAAATAATATTTATCATTTCTTGTATTTCACTTTCTTATTAACTTAAACATGTAATTTACATCCTTCAACAATAAAATTGGTTTTTGTGCTAACTGTAAAAATATTATCCATAAATGCATATAAGCCCCTAAAATTTTCTAAAATTACAAATGGACCCCGATATATTTTTTAATGATTGCAAATTGGTCCTTAATTTATTTTAGTATTTGCAAATCAATCCTTAAGTATTTTTCATGATTATAATTTAGTCACTCCCATTTTTTAATAATTGTGATTAGGCCCCTAACAAACTAATTATGATGACTTCTGCAAATACGTTAACATTTCAATGCAAAATTTTCATTATATACAATTATGAATTTTTTGAACGATCCTTGTTTCCTTTTTTATTTCTATTATGAGTTTAAAGTCAGAATTAAATATTATTGAATAGTGTCGTTAAATATATTGTAAAATCCATCAGTATTAAGATTCATAGAATTTTTTCTAAAATCTAAGAAATAAAAAACCAATCAATAATCCATAGAAATAGATGTTATAACATGTTAAAAGTAATTTGAAATGTATATATTTTTTTTCTTATTGAAATGCATGATTTTAGGTGATGACTTGGGCCCTACCATAGGTCCAATCAAAGGCCTAGAGGCATTTTCAAAAGAATACAAGAAGACATGGAACTTAAAGACTATAATGGACCTAATGGGTTTTTAATGTTTTTCCCATGGGCCAAGGAGGACATAAAGATTTGATGGGCTTTCTAATAGTCTACTAGTCTAGTTTTAATTTAGGCCATGCATTAGGCCAAGCTTTCAATAATTGTAAAAACACTAAAACATAACTTGAAGTAAGTTGGATCGTAAAACACCTAACTATTGAAATTAGAGCCATCTAGCATGCTCCATGCATTGCACATTTAGCACATGGTGAAATTGAGGTAGGCGTGACTTGCCACATAGCATGTGATTTGTAATGGTTGATCAAGAGGTTAGGAGTTTAGGCACCAATTTGAATTGAGCATGTGTTTCATTTGCATTTCATTTAAGCACCACTTTAGCTTAGCTTTGGAGCTACCTTCTACCAAGGAGGACATAAAGATTTGATGGGCTTTCTAATAGTCTACTAGTCTAGTTTTAATTTAGGCCATGCATTAGGCCAAGCTTTCAATAATTGTAAAAACACTAAAACATAACTTGATGTAAGTTGGATCGTAAAACACCTAACTATTGAAATTAGAGCCATCTAGCATGCTCCATGCATTGCACATTTAGCACATGGTGAAATTGAGGTAGGCGTGACTTGCCACATAACATGTGATTTGTAATGGTTGATCAAGAGGTTAGGAGTTTAGGCACCAATTTGAATTGAGCATGTGTTTCATTTGCATTTCATTTAAGCACCACTTTAGCTTAGCTTTGGAGCTACCTTCTACTATAAAGGAAGTCCTCCACCCTTTGTAATTGGCACCCTTGAATGTGTAAGGAAATGTTATTGAGATCATTTCACAACTTGGGTGCCAAATTTGATAACGTTGTCGTTAACGCGATCAAATTAATACTACTAAACTATAGCAACTTCAGTATTGCTAATATAGTAGTCAAGAAAATAGAAAGAGTAAAGTAATCCAAAGTCATTTCCCAATGAACACAAAATTATTTTTTAACAAATTAGTTGTTATAAAAACTACACAAAATGGTTAATCAAATAAAATAAGGAATAAAGAAATAAAATTTGAAAAGGACAAAAAGATAAAAAACAATGATAAAGAAAAATAGATTGATTCCACTACCTTTTCAAAATAGATCCATCATCGATTATCTAAAGATTATTTCTCAATTAATTATTGTTGTAGATTTGCAAATTAATCAATGTAAATTCTCAATTAATTTGTTGGCGTTCTTACTATTCACCAAAGTAAATTCTCAATCAAAACAAGAACTTTGTAGACTAATCATAGTAAATTTAACCAAAGTACATTCTCAGTTAAATATTACTATCCTTAATCATGTCCATTCTTTTACCTCTAAAATCATGCAAAAAGCTAATTAAGCAAAGTACATTCTTGATTAATTCTATTTAAAATATTCACCTCTAATCAAAGTACATTCTCAATCATTGGCAAAAACTCATTCAATCACATAAAAGTTTCTACATTTAATCAAAGTACATTTTCAATTAAAATTAAAAACCCTTGAACTCATATGATTGATATGCATATAGATTAAAATATCTCATTAATTAGCTATGATGTAAAAACCATTACTTTTCACGTGATTCAAAGATAAAAGACATAGATGAATTAAAACCTCAACAATAATGAAAAGAACAAAGAAATTATTTCATTCTAACCCCATAATCCATAATGAAATTAAAATGGAATCAACCCAAGAAGTTTATCACTCCATAGAATGCAAAAGTAAAATAAAAATAGAAGAAGAATAGAGAAAGAAAGGAAACAAAATTAGGGTCTCCCTAAGGATTTCTAAACTCCGAAGTCCTGAACTTGTCTTTTCTGCTTCCCCCTTGGTCTCTTTATATAAGCCTTGATTGGACTTGGATTTTATCTGTTCTGTTGCTGAAATCTTTTATCTCTTTAAATAATATTTTTCACATAAGTAAAATATTAGTTTCCAAAATATTTGGAAGATTTTCTTTGTCAATAATTTGAGATATATCAAAGATAATTAACTAAAAATCTTTAATTACTTATTCAGAAACTTAATTTATGTACAATTTCCAATTTTGCCCCTTATGTTTGACTATTTGACCAACTTTGACCAGAATTTGCAATGTTTGATCAACCTTTGAATGCTTGACCAAATTTGACTCGTTGAGTATGCAATGACAGATTGAAACGTGGCAACTCCTCTCTCTCTAGAACTAGGGTTTCCTACTATCGCAACCTAAATCGCGACGGGACGAAGAACTAAAAATAAATTGTTTGGAAAAAAGATATTAGAAGTCGCCACCATAGTTTATTCTGAAAAACTATGGAAAACCATAAAAATAAAATAAAAGTCTGCGAAAACCAAATTTAGAGTCCGGGAATCGGTTACGCGTAGGGAAGGTATTAGCACCCTACAGCGCCCTCGCAAAGGCGGTACCTTTAATTAAATTTGCAAAAGAGACGTGTTTATTTTATAATATTTATTTTTCCCAAAAAAATAAGAAATATTGAACAAACATATGTTTGAGTGAAAGGGACATGACAAGAATTAACCTTGGTCCTACGTATTTTCATTAAAAATGAGAAATCAGGGCTACGTAGTTCTTTATAAAACTATTTGAAAATGATTTGGAAAACTTTTGATTTTTGGGAAGTAAACCTGACAAGGACTTGCCTTACTCCTACGTATCTCCATTCACAATGGAGTATCAAGGATCACGTAGTTCTTGAAAAAACTTGATTAAAATATTTAATTCTTAAACTTGTCCTTTGACATTTTTGAAAATAGGTGTCATGCGACACGTGCAGCCAGGTTGACACCAAAATATTTCTATGATTTTTATATTTTGGAAAGGAGTGTCGTGCGACGTGAGCGGTCGATTAGACACCAAAATCATTTTAATAATTTTGTATTTGAAAAAGGAGTGTCGTTCGACACGAGCGGTCGATTAGACACCAAAATCATTTTAATAATTTTGTATTTTAAAAAGGAGTGTCGTGCAACGCAAACGGTCGATTAAACACCAAAATTATTTTTTTTAATTGTTGTATTTTAAAAAGAAATGTCGTGTGACGCGAGCAATCGATTAAACACCAAAATTATTTTCATAATTTTTGTATTTTAAAAAGAAGTGTCGTGCGACGCGAGCGGTCGATTAGACACTAAAACTATTTTTATAATTCTTGTATTTAAAAAGAAGTGTCGTGCGACGCGAACGACCGATTAGACACTAAAAGATAAAATAAAGAAAATAATTTTAAATTTTATTTATTTTTATTTTTATCAATTTTGAAAATTATTTTAATTTTTATTTCAATTTAAAATATTTTTTATTATTTTTGAAAATGATATGATTGAAATGTGATATTTAATAAAATAAAAAGGTAAAATTGAAAATAGAAAATGAAAGTGCATAAGTAAATATGTGGGAGCAATGAGAAAAACTACACACAAGGGAATAGGGTGCACATAAAGAAACACGTGGTGCATAAAGTAAACGCATCCTAATCTAAAAAAGGAAATTAAAGGAGTGGGGTGTGTACTTAGTGAAAATGTGGTTCATGAGGTAAAATAAAACTTAATATAAGGAGTGTAGGGTTATTATATTGGGGAGTGCATGAAGTAAATAAATATCCAAAACCCAAATTAAAACCAGAGGTGTGCGAATTAAATTATGCAGGTGCGTGAAAACAAATGAATCTGCCAAATCAAAAAAAAAAAAGAGAAGAAGGTGTGATAGTTAATTATAGGGGTGTGTGAAGAAAAATGAATTTGCCAAATAAGAAAAATAAAAGGAAGGTGTGATAGTTAATTATGGGGTGCGTGAAGAAATAAATGGAATCTGCCAAATAAGAAAAACAAAAGGAAGGTGTAATAGTTAATTATGGGGTGCGTGAAGAAAAATGGAATCTGCCAAACCTAATCTAATTACCTTCCCAGCACCTAATGATTTCCCCCCAAATTTCATCTTCTTCCTTCGGCTAAAACACCAACGCCGCACCAACGCTGCCCACCAACGTTTGCTCTTTGCACGGCCACCGGCGACAACGCCAACCACCATCGGAAGCCTTACCGGCACTGGTACAACTCTTCACAGCGTCTAAGCCTCCCATGCTCGCGTGAAGTCGAAACACCGTGTCACAGTTACTGCCGATGACGCCACAGCGCTCGAACAAAGTCGTCGTCAATGCCACTCGTGCGAAACACCTCAGCGTCGACCTCTAATACCGTCACCATGCCAAACCGCCACCCACCGTGCCTCCTTGATCCATTGTCGGAATCACCACGCCAGCGTCAACAAACCTCTCGTTCTCCTCTATTCCAAACTTTTGATCTCAATACACCAGTAGATTATTTTTCACTATTGAATTTGATTTTTGAATATCTTCTGTTGCTCATTGTTGAATGACTATGGTCTTAATGAATTGAAGATGTGTTTATAAAGATGAGGATGAACCAAGATTGGAAGAAGTGTGTGTTGAATATCTATAAATCACGTATACAAAAGTTGAAGATGTATGGAAATGTGAAGTTTGATGATGGCGAGGGATGTTAGGAAGATGAAAGTGCTTGCACCTAATCAATCTCTCCAAAAATTCTCCCCCTTTTAAAATTATAGTTCACTAATTTAATAAAAAACTGTCCGTGCGATTGTGAATTACGTGAGCGGCAGTTGAAACCGTGAGAGAAGTTGAAACCATCAAAAAAAATTGTTTTTGTGTTTTTTTAATTTTTTAAAATTTGAATTTAATTAATAAAAAAATAAAAGTAATTAATAATAATTTTTTAATTTTTTATTAATTTTTTATTAAATCTGATTTTTATTTTAATTAAACAAAACAAAAAATAATATTTTTTAATCTAAAAAAAACCTTATTTTACTTAACTTAAAAATTAAAAACATAAATTAAAAAAACATTTTTAAATCCTTTTTATTATAAACAATTTTTTTTAAACAATTTATTTTTTATTCTTTAATTAACATTTATTTTTTGTTGTCTTTTTTTAGAAACATTTTTATTCACTAGGATGAAATTGGGTGTTGACACTTGCCCCTCTTTTCTTATATTTTACTATATAATATGAAGATTTTACATTTTCATATTATCAATGGCTTCAGGAGCTACTGCGGTTTCTGTAATGGTGGTGTGTGTTCGTCAATGGCTGCGGCGGTGATAGTGTTGGTGGGAGAGGAGAAAGACCTATGATAGTGCTACGACTGATTTTTGAGTGTTTAGATTTAGACACGTGTCATGTTTTGGCTAGTTAGCTCAATTAGTGAAGGATTGCCACATGACATGATCTGAGTGCATCTAGTTTATGAGTGAAAAAAAGGGTGAAAATAGACAAAGGCAAGTATGTTATGTGAGACCCATTTGGAAAGAGGAGAGTGTATAGGTAATGTATGGGGTGCAAAAGTGACTTTTCCCCATAACTTGCTAATTTTAGCCTTATTGAAAGGTGTTTAGTAACTTCAATCAATTTATTTTTTGCACCTTAAATGAGTGCTTAATCTTAACTTTAGCTGCATCAACAAACGTCAAAATATCCAAAAATAATTTATTCAACTAAAAATCACTTTTTAATATATTTTTATCACACAAGCTCAAATAGTCTAATAATCAGAACAATCAATTAAATCACTCATTTAATCACACAAATTCAATTAAATGCCTATACTTAAACATCAAATGAGGGCAAAAATATGAACTCATCAAAGTCAATTTCTAGAAGCTTCCCTCAAGAACCTTCTCTAGCCTTCCTCCTCTAAGATTGACCCAACCCTTTTAGAGAACCTTATTCACCAATCAATTCCACCACCACCGAAACACCTATTGCTGCTTTTCCTTCCGCTGATAACGCATGGAGTCTCTCCTTCCATCAATCTCGCACAAGGAGGCTCATCATTAGGTTTACTAAGGGTTTGTTAAAATAACAAATTTGAGTAATAAAAACCCATGAACTCAAGCCCATTGTTTGGTCCCAATTGAAAGCAATATAAATAAGTGGAGCAAGTCCATTTCTCTAAGAAATTTCAGGCAACCATGATAAGAACAAAGTAGGAAGATTCTTTTACCCATGTACCTTGTGGAATTTAATGCAAAGGATAAGGTTGAGTAGATTTTTTTCTACTCTTCCAATGGAAAAGCTTCCAAATGTAGTTACAAGGATTCAAGAAATAATTCTTGTATAAATCATATTTTCTCTTTTGTGCAAAGCTTTGCTATAAATAGAACAAAATCTCCCACATTTTTCTCACAATTTTCTACAAGAGAAAAGAGCCTAAAGTAAGCTTTCTTCTTCTTCTCTCTCTCTTTTTTTTTTATCTTCTCTTATTTTTACTTTTTTATTCTCTTCTCTTTTATTCCTTTCATAGTCATTTAAATTCTTAGTCATGTAGTTTCATTAAATCTGATCTAGAGTTAGGATTTATTTCTTCTTATTCTTTTTAAAGTCCTACTCTATAACCTATGATTTTCTCTCTTTTAAAGCTTCTTGTGAGGACACTTAAATAGGGGATATACATCACTTTGAGCTTTCCATTGAAACCTTAGAGTTCCATTAACTTCACCAAGGTAAGGGGGGTCAATCCCAAATCTCGAACTCTTTATTTTGGCATATTATTTTCATGTATACATTTTCCCCATTTTTATTTTGTAAGTATTCGAATACAATTTAAAATTGTTGGGTTCATAAATGGATTCCTTGGGTAGGAAAAACTATGGTTAGGTTAAAAATTGAACTCATTTGAAGTTTTATACAAAAAGTTATAAATAAAACAAGTTTGATCTTTTACATGTAAAATACGTACGCAATAAATATGTTTTCTTTTATGGTTGTTGTTCTGGTTTTATTTTTGTATATTTTCACTATTCTTTGACAACAATCTTGAATAATATTTGAAGTCAACTAATGGATGAAGGAATTAAATGGATAACCAAAGCACTAAAATAGTTATATATCATACATATATGAATTGTATTAATTGGTTGACAATATTAAAACTTTTGAGGAGTTCAAATGCGATCATCATGCTACCAAAACTTTAATTTTAGTTTCAAGAATTTTATACAAAGTTAATATGGAAGGATGATTACAAAAATAAATTATAGTGAATGCAATTAAGGATGAAAAAAAAATATTTTATTTTAAGGACTGTATAGATAGTTAGAAAGATACACTAGGTATAAAGTCTAGAGAAAGGCCATGTAGACTTGAGGGTATAAAGGGTGGGGATTGTTAACACAAGTGACCTTGGTGCATGGATTTGATGAAGCAAGGGTGGGGATTTGATGAGATCATATGGTTGATGAAGAATTGATGAAGATGCATTGATGATCTAAAGATCCGCTAAATTTAGAATTGACTTGAAGATCATGGAGCTTATATTTTGCATTGCATCGTAGACTATATGACATAGGTTAGGTGGCGCATATGAGGTGAAATAGAGAGAAAAGCATAAAGCAACATGTACCACCATGGTACATGTACCTTGGCCTCCAAAAGCACAGAGGAGGCAGAATCAACATGGGATCCTCCACCAAAATGTGTCTCATTCTTGACCTAGTTTGTAGAAGCTAGGGTTTCATATCTGTATACATGCCCTTGTACACTTTTTCTTTTGCATAGAAACCCTTATAACTCATCTATATAAGGGGTGCTCCTTGTCTTGTAAAAGGGTTGATCAATTAAAGTTTTGATGGAGCTCAAGCATAGTTTTGGAGAGGAGAAGGTCCATGAGGCAACGAAAATGAGTGGAGCAAGGTTGGAGACCCTTGAGCAATGTTATGGATTATGGAAGTGAAGCTAAAGGAAGGAGACATATCCTAGGGAAGGATGCTAGAGGATAAACTTAGTCTAGCTTTGACTCTTAAGGCAATTGTGAGGAGTGATCTCAATATCATTCAATTACCACATAAAGAGTAACCAAATACAAGTGGTGGAGGCTCTCATTTATAGTAGAGAGGCCGACTAAGATGCAATGTAAATGAACATTGAAATTAAATGCAAACTCAACCTAGGCTACAAGAAGTCTCTCAGATCCGTGTGATTCAAGGAATGCAAGGATCATGTGCCATGTGTCCTTTCATACGTCTCATGCTTGGTACCATGCATAACATGTGCCTTGAGAACAACTTTCAGCCAAGCTTTGAAATTGAGCTTGAATTGGCCCAATTTGAAAGCTAATCAAATATGTACATTGGCCAATTAATTTATAAAGCATGACCTAACATGTGGCCTAAAAATAAAGACTATCCTAATTCTTTTAAATGAAACCCATCATGTTTTGATGTCCTCTTTACCCCAGAGAAAAAAATTTGAAGCCCTTGAGAATTATTGTCATCTTGATGTAAGCCCTCTTGAATCTTTCTCATAATACTTCTAGTTATTGGGCCTTTTAGTGGGATTAGGCCTTGAGGTGAATGTGGGCCATGTAATGGACTTGGATTGGATTCATCAAGTTTATTTACATATATTGTGTCATTCGTGATGTGTGTTTTCCTCCATTTTAGAGAAGTTCCTCCTTGCCTTATCTTGAGCAAGCTCAAGTGGTGGCTTCACCATTCATCTTAAGGTTTAGATAGCCTTTTAGCCCCACTTCAAATGGCATGCTCCATTGCTCCATTTTGATCTCATACCTTTCCATTTTCTACTTGTTTCTTCACCATTTTAATTCAGAATTTATGTTCTTCTAACTATCTTGTTTTATTTTCTTGGTTAAAAGAATCATTTCTATCTCTTGAAGTGAACCTTCACATCTAGATATCTCACTATCTTAATGTCTAGTGTGAATCTTCACTAGGTTTTCTTAATGAACTCAACACCATATTTGCAAAACATAAAATGAACCTACATTATCTTACATCAATGATGAGTTTGAACTCAAATTATATAAATATAATTATTTAAATATTGATAATGGTAAGTATGAGATCTTAAACTCAAAATATGCGAACATCATTTTCTTTTGTAATCAACTATATTTATTTTAGCATGATTAATTATGATTCATGAAAACTTAACATTTTGAGAATTGTTTTATTATTGCAATTTCATTTGAATGAATATGTTGTAAACTTTTAAAATCTTATGATGAAGTTTTAAAGGTAAGGGAAAGAATGATCGAGGTCATACACGACCAAATAAAATAGTTAAATGCAATACTCGGGAGTTAACCCAAGGTGGTCTCCCAGTGACCAAACCTTTCATTCAAAGCTTTCCAGATGCAATTCAACACACAAAACACAAAGGGGTTTGGTAGTGTCAAAATCACAATTTTATTTCAATCAATCAGTAATGAAAATATGTTGACTCCTTAATTCAAATGCACTTCCACTTATCATCAGTCACGACAATTTGAGCTTTGTCAGATTGACTCCTAATCCACTTATTCTCAATCAACTAAGCGAAGATTAAGAAAAGTTTCATTATACATTAAAGCAATGCACACATCAATTAATCTTACCACTGAACAAGCAACCCACATTCATTAAGCATGAATACATATTCACTTCAACACCAAATTATCCATTGCAGATTAAGCACACACAAATTTTGAATTATCCTAGGAGATTAAAAGACGGAAAGTGAATCAAAACAGAACCCAATCAACATTATGGAATAAAGAACTTCAAAGCTCATGCATTCTCTTCAGGGAATCAATCACGAATGTAAAATGCACCAAACAATAACAAAATGTAAAATGGCAGAAACGAAAAGCAAAGTTGCTTCAATGAAAGAGCTATAAATGAAAACAAAGGAGATATTACATTAATACTTCAATAAAATGATAAGAAAGCAATTCCAAGGTGCAATAATGTCAAAATCCCCAAATGGGTGCTGATTTAAACTGCGAAAACACCCAAAACATGAATGGGTGCCTCCATAGTCACCATACAAAGCAAGGAAACGTAAAATGGAGAGTG
>Ga0209589_1000550_pt1 | contig 53499 bp, 43 predicted proteins | sample CowpeawhiteBW_FD_187525 | JGI IMG/M metagenome (GOLD analysis project Ga0209589, IMG submission 187525) | Root nodule microbial communities of legume samples collected from California USA - Cow pea white BW (SPAdes) (version 2) | ecosystem: Host-associated > Plants > Roots > Nodule | place: USA...
TTTTCATGAGAACCAAGAATTCAACACAAAGAAAAACAAATCTCTAAAGTTCATAGAGTTATATATAATGAATTTAAAAATTTATTAGAACGTAATCCAGGAAAAGCATCGTCAAATTTGACAATACCCACTCAATTAAATTGGTGAGATACGAAGAGCTTATCTAAAATGATATTCATGGTTTGGTATCATGATATAATAACATGATATAATAACGAATAATAGTTATATTTTTTTGAATTCTACTATTATGTGTGCTTTGTTTTAAGAAGAGGAAATGAAGAAAAAAAATGAAAAACTTTTTTTTTCTAACTAAAAAAGTTATATATAACAAATCTAATTTGACACCCCTAAATATTTTGTCCAAGTTTCGTTACTGATATGGAGTATAAGAACAACGGATATAGCAATATGTGAGGTTTTGATAAAAGGGAAATGTAGTTGACCAAACAAATTTTGCTAGGAGAATCCTTAATAAGGTTTTATCAACTTAATCTTATAAAATTAACTGAGATTTGGACATATTTTAAGTAACATAATAAACAACATGCTTGTTAACTTCTTCTATATTATATCCAAATACTTAGCCGTTTATAATGAGTTTAAAACATGAAATCATTTTAAAACTTTGTTAGTGCGTTTTTGAAATTCTAATAAAATCTTTCAGATTTTGTAAGACGTCATGTTAATATTTGGTAACTATGATGACTGGAAGAGAGTTTGTTTATTTTTAAAAAATAGAATTTAATCAACTTAAAAAATAATAATTGCAAACACTTCTCTACATTTAAAATTAAAACCTAAAATTTATAAAAATATTAAAAGTTAAATAAAAATGTAATTTGCATGACGTCAAATATTTTCCCGGGGCTCGCAACATTACGTAGGTTTGCTACTAAAATCCATCGTTCAAGTATAGAATAGAAATGTTATTATAGCTAGTGAAAGTTGTTATAAATAAGATTTAGTTTTACGTTTGTCATCAAATGGTTCTATGGTGTAGTGGTTAGCACTCTGGACTTTGAATCCAGCGACCTGGGTTCGACTCCCGGTAGGACCTTTTTTTTTATTTTCCTTTTTTTGTCAAAAAATCTTTTCTGCATAGCGTTCAGGTCCAGATAATAACAAAAAAGGTGCACTGACACCAATACACAAAAATGATGACGCAACTTTCAGGTGGAGAAAAAGCAAAACAGTTTTAATTTGATATAAAGTATTTCCGAAATCCTGAAAGCCCAACAAAGAAGGAACAGAGAAAAAAGCAGCATTGAGAAGTCCAAAGAAAAGGCCCACAGACAGCTCCAAAAGCCACTCTCCCTCTATTCATTGTATTCCGAAACGAAAATGATGATGATGAGATAGGCACTGTCACTGGGACACAATGCGCTTAAAAAACTGTTTTCTCCCGCGAAAAAGCACTTCCCGTGAATTACAATATTGCGCATCAGAACTGTAAAGCCTACACTTCCTCGTGACCCCTTCCCCTTCTCTTCCATTCGTTTTTCTTTCTTTCTTTCTCTCTTTCTTTCTCCTCTTGGATTCTCTTCTCAGGTTTGAATTGGCACGCACGATGGTGAAGGAAACGGAGTACTACGATATCCTCGGGATCACTCCCTCTGCCTCCGAAGACCAAATTCGCAAGGCCTATTACCATAAGGTTATTCAATCTACTTCAACTAACTATTCTCCTTCTTGCTTTGATTCTACTTTTTTTTTTTTCTGATTTGCTTAACTGCTTGGTTACTGCTACAGGCAATGCAAGTTCATCCCGATAAAAACCCGAACGATCCTCGCGCTGCCGAGAAGTTCCAGGTAGCTCCACTCTACCACTGTAATCACTCACGCTTAACTATAATTTAATCGTAATGCACTCGTACAATCATATATTGAAGTAATAATTGCTTTAAACTATGTAAAAAACATATCAAAAGCATTTTCCAATTAAGATTAATCAAAATAATAATAATAATAATGATTATGATGATGATAAATGATGATACAACGTTCTTAAATACTGTTATATTGCTTTTCCACGGTATATCAACTATATTAATGTTATGGTTAGAAAAAAAAAGATATAATGTTTGTGTGGAGAAACTTTTTTCAGGAAAAAAAATATAAAAATATTTTTTAATAAGTTAAAATTAATTTATATGTAAATTAAAAATAATAATTTAAAGAAGTTATGTGAAAATGGTTTTATAAATTAATTTATGGAGAAACTTTTTTTTTCTATATTAGAAGGACTTGTGAACAAGTACTCGAGTAACGTTTTTATGTATTTATATTTTAAAGTTTTTGTGTTAGCAGATATTGGGTGAAGCGTACCAAGTTTTGAGTGATCCGGTTCAAAGGAATGCGTACAATCAAAATGGGAAGCATTCTGTATCGAGGTACTTCTGATGATGATGATTTTCAGCTTAAATACCAATGTGGAACTCCATTGTATTTGCTAACTTGATTAGCTTTAATTATTGTGATGAGTGTTACTATGCCTGATTAGCGTTCAATGGTAATCTTACTTTTACCCAAGGCTTTTGGCACATAATAGTCATTGTGATTTGTGAATAGACATCTGAGCCCCAATCTTTCTTTGACTTGACTAAGAGTACAATCTGGGTTAAGAAAGTGCAAATTCCTCAGGTGTCATAAAGATAAAGAAAAGTAAGAAAAGAAGGCTATGGTCGAATAAATAAAAATCAAAAGAGGATCAGTAGACGCTCCGTTTTATGGTCTTAAGGGTTCATTAGTATTAATAATTTAATTAAGGATTAATTTAACAAAAGCTTTAATTGTGGAAGAACCCTAATTTAGTCAACTTATTTTAATCAAATAAATCATAAGATATTCCTAAATTACCACTAGAATTGGTCTAGTGACTGAGGGTTTGAGTGGTTTAAATTGGATTTTAGGATCAAACATGTCATTTTAAAAGTAAAGGTGTCCTTAATCGTGATCTTCCCTGAAGAAGTTTTTATTTTCATAGATTAATGAATGAATTCCTTAACAGGGAAACTATGCTTGACCCCATGGCTGTCTTCGCCCTGCTCTTTGGAAGTGAATTGTTTGAGGACTACATAGGGCATCTAGCTGTGGCATCAATGGCTTCTTCTGAGCTAGCTGATGACAGTGAGGATCCTGATAAACTGAATGAGAAGTTAAAGGCAAGAAAGTTTATATTCACTTTTCATCATTACTTTGGCTGTGTTTATGTTATTTTTGTAAGAGAAAACAACTAACGTGATTGGGCTTTTAGGTTGCTATAATCGTTTTCAATGTTAGGTTTCCCGAACACTACATTTCCTCACTTTTTCTTATTGTGAGAGAGAACAATATCAATATAGGTATCGAATATGTAGAAGCTCATAATTTTGGTTTACTGTGACAGTAACACAAATTTATGACCGTGCACACTGCCTTTTCGTTTCAATTGGAGCAATTTTGTTTCTCTGAAAATCACATTTTATTATTAGTGAGACGTTTCGATTCATTGAACAACAAAATGAAATGTGAATTTTATTAGTTTAGAAGTACAATGCTGAAGTGGTGAAGATTAATTTGATGTGTTTTAAAGAATAATTTGTTTTTATTCTACTCTATGACTGATTATTCTGTGTCCAGGAAACTGAAATATGTGCACAATCCCTGCTCTCATATATTGCTTCTGTCTCTTTTGTTCAATTTTTCACTTGACCTTGAGTACATACGTCCACGCTTTTATAGCCATTCCACTTCATTAAGTTCTTGGACTCATTTAACCTTGTTGCATCAGTTGGTGATAAGATGACGATGACATTGACAATTTAGCTATGCTTTATATAGTCGATTTGAGAGGAAAGAAGCGAGAGGTTATATTTTTGTTTTAATTTCTTTTACCTTCGTTTTCTTTATTTCATATAGGCTGTCCAAAGAGAAAGGGAAGAAAAGCTAGCAAGAAATTTGAAAGATTATCTTGCCCAATATGTTCGTGGTGACAAAAAGGGATTCTTCCTACGAGCAGAATCTGAAGCAAGACGGCTTTCTCGTGCTGGTTAGTGAACTTTGAGCTGCCTTTATTTGTAATACATTCCTTGGGACGAACCACATGATGCCATCGGTTATCATTCAAAGTTATAAACATTAAACCTTAAACAGAGTATGCCCATGAAACTCCTAACATTTCTCTGATTGAAATTTTAAACGACTTAAGCCAGACATTTTGCCATGAAAAAAACTCGAATGGTTTTCCTCATGATAGATGGTACAGAATCTCATAGTAAAGGACATTATGCAGAATTGTTCGTAGCATGTTATTTATCAATGATATAATCAATTACATTAGTCTCCGCTGTCTCTGAATGCAGCATTTGGAGTAGATATGTTACATACCATCGGCTACATATATTCAAGACAGGCAGCACAAGAACTAGGGAAAAAGGCCATTTATCTTGGAGTGCCATTTTTGGCTGAATGGGTACGCAATAAAGGACATTTCTGGAAATCACAACTCACAGCTGCTAAAGGTTAGTTACATTACCAAACCCTCACTTAACAGTCTGTTGCATTTCCTGAGGTTAGTTATTCCAAATGATGTTTTAATTCTATTGAGCAATGCAATTTAGGTGCTTATCAATTAATTCAGCTTCAAGAAGACATCCGCAAGCAATTTAAAATGGATGGTAGTAGTGGCCCTGAAAATGATGTTGACTCTCACATTCGCCTCCATAAGGACACATTGATAAGTTCCTTGTGGAAGTTAAATGTAGTGGACATAGAAGTAACCCTTGTACACGTGTGTCAAATGGTGAGTTCATAACTCATTTTAATTATTTAACAAGAAGGGATGCTCTTTAATAGCTTCATAGTTGATCAGGACACGGGTTACTGTATTAATTGTCGTTTATCCAGATACAATGAAGCTCTTGGCACGAAAAAGTAACTACTATTTCCACACGCTGAAATGGGAAATAGTTTGTTAGCTAGAAAACCCGAGACAGTAAAGCCTTACATAATCCGGGACGAGATATAATGAATTCTACATATGACTTCCTTTTTAAGATCGGGGTTTTCTTTATCGCCTGCGACCAGAACAAAAGACGTGAAATGGCTGACTAGAATATTGTTCTTCATACATTTATGGTTGCAGGTGCTAAAGGAAAACAATGTCAAGAAAGAGGAACTTAAAGTTCGGGCTACTGCTCTTAAAATTCTTGGGAAGATATTTCAGGTGCATATTCAGTTACCTTAGCAACGAGCTTTCAGGTTTCTTGGAATATAGGCTGTCAATTGTTCTTCATAATAACTTTTGGGTAAAATAACATTTTATTCCTATAATATATGACCGATTTCGTTTTATTATTTTAAAAAAATTGGTCTGCTTTAATTCCTATTAAATATTTATTCATTTTATTATATAATGTCATGTTAACGATGATGTGACCCCGTAGAAAATATAAAACTATTCCAATGTTTTCTGAATAATATAACTAAAATGAAGATATTTCAATATAAAGTAAACTAAAATGAAAATATTTAATTATAAGAAATACTTCTTTTTTGCTGCTTATAAGAAATACTTCCCTTTAATACTTCCCTTTTTTTTTGTACTTATAAAAAATACTTATACTGCAAACTTTGGAGTTTTAAAGGTTTTCCCCCTAAAATATATATATATATATATATATTACAAAGATATAAACAATTTCTTAAAGTAGATCCATGAAAATATATTATACATACTTCAGTCTAACTTTTGTTATCTGCACGATGCTCTGCCCCATGCCACCCTTACCCCACGGTCTAAGTATGATATCTATCTGTCTCTGACACGAGGTAAACTTCAAAATGTTTAGATAATAAAAGAAAATCAAAGACAATTATGTACCTTTCATTCTATAAGATCTGTGTCTTCATGTATGAATTCTTTGTAATTTGCATATTATTTTAAGGCCAGATTCGTGCCCCCACAAGGGCGCAAAGCAAGCTACCACCATCAAGTTTGCTGATAAAACTAATGCTTCCTTCAGGACAAGTATCCAAAAGGAGAAACTTTGAGGAAGAAGATTGCAGCTAGTTCTGATGACGAAGAAAGCACTTCTGATTCTTCAGACGATGAATCGCCTAGAGGAATTTCCTATCGAACTCCCTTTTTCACGCAGGTATATGTAGAAATATTTACAACTGATCACAAAAATTATGTTTATACCACCATGTATTCACGATACTCTGCTTACGAAAATACGTACACATTTATTCTTTCTTCTGCAGGGTCTCGGTAGACTTTTCAAATGCCTCTGTAATCCTGCATTTGATGTGGATGATGAAGAGATAGTTTACAAAAGCAAATGATTCATATGACGAAACAAAAAATCAGCCCTTTCAATAGTTTGTTCGTGAGATGATATACTTAAAGGACTTTTCTGATACCCTCTGAACGTAGTTTTGGGAAGAATGGTGCAAGCCGTGAATAATCATATTTTGTTGCTTGTTGTCATAGTCTCCGCCCTCAAGTTTTACATGTGTCATACACTTGCTCAAGTGTAACATTTCTGTCAAATCCACAACACTTTTCTTTTTTCTTCTCCTTTTGTATGTTACAAAATTGGAAATGCATAGTAACTTCTATATGGAGATTCACAAGGTCATGCTTTTAGCAAACCATCGATTCCAAACACGGCACTTTGAATTTCTTGACACTAACGTATAATACTATTAAACTACCAAATGAGTATCATAGTTTTAGATCCTGATTTTTCTTATATAAGCATGTTATCTTTTTTTTTTTTTTTATCAATGATTCAAATGTTTGTAAGAAAATTATTATTATATAAATTAATAAATAAAAGGATAAACATAAGGCTGTGTATCTGTGAGTAAGTTTTTTCATAAAAACTTAATAGAGATAAAAGTAACTGAAGAATCTTTTTCATAAACTCATTGGTTCATACATAGTAAAAAAATATAACTTTCTAGTTATTGTGAAATAATGTTAAAAAAATAATTTGCAAATAAATTAATTTTAGTTTATAACTTTGTCTTGTAAAAGTGTTCGTGGACATGATAAACCATTCTTCATGGATTAGTAAGTGAGACATAATCTATTATACCAAGATATTTTTATGAGAAATGAGTCCCAAAATATTTTATAAGTGTTATATTTCTTCTCTCCTTTTATCATATGATAATCCTTTATACTAAAACGGAAATATTGAAAAGAAGTTGTATTTTTATACTTCTTTAGATATTGAAATACTAATGACATTTTATACATAAAATGCACACGAGTAGGATTACTCACGAATTCACTTATTTGTTGTGCGGTGAAAGTGATAGAAGGTGTGCTTGTAAGATCTTGTAGAATTAACAGAGAGAAACATTGTACAAAAAACGTAGGGGTTTTCTTCCTGCACTCCCAATATCTTTTCTGCACCTCCAAGTATTTGTGAAATTTCACAATTGACCCTATGACTTTGACCAGTACATTTAATTTTTTCAAAACCTTACTCTCTCTTACTTAATGAGAACTAATTACCCACTTTTCCACACATTTTGACCTAGCTGTCATCCCAACCTCCACTCCTCCCTCTCTCTCTCTTCCTTCCCTCTCCTTCACTTTCACGACTTCTCTTCCCCATCTTGCTCTCTTCTTCTTCTCCTTCGTCAACAAACACCAGGTAACATTCCTCTACCTTTTTACTGTACTTTTTATGTTTGGTTTGTTCTCAAGAAATGGACTTCCATGGCAAAGTAAAACAACGGAATTAGACTTCTGTAGGAGAAACATTAATAGATACTACGAAAGTGAACTTCCGTAGTGTTTTTTTTTCTTCGAAAACCAAGGGTGTGAAAAAAATTTCTGAACTCGAGAATTTGACTTCCGCTTATATATTTTTACAACTTCCATAAGTGGTGGTAATTTATTTTAGATTTTAGTTTCTATTTTTTAGTTTTTATGTTATTTTTTTTTTTATTTTTATGTTTGATATTTCTGAAAGTGTGGTAATTTTCTGAAAAGTTTATTTCCGATGACGTGGATTTTCTAAAGTCGACTTTCGTAAGATAGGATTAGTGTCCGTTGTTGAATTCTAGAAGTGGACTTCCAGTAAAGTGAATGTCTGAAAGTCAACTTCTAGTTTTGTTTTTTTTTATACTTTTTAATTAATTTTTTTATATATCTTTTTTAGTTTTTATGTTAATTTTTTTAGTGTTTTTATGTTTAAATTTAAAATTATAATTAATTTTAATTTGTAATAATTATAATTTGTAATTATTTTAATTTATAATTATTTTAATTTGTAATAATTTTAGTTTGTAATTATTTTAATTTATAATTATTTTAATTTGTAATTATTTTAATTTGTAATTATTTTAATTTCTAATTATTTTAACTCGTAATTATTTTAATTCGTAATTATTTTAATTTGTAACTATTTTAATTTGTAATTATTTTATTTGTAGTTATTTTAATTTGTAGTAATTTTCATTTGCAATTATTTTAATAAAATAAATCTAAAACATAAATAAATAAAATAAAATATATATAGTAAACTGTAAAAAAATACTAATTCTAACTAAATAAAAATAAAAAAATAAAAAACAGAAAATAGAAAATAAAAATATTCATTGAGCAATAAAATAAATATATAACATAAATACATCAAAAAATAAAGCATAAATAATAAACCGTAAAAAATACAAATTAAAGCAAAAAAAATTAAGCAATAACAAAAATTAAAGATATTCATGCAAAAAAAAACATAAACATAAAAAGTATAAAAAAATATAAATATTCATGCAAAAAAAATAAACATAAAACATAAATAAAAAATAATTAAAGCATAAATAAATACAAAACGTAAAAGAATACCGATTAAAAAAATAAACAATAAAAAATATAAAAATAAAATTAAAATATGAAAAAAAGTATAAAACATAAATAAAATTAAAAATAAAGCATAACTAAATATTAAAAGAAAAATAAAGTATAAATAAAGCATAACACTAAAACACTAAAAGGTAGATACCATTTAAGAGAAAAAGTGTGCAACGGAAGTGAATAAGTCGAAAGTGGATTTTCGGAGAGAAGAACAATGCAACGGAAGTCTATATCTGGTCACCACCATTTCCGGAAAATAATTAACACACCATACACCAATTTCGGAAAATAACTAACACACCACAAAATCACTTCCGGAGCATTCTAATAACCGGAAGTCGACATGTGAACTTCATATATGGATGTCCACTCTTGGAAGAGTTATAATTACACATGTGAACTTCATATATAACATTTATCATAATTTAATTCGTTTGATTAACCAACCACCAATCTCTCTGAAACTTAATTATTGTTTAATTATTCCTCTTATCTATCCATTTTTTATTTTTAATTTAATTTTTCAAAGGACATAAATGAAACACCGAAAATCTTTAGAGGTGTAGAAGAAATATTATAGGTGTGTAAGCGTTTTTTGTTCTGCTCTGAAAAAGTTTGGGTCTGGCATTTCGAGGGACCAAGGCCAGCCCATTAGGGATCCCAAGACCTCTTCCAGCCACTTACCATTTTATTTTGCCTCATTTTATAGAAACTGTTCCCCTCTTGTGGTGAAGTAGAAAGCTCTACTAGAGCTTGAACAAGTTCCCCCTTTCAACTAGTCAAACGCTCTTTCTACCATGTAAGTTGATCCCTTCCCCTTGTTTCTTTTTGTTCTCAGCTCCTAAGCTCTGGTCTTACATTTATCTCTATCAAAGTCTTAGTTTTTTTTTTCGTGCTCATATGTTTCTTTTCATCTCCTTAAGTTGTTTCTGGTCCTGGTTCTCCTCCACCAAGAGTCCCCTTAAAGTTTAGCACCATTCAAGGTAAGGGAAGTTAGGGATTTGCGTGTTTTAAATTATTTTGCTTGTTTTTGGTTCTATTTTGTACTCTTGATGACTGTGTGGTGCGTTTGATGGTATGAAAATAAATTGTGTGTTATTTTGGTAGAATTTCTGATTTTTGCACGCGTGAATAGTGGAGAAAACCTGGTGTTTTTGCCTAGCGAGCAAGTCTCGCCTAAGCGAGAGTATCAGAGTTTTTACCTAGGTTCTGCTTCTTATGTCGCTCAGGCGATGAGCCTTCGTTTTGAGCATGAGTAATCTCGCTCAAGCAAGGAGGTCTCACCTAAACAAGAATTCGTATGAACCTCATTGTTCCACTGCTCGAGCTCTCACCTAGGCAAAAAAGGCTTGCAAAAGCGAGAGAATCTCTCTCGCCTGAGTGAGGACTTCTAGCCTAAGCGAGACTGGTGTAGGATCATGCTCTAGTTCTATTTTCTTCCCTAATGTGGTTGTTTGCCTGCATGATAGAATGTTGTACCGTAAATGCATGAAGTATGATGTCATGTATGTTGTATGAGATTAAATGAGAATGAGATTTTATTATATTGAGTATGAAATGGAAAACATGAATTGTTTGGTTGGTAGTGGATTGGCATGAGAATTGAATGCTTGAGATAGCATGTGGATTTTGTTGGTAAAAGAGTTTCAAGGGAAACTCTTGGAGATGGTGTGGTTAGTGTATACCTTGATATATGAGATGTCTAGACAAAGGAAGGTATCCTGAACTCTAATAATCGTTCACACTCACATAGAGCATAATGATTTATGTGGTGAGAGTGATAGTAGGTCCTAGTCTTGGGACGTATTGGGCCTAAGACATTAGAGGATTAACCTTGTGTGTGTTTGGGTGATAACCCCTTGTGTCTAAACACTTCAAAGTTTAGAAACCAACACAGGTGCATACTTCTTTTAGAATTCTATATCAAGAGTATGATCTGGATAATCGAGTCAGAGAGGTCTTGCATATGTTTGCCATCGTATGATTTGGGTGCCTACTGCTTTGTATGTTTATAACCTGATTTGAATATTTACTTGCTTAATACCATGATCAAAAGTATTATACTCTAGCTTACCCTATTGTTTGGTGTCTATTTTGTGTGTTTGGCTTTCCTTTTTGCAATGATCACGAAATTTATTTGGTGTGAGCAAATGTGGGAACCCCTATTGATCATCAGGATGATGGGAATGTTGCGGTTTAGATGGTCAGGAGTTGGTGTTGGCTCATTCTTGAGCTCCTTTTGAGGAACACTTATTGTTTTGTAATTATGTGCTTTATAAGTGACCCTTCAGGGAAACTATTAACTTAATTGTTATGCTTTTGGCCATTGTTTTGTGCCTTAACTTTCATTCCCAGTATATTATAGATAACTGTAATAGTTAGTACCTGTATACTTCATGTTGTGTGCTCTTTTATATGATATTTATGTAATGCTTTATTTAGTAGATTTATTCTATTTAAATGGGATGTCACATTTTTATGGTATCAGAGCCTTCGTTCCTTAGAATTTGTAGGCTTGTGTGCTTGCTTAGCTTTCGTTGTGTCTTCCTAGTGTTTTGTTAGCTAAGTTTCTAGTCTAACAAAGTTTGACCGATGGTTTTTCCTATGTGTCCAATGATATGACACTTCTCGCATAGCTCCTCCACCCCCTCAGGGTGATGCGTCCGATCTGGCTAGGGCAATCGAGGTTATGGCTGTAGCCTTGACCCAACAAAGTAATGTTATGATGCAGCAGCACGAGGCTTTCATGCAGTGTTAGAAAGCATCTATGGAGCAATAATAGATGGTGATGCAGTAGATGGAGGCTGCAAGGTTGGCTTCTGAGGGTGCTCAGAGGTAACATATAGAGACCCTCCGTCAGTTGGAGGAGAACATGGCTGGTGTTATAGTGTACGGTCCTTACCCCCAACCTCCACCTCCTGAATGGAGCTTGAAGGATTTCTTGAAGCATCAACCAACCAAGTTTGATGGCAAAACAAGTCTTGATCAGACGGACCATTGGATGAAAGACATGGAGCGTATCTTTGATGCCAAGAGGTGCCCAAAAGAGAGTAGACTTGCTTGCATTGTCTACCTGCTCACAAGGGAGGCTGAGTATTAGTGGGCCAGCATGAGGTTGGTCATGGAAGAGAAACATGAGCAGATTACTTGGGAGGCATTCAATAGGAAGTTTCTGTTTGAGTACTTCCCTGATAGTGTGAGATATGCAAAGGACATAGAGTTCCTTCAGTCGACTGAGGGAGACAAGTCAATGGCCGAGTACGTCGAAAGGTTCAAGCATTTGGGGCGCTTCTACACCATGCCACTAGATGAGGAGTGGCAATGCAAGAAGTTTGAGAACGACCTTCGAGGAGATATCAGATTGATGGTGGCACCGCTCTCCATCAAGGACTTTGTAGCTCTAGAGGAGAGAGCTCGAGTTATGGAGCGGATGAAGGCTGAGGTGGAGGCTTAGCAAAGTCAGCAACAGCAAAAGGTCAGTGGATCGTCTGGGTCCAGACCTAGAGTAGAGGAGAGGAAGAAACCTTATACTAGGCCGCAACCTCAGATGGCTATGGAGTTCACATCTCAACAATCATTAGTACCTAGGTGCTTTTAGTGTAATGGACCACATCTGAGGAGTGCATGTCCGCAGTTGGCTGGTACACGAAGGTGTCATGGTTGTGAGAAGATGGGACATTTCATCAAGGCTTGTCCCTCCTCTAGAGGGACTATGGCGAGGCCCCCGGTTCAGACTCCGGTTCAGACTTGGTAGAGGAGAGGAGGCAATAGGCCTAAAGCGACGAACAAAGTGTACATTATGACCAAGACTGAGGTAGTAGGCTCAAGTAATCTAATGATTGGTTGTTGTGTGTTAGCTGAAAAGAATTGTTGTGTGCTGTTTGATTCTTTAGCAACACACTCCTTTGTGCCAAAATCTTGTGTGCAAGAGTTGGGTCTGCTGGTGTGTGAGTTGCAGTTTGGTCTTGTGGTATCTACTCCGACATCTGGGTTGGTCAGGATATCGTCCTTGTGTGCTAGGTGTCTTGTGGAGGTAGAGGGACACATGTTCAAAGTTATTCTGATATGCCTGCCTCTACAAGGCTTGGATGTGACCTTGGAAATGGATTGGCTCTCTACCAATCGCATTCTTATAGACTGCCAGGAGAAGAGGTTGTTGTTCTCTAACTCAAAGGAGCTTGATTTGTTCTTCTTATGGTGTTTTGAAGGAGATTTGGGATGGTGCGTAATGCTTCATGATCTTTGCATAGTTGGAGGTTGAGAAAGATGGGGGGATATCAGTGATACCATTGGTGCGTGAGTTTGAGGAGGTGTTTCCAGAGGAAGTACTAGGGTTACCTCCGAGAAGAGAAGTTGACTTCTCCATTGATCTAGTACCAGGAGCGGGTCCAGTATCGATAGCTCCTTATCGCATGGCTCCGACGAAATTGGTGGAACTTAAGAAGCAGATAGAGGAGTTGCTTGAGAAATAGTTTATACGGCCTAGTGCTTCGCCGTGGGGAGCTCCAATGTTGTTGGTCAAGAAAAAGGATGGTAGCTCACGTCTGTGTGTGGACTATAGGTAGTTGAACAAGCTGACTATCAAGAACAAATATCCCCTTTCGAGGATAGATGATATGATGGATCAATTGCATGTGGCGTTAATGTTCTCCAAGATCGATCTGGGGTCAGGTTATCACCAGATCTTGGTGAAGGCGGAGGATGTCCAGAAGGTTGCCTTTAGATCCAGATATGGGCATTATGAGTATGTGGTTTTGTCTTTCGGTGTGACCAATGCTCCAGCCTTATTCATGGACTACATGAACATAATCTTTAGGCCATTTTTAGATAAGTTTGTCGTGGTCTTCTTAGACGACATAATCATCTAATATAGAACTCATGAGGAGCATGACGAGCACCTGAGGATAGTGCTTGGGATTTTGAGGGAGAAGTAGTTGTATGCCAAGTTGTCTAAATGTGATTTCTAAATGAAAGAAATACAATTCTTGGGGCATGTGATATCGGCTCAGGGCATAACAGTGGATCCAACTAAGGTGGAAGCGGTGATAAAGTGGGAATGTCCCAAGTCAATGACGGAGGTCAGAAGCTTCATGGGTTTGGCTGGATACTATAGAAGATTCATAGAAGGATTCACCAAGATAGTGGTGCCTTTGACCTAGCTTACCAGGAAGGACCAACCTTTTGCTTGGACTGACAAGTTTGAGGAAAGCTTTTGAGAGCTTAATCAAAGGTTGATTAGTGCCCTAGTGTTGGTTATCCTCGATGTTAGTAAACCCTTTGAGGTTTACTATGATGCCTCTCATCAGGGATTGGGTTGTGTGTTAATGCAAGAAAGGAAGGTAGTAGCATATGCTTCAAGGCAACTGAAAGTCCATGAGAAGAACTACCCCACCCATGATCTAGAATTGGCGGCGGTGGTGTTTGCTTTGAAAATCTGGAGGCACTATTTGTGTGGTGCATAGTTCCGTGTGTTCAGTGATCACAAAAGCCTTAAGTATCTTTTTGATCAGAAGGAACTGAACATGAGGCAAAGGAGGTGGATAAAGTTCTTGAAGGATTATGACTTCAAACTTCTATACCACCCCAGGAAAGCAAATGTGGTAGCTAATGCTTTGAGTAGAAAGAAAAATAAAGTTTTGTATGAAGAAGGATGTGGCACAATTTCTATTCGCTTGTTTGACTTGTCAAAAGGTGAAGGTTGAACATCAGAGACCCAGTGAGACACTACAACCCTTGGATATCACCGTGTGGAAATGGGATAACATAGCTATAAACTTTGTTACCCATTTGCCATGAACCTTGAGAGGTTATGATGCAATATGGGTTGTGGTAGACCAGTTGACCAAGAGTGCTCACTTCTTGGTAGTGAATATGAGGATATCTATGGTGAAGTTGGCTCAACTGTACGTCAAGGAGTTGTGAGGCAGCATGGGATGCCCAGTAGCATAGTGTCTGACCAAGACCCGCGCTTCACCTCTTGGTTCTGGCAGACACTGCAACATGCTTTGGGATGCAGGTTAAGGATGAGTTCCGGTTACCATCCTCAAACTGATGGGCAGTTAGAGCGGCTGATCCAATCCTTGGAGGACTTGTTGAGAACGTGCATCTTGGATAATCTCGGTAGTTGGGATGAGGTGTTATCGCTGGTGGATTTCACCTATAAGAACAACTATCAGGCGAGTATTGGGATGACGCCATACGGAGCCTTGTATGGGAGGAGATGTAGAACTCCTTTGTGTTGGTACCAAGATGGGGAATCAATGTTGGTTGGGCCTGAGTTGTTGAAACAAACTACCGAGAAGGTGCAATTGGTGAGAGATAGGATGCAAGCATATCAGAATAGGAAGAAAGCATATACAGATTGGAGAATGAGGCCCTTAGAGTTCGCGGCTGGGGATCATGTGTTCTTGAGGGTGACCCGAACCATTGGTGTGGGAAGGGCTATCCGCTTAAGAAAGCTTTCTCCTAAGTTCTTGGGTTCGTATTAGATTTTGAGAAGGATAGGGCTTGTGGCTTATGAGATTGCTTTACCTGCTCAGTTGGCTAATCTTCATCCAGTGTTTCACGTCTCCCAATTGAGGAAGTATGTCTCTGACCCATTTCACGTATTAGAGGCCAAGGAAGTGCAAGTTAGGGAGGATCTCACAGTGGAGGTACAACCAGTTGGTTTGGAGGATAACAAGGTTAAGGAGTTCAAGGGAAAAACCATTAGTCTTGTCAAAGTCATCTGGGACCGGAGGACAGTTGACTCTACATGGGAGCTAGAGGAGGATATGAGGAAGTCATATCCACATCTGTTTTCTAGTAAGTATTAATTTTTGAGGTCGAAAACTTTTGTTGTTGGGGAGATATTGTAAGCCTTTATTTTTCTGCTCTAAAAAGGTTTAGGCCTGGCCTTTACGAGAGCCCAAGGCCAACCCATAGGGTCACCAAGACCTCTTCTAGCCACTTACCATTTCATTTTGCCTCATTTTACAGAAACTGTTCCCCTCCTGTGCTGAAGCAGAAAGCTCTGCTAGGGCTTGAACAAGTTCCCCCTTTCAACTAGTCAAACACTCTTTCTACCACGTAAGTTGATCCCCTCCCTTGTTTCTTTTCGTTCTCAGCTCCTAAGCTCTGGTCCTACATTAATCTCTATCAAAGTCTTAGTTTTTTTTTTTCGTGCTCATATGTCTGTTTTCAGCTCCTTAAGTTGTTTCTGGTCCTGGTTCTCCTCCACCAAGAGTCCCCTTAAAGTTTAGCACCATTCAAGGTAAGGGAAGTTAGGGATTTGCGTGTTTTAAATTATTTTGCTTGTTTCTGGTTCTATTTTGTACTCTTGATGACTGTGTGGTGCGTTTGATGGTATGAAAATAAATTGTGTTATTTTGGTAGAATTTCTTATTTTTGCATGCATGAATAGTGGAGAAAACCTGGTGTTTTTGAAGAACACTTATTGTTTTGTAATTATGTGCTTTATGAGCGACCCTTCTGGGAAACTATTAACTTAATTGTTATGTTTGTTGACATTGTTTTGTGCCTTAACTTTCCTTCCCAGTATATTATGGATAACTATAATAGTTAGTATCTGTATACTTCATGTCATGTGCTCTTTTATATGATATTTATGTGATGCTTTATTTAATATATTTATTTTATTTAAATAAGATGTGAGAGGTAGTATGTCTTTAATCCTCATTAAATTTAAATATATATTTTTATTTGTATTTACATGGATACGCTTGTTTCCGAAAGAGATAACTAATTCTTATTCCTTGAAATGTACCATTAAATTCAATTGTACCTTTTATGTTTTCTTTTGAGGTGGTGGTGATTCATAAGGAAACTAATGTGTACTAGATTTTTAATAATAGTTATAAAAGGATTTTAAAAATGAGTATTACGTCTTCGTTAAGAAAAATGTCATTGTAACTTGGATCGTTCAACGAGATCGTTGTTTATAAATGGTGTTTTAATGATGAATTTGTATAAAATTGTCATAGTTACTATATTGAATTTTATAATGACAGACATATAGAAAACTATTGTTGAAATAAAAAATTGAAAATCTTTATTCTCCATGTCAATGACATTTCTACCCTAAACTGTCATTATAAAACCCAAAACAATGACAATTATTGCCCAAACTATCGGCTTATGTGCATTTTTATTTTAAATTTGTGTTGTTTTGCTGTAATCCTAATCCTGCAAACAATACATTATTAGATTATATTGACACAAAGACCTGAGAATTTGACTAATGTAATACAAGTACATATGTATATAACACATACCTTAATAGATTTAAACAATATTTAAAATAAAAATAAAAGTTTTGTAAAAACCTAATGGTATAAAAGTTTGTAGGCTTAATTACGTTGTCTTTGATAAATTTGGATATTTTGAATTAAATTTGTATTAATTATTTTTATTTATTGAGTACTCAAAAGTTTTATATTTTTTAACTGAGTCCACGTTTTCTTTTAATTGAGTGACATTTTACCTCTTCATCTTTGTTCCTTGTCTCCACACGTTAAGAAATGTGAGGTTTTTGCGGTTAATATAAAACTATTAAAATAGTCATTTTACATTAATCACAAATTGTTTTATTCTAACCACAAAATCTGTCATTTCTTATTATTTTAACTGTGGATACAAGTAAGTAGGATGACGAGATAACGTAACAGTCACGTCACTCAATTAACTAAAACATCAAACGACAATGACTCAATTAGAGATGATAAATAAATTCGTCCCCCCGTGGATATTGTTTGAACCCGTTCCCGTTTTGACAAGAAATCTCCGCATTGACTAGGTATGAGTATAAGGAATCTCCTACTTTTTCAATTGGATATGGGGATGTACATATTCCGACCATTATATCTATCTCCGTTTAAATTATTAAAATATTCACGATTAATTAAGAAATCATTTGGTTCTATATTTTATTTCTTCTAATTATTTGGTTTGTCATGAAACTCATTCGCATCTACAATATATTTTTCATCTTATCATAACCTTTATGTAATTGTGTCAAAATGATGTATGTCAATTAAAATTTTTTTATGTCTTACATTTGAATATTTCTATTATTTTTTAATATTTTTATTTATTGTATATATTTTTCTTTCACATGATAATGTTTAATACTCTCATTTTAAGTGTTTGATAGTCTAAAACTTTCATTTACTAGGTAATATAAAAAAAAAATCCTTACTTATTATTATTCATTTTTATTTCATTTGAAGAACTCTTTTGTTTTGCTAAAACAATTTTCATTCTTTCTCAACCATATAGTATATATGTTGATATTTGAAATGTTTGCTTAGATCTCTAAGCTATTTTTTTATCTTATCATACCCTTCATTATACATTGGTTTTTCTTTGTGCGATTTCTTTCAATAATCTCTGAAATTGTTTTTAAGACACATATTTGTTAATTTTTTAATATTTTTATTTGTTATTTATTTTCATCATGTAGAATACTATTTCGATATATTTAATATAATTATTTTTTATTTTCTAACTCTTTATTAATCATACTTTAATTTTTTTCAGTATAATTGTATAAATAACTTTTATTTACTACAATATAAAAATTTAATATAATTGCCATGAATATTTTTTTATCACCATCCAAGTTCAAAAGATACAAGATATATGTCAAAATTTTATTATTATGTTTATTATTTGTTTTTTGCGTTATTTTGATCAAGTAATGTATTATAACTTTTATTGGTGCATAAAAAGGAGATTCATTAGAATTTAAAAAATTGAAATAAACAAACATTTAAAGTATATTGTAATTTGAATATTTGTTTTTCTTTTATATATTTTTTAAAATATTTTTAAATTTTATATACTAGGTTTTATTAATGTTTGCAAATTTAATAAATGTTTTGGTTTTCATGAAATTTTATGGGGTATTCTAATTTAAAAGGTAAACAATTATAATTTATTTTAAAGTATTTGATATCAAAGAAACAACCATTCTCCTAATATTGAATATTTGATAATATTATGTTTCCTTTACCGTAATTTTTTTATTATTTTATAAAAATTAATTAAGATTAATATTGAAGTAGTAAGAAAACGAGTATGAGTATGGGTACGAGATTATATTTGTTACTCGGTGAGGATGAGAATGAGACAAAAGTTTGATACCCGTTGGATTTGAGTATGGGGATTGGATGAATTTTTTTTACGAGGATAGATATGGCATAACGAAATCCGTCCCCACCCTGTTGCCATCCCTAGACTCAATTGAAAAGGATAAAATTTTTTATACTCAATAAATATAAAAAATTTAATAGGAACTCAAATGAAAATAGATAAATTTGTAAGGTATTTGAAAGTTATGTAGTCTCTCATTTACTCAGGAGTGATATAATTTCACAAAAATATTTTCCCCATGTTGTTATGAAATATTCCCATGCTTCTAAGTGTAATGGTTGTGTTATCGAAAAAGTACAACATATTTTACAAAAAATATAGAAATTTGTTGAATAGCGACTATAAATCTATATCGTTAATCATTATTATAAACATATGTTTTTAGTGGAAGATTTTAAAGTAATGTTATTTTATTTGATTAGGAAAATGTTTGAGGGTTAGTAATTTAATTATTTATAATAATTAAAATGAAAACTTACTTTTTCATAAAATAAATTTTCAATTTAATATAATATATAAATGATAATTTATCTCTTTGTCATGAATTATATAAAATTCAACACGGATGAGTAAGATTGACTATGAGTAAATAAAAATAACATAATATAGTTAAAAGATTCATAATTCAAATATTTATACAAACACAAATTTTTATCTCAAACAAAATAGAAGTAATATTGTACCTATTTTTTAAGAAATACAAAAAAAATTAAATTAAGGGTTGTTAGCTGCAAATGGTTCTCTACCTTCTGTTGGATTATTAGGAACACTTGAAACATCATTCACTACAAGAAAAATGAATATTTGTGACTGTTAAAATTACAAGTTTTAGTGGTTAAAAACTATCATAAATGAAATTTCTAATGATTTAAAAAATCGTTAGAATTACACATATAAAAAATAGTTTGTGACAAAAAAAATTTAATCGCTGGTATTGCTGTCAGAAAAGCAAAAAAAGGATAGTAGCGGTTTAAAACCGCTACAAAATTTACTTTTATTTTATGATATTTTATTATATTTTGATGATTAAAAACTGTGACAAAATATATCATTTTTAACGGTTAAAAACCGCCACAAAATATATCATTTTTTATGGTTAAAAACCGCTACAAAAATATATCCTTTTTTATGGTTAAAAAATATCACAAAATATATCATTTTTTATAGTTAAAAATCGCCACAAAATATATAATTTTTTACGATTAAAAATTGCCACCAAATATATCATATTTTGACAATTAAAATCTTCCACAATATATATATATATATATATATATATTATATTTCTATTAAAAATTACAAAAAAAATGTTTAAAATACTTTTTAAACTTTAAATTGTCTACACAAGTTCTAATGCACTAAGAATGACAAAAAATTTACTCAAAAATTAACTTCTAACAAGATTTCTAAAATTCACTTCTTAAACCTCAAACTTTACTAGAATGACTAAGAAGTTGCAATTACACTAAACCAACCTAAGAAATTATACTGAGACTATCCTAAGAAGTTTAAAATGGTAAAATCTAACTAAGAAGCAACTCAATTTACAAAAACTACCTAAAAAATTAAAATACTAACCAATCTAAAATACCTCAAGGACATAGCGTTCTTCATTCATGATGATAAAAAAAAAGAATAACCTCTTGCCCAAAAATTTAATCATTTAGTTTTCCAAATGCAAAATACTTGGAGCTGGTAAAGGAGAACCAGAAGTTGCAATGTACCCTTCGAAAAAAAAAACACTATTAGAAATCTAATTTGATTATCAGAAATGAAAATGGGAATGTTAAAGCTTGTGAGTGTAACAGATGCAAACTTTTGCATTGCAAAGGAAGTCCATTAATGTTGCATGCTTGTGAAAATGAGAGGGCAATGGTGAAGGGTTAGTTGGAAAAATGGAGCATTGGTAGAGAATAGAAAGTAAGCACAATTGACGTTGGTGCTCATCAAAGACCTCATTGAATCACAACACCTACTTGGTGGCTTTGAACCATTATAATTAGTGCTTCCTGTGATGATGTTGGTGCATGGTGTGAAACTGCTCATCATAGAGGTTGTGCAAAAAGTGTTAACTTGTCCAGTAACTGAATTTATTGAACCCACTATGAGAGTTGTCAGAATCACTCCTATTTGAAAATCCATGAGGGATAAGAGCATTAATCTTAGATGAAGGAGATTGTGTTTGATAAAACCAGTATACGGAATGGTTTTATATACTAACAATGAAGGATAGGAAGATGTGAGCATCATAAAGGAGTTCAAGTAACTTCACTAACATTTACTTTGAAGAATATTCCTGTCAATTGCACCACTTGTTATTACCTTTAAAGGGATGATATACCTTTAGAGGATGTATAAATAGATATAAAAGGCAAAGCTTTAAGACCTCCAATGAAGGATATAAATATTACGCTCCCATATTCAGATGCTTTGAGAAATGGATGTGCTAGTTGACATAGGTGGAAACTAGACTCAAAATTAGTTCCCATTATATTACTTCAATCTTCTACAGTATAATCTACTAGGTTCTTAAGTGTGCTTGTTCCAGCATTGTTTATCTACAAAAAACCATTTAACAAGTAATTCAAGCTAGGGGAAAATTGAAACCAGAAAAAGAAAAAGAGAATTGAGGTACCATACAACATGAAATTTAGAAGACCGATAGTGGAGCCTCGAATAAATTGAAAGAGATCTTAATACAAATTATTTTCCATCCCTTTAAACATGCATTAACAGTACTCAATAGTTACTCTTATACCAAAGTTTTGTAATTAGAAATATCATTCTCTTTCTACCATCAATTATGTAGTCAGAGCTTTCCCAAATGAATAAATGTCATGATATATGTTCTGCATATTATGCAGACACATACTGGTATAAGTTTGTCAAAGTTTAATCTAAGAGAGTCGTACCAGAATGTTGAGGTTCCTGTCAAAGATGGAAGCAACATTTTTTCATTAAATTCTGCGTCGGTCACGTTTATCAATATCTTGTTGGTTACAAGCACATATATGCACAAATGCCCTAAATTCTGCCAATTCCTCTGTTATTGAATACCTAATTGCCAACAGAATAAAAAATTAAATTGGCAATAACAGAGAAATTCTATTGAAATACGAATGTAGAAAAGATTATAGAAGTGAACAAACCCCCGATGTATCAGGTGCCTCTGGTAACTGAAATTGCCAAGAATTACAACATAATAACCCAAGAAGAATGCGAAAAGATCAATAACACCTTCCATCGGATTCCACAATATTCAGTATTCAAACTCTAGAAATCTCCGATATAAGATCCAAATTAAATAAATGAAGAACATAGTTTGCTACCTCAACTTCTTCTTGAGCATAATCTTCTACTGATTCTCTTTGATCTTATCCTGGTACGATGCCAATTCCAATTCCAGATCGGTCTTCTGTAACTCTTCCTTCAGCAACGACAAAAATTTCAATTAAAACTAGATGATGCTAAAAGGATGAAAACAAACGAAGCAAACTTATAAGGTAATCGAAATGTTTAGGGTTAGAGAAATAGAGAAGATGGGAAGCTCCATTATATGCGAAGATGGGAAGCTCCAATGACATACTCGATGGTCATATTAGTCAACAAGTTCGAAGATAGCACCTTCAGCCACGTTTCCCAACCAATAGTTCTAAACGATAAAGATTTCAATATAGAAAATTTAAATTTAAATTATATAATTTAAAATAATGTAAAAATTTCTGACAATTAAATAAAACTAACAAAATGTAAATATTTGTAGCGTTTTATTTAATCGCTAAAAGGAAACTGTTAATAAAAAATAGATCTTTTTGTAGTGATTTAGTTGAAAAGAAAAAGAAAAAAAAGAAAGAATAGAAAGTGGTTAGTAGATAAAATTAAAATTATAAATATGCAAGTGAGATAAGAAAAAAAGATAATACAAAATAAACTGCTCATATATGCATTTTAACAATATTTATGCTAAATTAGGTTTATGCTTCACAATGATCTAACTAGTATTATCTGTGTGTAACTTATTATTCACATGATTATGTTGATCTTAGAAAGATTTTTTAAAGGGATATGATGAATCCAATATGTAAGGGCTTGAAGTAGAGATAATGTTTGAAGACCATTCATCTAAAGCTATATAAGTGGGTATTTTAATGTCTTAGGCAATAAGGTTCTAATTCTTGATAAAGTGATTGATATAAATCATAATTGATAATTATGTATAATTGAATTAACTAAAAGTAAAATTAAATGTATTAAAATGTTCTATAAGAATATTTTAAATTGATTAAAAATGAACTACTTTGAATTTTTTTTTTATTTATCGTAGGGTGTGTGTGATTGGTCCCAAGTGAGGATGACAAGAAGAATCCAATTGTTGCAAGTGCACTCCAGATTCAGGATGAAGGCACTTCTAAATTTTCTTACAATGGCGGTGATGCTCGTTCTGCAGAAAATGCGGCTTTACAAGAGAAATTCGAAACGCATGAGAGGCTTATTATGAAGATGAAGGCTGAAATCAAGAACTTGCAGGCTGACCCTCCTGCTCCTGAAGGCAATGATCTTAATAAAGTCGGGGGTTATCCTTTTGAAAAAAATCAGTGTGAACAAGTAGAAGAAAAGAACGTCCATGGTGATTTGACAACAACAGTTGAAGCGGACCCTTGTGATGTTGAAGAAAAAATTTAAATTCAATTGTGGGTTTTGGTTCGCAGTAGAATGAGTGTGAGGAAGCTCATGCTTCTCCTTCACAGGCATGTGGTCATGAAGGAAATGATTTTACTGAAGTTGGGGGTTCTCCTTCTCACCAAAAGCAATGTCAAGAGGCAGAAGAAAAGAATATCCATGATGATTTGAGAATAGGAGTTGAATCTGACCATTATCATGGTGAACAAAATATTTTAAATTTAGGTTTGGGTTCTTCTTCACAGTAAAATGAGTGTGAGGAAGGTGACAATTCTCCTTCATTGGCACATGCCTTTGCCCAAGTTGAGTAGTGTATAGAGCTGGATCATTCTAGTGAAAGTGAGGAAAACACCATTAATATTAAAGAACGTTCAAACTCTGAGTGCTTGGCCATTGTCCCTTACATTGAAGGTCAAACCAATACCATGGTTATAGATATGAGTCAATTGTACAAGGATGCCACTGCTGCTGAATGGGGAGGGTATGTAATCCAAATTTTCCCTAGCAAATCCATGATGTGTTGTTGTTATTAGAGTTATCATTAATTTAAGTGTGACAATTGAAATTTTGTTATTTTTTTTAGGTTTGTTTATGCTGAAATCAATGGGAAATTATTCAGAAGCATCGAGTGTCATGGATTTCGTCCTCGTGGCTGGATTGATAACATGGTAACTTCTGCCAACTAAAACAATCAACTTTGAATCTTAATTTGAAAGTCATGGAATAAAATTATTATTCTTGTTGTGTTTAGTTTGCTTTGTTTGCAGCCAACAATTACATGTACAAAGAGAAAAAATTGATTGGTCGAGTAAATAGAGTAATATTCAGTTCTTTGTTTACGGTAAGTGAAATCCTTTAATCTGTGTGTTGGAAATGTTAGTGTAGATCTGACTTGTGTAGACCTTATTTTGCAAAATGCTGCGATTCTCGATTGTAATAAGAGAAAATTAAATAGACATGTATGGACTTTGGATGACTATCGGCATTACCTACCACATGGTTTGGTATCACATGAGGAAATATTAACAACACATATTGTGAGTTTCCCACATTTTTTGGTTTTGAATTTACTTAATTTGTAATGTGTTGTTGTGTTTAATTTTAGTTTTGTTCAGTTGTTTTCCCAGTCATTTACGATGGACAAAGCATTCTTTGAACTCGTCGTTCATGATCTTCCTAAGCAACCAAATTTGTAAGGATAACAAGTTCAATAATCAAACTTCCATGTTAGATTAATCTATTTATGTGTATTAATATTGTGTTCCTTATATTCAGGCATGATTGTGGCATTTTGGTGTTAAACTATCTTGAAAAGTGGGAAGCACTTAAAAGATTTAATGGGAAAACCATGCCCCCTTACTCCTCTATTAGTAGCCTAACCTTCAAATTATTTACATTGATGCAAATGTTATTTTATCCCATACCATGAAATATTATTTTTTTTCCACAAGAGGAGCTCCAACATTTCAGACAACAATATGCCTGTGAATGGATTCTTGACCCTGAAAATATCCACCGGGAGACCGTTCTTCAAAAATTTAAACCATTTGTATATAAGTAGAAGTTGTAAGGCACTTTGTAGGAGTTGGTGCACATATGCTGTTTTAGTAGGTTGTACTTTATACAAGTTTACTTCACTGGATATGTTATTGGTGCAAATTGGTTATTGAAAAATTATGTGAATTGGTGTGCTTTAACATACAAAAAGTTGTTGTTTATATGCATTGACAATAATCCTTTTTGTAATTCTACCTTCACAATAACATTAAAGCACCAAAGTTTTTATTAACCTCCATAAAAATAGAATAACATGATTTAATTGTTTGAACATGTGAATCAAATTTTCAAACTTGTGGGTGAAGTTTAATGGTGGTCATGTACAAAAAGTATAAGGTTGGTCATCACTTAAAGTATCTTTACTAATCACTTAAGATTTCCATGAACTTAGGAGATTTGTTGTTTGTTATTTTTATAAAAAACTTAGTGAAGATTGAAGCACCGAAGTTATTATAAAGCTCTATAAAATAGAATACCATGATTAAATTATCTGAAATAGGTCAATCAACCTCAATTTACCTATGGGTGAAGTTAAATGGTGGTCATATACAAAAAGTATTAGGCTGGTCATCACCTAAAGTATCTATGCTAATCACTTAAGTTTTCTAGTGCACTTAGGAGAATTGTTGTTCGTTAATTTTTAAAATTTAGTGAATATTGAAGCACCTAAGCTTTTATTTACCTCCACAAAAATAGAATAGCATGATATAATTGTCTAAACATGTGAATCAACATCACGTTACCTATAGGTGAAGTTAAATGGTGGTCATGTACACAAAGTATAAGGCTAAGAATCTTTGCTAATCACTTAAGATTTCCAGTGAAATTAGGAGATTTTTTCTTTGTTAACTTTTTAAAAACTTAGTGAAGATTGAAGCACCCAAGTTATTATTAAGCTCCAAAAAAATAGAATACCATGATTTAATTGTCTGAAACAGGTCAATCAACATCAATTGACCTATGGGTGAAGTTAAGTGGTGGTCATGTACAAAAAGTATTAGGCTGGTCATGACCTAAAGTATCTCTGCTAATCACTTAAGATTTCCAGTGAACTTAGGAGATTTGTTGTTTGTTAATTTTTTAAATCTTAGTCAAGATTGAAGCACCCAAGTTATTGTTAACCTCCACAAAATATAGAATTCCATGATTTAATTGTATGAAACAGGTCAATCAACATCCCATGATCTATGGATGAAGTTAAATGGTGGTCATCACTTAATGTATCTTTGCTGATCACTTAACATTTCCAGTGAACTTAGGAGATTTGTTGTTTGTTAATTTTTTAAAAACTTAATGAAGATTGAAGCACCCAAGTTATTATTAACCTCCACAAAAATAGAATACCATGATTTAATTGTCTGAAACTGGTCAATCAAATTTTTAAACCTATGGGTGAAGTTAAATGGTGGTGATGTACAAAAAGTATTAGGCTGGTCATCACCTAAAGTGTCTGTGCTGATCACTTAAGATTTCTAGTGAACTTAGGAGATTTGTTGTTTATTATTTTTTTATAACTTAGTGAAGATTATAGTACCACAACTTTAATAAACCTTCAAGCCCACTTTTTCATCACTTTTTCAAGAGTACTTAGGTGGATACCCAAGGCATGTTTTTGTAATTTGGTTTAACCATATAGGAAAATAATCTACATACGCAAACCTAATTCAAAATGATAGTTATGGAAGCTTGTCAATGCAATTTCAGTGCATTTAAAGCACTCATTGATAAATTATAAAGATCAGAATAATGAAATAATACATTTCTCAAGTTCCTGTTATCTGATAAATTAAGTGATGAATCATGAATAAAGTTTTTCACACAAACCACTGTATTGAACAAAACCAGAGTAAGACTTAAAAACTACGAAACTATCCATAAATAAACATGTCATTGACAAACACAAATCCTAATCCCAAAAGGTGTTGAATAATGCCATGTTGATCATGCATAATGATCCAAAAGTGGATGTTGTTTGGAAATGATTTCCTGCACAAAATGAGGCATACTTTAATCAAAGTTAACGTAATAATAAATTATAAGAAATAAATATAGCATCTGCAGATTTTACCTAAATATTTCTCCACTTCAACAAACATGAGTATTTTCAACTGTAGTTAACAATGATAAGAACCCTATGCATGGTACATCAAAGACTTGGACATGGTTTAATTTAAAATAATTAGTTATCTTCATTTAAATAACAACAGTTCATAATGAAATCAAAACTAACCATGTTGGTTATGGTATCCATTTCAAGGTTGAGTATACTAGTCCTTGGGGATGTTGAATTACCAACTTCATGGTCACCAATTCCAGTGCAATCTCACAACGCTTTATTCTTGACAACATTATATTTTTTTTGCAAACCTTTTCCACGGTTGATTGCAGTCTTGATCCTCGTGGTCTACCCTTTCTTTTGACATGAATTGGGCTAAGTAAGTGGGTCTGTTCAACTATAGTATTTGGTAGGGAAGAAATGTTGAAATCAAGTTGTAAGCAATTAGCCCCTGAATTGGAGCATGCAATGGATGGATTAGTTGATATTGACTCCAATTGGTTAATCACAAGTTGTGTTGCACTTTCGCTTTCACAAGCCACCTCAACAATGCCATATAAGTTTTTACACATTAAGTCATACCTCTTGACATTTGGATCGTCCTTTGTCTTATATGACGCTCGTATCAAAGTATGCCTTCTTCGAATGCGTTTGCCCTATCGACTCAATATATTTTCCTGATACATATTTAACATCCTCCTATGCAAGAACAATCAGGCAGTGCCGACAACGGATACCTCTAAACTCAAACAACCTATAACTACATTCAATGTCTTTTGTCAATTGATGAAAGGGAACTTCATAAATTTTGTCTACACTTTGCTCTTTCCATATCAAGGCCTCTTTAACAGTATATATACACATACTTCCATCTAATGCAACATTTTTAACATTCCAATTCATTTTGCACCTGAATTTGGTTTTCACTTCCCCGAACTTAGCATGGGTGTATTCCTTCTGAAATTGCCTCTTAATAAATGATTGAGATCTACATGGAAGGGTCGTGTTATGAGAACTAAAGTCTGCTTCGCACTCCTTATCGACCTTTGAACGAATAGCGTTGTTATATTGAACTACAAATTGCTGCAGTGTTGTTGTAGAGTTGATGAAACTATAAAAGAAAGCATTCATCCCCTCACTTCTTTGAGTTATTGACATGCCAGCCCAAAAATTACTCTTCAAATCGATGCCTTTCTTCAAATAGGTTAAAGCCATTCATTTAGGTGCAGGTCATAGATATCAAGGTACTTTGCCCAACCACTTTCGAAATCAAGAACACTTGATGAGTAATAAACCAATTGCTTTAGACCATGCTTGATTTCCCTGTATTTACTATAACCACTCAAATTTTCAGGAAGTTTCTTCATGTTATGCCAAAGACACCAACGGTGTCATGTGTCGGGGAATACAATTGCAATGGCATTTTGCATCGCCTTGCATTGATCAGTCAGAATGCCTTCAGGGGGTTTATTTCCCATGCATCACAACCAACATCGAAATAGCCAAACAAATGTATCAGTGTCTTCCGCAGATAGCAGTCCACATACTTATAACATTGACACCAACAAATGGTGCAAAAGGCATGTAATACTTATTTGTTTAGTAAGCTGTATCAAATGAAACAACATCCCCAAAATAAATTGCATATTCGATTATCTCTATTAATATCAATTTCAAAAAAGAAATCTTTGTTTAGGTCTCTCATAGTAGAAAAGTGGTTCAACAAAGCTTGCCCATCACCTTCCTTTCCCAAAGCACATCTCTTTTGACCAATATAGTTTCTTGTATCTCTTTCCACAAAGTCTAAGTTATCAAATCCACATGCATCACAAACCAAAGACCGAAAGCTCTTGTGAAGACGCACACCTGCCTCGTCATTTAATTCAAGGGTTCTTTTCACTTGCATGCTAAGCTTCATATTCCCTTAGATTAGCTTTGACTTAGTGGGACTGACCTCATGATTATGATCATGAATGACACTACTTATCAGCCATCTATCTTGCTTTCTCACAATAATTAAGCGTGCAGGACATTACTTTCTTTGGGTGGGTAGAGTCCTTATTTTGGGTGGTATGGATAACACATACTTGCGCTCGCGAGAACACACAAATTTTGTGTTACACATTTGATTGTCATCATCTGATTCCAAAAGCATACTTCAATGCATATTCCTTGTAAAAAAACTTTAATTCATCAACAGTAGCGAAGCTCATCCCAACGTATGGAGACGCAACTTCATCACAGGATTGTGGTATACATTCGTTAGACATTAAGTTGTCTTTAGTCATAGTTCAAGTTCCCTCATCATCCTCTACTAGTAAGATGTCGTCCAGACCCATCACATTGCCAGCTTCTAAGTCATCCATCTAAAAATAATAAAAATAAAAAATTAATCAATATAAAAAAATAGTTATACAACATATATTATACTTCTGACTGCATCACCATTGTAAGGTGTGTAAAGTTTCATGTCCTGCACATTATGCCCAATTAAAGGAACTACATTATGAAAGCTTTGTCGATCTATAAATAATTGAAATTAATTATTCTTCATCATTATTTTTTAATCTTCTCACTGCATCACTGTTAAAAGTTCGTAAAACTTTCCTATCATACTCCATCAAACAAGCCCTAAAAACCACCAAAAAAATCAATGGGTTTAACGAATGCAATTTTTTAGAAGCATAAGGTTTCCATTGTTTCCATATTTTTTTACATTCACCTTTGTAGTTCCAAAATATGTGGCAGAAGTGTAATTAATTTCCAAAAAATAGGGACGTAATTAAATTTGTTGGAAAAAATAAATTAATAAAAGAAAAGAACTCACTTGTTATTAGGGTTTGTAATAAAGTTGTTTCTGCAGCTTCGAGCTACTCCATAAACATTTAACGTTTCATCCCTTGTTTTGATTTCATTCCATTGAAACCTTATTTTTTAAGTTAGAGGTTGAATGCTGTAAGAAGAATTTAATTTTGTTCTCTACGATGGGTGAAGGACACTTTATTGTAATGAAATAGTACGCAGGTAGAAGGAGTTTCATTAACTTTGACGTGTACAAAAAGTTATTAAAGGGCAAAGTGGTCATTTAAGCAACTAAAAAAGAAAGATCGTCGAATCACCTTTAAAAAGATACATTCGGATTGGATTTGTCCCACATTGCTTCCAAGAAAACCTCATTTTCTTTCAATAATGGATCCATGGGAGGCCCTGAATGTTAATAATGAAGTTCTCAAGGAATTTCTTAAAGGTGTAAGTCGGACACCCTTATAATCCCTAGACCAGCAGGAAATGCCCAAGTTGTGCTTCTGAAGAGGCAGTTACATGAATCAGACAACACGTAGGAGTTCATAAATAAAATGGATGCTGCGAGTCATGCACAAGACTTTTTATTCAAATGGCTGGAAGTGGGCAGAAATGTTCATAAAACACCATGGTTAGCTTCTTTTCTTACTATTAACAGGGTTTATAATGAGTATATTGTGAATTTCATTAAATAGTTTCATGCAATAACATGTAGCATTAGTTGAGGCTGAAGACATAAAAAATATTACTCCCTTGGCGAAGAAGAAGTCATTGGATAGATTGCCCTTCGTGGCATGTGTTGTTAAAGAATGCAAGCCAAACGACCTTGGGGACATGCTTATCACTGTTAAGGTGAGTCTTTAGTCAACCATTATGTTTCACTTAAATAATTACATTGTAACCATTTGGAAAATAAAATTTTGCACGACCTATCTAATACCGCCTAGGGTAGTGTCCACAATAAAGTGCTCAAGGATGCTAAATTTGGTATAGACATTGGTGTTGGATCTGTCCTACTCTTAAAAGAAGTACAAAAGCTACATCAAAATTTAGGATTTAATGTTTATTGACATCACACACTATTATTACTAACAATGGATACTTATTGAATGCATAGGTTGCCATAGGCTTTCCAAAAATAAGGATGTACTACCTCAACATTACTCTGAGAAACATTATTAAAGCAAATGAATTAAGTTCACACATATATTTTATTTATTTAATAAACTCTACATGTTTAATTAAAAACGCATTATGACTTATTATGATGATTAGATCTTCAAATGTGATATAAGTCCTCCAACTAAAGAATAGGTTAAGGCATCTATGCCCGTAGTACGTCTTAACTATGTTGTCAAGCCAACTATCCAACCAAATGTGGACTCCAATGTGCAACGTAATGAAAACCAAAATCAAAGCCTAGTTATGGAAGTAAATTTCCAGGCTAATGTGGACCCAAATGTGCAACCGACTATGCAACCTAAACTTATTTTGTGCACTTTTGTTTCAACACAAACCTTTGTCTCTAAAACAACAAAACTGGATAAGGTAAGTTCATAGGTCAAATAACACACCCATTACAACTATGGAATTATTACTTGGTGACCAATTAACAATTAATTGGTCAGCTCCTTATCACTTTTTACACAACAACACAATATGAGATCACCAATGGGGTATAGAAAATGATCACCACCTTTACAAAGTCATACCATGCAAATAAACTTTTTTCAAGGTTAAATAACATTAGTGTGGTTTCAAATGGGATAACTTGTCCGAATTAACCCATATCACATGTCTTTATTTCACTAGAAATATTACTTGAGGACCAATTAACAATTAAGTGGTGAGCTGCTTATCACTTTTTGTACAACAGCACAATATCAAATCATCAATGGGGTATAAAAAATGATCACAACCTTTACAAAGTCATACCATTGTAATAAACTTTTTTCAGGGTTAAATAATATTAGTGTGGTTTCAAATGGGATAACTTGTCCAAATTAACCCACGTGACATGACCTCATTTCATTGGAAATATTACTTGGGAACCAATTAACAATTAAGTGGTAAGCTGCTTATCACTTTTGGTATAACATCATAATATCAAATCACCAATGGGGTATAAAAAATGATCACCACCTTTACAAAGTCATACCATGCTAACAAAATGTTGGAATTGGTCAAACCAAATGATCTGTGAGGAAAAGATTTTTTCTTTTAGGAAAGATAAAAACAATAAATTAAATAGAATATTTAATTATAGTAAAATTACCTTGAGGAGCAGAAATGATACATGCATGTATGAATACCTCTACATACAATTTTACTTTGTATTCCAATAACAAGAAAAGACGAAGAAAAGAAAATATTTTATTTTTCTAGGTTGATTGGGTTATGAGTTGAGTGTTTTGTAAACACTTGTTCTGTACTATTCTCTTTCAAATAAAAGGTCTGCAACAACCCGAAGATGTAGGCATAATTGGCTTAACTGATTATAGGAAATGTGCGTTTTTCCATAAATCTAATTATTGGAAATGTGCATTATTTCCTAACAACTAGTATCAGAGTTTGGTTGTTACTATTGTTTATTGTTATAAATAATCTAGAGGGAATCAGATTTGAGTGAGAGCAATGGCTGCAGATGAAGGAAAGGTGAAAATTGAAAAGTTCGATGGTGCGGTCTTTGGCTTTTGAAAGATGCAAATTGAAGATTATTTGTATTAGAAAAAGTTGTATCAACCTCTCTCAAGAAGTAAACCAGAGGACATGAAAGATGAAGATTAAGCTCTTCTTGATAAGCAAGCCGTCAGAGTTATCCATTTGACGTTATCTCATAATGTTGCATTTAATATTGTAAAAGAAACAACCATAGTAGGTCTTATGGAGGCTCTTTCTAGAATGTATGAAAAGCCTTCAGCCTCAAACAAAGTTCATTTGATAAGATGGTTGTTCAATTTACGAATGACAAAAGGTGCATTAGCAACACAACATCTGTTAGAATAGAATTTGATGAGGAAGTACGAGCATTAATACTTTTGTCTTCTCTACCATAAAGTTGGAATGCTACTGCCACAATTGTGAGTAGCTCATCGGGAAGTAATAAGTTAGAATTTGATGATGTTCGTGATTTGGTTCTTAGTAAAGAGATCTGACGAAGAGAGTTAGGTGAACCGTCAACCTCTTCAGTTTTGCATACAGAGTCAAGATGGAGAAGTTTAACTAAAGGATATAGACATGATAAATTTAAGGAAAAGAGGTCTAGATCCAAAAACTCTCGTAACTTCCATAACTTAAAGATTATTGAGTGTTAGAATTGTGGAAAGATTGGGCTTCTACCTCAAGAGGAGACGATGAATTAATTTGTTCTTTAGAGAACAAGGAAGAGTCTTGGGTGTTAGACTCTGGAGCATCCTTTCATGCCACTTCACAAAGAGAATTCTTTGACAATTATTTCCCCAGAATCCTTGGTAAAGTTTACCATGGTAATGAACAATCTTGTGAGATTGTTGGTAAAGGTACAATTAAGATTAAGTTAAATGGGTCAATATGGGAATTGAAGAATGTTAGACATATTCCTGACTTAACAAAGAACTTAATCTTAGTAGGCTAGTTGGCCGATGAAGGTTATACAACAATATTTCATGGAGATCACTGGAAGATTTCTAAAGGTGCAATGACTATTGCTCGTGGTAAAAATAGTGGTACTCTTTACAAGACTATTGAAGCATGTCACTTGATTGGAGTTGCAACAAATGAAAATTCCAATCTATGACACCAAAGGTTAGGCCATATGAGTGCGAAAGGAATGAAGATCATGCACTTAAAAGATAAACTACCACGTCTTCAGTTAGTAGAAATTGAAATGTGTGAGGATTGTATACTTCGAAAGCAGAAAAGAGTTAGCTTTCAAACAAGTAAAAGAACCCCAAAGAAAGAGAGACTTGAGCTCTTCCACTCTAATGTTTGGGTACCGATAACTGTCCCTTCCATTGGTCGGAAACAATACTTTGTGACTTTTATAGATGATCACTTTAGAAAAGTATGGGTTTACTTTCTAAAACACAAGTCAAAAATATTTTATCTTTTAAGATTTGGAAAGCCATGGTAGAAAATGAGACATGTTTGAAGATTAAGAAGCTTATAAGTGATGATGGTGGTGAATATGAAGACAATAGATTTAAGAAGTTTTGCTTTGAGCACGAGATCAAGATAGAGAGGACTGTGTCGGGTACACCTTAGCATAATGGTGTAGCTAAGCGTATGAATCGAATGTTAACTAAAAGAGCCAGAAGCTTGTGTTTGCAATCAGGCTTACCAAAGTAGTTCAGGGCAGAATCAATCAACACAACAAGTTACGTAATTAATTGAGGTTCATCAATACCACTAGAGCATAAAATACCAGAAGAGGTATGAAGTGGAAAATATGTAAAACTCTCAGATCTTAGATTTTTTTGTTGTGTATCATATTTGCACATTAGTGATCAAGGAAGGAATAAACTTGATCCTAAATCGAAGAAGTGCATTTTCCTCGGTTATAGTGAAGATGAGTTTGGCTATCGTTTATGGGATAATGAAAACAGAAAGATTATTTGTAGTAGAGACATGATCTTTAATGAAAAAGTAATGTACAAGGATAGGGACAACACATATACTAGAAACTTAGAAAAAAATGATCCAGTGTATGTAAAAGTGGATGATGTCCCAGAAAATCCTATAACTGACACTCCTTAGTTGGAGGAATCAAATGAAAATAATAAGGATGAAGCATAGCCTTCTACTCCAATTCCTTCTTTGAGAAGATCTTCTCAACGTCATAAGCCTAACAAGAAATACCTAAATTATATATATATATATATATATATATATATATATATATATATATATATTAATTGATGAAGGGGAACCTGAAAATTATGAGGAAGCATGTCAGATTTTAGAATTTAGTAAGTGGGAGATTGCTATGAAAGATGAGATTAAATCTCTAGTATCCAATCTAACATGGGAATTAGTGGAGTTTCCTAAGGGGAAAAGACACTTCACAACAAATGGGTGTATCGGATAAAGGAGGAGCATGATGGTTCCAAAAGATATAAAGCTAGATTAGTTGTCAAAGGATTTCAACAAAAGGAAGGAGTTGACTACATTGAAATCTTTTCTCTAGTGGTGAAACTCAATACTATCAAGACTGTGTTAAGTATTGTGGTTAGTGAAGAGCTTCACCTAGAGCAATTAGATGTGAAGACTGCATTTCTTCACCAAGACTTAGATGAGGAGATCTACATGCATCAGCTTGAAGGTTTCTCAAAATAAGGGAAAAGGATATGGTTTGTCGATTAAAGAAGAGCTTATATGGTTTGAAACAAGCTTCAAGACAATACAAGAAGTTTGAAAGCTTCATGCACAAGGAAGATTTTTAGAAGTTCAATGTTGACCGTTTTTATTTCTTCAAGAGATATGAATCTAGTTATATCATTTTGTTACTTTATGTTGATGATATGCTAGTAGCAGGTTCAGATATGGATAAAATTAAAAACTTGAAAACACAATTGTCAAAAGAATTTGACATGAAGGACTTGGGTCCAACGAAGAAGATCCTTGGAATGAAAATCACTCGAGATAAGAAAAAAGGAATTTTGCAGTTATCTCAAGTAGAGTACATCAACCGTGTTTTGTACAGATTTAACATGGAAGATGCCAAGCCAGTTAACACACATTTAGCTAGTCATTTTCATCTATCCAAGGATCAATCACCTCACACAGATGAAGAAAGAGAATGCATGGCTAAGGTTCCATATGCTTCAGCTATTGGAAGTTTTATGTATGCAATGGTTTGTACAAGGCCAGATATTGGCCATGCAGTGAGAATTGTTAGCAAGTTTATGTCAAATCCAGGTAAGGCTCATTGGGAAGCAATTAAATGGATTTTGAGGTATACGAGGTACACTAGAGAAGTGTTTGTACTTTAGCAAAGGAGAATTAAATGTACAAGGTTGCGTAGATGTAGACTTTGGAGGTGAAGTTGATCACTAAAGAAGTACCACTGGTTACATTTTTACTCTTTGTACTACAACTGTTAGTTGGATGTCACAGATATAAAAGATTGTTACTTTATCCACTACAAAAGCTGAGTATGTAGCAATAACAGAAGCTAGTAAAGATTAATATGGCTTCAAGGTTTGTTAACAGAGTTGGGATTTATCCAACAGAGTGTTTTGTATAGTGATAGTCAGAGTGCAATACATTTGGCAAAGAATTCAACATTTCATTCTAGAAAAAAACACATTGGTCTTCGTTATCACTTCATCAGATCTTTGCTTGAGGATAAGGTGCTAATATTGAGAAAAATTATAGGAAGTAAGTATCCAGCAAATATGTTGACAAAGGTAGTAACCATTGACAAATTGAAGTTGTGCTCAACTTCAATTGGCCTGCAACATTAACATTCAAGAGAAGGTTGCTGCATTGATCAAGATGTGGAGACAAATTAAAATTAGTCTTCAAGTGGGAGATTGTTGGAATTGGTCAAACCAAACGATTCGTGAGGAAAGTATTCTTTCTTTTACAAAAGATAAAAAGAAAAAATTAAATAGAATATTTAATTATAGTAAACTTACCGTGAGGAGAAGAAATGATACGTGCATGTATAAATACCTCTACGTAGAATTTTACTTTGTATTCCAATAACGAGAAAAGACGGAGAAAAGAACATATTTTGTTTTTCTAGGTTGATTTGGTTGAGTTGAGTGTTTTGTAATCACTTGTTTTGTAATTTTCTCTTTCAAATAAAAGGTCTGCAGCAACCCGGAGACAGGCATAATTGGCTAAACTTTGTTATCAATTTTGTGTGTGATTATTATGTATTTATACATTGTTTCCATAAATTTGATTATAGGAAATGTACGTTATTTCCTAACATAATTTTTTTAGGGTTAAATAATATTAGGGTGGTTTCAAATGGGATAACTTGTCCAAATTAACCCATATCACGACCTTATTTGCCTGTAAATTTTATGTGTTCACCATTAAATAATTAAGTGGTGACTCTCGTTTATAATTTTTTGTACAAAATCATAATATCAGATTTTAGAAAACTAATTTGACATTCTTCTTCACCACAAAAATATGGTTCTTATACTTGAATAGAACATAACTCAAAGTATTCAATACACAATATGAATAGAAAACAATCAGGCAACAACCACAAAAAAACTTTACATGGATAACTGATAATGTTAATTTTTACCATTATCTAAATTACATTTTATTAACAAAATCAACTCTTCCATGACTGTTAACCTACTAAATCCTCAATTTTACCTTACTTTTGTAAATAAATACATTTTGGGTTACATTGATCTAAATATACCACTAATCCCCATTTTTATGTCTATTTATAGATTTGAAGCTTTGTTCCAAAAATCCAGACAAATGAGTGACCCGGAATAGTAAGAAGAAGATAAAAAATGTCATAGAAAGGAAGCAACAGGAAGTGCCAAGCGGTTCAGGGCCAACGCCAGGCACTAGGACACTTCCAAGCAGTCAGCGCCTGGTGGACAACGCCAACACTAGGTGACACCATGCTTCCAGTGGCTCATTGCCTGGTGGCACTTAGACACTGATGGGCGGTACAAGCAGGTTTTCAACACTATTTTTAGAAGTCACGCTTGGCAGTGAGAAGCTCCAACCAAGTGCCACTTTCGCTGATGTGGCAAGTTGGCCCTTTTTCTTTTGTTTTCGCGAGGGGAAATTCATCTTTGGACGTTTTGGAGCGCTTGGAGGTCTGCAAGGGCTAGTGGGAACTATTCCTTCTTCCTCTTTGTATCTCCTACCTCTTCCAATTCCATTTTATAAGCTTGGGTTCTCCATGACAATGAAGAGATAAACCCATTTTGTTGGGGTTAGATGTAGCCACTGAACTTTCATGTATTGGTGGACGATTTGAATATATATCTTTATATATATATATATATATATATATATATATATATATATATATATATATATATATATATATATATATATATATATATATATATAAAGATATATATGCTTATTCCATTACTTGCTAGTATCTTTGTTCCTTTACTTAATGCTTGCTTTGTTTTAACCATCCATTGCATGATATTTGGGTCATTAGGTATTGGAAAATATCTCTTGAAACTTAGAATTGGAACAAGATACCTAATGGAACTTGTATCTAGGAATGAAGCTAGACTCATTGTCTTAAACCATAGTGCATAAGCGAGTTTTCTTATTTAGGGATTAAAGGAATTGACCCTTAATAAGGAAACCTAGGCTCATTCAACTAAGGGATTAGGGTTTGAGTAGACTTGTGGGTTGACATTAGTAATTTAATGGAGAAGAGTTTTAATGCTTTATATGCATGATAGTGAAGTCGGTGAAAGCTAGCCCCAACAATTTCAATCCATTAAATTTCTAGTCTTTTCCATTTTCTAGAGTTTTAAATATCCAAGTTCACCTTTTACTTGTTTATGCAATATTTACTTTCTTGCACACAAAAACCCAAATTATGGATTCATTCTTTAGTTTAAATTAGTTATTAATTGCACAATTATTTAGTATACACGAGTTTCTTGGGAAACGATATCCCATTCTTACCGATTACTACTTGCACGACCTAGTACACTTACTAGAGTCTTAACAATAACTCTCAATAACTTAAAAAGTTTGAAGGTATACAATTGATTTAAACTTACATTATGTAACAATACATTTCAAACTTACAAACTTATTAATACAAACACTAACTAATGATACCATATTTCATATATATGAACTACTTATTGTGGTTCCTCCTACTATAAGTTGTAAAAGGAGTTCTTATTGCACAACTCTTGAAACGCTTGCGTGGCTCATCCCTACATCTTACATACATATTGCTTTGTTGGGATTGGTCACCCTCATCATTTCCAAAATCTACTGCTTGGGCAAATTCATCAGGGATACCATCACCAAAATAAGCACTTTCAACATGAACAGACCCTTCACACAATTCACGAAAATTAGGTAAAGCCTTCTGGTGGGTATTATGACGTGTATGCAGATCATTACCTGACTGCCCAAAATTCTCTTCACCAGTCTAAGCTACAGCTTCTTCACCAATCTCACCACAGCTATCTTCACCTCCTATCCACCCAACATTTGCTTCATCTCACTTAACCAAATTGTCTTCCCCTCCGGGTTATGGACTTGTTTCTTCTTCTCACTGATCACTACTTTCAAGTAAAAAAGTTTCGTCTACAGTTTTAGTAGAACTTCTTCTTGTCCATCAACTGCTTCCATTACGTTAAAGCTACTCCTAGCATTACTTTGACGTCCATATTCCTGAAAATCTTCTCTAACAAAGGAATTACTCAACTCTTGTGTAGAGGCAGCAACAGCTGAAACAACCTGCAACAATATACAACATCAACAACTAACTACATATGACACAATACTCAAAGCTTAATATGTAAACAAAATCAAAGCATACCACATTATCTTTCAGACTCCTTCTAATTACATGGTCCCCTACTTTCACATCCATCCAATGCAAGATTCTAGGGAACTTCATGGTCACACATCCTTCATTTGATTTTATAATCAAAAAATGATCAAAAGATCATTAACTTAAAATATACAAGCAAAAGTCACTCACAACTCATTAACACATACTTTGAACTAAAGGTATGAAATAAAAAAAATTATTACAAATTAATTACCTATATCAAATAAACACAACAAACTAAATAGAATTTTTTGGTAATTGCTTTGTCCCGCAATAACATTTTAGCTTCAGAAATGCTTCGAACCAGATACTTATAAACCATATCACCCCAATTATATTTCCCAATATTAGGAAGGTTATCAACAATCTTGAACAAAATAGAAAACACTCTTCCACTTCGATTGGGCAAAAGAAACTCAAAAATTCCTAACAAAAGATAAAGCTTACAAAAATAATCTAAAGAAAGGTCTTTAATATTTTTTACTATTTAATCATATAACATCTCAACATCTAGAACTTTTTTAGGTCCAAATAAATTCTTGCATTCACTATCTAACCCTTCCCCGTTTAAATCAATGAACTCACTAACAACCCTCAAACCCAAACCAAGACACACATCTAGTAAGTTGAAAACAACAACTTCTTTACCCATGTCAAACCCACCAAGCCTTTCCACCCACCTACTAATTAGAGGACTCAAAAGATTCCTAGATATGTTCACAAAATGTTTCAACTCAACCAACCATGTAAATGGTGTTTCTTGAATACATGAACTTTGTTCCTCTATTAATTTCTTATTCAAACTACCAATCAATTTGCTCCGGCAAGAATGCCTCAAACAAATCTAGAAAATAGAACAAACATAACCATATTCAAAATATGTCATTTCTAATGAAAAGCAAATGCAAATATAATCAATTCAGAATTATCTCATACCTTCCAGCCTGCACGTAAATCACTTCCCTCACTAACTTCATTCATAATTACCAACTGAATACACATTTGAGGCAACGACAAATTAATAAGTATAAATTCAAATCAATGCAATTGTACTCACTATAAAGAACTTCACTCAAGCATAAAAACACAAATGAAATAATCAGTTAAGGTAACTAAAGTCACCAGAACATAGCAACCACATCATCTTTCAAAATAACATTATGAATTTATTAACTACACATTGCATTACAGAGAAATAGTTAACTCACAAACATAGGATTAAAAATCATACAATTATATTAACTTAAGTTAACAGTTCATTTAACTAATGTCCACAAATAAGTGATTCAGTTCCAATAAATACTTTATTTTTCAATAAATTCTGGTACCTTAATGGTTATTGCAACAAGGTCAAGATTTTGTCCAAAATATGTAAGCGAAATTTCCTTCTTTGCCTGCAATCATCAAGCAAGCCTCTGTCAAATAATTATGAATCAACAATTAATATGAAAAATGAAGTAAAGTGAACTTGATCCACAACTACAAAAACAAGCCACAACTCTAAAGTCACTACATTCAAAACAAAAATCATTCAACAAATTCGGTTTGGGATTGTGTTAGGGTTAAAGAAAAAGATACAACCTTCAACCCTACATTCACCAAAATGGTCGCGCTTCACCTCTTCTCACAAGCCACTTCTACGTCCTCTGCGCGAACACAACAACCTCTTCTCCCTAACACTTGTGACAACTCGCGAGAGAGGACACAACACAACTCTTCCACCTTTTTCTTTTCTCCCTCACACTTTCTCCCTCTTCACATCACAAAATAAAGAAAGAACCTTTCATGGGTGACAAGATCAATACTTTGTTTGCGAAACTGAAAATGATCGACCAAAGGAGGAAGAAGACGGTTTTGGGGGAAAAACTTTTTTTTTCAAAACACTGAAACGGTCTAAGGTTTTACAATTATAATATAAAATAATATAATATGATATAATATATATATATATATATATATATATATATATATATATATAAATTCCATCGTACCTCGTATGTTTTGATATCATTGTATATTAATTTTACTATGAACCTTGTAGCTATCCAACATTCAACACACTTATAATATTATATTAACTGATGATACATTCTTACATAAATGGATTTTTAAACAAGCTTCAAGTACTATCATCTATGTTGCACCCAAACTCTTAGAATCTGTTTTAAAATTCTATTTTGTTTGTTTGTTTTACATTACTCTTTTTTCTTTTTCTTTATATAAGGAACTTCGTTCCTCTGGGACTTGATACTCTGTAACCATTTTTCTTACACTAATAATAGAAGTCTTCACATTCATTTATGCTTTCATTCTCTCTTATCATCATTCTGCTCCCACGTCCTTTTGCCAGCACCCTGCTGTTTTATTCTTGTTACGTTTCATCTATGAAGGATCATGTTGTCTAATATGGTATCAGAGCTCTTCGATTGAAGAGCTCTATTGCGCCTGGTTTGCTTACTCTGATTCTTTCACCTTTCTTTTTGTTCTTTTCCTTTTTTCTTTCATTGTTTTGTCTTCTCCTTCCTCTGTCATGACTAAAGAAAAGAATTCTGAAAAGATGTCTATCACTAGTGAAAGTCTCCTATACTTACATCCTGGAGAAAGTCCAGCGGTTGCTCTTGTGTCGCCTATGTTAGATCTTGGAAATTACCATTCATGGAGCAGGTCTATGTTGACAGCCCTGAGTGCCAAGAACAAACTACAGTTCGTGAATGGGGTTGCTGTTGGTCGTTTCTTAGCTTGTGCACTCTGTTTCAGCACAAATTAGGCAATCTATTATGTGGATTGAGAACACTGAAGAGATATGGAAAGAACTCAAGGTTCAGTTCTTTCAAGGTGATCTACTCCGTATTTCAGACCTCCTATCAGACGTGTCACAGCTAAAATAAGGGGACCAAACTATTAGCGAGTATTTCAAAAAATTAAGAGTCATCTGGGATGAACTTGAGAACTTTCGTCTGGATCCAATTTGTAGCTGCAAAGATCTTTGCAAGGTTTCAAAATTAATCACCCAAAGGAAATCTGAAGATCGTGCGATGTAGTTCCTAAGAGGCTTGAATGAGCAATACGGTAATATTAAATCACACGTTCTATTAATGGATCATTTACCCACTATTTCGAAATATTTTTCCTATGTGATGCAGCAAGAAAGATAATTGTTTGGGAATCATGTGATTGGTAATAGTTTGCGGGAAAATCGATCATGTTGGGTCTGTTTGTTACAAGATTGTGGTCGTTGCCAATACTTCAACAACAACGTGTTCTTTTTGCGGGAAAATCGATCATGTTGGGTCTGTTTGTTACAAGAAGAATGGTTTTCGTAATAATAAAAGAGGAAAGCGTGTCTGCACCCATTGTGGAAAAAATGGCCACATTGTGGATGTGTATTATTGGAAGCAAGGATTCCCACCTGTTGGTCATAAAATTTTTAGTGCTAAAGCCAAATCTAATGAACTCAAGAATGATGAAGATGACTAGGAGGTGAAATTTACTCAACAGTAGTATCAAGCTTTGATGGCTTTGATAAAACCTGGGGGTGATTCTGATAACACCACTCATAAACAAAGTCACATCAGTAGCATTTCTTCTAACGTTGTTGAGTCAGGTAATATCTTTAATTGTAGTAGTTTCTTTCATAATAATGAGAAATGGATTCTAGATTCAGGGGCTACAGATCATGTTGCCATAAATCTTGACACCTTTGCTTCGTATAAATGGATTAACCATGTCAAAATAAACCTTCCCAATGGTGTTTGTATTAATGCCACTCACAAAGGAGATATCAAGTTGAATAATGGTATTATGCTGCATAATGTTCTCTTTATACCCGATTTCAACTATAACTTGGTATCTATTTCAAAGTTAATAGCAGATTCTCAAGTACATGTTATTTTCACTAACTCTAGCTACCTCATTCAGGACCAAGTGAGCAAAAAGATGATTGGTTCAATTAGCTTCCATGAAGGACTATACGTTTTGTCTGATTTCAAGAATTTTGTTAATTCTGCTTGTAGTAATATGTGGCACAGAAGGCTTGGCCACTTATCTGACCAAAGGTTACATATCTTGAAAAGTAAACATGGTTATATAGATATCAGAAATGAACACTGTGATGTATGCCATATGGCAAAAATAAAAGAAACTTTCTTTTTTCAATAGTCAATCTCATGCTGATAAATGTTTCAATCTCATTCATGTTGACATATGGGGTCCTGCACCCACTCCTTCTTTACATGGACATCACTATTTCTTAACTGTCATTGATGATTTTAATAGGTTTTCTTGGATATACCTCATGCATAATAAATCTGAAACCAGAACACATCTTACTAATTTCATTAACTTTGTTGATGAAACAAAAGTGAAAGTGATTAAGAGTGACAATGGCCATGAATTTAAGATGAATGAGTTCTTTAGCTCTAATACATCAAACCAGCTGTGTAGAGACTCCCGAACAGAATGGGATTGCCGAGAGAAAGCACCAACACTTGCTCAATGTAACTAGGGCTTTACTTTTTCAATCTAAAATATCAACACATTTTTGGTCTTATGCCTTCACACATGCTGCTTTCTTGATTAATATAACCCCTACTCCTTTTCTCCAAAATTCTACTCCCTATGAAAAATTATATGGTGATTCTTATAATTAAAAAGTCTTAAAGTCTTTGGATGTCTATGCTATATGCAAACCATATCTGCTAAGCGTTCAAAGTTTGATCCTCGTGCAAAACCTGACATTTTTCTTGGTTTGCTGTCTAATACAAAAGGGTACATAGTGTTTGATTTGAAACATCATGATATCAAAGTGTCTCGTAATGTCTTGTTCTATGAAGATGTTTTTCGTAGCTGCATTAACATTGATGATTTTGTTGTTAGCAAAACTGATATATATTTGCCTATTAATCAATCATACAACTCTACTTTTGATCAACCTGATAATGCATATAGTGATACTGTTTCTAGAATTGAACAATCCGATATCAGTCAACAAGCTAATAATTCTGCACATTCTGATATCAGTAACCAAGTTAACAACTCTGAACAATCTAGTACTATTGATATTGGTTATAGAAGATCTCACAGAACTAAAAGTGGTCCTGCATATTTGAAAGATTATCATACAGATTTAGCTTGTGTCAAGTCTTCAAAATACTCCATCCAATCATATGTTTCTCTATCTAGATTGTCTACTCATTTCCAACAAGTCACCCTCAACATTGATAGTAACAACAAGCCAAAATCCTTCAACGAGGCTATTCAAGACTCCAATTGGAGAGCTGCCTTGGATACAGAGTTAAAAGCTCTTGAACAAAACAAGACATGGACGTTAGTCAAACTCCCTGCCAACTGCTCCTCTATAGGCTGTAAATGGGTCTACAAGTTAAAACATAAAGCTGATGTGTCTATAGAGAGATATAAAGCCCGCTTAGTCGCAAAAGGATTCACTCAACTTGAAGAGATGGACTTTCATGACACCTTTGCGCCTGTGGCCAGACTTACAACAATACAATGATTCTTGCTGTGGCTGCCATTATAAATTGGCAGTTAATCCAGCTTGACGTCAATAATGCGTTCTTGCATGGTGAGTTGGATGAAACTATATATATGGATATGCCTCCTGGAATGACAAAAACATATCCTTAACAGGTATGTCTTTTACACAAGTCTCTTTATGGCCTACGACAAGCTAGCCGTTAGTGGTATGCTCAACTATCATCTTTTCTTCTTAGTCACAACTTCAAACAATCATATGTTGACCATTCCTTGTTCATTTATAAAAATCAAAATAAAATCACTCTTCTCTTAATTAGTTTATGTTGATGACATAATTGTCACAAGAGATAATGTGGAAAATATCCATCGTATAACTGCTTTGCTTGATCAACGATTTAAGCTAAAGAATTTGGGAAATTTTAACTACTTTCTTGGCTTTGAAATTGCCCGAGGCGATAAAGGAATTATTCTCTCAAAGAAAATACACTCTTGACTTGTTGTTTGAAACTGGCATGTTAAATTGCTCTCTTGTGAGCACTCGTATGAATTTTTCTGTCAAGTATCATGCAGATGGTGAAGTCCTTCCTAATCCCACAGCTTATCGTAGACTCATTGGGAAACTCATCTACTTGACCAACACAAGGCGCGACATCACTTATGCTGTCAATCATCTTAGTCAATATGTCTCTGCACCAACTACGGACAATCATCAAGTTGTGTTCAGAATCCTTCGTTATCTAAAAGGGTCCATTGGACAAGGGATTTTTCTTGATGCCAAAGAGTGATATTCATCTCAAATCCTATAGTGATTCAGACTGGGCTGGATGCACTAACACACAACGATCGGTAACATGATTTTTGGTCTATCTCGAGAACACCCTCATAGCATGGAAATCAAAGAAACAGGCCACTGTATCTAGGAGCTCCTCTGAAGCAGAGTATCAGGCTTTAGCACAAACTGTGTGTGAAGTTCAGTGGCTTACTTATATGCTGGACGGTCTGAATATCACAATGGCACAACCTGCAACTATTTACTGTGACAACACTTTTGCCATCAAAATTGCTAATAACCCTGTTTTCCATGAGCGTACTAAGCACATAGAAATCGATTGCCAAACTATAAGGGAAAAGATTCAACAAGGCTTGGTCAAACTCCTCCCTGTCAGGACCAATCATCAGCTTGTCGACATTATGACGAAGGCTCTCCCTCCTGGAATCTTCACGCAGCTCAACTCCAAGCTTGGCAATCTTAATATATATTGCCAGCTTACGGGGGGTGTCTTAGAACCTGTTTTAAAATTTTGTTTTGTTTGTTTTAGATTCTGATAATTTTTCTATTTGTTCCGCTGTTACTCTTTTTTCTTTTTCTGTATATAAGGAACTTCGTTCCTCTGTGACTTCGTTCCTCTGTGACTTCATGTTCTGTAACCATTTTTCTTACACTAATAATAGAAGTCTTCACATTCGTTTAGGCTTTTGTTCTCTCTAATCATCATTCTGCTCTCACGTGCTTTTGTCAGCACCCTGCTGTTTTCTTCTTCTTACGTTTCAACTATGAAGGATCATACTGTCTAATACAAACTAATAAAATTATTCTTAATAGAAACCAATAATTTTATGTATCTACATAAATTTTATTTATCATAAATCAAATTTTATTTATCATAATGAGAAACCAACTTTATTCAAATTACTGAAAAACAAAAAAAAAAGAAGAAAACAATTAGTGACTCATTATAATTACTCAGATCCCAAAACTTAATACTTATACACCCAAAAACTCACAAATTATCTTATTGTCAAGCTACTATTTTCATTAAATAAATATATATATGAAAGCCCCACACTATCTCTATATATAATAACATGCTAATCCCATTTTTTTATTCTCTTTGCCACAAACCACAGATTATATAATGCCGACACACAATAAGCCCATGAACCCACAAGGCTAGTCATCAGCGAACAAATATTTATTTTCCACAAATAAAATACTAAAAGAAACATGCCGAAATTGCCAAACTCCTGCAACAATTTTATATACTCTAAAGAACAACGTAGAAACGCCTAACTCAAATACCAATTATTTTAACATTCGTATATCTTATACATTATGCCAAATACAAAACCATGATTACGTAAAAGACCAATGCCTAATAGAGAAAACCAAACCATATTAGCCATATTTAATATAATAAAGCCATACCCACCAAAATTTGCAGAAGCTATTTTGTCTTTATCCCAATTAAAACAGCAATGCCTAATAATCAAAACCCAAACCCAAAACATATTTGCAATTATGCTTATACAAAAAGACAAACTTTTGACTTTCACACCAAACTCCACCGATGACAAATTCACTTTCCCATTACTTAATTTGAATACAATAAAAAAAAATACAGTTATTTTAATATTATAACGTCTTTTAACTTATATATATATATATAATAATAATAATAATAATAATATCAAACCATAATTATTTTCACAATAAAATAATTGAGAATAGCCAAAAGTATATATCTTTAACTGAAAAAGGACAACAATCTCTTACTGCCAAACATATTATGATTAAAATATCAAAATCTTTTTAACTTTTATATACAATACATATTATAATAATTTAAATGCTCCAAACATTCTATAATAATATATACGTATTATATATATATATATATATATATATATATATATATATATATATGAATTTTCGATGTCAAACATAAAAACAATGAAAAAACAACACTCACCAAAAACATACACTTCAATTAAAAGAAAACAACACCGTCCAACATTATAGATTTATCAACTAAAAAAATAAACGCCTACCAAATGCTCAAATCATTTTAACTTTATCTAAATGAAACATCATAAATTTAGTTGTGTTATTTTTTCTTGTAAAATAGTTATAATAATAATAATAATTTGGGAATAAAGGAATAAACAAGATGTTTTAGCTATCATTTCAGGTAAGAAAACTCCTTTGTTAGGGTTCATCCCTAAAGCATTTGATCTTATTAACAATTTCCTAATTCTTGTGGTGATTCTCACGGCTTATCAAACCTCGTTGTTTGTGGTGCCTACTTTTATGTCATTATTTTTCATCTATTTGTAGTGTTGTAATAAAAAATATTGTTTTCCAATTCTACAAATTTAAGGTTTCACCACTAATAACATCATCATCTAAATTTCATATTTAGGTATAATTTCGTTGGTAACATGAGTAACATCCAAAGCTTACTTAGGTCCGAAATTCATTGAGACTAAGAGTAATCCTCATCAGACATCGACAAATGAACTACAACATTACCATAACGAACCTTTTCTATCATGAACTTTACAAAAATGAAAGGGGAGAGGTTGACTTGTAACATGGTGGCCTCTTCATAGCACTTCCCAAGGGTCACTTGGGGAGTAATCATGATCAACGTATAACTCACTTTGGCTAGTTGAGCTAACATCATTCCCTGATGAATTTGTAGTAGCATAACTCCTTTCAGTACTGACTTTGATAATAGGAAGTTGATCATCTTGAAGTGTAACAAGTGGTTGTTGTGAGATTTCTAAGTTGTTCAACTGCTTGTCAAACTCGCATTAATTTCTATGTAAGGTCCTAAGTGACTCTCTATAGCCTTAGCTGTTGTAGAGGTTGTTTATTAGGTGCAACACAAGAATGAGATTTGCATTATGGTGAGGCTCTAAAGAATAATGGAACCCCATGATGCATCCACTAGTACAAAGACATCTAGGATGCTCAAGTTATCTAACAACAACAAGAATATCCTTTCAACCACGAGGAATAAAGTACCTTAGGTTCCATGCTTATAATGTGATATTCCTGACATAGGACATCTTCTTAACACTTCAAACTCTTTTCGATATAAAACACAATCATTAGGACATCAATATATCCTTTTATATGTCATACCCATAAGAAAAAGTTTCTTCATTTCCTTATAATTTGTGTTAGTATATTTCTTTCTAGAAGCACTTGCTTCAAAAACTAAAGTAATTATATGAATCTACTTATAAGGTGAGGTTTGCATCCATATTTATACTCTAAAGTAACCTTATATCTAGTTGATGTAAGACTTCCAACACACTCTCTCACGCCGAGGTATATACATCTCGTGCATCGGACTAGACACTAATGGATAATCCGATAGCTGGTGGAATGATAGACTCAACAAACATTAAATTTCGCTAGGATAGGCTCTAACCCAAATCTTTGATACCATTTAAGAAATGGACTTTAAGCGTAATTCAGCCCCACAAAACCTGCTTGTAAGTTGAGGTTTGCACCTGTATATATACTTTAAATTGACCTTATCTCTAGTTAATGTGAGACTTCTAACACACACCCCTCGTGTTGAGGTATATACATCTCATGCATGAGACTAGACATTATTAGGTGGTCAGATAGAGGCCTGATAGCAGGTGAAACAATAGACCCAACAAGCAACAGTTTTTGCTAGGAGAAATTTAATGTTTGTTGGGTTTATTATTCCACTCGCTATCCGACCACCCATTAGTGTTTTGTCCTACCCACGAGATGTAAATACCTTGGGGTGTATTGGAAGTCTAACATCGATTAGGATATGGCCAATTTATTATATATAATTGGGTGCAAACCTCACCTTAAAAGTCGGTTTTGTAGGGGTTAAGTTAAGCTTAACATGATATTAGAGTCATGAGTGACAACATATTCGAGAAATTTTATCTGTTTGTTAGGTCTACTATTCCACCCACTATCAAACCACCCATTAATGTCTAGCCCCACAAGAGAGATGTATATATCTCAACATGAGTAGGGGGTGTTTGAAGCCGCACATCAACTATAGATAATGACAATTTAGAGTATATATGTGGGTGTAAACCTTAACTTACAAGCCAATTTTGTGGGATTGAGTTAGATTTAAAGTTCACTTCTTAACAATCATGACATCTAATTTATTGTCCATTGTTGAGTCACCAAACTCTGTAGTTTGACACAAACTATCATCAAAAGGATTACCAAATGAATGAAGAAATAGTAATGTAAGAGCTTACTAAGGAGACACAAACAACCACCACCAACCGATGACAGAAGGGCATGCCTGATCAACAAAAAGCAACCTAACTAAGAAAAATTGAAGAACAGATACAGTAAGTCTTTGTGGCTACGAGGTGAAATTCTAATTTTTGGGTATTTTAATATCTAGTTGTTGGGGGAAAATTAGATTTGGAGAAATTCTGAGGATAATTGAGAATGAATAAATTTGAGGGTGGAGTGGAATAGGAAGAATCGGGATTTTTGGTACTTTACAGTTAGTGCCTAATTAGGAGCAAGGAATGAGATTGGCTGGGAAAAACCAAGGAGAAAAGATTTAGGCATTTGGAATTAATATTAGGTGCCTAGTTAGGCAAGAGTATAACCAACGTGTCTAAGGGAGGAATAATGTGTCATGAGTTGCAAAGGGTAACTGAATACGACAAAATAGGTTTATATTATAGAGTGAGCCAAAAAGGGTATAAAGCTGGTTAGTGGAAATTGATAAGAATGAGTATATTGACTAGAGAATTTGGGATAGTATAAAGTTAATGAAAGGTTGGTGGTTCAATTGATCTTACATAAATTTACTGGATATAATGAAATTGGGACATTAGTAGATAAGACAACTATTAGTAAGTATGGGTGTAAGGACATTAGTAATAAGACAACTATTAGTAGATAAGATACAATGGAGATGTGAAATTACGTGACTGAGGGGAGCATGGGAATGAAGTGCAGAAAAACCAGAACTATTCGATGTACTAGTGTGGCGCCTGGCGGCAGAGTTCAATCTGTCAAGCGATAGCCACTGTTCCAAAAGCTCTATATGATGTGAGGCGCCTAGTGGAGAGGGATGTTCCACCAGGTGATAGTTGTAGAGGTAGTAAGGAAGGAGGCGCTTGGCACCTGACGGTATGCGACCCCCGCCAGGCGGTTTGGAAGCGGGCAGCGCCTGGCGCCTTGTGGGCAGTGCCAGGCGGTTTTGCTGCAGCAGATTGGTATTATGCTTGCTTTGGTGTACGTGATTTACAGCGCTTCTAGGATATCTTAAGGGTCAGCTTGCTGGTGTTCCTTGAGTTGTGGCTCGGAACGTACCCCTTGGGTTGAGCTCGGGATAGGGGTTAAGCACGTCGCATTCCTCGAGTGTGGCTCGGAATGGCATCCCTCGAGTTGAACTTGGGATGGTCGATGAACACAAGGAACCCTTGAGTTGAGCTCGGGTTAGCGAGTGTTGCCGGTGTGAGTGTGTTGGTTATGGCCAGTACGGATGGGTCCAGATAGATTGCCCTCCTCAGTAATTTACTGACGAGTTTGGTAGTCTTGGAACGTTACAAACTATGTTCATATTTGGGAACTCCACCTGGCGTTACGATGTATGATCCATAGCATAATTTTCCACACGTGCTCTATCGGTTGTGACCGATAGGTATGGCAACAAGACACCTTGAGGTACTCACTAGAAGACGTAGAACACGATTAACATGAAATCAAAGGATGAAATTCCTTTGGAATGATTATATTGTAATATATATCTAATTGTATTATAAATATGTTTATTTGTTAGCTCACCCTATCTACTTATGTGTGGCGATGATCGTATATGCGGTATACGTGAGCAGATGATGTTGCAGGTGGATCTGGTCAGGCGTAGCACCGGAGCGGGGCTGGACTGGGGATATATCATCATGGATTTATGTTTTATGATTTTAAGACATTTGTAAACTCTTTCATTATCAGACTTTAATTTTATAATGGATATTTACTCATTTTGGATTTCAGTTATTATCATGGTGAAATAAAATATTAAAATTTCCCGCGTTTTTGGGAAATGGATTCATAATTAATGAGATTTTATTTTTTTTCTTATTTTATGTTATTAATTCAATTCATAATATCCGGTCAGGATGTTACAGACCTCACAGTCTACCCTACTAAGAGTTGCCACGTGTCGCAGTCCTCCACTCTCAAATTTGACCAACCAGAAGCTGCCACATAATCTCCTTCTTCCTCAAGCTGATCTACAACACAGCCAACATTCTTCACCACACAACCACCACCAGCCCTCCACGCAATCAATGTAGTAACCAAACCAGCACCCTTCGTCGAAAACCACCCTACCATCGCATCGCCATAACACCACGACACAACACTTGTCGCTGAAGAAGAATTGTGCGAGCCACGCAAAACCCCGCAACTATAGATCTCGAGCTCCACCCTCTCCATGCAAATCCAACTTTACCAAACACCTCGGTCCATCACACGCAACAACCCAAATCCATGAGCTATGTCGCAATATCAACTAAAACAAATTTATAAACTGCAAAACACTTCCTCCACGCACATATCGCAAACCGTAACTCACACAAATCATATTTCTATCGTACATCACTCACTCGTTCATGTGAGCACTAAATGCAACCTCCTCCCTTGTAGATCCAGGAGCATCTCGCCACACACGAACTCCACTACAGATCCAGCATGACTCACTGTCTTTGCACATCCAAGAACTCGATTACACATTCACCATGCTAACACGACGCTGACATCGATTCTCCCATAAAATATCTTGTTGTAACTTCAAAAAATTAGGATGATTGTTCATCAACAAGAAATTAATCTTTTTTAATGTAGAAAATCAGACTAAGCTGCAATGATAAAGCATACAAGAAATAAATATCATATTGAACCATGGCTCTTGATACTATTTGTTTGGAAAAATGCATCATTAGTTAAGAACATTATTGTCTTTACTCCCAAGAATCACCATATTAATAGAGAAATAAGATAAAAATAAGGAACACAAGAATATAATGTGAAACCCTAAAATCAGAGAAAAATCACGGTTGTTGTCTAATGACAATCATAGAATAACACTATGTGAACATTTGTACAACACATAGAAAATCCTCCCATGTCCTTTTATCCCAAGTATACTCACACTCTCTAAAGAAATAATTTAACCCAAACCTCACAACATTACTATAAGAGTATAAGAAAAGTCAAATACAAATTTAAAATGTGTTTAACTAGAACAAGAAAAACACCATGGACTTCGAATTCATTATATAATCACCAATACCTACTTCTTAACTTATCGTAGGCGATATAAACTTTTCAAGACGTATTAATTTTATTGGCAACAATGATTTGTATTACAAATCATTATTATAGTTAGGAACAAGGCAATAAAGGAAAGAATAAAAGGGAGAAAAATAGACACAGAGGATTTAACGTGGTTCGGCGTACAATGTGTCTGCCTACGTCCACGACTACACTAGGAAGTATTTGTATTTCTGGTGTATCTTAAAGCTTTACATAGAGTCTCTTATATAGTAAAATAGAGAACCACATCTCACTATTCT
>Ga0209589_1000551_pt1 | contig 53453 bp, 22 predicted proteins | sample CowpeawhiteBW_FD_187525 | JGI IMG/M metagenome (GOLD analysis project Ga0209589, IMG submission 187525) | Root nodule microbial communities of legume samples collected from California USA - Cow pea white BW (SPAdes) (version 2) | ecosystem: Host-associated > Plants > Roots > Nodule | place: USA...
TTTTTTTTCACACACACCTATTAAAATAATATTTTTAATGCTTAAACTACATCATAATAAAATACAAAACGTTAGTAAAAATAGAATATTTTCTAAATGTTTTATTTAAAATAAATAATATATTTTAATTAAAAATAGGGATGTTACATGAACGTTTCCATAGAAATTTATTCTCAATAATAAAGATGTTTGATTATTGTTATAAACAAATAAAGTTGAAAAAGTAATTATTAATTCTAAATTTTATTATTGTAATATTTTTATAAGTATTTTTTTATTAAAATGTGTTATTTTAATATATTAATTTAAATATTTTTTCTAAAACAAATTTAATTTATAATTTTATATTACTCTTAAAATCAAGGACAATTTGGTAATCTTATTTTTTTCTATTAAAGTTAATATTTAATTTATCAAATTAATCAAATTATTCATCAACTTTCATAAATTTTACTCTTAAATCAAATCAATTTCACCTCTAAATCCCTTCAAATGAACAACAACACAAAGTTCACCCTCTAATCCATTCAAATACATTATTTTCCTTTCCATCAAATCAATATCTTCACAAGTGATATAAACACACCCTAAGGCTTTGTTCATATGGAGGATGGATTTGAGGGAGAGTGTGAAGATGAATTTGTATAGATTTGTATGGATTTGTATGGATGAAGATGTGTGTTTCTTTGAGTGGATTTAGAGGGTAAAGTAAATGGATTTGAAAATAAATTTTATGATAGTTAGTGAGTGATTTGAATGATTGATAGATAAAATAAAAAGTTATAATAGACAAAATTTTAAAATTACTAAAATGTCCTTGATAGAAAAATATATATAATAATTTTTAGATTAGTTAAAAATATTAAATTTTAAAAACTATTATTTAATAAATTTTAATAAAAAAATTATTAAAAAGTAAATTACATTAAATTATTATTATTATTTTCATAATAATTACTATTATTTAAAACTATTATCAATAATAATAATAATAATTATTAATATTATTTTTATTATATTTAATTACTATACATATACATTATTTATTATTGTTATTATTAATAACTATATATTATTAATTACTATAAATATATATTATTTTTTTATTATTTTATTATACTAATATATATATATATATATATATATATATATATATATATATATATATATATATATATAATTTAGGAGTATTAGGAGGATATTTGTGTAAATTATGATTCATCTCTTCAAATCTGCACTATTTTAGTAAGATGGAAAAAGTAATCAATCCTTCCCATCTATGCATATCCTCTCTTGTAAATTTGTACATGTCAACACATTTATTTTTCAATTCTATCATCTTAAATCTGCGCTCTAATCGTTCAATGCGAATAGAGCGTAAATGTCAAATAATAAATAAAACACATTAAAAAAATAATTTGAAATAAGTGAGAAGTTTTTGTTTGGAATGTTAAGAGTGATATGGATTTGAAAGATTTAAAGAAAAAAAAAATAATACTTCGGAGAAAAAAAAGAAAAAGAATATATTACTCAATTATCCTAAACTTGTATCAATCAATAGTTTTGCTACAAGATGTGATAATTTGTACCGAAAACGAAAACAAATTTGAAGGTAATAATTTCAGTAAAACAAATAATTTTTTACATGGTTTAAATAAGGTTATGATAAAAAAAAAAAAACTAATAATTTCAGAAGAAATAGTTAAGAACTGAGACAAATAAATTTTAGAAGGAAATGGAGAAAGCCGATAAGGTTATCCTATTTGTGCTCCAGAGGCTGTTGTAAGATAAAACAGATGCAGGTTGGAGTTTCCTCTCCTGAGCTGAACCCAACGAAAATGGGTGCCAACAACACTAATGACTCCTCCACGGAGATAGAGAAGACACAGAAGAAGGTTTCCCATTGTTGGGGAAATGCTCAAATACCCTTTGCACTTCCCTTTCTCACGCTCCCCAATTCCAACTTCGCCACTTTCCTCTCTCCGCCGCAACTCCACACATCATTCACCGCCGCCGCCGACCATTTTCTCACCCTTCTCCACTCCCTCGCTTCTCAGAACCCCTTCCTCAACAAAATCATCTCTCTCCCCTCCCAATTTCACACCCTATGCGTCCAGGTACTTCTAAAAAACTTTCCTCTTTTTGCTAGTATTTATGTGGCGAAAATAATGTTGTGTTTGGGTTCAGATTCGGAAACAGGATAGCGTGAGATTGGTGGGTAATCATAATTTTGCTGCTGTTTTACCTGGGGATTCGGTGGCAGGGTTGGTTGTGGCTAATGGGGTTCTGAATTTCTTGAACATTTACAACACATTGCTCATTGTTAGGCTTGTTTTGACATGGTTTCCCAACACTCCTCCTTCAATCGTTAGTCCCCTCAGGTGAGTTACCCTCCTTTGTTAGTATATATAACATAACATCTGATTTGGTTTGAATGATTTTGAAGTGTTAAATAAAGTGATTATTGTTTGATTCAGCACCATATGTGACCCATACCTGAACATATTCCGTGGACTTATTCCCCCTCTGGGAGGAACACTTGATCTCTCTCCCATTCTAGCATTTTTGGTCCTAAATGCATTTACTAGCACTGCTGCTGCACTTCCTGCTGAGCTCCCACCCACAGAGCGATCCCAACAAGGTCTTGCACCACCATTACAACCTTCTAATGTTACTACTTCATCACAGAAGAAATGGATGAGACGGCTTCTAGGGAACAAGTCAAGGACACCTGGTGCTGCTAAATAGAACATGCTAGGTACACTTTATTTGTGCCTATCACTGTTTATCAATTCATATAAATTGCTATTCATAATTCCATCCAATTATGCTAGTTCTAGGCAACTCAATTTTCCAGCTTATGGTTCCAAAGATTGTAGAGTTATGAACTTTGCTGTGGAAAGATCAAGCTATCACAGTCACAATTTGTTTTGTTTTATTTTTTCAGTACACACACATTAATCCCAAGGTAATTCTTCTCAAAAGCGTACCTGATTATGATTTGGTCTATCACTTCTGTCATAAGATAATTAATACATCCTGCAACATATATTTCATATTCATAAACCTAAGGTTATTAAGTAAGGGAACTGCATTATATATGGTTCACAACAAATGGTGCTATCTAATTCATTTATTTAAACTTTCATTTACTTTAAAAAGCATGATAGCTTTTTTTGCATTTTTTCAGTTAAACATAAAAGAGACATCCTCAGGAATGGAAAGGATTATATTTTATTGTGACCGTATCATCCCAATTCATTGCTTCAGTCTCGACTGACTTTATGAAGCATCGTGATAGCACTTTTTCATAGAAAATGCCTTTTTACCGAAAAGGGAAAAATTAAATAATTTGCCAACCACAAGATCTTGTAGTGTGTGTCTGAATGCTTGTAATATATGCAAAATTTATCGTCAAATGTTTAAAAGTGCACATTCAAATCCTTCACTACGCAGAATCTGATACTTGTTAAAAAGTCTACACAATTCACTGAAATTAACTTGGTTATTTTTTTTTCACATTAAGAAACGATCCTCTATACAATGTTCATGTTTTATTTAATGTGAAATATAATATTGATACTAGTTGGAAAACAGTTGGTACTCTGCCTTGTCAATCTATGTTTTCTTGAGAGATAGATTTAGTTCTATGTTAAAAAAAAAGTTAAATTAAGAACGTTTATAATTGTTATAATAGAGGACGTATTCCTTCCTTCAAAAAAAAAAATTGAGGGTTTTTTTTTATTAAAATAATATTAACTGTTGTAAAAGATGGGTGATTATGATAATTAGTTAAAGGATAAAACAATATAAAACATGTGTATATAAAGAAGAGTATCCAAAGAAAAAAAGTTACTTAATTAAAACGAAGGATGCAGTTGAAAATCTACAAAGCTTACATGGAGAAATGAAGAATAAAGAATCTAAAATCTATTTTTATCTTTTATCCTTCACCTCAAATCATTCATAGGTGACGACACTTTCTTATTCACTGTTTTCTTCTTTGTTTGAAGTGAAGGATAAAGGATCCAAGTCTAACTTGTTAAAAGTGGAAGTGACAATGAAGTAAAGTAAATTTCTGAATTAGCAACTACGGGACACTAAATTTATAGGGAAAACTAATCGTTTCACACACTATTAGAGCAAAACAAAAGAGAAAATAAAATAAGGAGTGATATGAAAAAAATAAACGCTAGGAAAACATATAAAAATGACACACAACATTGATAAAATATATGTTCAAGATGTTATATTATATCAGGAGACTTTCAATATAGCAAGTTAACAAAACTAATTATCGATATTTATGAGTCTATTGAGAAGATTCATATGGAAACACAATATTAATGAGTCACCATATTATTGCTTACAAGATAATGATACCACATTCAATTCAAAATTTTAAAAGAAATTAATTTATCACTATTTTTTAGATAAAATGTTAAATTTTCTCATTTCTATAGGGAAATATAAAACTTTTAATTCTTAACAAATGTTTAATTGACCTATAAGTCTAACACGAATAGGTCGTATTTGTGATGTGGTAATGCACACACTGAAGAAGCTTCTGCATTTCTTTACTATTGATCTTGCACGGACATTCATCCACTACAGAGAAGGCATCAGATTCCGCATGAAAATTTTAGCACAGCAGCGAATATTATGCTTTATTAATGGAAGAATCCTATTCATATCCATACAATATTACAATGTAATAACCGGACCTTTATCAATAACAAACCATTTCTGGTATCCAAGGCAATATCTTCAATCATATTAAGATTCTTCACTGTTTAAAAATAAAATAACACACATTTTCACACCATAATGTTTTATTTATTTAAATTTTCAAATAAAAGCTCTAAAATTAAAATAATGAAATTTTTAAATAATCAAAATCCAAAAGGTGAAAAATATGTCCGATATAATCGTTAAAAATACAGATATAATAACATCGTGAAACTTAGGATAGTATAAAGATGGAAGCACTGTGAGAGTAGATAAATACTAATACTAGTTGAATGAAAAAAGAAAAGGAGAGTGTAGCTGAAGCTTTTTGCCATGAACATTGAAATTGAGATTTGGATGGTTTACCTCTCCGGCAGAAACAAAATTAGGCCGAGAGAGAGAGAGAGAGAGAGAGAGAATAGTGAATGGAAGTTGGAGGTTGCAGAAGAGGTAGCAGATTTTCTTCATATGAGAGATTGGCTGCCATAGGGTTGGTGCTTCTGGCTGTGGCTTCTCCACTCTACATAGACCGCAAAGCGGAGTGTGAGTTGGAAGAGGAAGACCAACCCATCAACGTTGATGCCTTCTTGCCGTTTCTCTTACTTCTTCTCATTTTCGGCATAGCTTTATCCGCTTTTCTCGACCGAACCCTTGCCGCCTTTGATCGTTACTGGATTTACAGAGTTATCGGTTCTTCTGGCGGTATTCTTGCGCTTCTTTCTCTTCTTTTGCTTATTTTGAATCTTAAATCCTCCCTCTGACTCTCCTGCAAATTTTGTAACAACTTCTAAATTATTCTGTAAAATTTTCTTTTCTTTTCTTTTCCTTTGTCCACCATTTCTGATACAATATGCCTAATATAGAGGTGATTGCTTAGGCTTGCTTGGTGCAAGGAGAATGCTGACAAGAAGAGACTCTTCGATTTTGCTTAACACGTTGTTTTAATTTTGATTGTGGTAAATTGTACGAAAGATGCTTATTAAATAAGATATAACACTAGTTTAATTCTATCATTTTCGTTAAGGGTCTTGCTAACCGTGCTCCAACTTTATTGGTTAAGAATAATTAATATATAATAAATTTTATAAAAATACATAAATAATTATAATATTAAATAAAATTTGATCTAATAATCATTAATGTAATTTTATTTTTTTTAAAAGATAAAAATGTCCATAAATATTGTATTTAATATTTTATTTAATGTTCACAAATAAAATTTAAAAACTAATTAAATAATAAAATAATTATATTTTAATGTTGTTAAAATTTAAATTAACAAAAAACCAACAAAAAAATAGTGTTAAACATCTAAAACTTAAAAAAAAATAACATAAGAAAATATAAATTAACAGAAAAACCAACAAAAAAAATACTGTTAAACATCTAAAAATTGTTACAAAAAAGAATAGTTAAAGTGTCAATTTAAGACTTAATTGATTTTTTTCTTTTTAGTAGAGATCTTAAAAGTTCCAAAAACTTGTTTTGTAACAGTAAGTTATTGTCTACACATTTAAAAGGATATTTTTGTCTTTATAAAATTTATTATGTGCATTTATACTATTTTAAGTACTGTATTTAATTATTTCAGCTTTCAATGTAAAAATGATGATATCAAAGCACATTTATTATTCCTTAACGAGTGCTCTTAGGGCACTGGTTAGCATTCTCCTTTCATTAATTTCAACTAATAAAACATAACAATTTTGAAAATGTATTTATTTTTTAAAGAATATAATGTTTGGCATTTTTTTGGATTAAATATGTTTTTAGTTCTTAAACTTTGACTCAAAATTTGAATTTGTCCTTATCTGAAATTTTGATATATATTGGTTTCTAAACTTTAAAAATGAATGAATATAATTCTTTTAACCCAATTACGTTTTGAACACATTTTTCAGCAAATATTGAACCAATAATGTGTCAAACGGTGTAAACAACTTCAATACTAACATGAAACGCGTTCAACACGTCTAAAAAAGTTAACATAATTAAATTAAAAAGACTATATTCAATATTTTTAAAATTTATGAACGAAAATGTATCATATATAAATATTAATTTTAATTTTGAGTCAAAATTGAGGTAGTAACATATTTAATTTATTTTTGAGTGGCGTAACTTGTTTTAATAGCAGATCAATTGGTAACTAGCGTGTCAGAGTAGGGAGAGCAATTATTAAGGACCAATAAGGATGCACTTTTGTAAGGTATTAAAGAATAATGTAATCTACAAAATGTTAAACTGATTACATATTAAATAAGAAAGTGTCGTCAATAATAAAGAATGTGTTAAAATTATATTACTAGTATTTTTCTCGTAATATTTCTTAAAAATTGTATGGAGTTCCCGTTAACATGTACGGGCTAGGATATATTCTCAAGGATCCAAATCCTATTAAAACGACAGAAATACTCTTGTGTAGCTTAATTCATCTCTTTTTTTTTTTTTTTTTCAAAAAGGGGAAAAAAAGAAACTTGTACTACGTGAGAAAATTTGCTAGAGTCAATACCAGAAAATTTATATGTAAACAAGAAAGTGGGGAAAATGAAGCTCTTCTCAAATTACAAATCAAACAAGGGGGAAAAAGAATAGCTGAGGCCAAGCCTTTCATATACAACAAACAAAGACTACCTTACCTCCAAATCATGTAGAAATCATACAATTTATCTCAATTTATGCTCATAATGCTAAACCAAACCCCATTGCAAGCACAACTGAAGTGGCCAAAACCCACATCCCATTGAGTGGTGACCAATGATCACTGGCTCCACTGCACTCATCATTGGCTCCACTAAAGCAACCAGGTTTTGTTATTTTAGCCACACCACCCTCCAAAGTAAAGGTTTGGTTAGGTTTGCCACTGCTAAACAGCACACACCAGAAATAAGGAGACCCTCCATCAGTACCTGTCACAGCAGCACCAAGCTGAGTGTGGTTCCTACTGTAGAGTATGTCCAAGCTCTTTTGGTTCCTTATGAGGATCTCAGAAAATGCCTCAGGTGCATGTACATACTTGGTCTGGCACCCCAGGAAACGACCAGTTATAGGAGCAAGAGTTGATGCCTCAACACCACAGTTTGGAGCAAAAGCTTCTGCAAATTGAGATTCCGGAGGTTTCTTCCCATCAGGTCCACCCACAGCATCACAATTACCTTGGTACGCCTTAATGTATTGTAGAGCAATACATGCGAGACCCGGGTTGTCTGTTAAGGTTGATACCTTGTGAGCTGTTCTGTTTTCGTTTATTGCAGCTACCAACTTGTCAGCAGGATTGTTAGTTACTTTGCCTGCAACAATGTTTTGTTCATCGAGTCACAAAAGAGAATTTAAAGAACACCTAAGTGAGGAAAATCAGAAACAAGATTCCTTCATTTGTGACTCTTTGTGCATCCAATGTTACCTTTTTGATATTACTAAATATTGTAATTAATGTAATTTCCAATCAATGATTGTAAACATTACTTGTTACTGTATTTATTTGTAGGATCTTAATGCTAGCCATACTCATATATTGCTAGCATTTACTATATGTACACTATTACTATCAGATTAATACATTATGCTCTTACCTTCAATACATTTCTTTATGGGAAGATACTACTAAATGCAAGAGGAATTTAGAGTAGGAGGCTTTGGATTGAGGAAATAGTCATGTATGTATAATTAATGAAAATGTCGGAAGATGTAGTCTGAAGCTAAGGGTAAGAAAGTTAGGAAACCAGGTTTTCTGATCCATGTTTGACACAGAAACAAACAAGTAGTGAAACATAAACTGAAATCTCAAACACGTACAATATATGACAAGTCCAAAGAAAAAGAACTAAAAAACTTCAATCAATAAATTATGAACTGCTTAATATTAATATATTCCCCCGCTGAAGAACCTACCATCTGGCAAACACAAGCTTAATTAAGACATATATTATGCAGATTGCGGTGATTGGCACCATGCTGAGAGCAATATCAGTCAGGAAATTTTTTAAAGCAACAATTTAGTTTTTCTTTCTTCCTGCACTTCATTCCCAACCCTTTTGATATCTTCCAAGATGACTAAAATATGGCTTAAACAATCAATTCATCTCTGAGAAATACAGATTTACAGTGGGCTGGTAAAAAAAGCTAGAGATTTGTTTGCTTAAACATGCTCAACTATGAACCAATATCAAATCACATTCCCAATTCCTAAAGTCCACGTCAACATCAATGAGGTCGCCATTTGAGGGCTATATAAATGAAATCCTAATGACAGTCATCACTTCTCGAAAGCCCTGTAGCTGATGGAAGGGGAAGGACAGAAAATTTTGAGTCTCAAATAATAAAGACATAATTTTTTACAGAGGTCAATTCATGTTGCTTCTAAGATTTTATGCAGTGGTTGCGGTAATGGTTACAGTTTTGTCACAATCTTTGACATTGCGGGAAATCAAGGACAAATGCAACTACTGTGGTAGCAAACATTTCAAAAAACCTTAACATTGAAACTACAAATCTGGTTGCAGATCATTTTTCAAACCCTTGTTTGTTCCTTACCAGACATAAAAAGTTCCAGTTTCAAACAAAGCCACCTGATTGTCATGTACTTTACAATTTCATCGTTTCATAGTCATATCAACAACTTCTATTTCTTTCCTGAAACTAGAACCACCAAAGATAGTGAAAAAGTTATATTCTAATAAAATCAACCTTGGGGAAATGGCTGTCTTAGCTCCAAAACAGTAACCCTCAAATGGGTTATTGCAATTATATACAGAAGATGGAATACTCCAAGACTAGGAAACCTAAACAAGATTCTTAACGAATTTTAGTTAAAGACGAAGGAAGACAAACATGATCGGTCGTCCAAATCAAGAATCAGCTCACATTCTTAACATATTTTTCTTGTCCCATTTACCTTTTTCTACCGTTATAGTTCAAGATCCAAAATGTCATCAATCTCTATGCCAAAATGAAATAATCTCCCATGAGAGACCAAAAATATACACGGAAGTTCTAAGCAATTGAGATCTACTCTTAGAACACCTTACAGAATCACTGACATTGTAGACAGACACTCGATAAATTTAAAAAGTAAAGAACACAATCCAGAATGAAAAGAAGCTACAATGGAACGCATCAAGAAAACTTAGTCAAAATATTTAAAAAAAAAAAATCTTAAACAGATTGTAATGCAGATCAAACTTGGAGTACCCCAGACACTAACAGCAGCATTCCAAATCTGAAACAAAAATCAGCAGATAGAGAAAAAACAGAGACTTGATTTGGACTTACTTTGAGTATCAGCAGTGGCAGCATAAACGAAGGAAAGGGTAAGCAAAAGATACCACATAGTCATGGTTTTTGCCATTGTTGCTGTTTTAGAACACAGAAGTTCAAGACAGATCTGCGTTGTGTCTGCCTCGAACTGATGCCTTCTGGTTCAAACCTCAAAATAAACTGCAACAAATTCCACCAACCGAATGGTCCTTCCCAACTTTATATTTTTTCTTCTTTTTTTTTTTTCACATTCATAGTTCTCAACGATTCTGCAATATAAGATTACAGTAAGTAAATTTCCTTAAAAAAATAATTTGAAGTTGTTATTGCCATTCAAATTACATAATTTTTCTGTCGGTGAGTTATATTTAGTTGTTCAAATTGGCAATTAAAATCCATTATGTTGTTTGAAAAGGACAAGAGACTACAGAAATTATTATCATTCTATATTGTTTAAAGATGTTAAGTAATGCAGAGGATCATAGCTGTCCATTTTATTCCGTTCTTTCGAGTTATGATGAGTCCATGATTTTAGTTGTAACCGTAATAATATCTATATCTATTTATAGGAAATATTTGTTTTCTTTATACAATTTTTATTTTTATTTTATCTTTTATAATATAATTATTTAAAATTATAATTGTAAGTTGATATTTTTATAAGAAAATGTAATTTTAAAATATTTTATATAAAACTGTTAATAGTTATATTTATAGTTTTTAACGCTAACATGCAAGTATTCCTTATTATTTTTATTGTTTTTTTTTATATATTAACTTAATTAGCTTAAATAAATTATTAATTTATAATATAAATATTTAAAATATTAACTTAGAATACAATACAAATATTTAAAAAGTTGACACAAATTAGCTCTGTGTGTTTATACTGATACACAATGAATTATGGTTAGTGGTATGTGGTTGAGAGATTGAGATATTTTAGGATTTTATAGTGTATAAATTTTAGTGGTTAAATATGATTTAATTGTAGAAAACAGAGTTTTTAAATGTAATTCAGCAATGTTCTGATCGTTTTACATCAACTGTCCCCGTTTATTCAACGAGCTTGTATTTATTTAATGGAGATAACTATTGATAATAATATCGTTTTAAATATATGATCAAACCAACTTATTTAAAAAAATATATATATTGTTTACTGGTTTTAAAAATAAATATTTTTTTTAGTTTAATAACTATTAATATATTTTGTTTTCAGTATAAAAAAATTATAATTTTAGTATTAAAAATCTATTCTCCGTATTAACGTTGATTTATTTTTTTAATAAACACATGGTAATAATTTTTAAAGATTAAATGCATATTTAATTGAATTAATTATTAAAAAATTTAAATAAAACTATTAAAATTAAAATTGTTGTTGATGTAATTTTATTTTGTTATACTAAATTGAAATATGACAATAATTGTTATCTTGAACTTAATAAGAGAAATTTTACTTTTCAATAGAATATGAAAAAAAAAATTACAATATATCTATTGTATGATTTACATATATATTTTTTCAATAAAATCTACCATTAACTTATTTACACGCATGTACAAGTCTATAACCAAATTTTTTCAGAGGACTTATGACTACCTTCTTGTCAACATTATCTTTTCATTTACTAAGTAAAATCATAATTCATAAATCAGACACCAAACGAGTATAAAAAAATTTGATTGGTCAGATAGTACTCATTTTCGTTCGGATGTATCACTTTGGTATATGTTTGTAAAAATGTCAATTTGGTCTCAACTTTTGAAAAAATGTCTCCGTTAGGTTATTTTCATAAAAGAATTATTAACGTAGGTATCAGCTTTTGATTTTTTAATTTTTTTTAATTTTGTTTGTTGACACGTGTTAGGTCTTAAGGGTGACATCTAGCACTGTCAGTACCATGACAAGGTATTGTCACATGTCAGTGTCACTACCAAGTATTATTGACTTGATTTCAATTTAGTTTCCACATGACAGTAAATAGAAATCAAAACAATGACATTTGGTAGTAACAATGACAATTTTAATTTTAATTTTGAAGACTAAATTAAAATTAAGACAATGACATTTGATAGTAACACAAACACGTGATGGTACCTTGTCACGTGACACTGACACCAGAATCCTGACAAGTGGCAAAAATTTTAAAAATTAAAAAAATCATAGATTGACACGTAGCACGTTGTGAACTGCGTTAATAATTTTAACAATTAAACGTCTCTCAACAAAATTTGCATTAAACATATTCCACCAAATGCTAACATGATTCATTGGAAAATTAAATAGTATAGAATAAATAAATATTTGAAGAGTAGAGTATTATGGTGATCATAAATTTCATAATAAAAAATTTACTTTTTATGTGAAAAATAGATATAGACAATAACTAGTTCTATCAAGCTTATTAAGGCAGGAATGTGAACAACAAAGAGCTAAGCAAGAAACAAATGGAATCATGTGTTGGGAATAGTTCAAGTGTGAGTCAAAGTCCCACATTGATAGAAAATACAAAGTTAAACACTATATAAGAATAAAAACCCATAACAACATTGCCTTAAGGTTTTTGTGTAAAAGTGGTGTCTAAGGTCTTATATGTATAAGAATAATGTCATATAATTATATAGAATCACAATCTCTCAATAACCATAACAATGACCATGACTATAACCATAACCCATATATATGAAATATATATAACTCATTATCATGTAACCTAAATGCAACCCAATAAAAATTTAGTAGAAGGTGAAAGTTGACAAAAAAGTAAGAATTTACACATGACAAGTGTAAACGAAGCATGGAAATATGAACTAATCTAAAATATAATGTAGATCTAAACTTTTGTATTTAAATTTTAAAATTTCCCTTCTTGTATAGTTTAAATCTTGTCCATCCTAGAAGTTTTAAAATTTCTCATTTGCATTATTTTATGTTAGATATATTTTATGTAGGAAAAGTGTTATATAATTAAGGGACTTACTGTTAAAATATTTGGATTTAAAAAAATGAGGATTTTGTAATGTATGAATATAGCATGTGAAGCATTTATATTTCTGAAGATGGTAATAAATTCAAGTACGAAGTAAAAAGTCAAATATTAAATAGAGATGAATAATATATATATAAAAGACTAACAATAAACCTCTTGTGTAATATACACATTTTCTAAATCCAAATGTGTATGGTGTAAATGTTAATAACTACAATTTAATCATTGGAACTGCAACAAACTTTTCTTTATTTTCATAGACCCATATTTAACACCTTCCTGTCCACCCGCAAAAAACTATTTGCACACGCATACAATAAAGGATTGTACTGAAACCAATAAATAAATAAAAAAAATGACAGTATAATTATGTCCAAATCATATTAATTGATTAAAATGTTATTATTCATCTATAAATAACATTATTCATATATAATTATTATTTAAACTATTTAACTCTATACGTATATTTATAGTAAAATTTAAACTAATAATTGAAAGTGTCCATTTTAATCAATATTGACGAATTATTAAAATATTAACTTTAGATTGAGAAAGAAGTGATTAAGAAGGAGGAATTTAAAAAACGAGTGGATAGAATAATTATGAAAACCAGAAGGATATATCAGCAAATTAAAGAAAATGTGGGAAGGGACGAAGAGGAGTGGTTAGTGAAAGAGAAGTGACAACTAAGAAGATAAGAGTGGGACCCACGGAATCGGTTACGATATCGCCAACCATCAAGCCAGCCACACTATTATGTTGTGTGGGCATGGCGTCACTTGGCACCCCTGCGCACGTTAGCAGCAACAGGCCATTGCAGTGCTCCACTCGGAAGGCGAAGCGAGTGAGGTGCGCAGCGTCGTCCCCAAGGTGGCGTGAGGGGCGGCGCACGGTGTCGTTCTCTCTGCTCCTCTCCCACCTCCTTCTCATTCCTCACCGTACGTACTTCTTTCACCGTTTCACTCATTCTCACACTTTGGATCCGTTTCATGATATTGCCATTTTCACGTTGCAGGTGCTGCTGTTCTAGCAAGTCCTTTCGATAATTATGTTAAGAGGTATGAATTAGTATCGATCATCGTGTCATCATTTTTTCGCTTACGCTTCAAGCATATCAGTTAGTTTTGCCTATAATTATAATTTAGTTAGAAGATTAGTTCCTTTTATTAGCTTACCATATGTTTCTCAAGGTTTTATTCTCTTTAGATCGATAAACATTCACAGTTTTACATCTCCAGTATTGGCTAGCTTTGCGATGGTTCAACTATACATGTTTTGCATTATGCTAGATTAATTGTTATTTGACTTGAGTTTCATTTTTACATAATTATAGTGGGTTTTATACTATTAACCAGTCAGAAATCATGAAAAATGATTGACTTAGTTATCGGAAAAGAGGACAAATATAACTACTTATGATTAGTCGATCTTGTAAAAATTCTTTAGATTGTTAATGCGCATTGTTCATCCATTCTATTTCTTTGCGTTAGATTTTCTTTTATTACAATTTATGGTTAAAGCAACGTTTATGTGCATACGAAGAAGAGTGATTTTAAAATATTTTGTTCTGCAATGTTATAGAAAAAAGCTTGATCCTCTGGAGGCTTATGTACCAGCTGTCATACTTACGGAGTTTCAGATCAAGGACTTAGGTAATGCCTTTGTCGTGCTAGAATCCATGTATTAGAAAATCTGTGATTTCAACTATTTGAAGTTATTTACATATTCCATACTTGTAGTTAGTATTTTGCTCTATTTTCCAGGTTTCCCACGTTTCCTGATTATCTCTTTTGGCTGGTCTAGCCATTAAAAACAATAAGCGCCTCACAAAAGGAAATTTAATGAAATACAGTTCTTTTGTTTCTGACTCTAAAATTTGACATAATTCTGATGCCTGAATGCATACATTCCTCTCAATACATGGTTGGTCTTGTCGTCCCTGTACATTTTGTATCCTCGCCATTAGTATTGCTGTCGGTGTTCATATGACAAGGTTTGCAATAATCATAATTTGAAGTTAATGTAAAATTTATTTAGTTTTTTTTTTTACTACTGCAGAAAAAACATTAGAGGGTGATGAACCCCAATATGACTTCTGTCGGTCTCTACTTCGTTCTGGGCCCGCAGCATCACTTCGTGTAAATATAAGAGCAGTAAGTAAAATTTAGCTGTTCTTTTAACCCCAATATGACTCCTTCAACTTATTAGCTGTTCTTTTAGATGTGAAACCAATCGTTTCTCTTTATAAGGAAAATTTAGAATTCTCCGTTGAGTCCCCAGCCCCTCCCTCCCTTTTGAGTCAGTTGAAAGGTTTATGAAGCTTCAATTTTGTGATAGTATGAAGTATTCGTATATTTACACCGAGTCCTTTTTATACACACTTCCTCAACTTTAAATTCTGATACCAAGCTTCTATTTGCTACGAAAACTACTCTATTTGGTCGTTACTGTCTCCATTTGTTATCAAGCAAATTTCAGAATACGCCTAAACAAAAAACAACCATCAGCTTCAATGAGTGTTGTTCAAAGCTCATTCCACTGCAGATATCTATCTTTGGATAAACTATTTCTCCTTCTGCTGTCTGAAGCCATTCTCATCATGTTATCTTTATGGATATGAAAGTTAATTAGAAGGCACGGTCTTTTTGTAGGTGGCACAGTATGCATCTGACGGTGGCAATGGTAAAACTGCTTTCAATGATGTTGACGAATGTCTGAGGTATTGTAATCAATTTCCTATAAAAATTGCTTGAATTAATTGTCTCGAGTAGCTACTGATCTATTATACACTGTATATAATTAAATTCTTTCAATATGAAAAATTCAAACCCAATGTTAGATTTCTGCTTGTGAAGGTCACTAGAAGAACTTGATTCCTTGCTTCTTCATGCAACAAGAAAGGATCCTGAAGCCTCGGTCAAATCAATGAAAGCAAAAATCAATTCCGCCCTTAACGCCCTAGACAGGTGATTTGTATAGTTTTTGTCGTTTTTCTTTCCACAGTATCCCTTCTCTTGCACATATATTTCCCCTAACTGATGATTGAGAAGATGTGATTCTTACCAAGCTTTATTTTTCAGCCTCTTAAAAACTGTGCCTTCAGATGTGCTAAGTAAGGGAAAGGTTATAGCTGATTCATACAGGGAACCGGAAGGCGAGGAAACAGGTAGTTTGGACCCTGAATTAAAGCAACTAGAATCAATACTATGAATTTCTAACATGCTTATTCGCCTTTTAGTATTAGTCAGCTTACTTGAGAACTAAAGATTATATAGAACCAATGTTCCAAAGACAGAATCTTAAAACACAAATAACATAATGTGGATCAAAATATGAAAAAGATTTTAAATTATTGATCTGTTTTTTTAAAACTTGACCGAGGTTTTTTATCTTCTGTGTGATTTACAGCGATGATCATTAGTCATGAGGTATAACTCCCTTGTGTTGTGTGTGTGTATTAACTAATTGGTTTTTCTCGAGACATACGGAAATGTGTAGTCTTAATAGTTAAAAGTGTGTTGATCTATGAAAATTTATATTATGAATTACAAGGGTGGTTAAATTTGAAAGAAAAATAGTGCAAACGAACATTTAAGTCCTACCCGTAGAATGAGAATACGAACTAAGCGATATGTGCTCTACTGGATAATACCTATTGAATTTATTTTCTTCAAAAAAAAAACACATTATTTTCTTTATTTCCTATCCTATGTTGTTTTACTCTGCTTGTTTATTTAAAAGTGTATAAACAAGCAGTACAGGCAGTTAAATGTTGAGAAAAGTTGACGTGTCATATAGGTTGTTGATCATTTTCCCTTTTCTAGATAGAAGAGGTTCGACCAAATTACAACTCATGATATCCAAAAGCTTCCAATATCTATTTATATGTCTCTCTCAAATCGAAATTGAAAGATTAAGGAAATGAGATTAGAATTCTATTTATATATTTTTTATATAAATATTTTTAAAATGGAAGAAAACTCTGAAAAATCAATTTATAATTCTCCTTTTAAGTTCTCTAGAATATTTTTAATTTATGCTCAAGGTAAAAAATCATGTTTTAAAAGATTAAAGTCTTGTTCAAAAAGTTAGAACGATTAGTTATGTTTTTAGTTATTAATACTTAGAGTATAACTTTCTTACTTCCAAATATATAAAAATGTTTTTCAATCTCTAGTTACTAGTTATGTTATTGAACAGTTGCCGCGAACTAATATGCGAACTAATATGTGATACTTCAATTATCATGCAAACTTAAGTATAATTCGACAACTCATTAAATATTTTTCCACCAAAAAAAATCCAGTAAACATTCTTTTAGTTCTAGTTTTCAAATAAAATTAATCTTTTACGTCACCTCCGGTTTTTAAATGACTTTTTCAGTTCCATAATTTAAAATTATTTTTCTAAAATCTGAATTTAAAAACATTTTTAGATACCTTTATATAAATTTTCTTATTTAATACCCTTAATTTTTTTGTAGCTTGTTTTAATCTGTGTTGAAGCTAGAATATTCTAACATGGCATTTTATTTTTTCTGAATATCGTTAAAATATTTTCTATAATTTTAAACTTCTAAAATTTGTATTAATTTTAAACCTACCCGTTTCTTTCTCACTCTTTCAAACTAAAACAATATTTTTAAATTTGGAAGACAAAAAACTTCATAACCCTTTTACAGATATTGCGCAATCGAATTCACTTGAAAACTGTTTACATGGTCCCAATCAGCTACATGAGTTGTTGTATACATGTGTCCAATTTCTACTAGTAAAAGAAATAACTTCATAACTGCTTACATAACTCCATTAGTAATCCAACGATATTACCATCATTGGCTCCGAACTAAAGGTCCATCTATATAATCTTAAAACTGCCTAATTCCTTTTAAAAAGGTTATGATTCCAAAATTATATTTACTCCAAATTTTAAAGGGTAAAAACATAATCAAACAAAAAAGAGTTCACACATAATTAAACTATGTTACGATAACATAGTTATGTGTAGATTAACAACGACGACATTCAACGTAAAAACTTCCTAAAATCTAAAAATAACTAAACGGTTAAATCAAACCTACCTTCAGTCGTCAAAATCTGGGAGAATAAAAGCTCAAAATAATAATAGGCGCGAGTTAATTTCCCCCACAAATCCTAGTCATAATAGCAACACCTCGCTATAAAAAACAAGTTACATGAATTTTACGCATAATAATATTGTACTTTGCGGCATCATGTCATGGCAGGACAAACCAATAATAGGAAACTAACACCTTGTTTTTTCTTATTTTCAAATATAACTGTTCGAAACAATTCAATATTCCTTTAACTCATTTGCAAGTATTTGTACCTTTCAATATATTTTCTAAAAACTTGTCCACTAACATTTTAGAAAACAATATTTAAAATAAAATACGAAAGTCAAATATACCTATATTCTTCAACGCGGATTCGTTAGAAATTTGAAATTTGAAACGTTGATTTACAAGAATAGCAGGTAGAATAAATATAAATTATTGCAACAAAAACATAACTGATTTCCATATGCAAAACAAACAAGCAAATTTAAATTTTAGCCATTTACAAAACACGATGAAATAACGGATTTATTACCAAGCGCTCCTTCAATCCAAGGAAAACTGATCCTTGATCAAGGTAACAGAGTTGACGAACTGCTGTATATACGCTTCAAACTCGAACAAATTGTGCGTAATCTTCCCATGCTCATTGAGCTTATCTACGAAGCCCCGTGAAGTTCAAAAAATAATCAGTCGAAGATGATGACCAAAAGCATCAGATATCAGGCAAAGCGATTAAGGAAAACATAACAGAAAACTGAGTTTTCTATCACCTTTGGACAAAAGCGAACATCAAGGGTCTCCAGTATAGTGCATTTCGATATAGCAGCTTCAACAGCTTCCTCGTCAACATTGCAAGACTGAATACCCAAAACATCAAAGATAAAAAAGTTTAATGAAACGAAGGTTTGAAACAAATTGACAAGGGGGGGAGCTTCAAGATTTTGATAGTAAATTAAATTGATGAAAATATGATAAGAACCACACTACAAAAATTAGCTATTCAAAACTTAAAAATCCTACACTAGAATCTTATACATCCAAGGAGGGACTCGTGTCAATTACCTTGAAATTGGATCCTAACACAATATACTAAATACATTTCTAACAAGCTAAATTTCCAGTGGAGCACAAAAAGCCAATCTCAAATCCGAACATGATTCCATAAAAGATTTATCCAATCATCTAGAGTTCGTAAGAAACCTTAAAACAGGGAAACACTAGATTATACAAGGTTTGCAAGAAGAAAAACAATCTAAGACAAAAGAATTAAGTAAATATGTAACAGATAAAACCAGTGATACAGAGCAGGATAATCTTTCAAACATTTCAATAAATTTCACAAGGTAAAAATGATGGCTGATAAATGCAGTTAAACAAAAGGATAAGACAGCACTGAAGAGTCAATATTCAAAACTTGTAACAGATTAAAAAGAAGGGAAGACTTAATACCTGAAGGAATAGACTAGTCAATCTTGGACACTCTAGCTTCAAATTTTCCAAAGAGGAACAATTGCTGAACAGAGAAATTAAAACGTTACCATATATCTGATATGAGATGGATAGAAACCAACACACATTTATTGCAGACCCAACCATACCTTAAATTAAGAAAGCATAGGTTGAGACATGTAACATCAACCTCTTTCAAATTTGCGGACAGCGAAAGGTTTAAAATTAACAAATGACAACAATTTGCCCTGAATGGAATGACAACCTTCCTAATATTTGGACATCCAACACAATTAAGGTTTTGCAACAAGCGAGGGGATTGCTCACTTGATTCAGGAACATTCTCAGTAGAACTTGCCCTGGATAGGGTGTTTGCAGCAGGCAGATTCTTACTCTGCCCACAACTGCATCCCCAATTCAAATCATGCATATTCAAACAGCCATTCAAGCTCACATGAGTGAGGTTTGTGCAGCAAGCAAGAAGCTCATCTATGGCTGACTGAGAGAAAGTTCCATAAGACAAGTCTAACTCCTGAAGTGCTGGTAAAGCCCCTCCTTTGTAAAGAGGTTCAAGTGATGTTTCAGTGAGATATTTGCATGCTTGCAGCTTTAACACCTTCAGGAAACAGGAGAAAAAAAAAGTAGCACTATAAGCAGAGATGAAGATAATAAAAAAAAACACTAATATAAAATGTCAAATTATTAATAATGAGGCAAAAGAGAAAAGACAGATTGAAATTAAGGGAATATGATACCCATGATGACAGTACACATTACTGACTATTAAAAAAAGTAAGATTATTCGAAACCCATCTCATTAGCAATACTCGTGATTAAAAGAATGTAAAAGAATAAAAAACCATGCTATGGTAACTCAAACCTTTAGCTGTAAACAAGAATCAAAAACAGGCTGCAAGTTCACCAAGAAAGTGTATGATAAGTCAAGAACAGTCAAATTTGGAAGACAAAATAGAGATCGAAGACCATCTGAACCAATTGATGGGCATGACATCAATATCAATGACTCAATCAATGGGCATGAGACAGTTGTAGCAGACAAGCAGTCATCAGTTAGTTGGCTGCAATTCCAAACAGTAAAAGTCAGTCAGCATTGCAGAAGAAAGAGTCTAGAGATTTTCAGAGAAAACCATTAACAAATGCTTTAGAAAGGATAAATAGGAAATAATGTATAGATGACCTGCAAAAGGAAGCGTCGAGAGATGTTAAGAGTGGACAATTAATGAATGCTTCAGATAGTACACCACATCCTTTCAACTCAAGTGAAACCATATAAGGTGCTTCGATGCTGAGTGTACTCAATTTTGGACATATTCCTAAATTGAGGGATGAAAGACCAACCTGACAAGTGAGGCATGAAAAGAAAATACTGAGCCTATAGCTTATGTATATCAGATTAACAGGTGTTCATCTCATGCAAAACAAAAACGTTTTCTACAAGGGAGCAAAACCTAGATATCTTACATTATGAAGTATGAGCTCTATAGCTTGAAGAACGAATACAGGAAAACAAACAAGCAGAAGACTTTCATATTTTGTAGTTCATACTAATCTTCAGTAGCCGTGATTATTGATTTAGGCTTATGACAAATATTCAAATAAAACGACATAAAGAACTAAATTTGATCTCATGCAAACAGAATATAAAACCAATAGCACTTACAGGACAAAATGACGCTCTTTCCAAATGATCACAGCCATCCAATACAAGTTTCTCTAGATTAGGGCATGTGAGATCAAGATTAGTTATTGCCCGGCAACCACCAAGTGAAAGACAGATTAAAGAGGTACTGATGAATTGAACCGATGTCAAACTCTGAAGTCATAAAAAACACCATACATTAGAACTTAAAAATGATTAGCAAAAATTACAGCCAAGAACTCAATAGGCAAAATTCACAATATCGCTTTATGGAGATATACTGGAAAAGACGTGCAAAAAATTATATAAAATTCGTCACCCTCATTAGTTGATACTAGTGGTGTACATGCACAAGCAAATTAGGGAAAATGAACACCAAATGATTAAAATATACCTCACAATTATCGAGAATTAATGATTTCAACACTGGACAGCCTCCACCATCATTAAAAACATTGCATACAGAGTTATTCAAAGATTCACATTCAGAGAGATCCACTTCTTGCAAAGATTGGCATTGCAAAGCCAATGTGGTTAAGCTGTCCTGCTTTGGTATCGTTAATTTCTGCAATGCCACAATTCTGCCCTTTAATCCATTACAGTATAGACAAATATGGGAACAGAAAATGAAGGCGTGATAATTATGACATACTTGAAGTGAATTTGATGTGATGTTTATACGATGGAGCACAGGACAATTGGACACCAAAATAGAAGACAGCATTAGGGTCATCAAATTCAAATCGGCAAATCTGACAAGAAACGTAGTTTTAAGAAATAAATTAGAAAAGGAAGTACTCAGTGATACGGTTAACAGAAGCATTAAAAAATGTGACAAGAAGCAAAGGTGACCATACTTGCGACAATGAACCAATCTAATGTTCTGCAAGCGAGGAAGATCTAAAGACACTGATGTCAATAGGCTACAATTATCAAGCTCCAAAACCTACAAAAGCAGTAACATCATTTCTCATTTGCAAGTCTTGCCAGAGAAGTAAAACATTAACATCAGCATCATGGACAAATCACACACCTCCAACATGGAACTATAAGCTATTGCAGCCATCGAAGCTGAAGTGATGCCCTCACAACTGTGTAGCTTCAGAACTGTTAACATTGGCAGTCGAACAGTCTTTCAAATAGGAGGGGGAAAAGCATGTCAAAATAAGGCAGATTGAGTCTATATAGGCAACAAGTGATTAAAGACTCAAAATTTACCTCTAGGGATACATTTGGACAGTATGATGCATCAAGGAAACTGAGGTTGGCACAATTCTGGGCTATCTCCCTTAATGTTTCATCACTAACACATGAACAATTAGACATGTCCAAAGAAACTAATTGCGGGCATGATGTCACAGCTGATCGAATAGCAGAATCAGGAAGTTTGTGGCAAGACCCTATATCAAGCTCTTGCAAAAGGGGGCAGTGGAGTACAGTCTGAGCCATGTTACTGCGCTTCAAGGACATGGTTTCGAGTTGTGGGCACCTGGAAAAGAATAAGCAATCACATTTGAGCTGGGAAAAATACAGCTAAATGTGCGCTAACCACTAAAATATATTCACCTGACAGCTATACGCATCACACGGCACTTAGTCAACTGGAGGTGACACAGTCTGTCGTGATTAACTGATATTTCCTGAATACCACTGCCAAGTACAGCATCATTGATGCTCAGTCTCCTCAACATAGAACAATCAGCCAAAGCATGGAAAAAACTATCCATTATATTTCCTCTTCCCAACGTTAAAGCCTCAAGATTTCTGAAAACAGTTATAAAGAATAAAAATGAATCACAGGTGACATAGCTGACAACCCAAATACCGAAGAAGCTACCAACCTTAACGAAGAGACGGCCTTCATGACAAGCTGGTAAGAGGGAGGACCGGACAAGCGGATTGTAGCGATTTTAGGATAACGCCTACAGATGTCCTCGACTACACATACACAAGCATTGTATCAGCACATTTACAGGACTACGAGGCACACGGAGCATTATTTCCACTACCCATATTTCAACGCTACAAGGCACCAAATATCTACAGATAACAATTTATTATGAAATATATTCTCAGGCTCACATTGCTCAACAGATATGTTTCGATCTTCAAAATTCAAACTCTTCCAGAAGTCTTCGTGAGCACTAGCAGTTCTCCACTGCTTACAAACCCTGGCAGCTTTGCAGAGATTGGAGTGATCCAAAAAGGAGAAAACCTATATTACAAGGAGAACGGGTAAGGATAGAATTCCAATTTTCAAACCATTAGCAACAAACAGTAAATACCATGTGCAACAAATCATCCGTAAGATCCATCTTGGTTACTAGATCATCTACATTTGCGATGTCACTGTCATCTCCTTCATCAAAGTTACTCCCCTCACCAGAAGACATCAACTGCAAAGCATCATCGTTGGATCGAACAGACGATCCCTGAATATCATCATAATCCCCATATTCGGCAGATGCAGTGGATTTCCCAGCATTCGAAGAACTCGCAATCGCAGCATGAGCGCCACTGAAAAAAAAAATTAAAAAAAAAAAGAACATCAATACACCACATTTCTCGATAATGCGATAACATCCTTGTCCCACATGCATTTTCCAATTATCCCAATTCAGAAATGGACATCAATCGTAACATAACCCTAGCGAAAAACACCATTTCCTAAAGATAACGAATGCCCAATGCCAACGACTCGCACTCAAACTCACTCGAAATCAAAATAAACTCTGGCGCGCTTCCGGCGATTGTCCTCGGCTGAAGCGGAACTGCCCTCTCCATCAGAACGACGCCTGTTAGACGAAAACCTCTCCATGCACTGAATCAACAAAATGAAATCGTTGCTTTCGAGAAATGGCTCCCGCGTGAACAGAACAGAAAAACGACAACGCTTGAAGCTTATGCGGCACCAGAAGTTAACGCCCCATAAACCCTAGGTCTCGATCGCGCACATTTCGCGAGAAACCCTAGGGCGAAACCGGTTATGACAGAGAGTTTGTTTCTCTATTCCGCAAAATGTGGGAATTGGACACACACGAGAGCGATATGAAGGAATGGATCCGATCGGATACGTTTTTGCGATTTTGGTTCCTCAGAAGTGTTGAGTTTCTTTCTCTTCTTTGGGGAAAGCTAGTTTTACTAATCAGAGATTGCACGATGTAGACGACGGCGTTTAACCTGATATTTATTGTTTGTTTATTTATTTGTGTTATTTTATTGTTTAATTTATTATTTATTTATTTATTTGAATTTAAAATTTAAAATTTAAAAAAATTGTGGTTCGGCGTGTTGAGTTTGAAAAAGGGTGCTTAGTGGTTGCTGTCTCTTTTTGCGTCTACAAAAGTGGTGGTAATGGGAACCAACCAAAGGATGATGTCTTGTCTTGATGAGATGAGCATTTTTATTTCTGATTTCAATTTTGAAGACAATAAAGAAAGACTCCATTAACATTCATCATTTAATGGGACTCTCCTGCTTCCAATTCTTCCATAATAATCTTCTAAATACACAAACAACTTACCATTTTCTTTATTATGTCTCCAATTTTTATTACACGGATTTAATACGATAAGATATGATAATGCCTTCGTAATGTCATATTTGTTACACACAAATAATACCATAATGCTATCGTATAAATTATAATAACTTGTATTTAGGAGACTTGGGGTAGATTTTATCTTATTTCTTTTCCTTTTTTTAAGAAAAAGTAATAGACCAAAGTTTATAGTTTTATTAATATTAATAAAAAATAAATTATATAAATACAATAAGATTTCATATTGTGATCAAATATTGTAATAACGCTCAAACCATATATTTTATTCTAAAAATACATTCATAAAAAGCATTTATAAAATGAATATTTTTTATAATTTTGTCATAAATAATATTTTATTATATTTAGTTAATTGAGTTTAAGAAAATAGTTATAAAATTTAAAAGATAATTAATAGAATGAGATATATTGAGAAGGGTAAAATTTGATTGTGATATGTCTATATTGCAAATAACGATTACAAAAATCTTATAGAGAGAATATTTTTATTAGTAATTATGAAATATGGATAATGGTGAATAACGTTATAATGAGAAAAAAAATGTATTGAGATATCAATACATATATAACTTATTTGTGTATGAATTATGGAGTAAGAAATGAAATTGTTTACAAATATATTTCATAACTAGAGTGATTTTATTATCACTATCATAAGTTAAGGATATGATCGATAGAATATAATGTAAATTGTTTAATAGGATTGCAATTAGGTTGATACCACACATGCATACGTGAAATTAATAAACTTAGTAAATGTGTCAAAAAGTTTCACCCTTGGACTTTGGTTGCCAATTAAAATCAAAGTTGAGAGAAAATTGATGGTCACGTAAATCTTTATAGTGTCCTATAATAAACATTTTACATGAGGATTACATCAACATCAACAAATTAATATTATCAAGTATTTAATATAACCAATATTCAATGTCAAATATCAGTAAATATATTAGAATTATACAATTATCAAATAAAAATATCAAATAACAATTTGACAAAAAGTTAACAAACTATATAAAAGTGTAAAAATGATAAAATGTACACACTATAAATTAAGTTATCAAACCAATAATTAAATAAGTTAATATAATTTTTTTTAAATTACCCAATGAATTAAAATATTTTAATAATTTAAAAAAGAAACATTCATGAGGACCAATAGGAGTATTATGGCAGCTAAAATCCCCTCATTCTAAAGTAATCTTAGTCATTGGTTTATGTTATAGATATGTAATTGAGATATTTGCTTATAATATGAATGATATGAGTACAAGTTTTGTTAAAAGAAAATAGAATTTAAGGATAATTCAGTTTTATAAAATTAATTTCTTATCTTAATTTTATATTACTTTTAATTTAGTTTATATGCATTTATTATATATATATATATATATATATATATATATATATATATATATATTATATATATATATATATATATATATATATATATAATAAATATATATATATAACCACTGAAGTTAAGATATGACATGAGGATTCCTTATACAATGACAGGAGGGTTCCACCAAAACAATCAACAGTAATTACGAAGATTTCTTACATAGATTCATTTATCAATGGAATCATTGATAATAGGATGTCTATAGAAAAAAATTCTATATACCTTTTTATTCTAATTTTGGTAAATACTCTACTTATTTGTATAAGTTTATTTACTACATTTTCTATTTTAAAAAGTGTATATTTTAAGCACAAATACAGTCTCACGTCTTGCATGAAAGTTACATTCAGTGTAGAATTATTATAAGTGTTATATTGTTAACAAATTAAAAGATTAGTTCATGCATATTTTTTAAATCATTACAATTTTAATCAATTTTATCAAGCGTAAAAATATCAACATTATGTTTATCTGCTGGAATTTAAGTTTGAATCCTTTAATTAATAATTCGCGTTTCAGATTTGTGAACAAACAAACATGTAGAAAAAAAGTGCGGTGAAAATAAATTTACCCTTTATATAAAAATTATCTTTTAAACGAAATTCATCTTCTAAGCCAAAAACAATCAATTAAATTTTCTAATAGAAATTAATAATGAATAATGTTAAAAAAATCGACATCTACACTGTAATATCACATAATTTTTAATTTAGATAGTTGTTACAATTAAATAAAATATAAAAAGAAATTTTATTTTCAATAATTATAATTATTTCATACTTCTATAAAAGGAAGTAAATGCTTTATTGTATTCATTTCAAAGATCGGCCCATTAAAATATGCTATCAATGCGTAATTACCAGCAACTAGCCCAAGCCCAATAAATTACAAATAAAAATAAGGCTTTTCCTATTTACATTTTCTATACTTACTAAGTTCACTTACAATCCTTATTTGTTTTGTAAATAATTTTTTTAACCTAAATTTTCCCAGTTTTTCAAATAGTATTGTTTAGGCATTCCCCTCATTTCCCAAATTCCCTATCACTTTATTTTTATTTTTTTTTTATCTTATTTCACTGTTGGAAATAAACAATCATGATCGCAACTCATTAGCATCGAATTTTTCACTACTTAATCAGTTCGCATTCGAGTCCTACTTTTTCTCGAAAAATAAAAACTCAATTTTGTATCCACAAAATAGAAAAACATTGACAAAAATATTTTATACAAATAACAATCGATTAATATAATTATATTGAAAAAAAATAATGTAAATTTTATATATTTCATGAAAAATAAAGATAATTGGTAGAAAATATTGAATCGAGCGATTATCATTAGATCAAAAGTTATATCTATTAATGGGGACATAATTTTTTTTTATTTAAAAATATAACTGTCGAAACATCACAATTGGACAATGACTCAACTCATTTAATAATTAATGTTACTAACCACGTAACAAATTCACATGACCACTAAATAGCATTGTTAAATAGAATGTATAATTTATAATTTTTTTATATGAAAAAAATATTTGGTGATAACAATAAAAAGTAATAAACTAAAGAGGATTGTAAATAAAAGTTTAGGAAGTGTAAATAGAAAAAGCCTAAAAGTAAATACAAGATAACATGCCTCATTGACAAGTCAAGGAAGAAAAATTCTTGATTGCCGTTTAGTTGTTGTTGTTTCTTATTTTATTTACTTATTAAAGGAAGTAAACCATACAATTTTCATTTTTTTAAATATCATGTTTTTGGTTTTTAATTTGACTAGAACATAGATTCGTAGTATTGAATGGTGCGATAAGATGTAATTTTTCTAGATATAAAGAATTCGTCGTATGATCTACATTATTACTAAATTAGGTGTATTCTTAAAGTATCGCAATGTAATAGCATAAATTTATAGTAAAAAAGTATTACTTTTATCAATTTTTTTATTAGTAGACTATTATTATGAATATTTTGTAACAACATATGAATATTAAATTATAACCATTACAAGGTTAAAAAAATAATGGCTAAATAAGTGGCGGATCTTCAACCAATATTTTGGGTGCAAAGTGTCGGTTGAATTACTCTTTTGGTTCATTTTTTTGTTAAAAAAATGTCAAGTTGGTTCTCTATTTTTTAAAGTCTCAACTTAGTCCTGATTTTTTAAAAATTGTTGTAATTTGGTTATTTCGTTAAAATTCTTAAAAGGGTATAAGAATTTTTCATCAAAATTGATATTAGGATTATGTCAATTATACCAACAAAACAAACCATCTCTAATTTTGATGGAAAAATATGTATTTGATTCAAAAAATGTAACGAAAAAAACCAAATTGCATATTTTTTTCAAAATTCATAACCAAATTCAGATTAAAAGAAATTAAAAGACCAACTTGATATTTTTGAACGAAAATATGAAACAAAAGAGTAATCTCAAAATTTTTATATAAACTAGTAAAAGCATTGTATTAACTTTTTTTTTATGATAATAAAAAATAATAAAATAATAATTATTGTTATTGTTATAATTATAAAATTAATACAAATATTTTTTATAATTTTTATTAATAATGATTAAGTTTAAAAAACAATCAAATCCAAAAAAATGTTAAAATGAACAAATGATCACTTAAAAGATAATATTAAGAAATTATTTTTTTTATTGAAAAAAATATTTAAAAGGTAAGATTGAAAAGTAGATATGTACAACAAAAAAAAGAGATCCTTTAGATATAGATATAGATGTATAAAAAAATTTTAAAATATCAAATTATATAAAATACATTAAAAATATTAAATTTAAAAAAATATTTAAAATTACATATTTAATTATATAGATATAAAAAATTTGGAGGGGCCATAACCCTCTTTTGTCGTATAAAAGGTACGCAAATAGGTTAAATTACTCATTCAGTCTTTGTATTTGTTAGGAGGCGTCAATTTGATTTTCCAAATTTTTTGTTTGTTTCAATTTAGTCATGATTTTTTTTGTAAAAGTGATTAAATTTGGTCATTATCCTTAGTTTTTCATAAACGACATTAAAGTCGGTATCAAGTTTCAATTTTTAATTTTTTTTGAATATATATATATATATATATATATATTTTTTTTTATTTTTCAAATTGTAACATAACAATTTTATCTATTAAAACATTTTTTTTTATCACGTCTATCAAATCATTCAGAAACTCCCATAAATTTTACTTTCAAATCTTTTCACTTTCATCCCTCTATATCCCCTAAAACAAACAACCTCACCCTCCTCTCTATTCATCCCTTCAAATTTATCTGCCCACTCTTCTTAAAATCTATCCTTAGAAGCAAATATATGAAGGGATGAATGAGGATATTTGAATGGAAAGTGTGTGTGAGAGTTTGTGAATGATGTAATAGGTGTGACTAGGGATGTCAAAAAAATTCGTATCCGGATAAAACCCGCAACGGGTAGGAAATGGATATTGAAAATGGATATCCGCGGGTAACAAGTACAAATATTTTTTATATCCGCATGTTAACGGGGCAGATACACGTATCATAGTATCCATACTCGTTATACTTTAATTTAAATTAAAAATAATTAAAACAATGATTAAAATATTAATATATTAATTTTGAATGAGTTGTTTTTTTTAATTGGTTTTAGAAAATCTCCATTTATTTATAAACTACCATTTAACACTATTTAAATAAATTATTTACATTTTATTTGAAAATTAAATGTTATGTATTGTATTTTTATTTAAATTTATAGTTAAAATTTGTTGTTAAATAGTTTATTTTTTGTAAATACATATGATACAGGTACGAGATAAATATTTATATGAAAAGTAGGCTACAAAGGATCTACTACTCGTATCCTACTCGTCCCCGTCAATATCTGTAAGTGTGACACACTAATGTTTTTAATTGATAGAAATATATGTTTACCAATTTACCCCTATGATGAAATGTAACATAAATTGTAATGGGAGTAGTAAAAATTATATTAAAATGAAATTATTTTTTTATTTATAATAAAAAAGTAAAAATGAAAAATAAAATTAATTATGAATAAAAGAGATTTGTGGGAGTAATTATTATGTTGACAACTGAATCACATACAAGCAGCCCCTTCTTCGAAGAAGAACCACAACTGCAAATATTTTCCTTCCGTCAGCAAAAACACACAAATAGGAACGGCCTTATCCCAAGAACCACCCTTGCAACCATAATCACATAAGACAAGGTCAATTTTGTCTTTGCCCATTAGATAATGAATCCCTCCCTCTCACGCAAATCGTATTCTCAAATTGACACAAAATTATGAAAACAAAACACTTCTGCTGCAATAGTGTGGTACATGGAAACAAATACAGACTTCAACACTCATTTGTTTATCTACTATCTACTTCGTCTTTCTATTTCCCTCTATTATCTCCACTTTATTTCCTCTTCTTTTATTTTTTTTCTTTTCATATTTTATTTATTAAGTTTCCAAACCCTTTTCTGTCTGTTTGTCTCATTGTTTAGGTTTAAATATGTTCTTCTTTTATGTATAAAATGAATGAGCATTTGGTACCAGTATTTATTTATTTTTATTTCTCACTATTGTAAAATTTGAAGCCATTACTTTTAATCCTTACAAAATCATTGATTTGGGTTTCAATCTTTGCATGATATTAATTTTATTTTTCATCGTTAAATTTCGTCCATACACATAACATGATTTAAAATTATATTAGTTAAAATTTGAATGGGTTTTAACCTTTTGCGGAAGAGAAAACGTAATTATGGTATATATCTGAAAGCTTGTGAAGAAGCGAACAAATTAAGGACAGACAAAAGCTTGGAACTGAAACATCAACATCAGTTAAAACTGTCCGAAATAAGAGGCATACATATATATATATATAGTGTATTATGCAGTGGACGGTCCATATCGATGATTGTTATAGGTTCTCCAAGATCAAATTCCAACTGGACCAAAGGAAAAAGGACTGGTTCACAATTGCACTTTGCTACTTTGCTAATTTCCTTCACATAATGGCTAAGATGAAAATGACGCTAACCCACATTATACTTTTCATCTTTTTTGGCTACTCCAATATCACTTTTCTTCATCAACTCATGTACCTAGGTTTCGATCCATGCCATTTACTTGTATATTTAGATGTGATCTGATAGACCGTCAAATCATTAATAGCTGCGTCAAATACCAAACTCAAAAATAATTTGCCCTAGATATTTTCCTCACAAATACACTGCCACCAAATTAAAGTAAAGAAGAAAAATATAATAAAGGGAAAGAAAGTTACAAATTAGAATGATGACAGGTATTCTTAAATGATGTAGTTATGTGATAGGACGAGGTTGAGGGGTTCTAGAGAAAATTCTCTGTCCTGGAGCAAGGATAGCCATGGGATCAAAATTGGCCTTTCGTTCCACAAATCTTGTCCATTGTTTCCCAAAGTGTTTCATCCAATCCTCCCGAGAGTGGTAGTGAGGAAAGTATTGCTTGAAATCAAGGCCTCTGCTTGTGCAGAACTGAATAATCTCATTGTTTTGCGCCACCAAGAGTTCAGGTGGTGGACCCTTCGGAGGTGGTGGGCTGAATCGGAGCAAAGCTACTATGTAGAAGATGTCACTGTCAGGCACCACCACTGAGTGACGATTATCCCACCTGTTTTATTTCAAAAACAGTAATTAATCTTTTTTTTGTTATTGCTCTTCCTCTGTTGAAATCACTGTTTAGACAGAAAACGTAACTGGTAATATATTTATAAATAAATTTTTAGTTGGATTAGTGTTCATGGGGGACCCTGGAAGAACCAAATTCTTCCCCCACGAAAAGCACCATCAAACTTTATATCTCCTATATAGAACCCATACAATTCCGGAATCACAGTTATCCGTTTTGCCGAACAAATATCCTTGTCGATTATCGAGTAGTAACACTCACCATGACAGCTACATTGCTTGGAATCAATTGATATTTATTTCAATTTACAGTTCCAGAGAGAATTTCCCTTCTCACATCTCACACTTCCCATTTTACCCTCTCAGATCAGCCACAACCATACCATACACTCTTCTTGATGCAACAAATTATAATTTTGTGAAGCGGGCCCCACTGTATCTTTGCACCATGCAGAGGTACATCCGTACAGGTGCATACGTTGCTCGTTCGCTAACCTAACAGACCCTGCAACAACAACCCAGGGGTGGGCGTATGCATCATGGAGGTAAGAGGAAGGGGTGTGATAGGGTACGGAGAAGCAGAGAGTAAGACGGTACAACCATCACAATGAAGACCTTATGATTTTCGATTGACGACCAAGATATGGTACAGTTGATGGTTACTTACTTCCAGGGGTCCCATTGTGGCTGACCTCAAGTAGTAACAGATATCTCATACTCACCCTCAGGGTTCAGCAAGTTCAACTCAGCCATCACATACCGTGCGAAAGAAAGAACGAACTCAGGTCATTCATTTTCGAGGCCAACATGTCACACGGTGGGACATGCTCCCCGTCCTTCACACGTGTTATGTACAGGGACGACCCTTGAATATTTTTGTTTTCTTTTTTGGATGTAAAGAAAATAAAAATAACAGAGTAAAAGTTGATTTTTAGAGTAACTAAATATCTAAAATTGTTTGTTAATATATTGTCCTATAGAAGGGAAGGAGTTACGTACTTGGTTCGCAAGAGGGGGTAGACTAAAATGGGGCCATCCACCCCGTCCTTGAGAATCTTCTTGAAGACCTCACGATCAAAATCAACAATGTGAGACTTGGACACAAACAGATTGAGCCAAGGGTGAGGCGCATCCCAGGTGCCGTTGGCTTTTGCGTGCTCCTCCACGCGCTTTACACGTAGCAGAAACTCCATGTAGCTCACATCTGTCTGGAACTTGAGACCCCGAACGAATCGCAGCCGTCCGAGCAATCGATCCACATCCTACACCGGAGTTAGTTTTAGTCAGAGCAACGCAACAGCATAACACATAGCGGTGATGGAATATTGAGTTGGATTTAGTGTATTGTACTGTATTTAAGGGATGATATAGTAATTGACATTTTGAGATTCCAGAAAATGATGGGTTTTTGGCTATTTGTGGAAGTGTGGGGACCCTAACGTCAGCGAGATCTCAATGATCAGTGCTATGGAGCAGCTAGTGATGTTACATTACCATTTTAGCCACAATGGGATGCTCCCTATTACGAAAGTGACACCTTGGGACAATAATGATAAGGAGGCAGAAGTAGCAGCAGCAGCAGCAGCAGCAACAGGTCAAGTACACTCAGTTTCTACGGTAATTTAAACTATGGTATAGCTTTTTTATATTCTTCGTCAGAAAATCCAATGGAATGGAAGATACATCATTGCGGTATCGTCAGTTTTCGGCAACCATTTCACCTTGTGAGACAAGTTTTTAATCATAACATTCCTAAACATAAAAGGATTACAACCAAACCACTCAACCCGACCCCCCGGACAACACACATGCTTTTAACACCGTTGCTAAATTTCATGTGTCACTCAGTCATGGTTAACTCTGCTTATATATATTGACTTTTTACACGGGCCCACATATAACAGTTATATATATGCATGCTTTTAACCACCTAGGTCAAAACTCAGTCATTAATTGGGGCCCCCTCTCAACCCATCACAAATGGCTACTACTTCTAGCAAGCCTATTGCATCAACATGGAACCCGCATACAGCAGATCAAGAAAATAACAAACACAAGATATTAGTTACTTGCCATATCCACACGCGCACGGGAACGATGATCCGCGTTACCGTAGTGAAGACCCAGCTCCAAGCAATACAAAACAGGGCCAGCAGTGGAAGGAATATGAATCGGGTCGAACACTTGTTCCGGGTCCAATGGCACGGTGGGCCATCCATTGGCCGGGTCATCACTGTTCACCAGAACGAACCCTTCCACGTAATCAAAACATTCCTCTACTTCCCCCACCAGCGACTCTGCGTCGCCAGCGTACTCCTCAAATTCAGAGTAAACCACTCTTATCCACCTCACCTAATTCATCAAATCACACCAAGCAAAATATTTAATAAAAGAAAAATAAATACATAAAATTGTTAAAATGAATAATAATATAAGTTTAATTGTTTTTCCACCATATCTGGAGCTTGTTGAAGAACGACCCTGGCCCTTGTAATAATACCGAACTGTCCTAAGCCACCGAGCGCACCAAAGAAAAGTTCAGAGTTTTGTGTCAGGGAGCAGCACAGCGTTTCGCCTTTGCCGGTTACAACTTCCAATTCCGTTACGTTGGATGTCTGGGGACCGTAACGGAAGGTTTGGCCGCTGACGCCGGCGTAGGACAGCGTTCCACCAACTGTTAAACCGAGATAATCCGTCCACGACCTCGGGGCGAGTCCAACCTCCGAAACGCAGCGTTTAAGGACGTCTTCCCATAATGCCCCTCCGGAAACGTCCAAGTAGGCCGTGCCTTCTACCCAGACAATCTCAAAAGGCTCCTCCAAGGCGCGCATGTCCAGGACCAGTCCCTTCTCCGCCATGGCCTGCCCGTTCACCGAGTGCCCGTTCCCCCGCGCCGCCACCGTCAGACTCGGAGACGCCGCCGCGGCTTTCACCACTCTTGCCACGTCGACGGGCGAGGAAGGCCTGATCATGGCCAGGGGTTTCACGGACTTGATGCCGCCGAAATCCTTACTGGCGATTCCGGTGGGACCCAATTCGTCGATACTGGCTTGAAGTTCAAGCGCTCTGGAGAGGCTGGCAACTTCGTCTTCTTGCCTGGATTCCGCATCTTTTTCGTGAACGAAGTGCTCCAAATAAGCTAGCATCTTGGGCAGTGAGGAAAGAAATTTGCATAAACTCTGAAGATAGTGTAGTTCTTCTGTTTCTTCTTCCAGGTGAAGTTTGGCATTAAATAGTGGCTGATTTGGATTTATTTGGAATTTTTTAATAATTAAAAAAGCAGTAGTGCTATTTTTTGGATTCATTAGAATTATGACGTCATTAGCCCCTTTCAATATTCCGTTGACGCTATGATCCCTTCCACATCAATTGTCTGCCACTTGTGCAAGTTTTTGAATTCCTGAATTATTATTATATTATTCCCTGAGATTTTATACTGTGAATGCAGTCCCATGCACTTCCACTGAGCTTCTATCGTCTCACCTACAAAAACTTAATTTCTTCCTTTTATTTTTATTTTTAAAATACTTAACAAAATGCAAAACTTGTGTTTTTATACAATTTTTTTTAATAAAAATAGAATAAGAATTTGTCAACTTACCTGTGGTTACTAATCTAACTCTAAATGATTAAAAGAACTAAATTAGGAGATTTTGTTTTTTAATTTAGCAATGCAGCTTATTTAAATATATATGGTGTAATGTAACATTATTAAGTTTTTTTTTTTAGCGTAAACTATAAAATTACATGCGAAAAAATATGTTTAAAAGTTTAGTTCTCTTTTAACACTAAGACTTTAATTCATTAATTTATTTAGAGATAATATTATTGAGCTATGTAATAAAGCATGGCATAAAATAAGTAATAAAGACAAACTATAATGATATGTTTTTGAAAGAATGTAAAAGGGAAGTGCATCAATGGCAGCAAGGCATATGCGTAATGGTGGAATGAGCAGGAAAGACCATTAATAGGTGAAGGCTCTGAAGATGTGTGACATGGCAAGTAATGAGGAGAAGATTGAAGAGAGAAATTAAATTTTATTTTATTACTTCCTCATCAAAATAATAAAGTGGTTTTATTTTGTATTACTACTACTTTTTCAATGAAGTTAAATTATAACATTTCCCAAAATTTACTCCTAAATTTGATTTATCTATAACCTTTTTAAATGCTAAAATCAGCGTTAACAATTGACTATAATTACATAAAACATTTATTATATGGTATTGGGTTTTACATGTAACTTATTTGATCAAGATTTAAGAAATTAGGTCACACTCCAATTACTAATAGTATCAAGCTGTAATCAATTACCATATCAATTATTGATATCCTGTTACAATGTTTGTAATCAATTATCAATCAAGACCATGTTGTCTGGCCAGATGCATATTTTAAAAATTATTTTACTATTTATTATTTTTTTATTGTCTTATTGTTGTGTTTGAATAACGTATTTTTCAAATAATAATGATTTAATTAGGGGAGGGAGTGGAAAAAAATAAAAAAATCACGCATACTCGCGTCAGAAATTGAGGAAGAATTTATATATGTTTACTATCGTGTTTGTGTAAATATTTTTTAAATATGCGTGATATTATATTAGTAGGTGATAATATTGTAATGTTATTAAGTTAATATATAAATTAAAATTATATTTATTAAAAATAAAGTGAAATATATCAAAAGGAGAAATATATGTGAAATATTTACCCTTAAAATATGGACACAAAAAAAATAATCCCCTTTATATATTGATATTTTGAAATGTGGACAAAAAAGAAGAATTTCATTTATATATTGTTATAGATATGTAATTTCATTTTAATAACAATAAAAAAAATATTAATGAAAAAATATTATTTTTTTTGTACAGTGTTTGTGTGACGTGAATTTCCTTTCAAACCATAGCAACTTTTTTTTTTCTTACGTAGGGATGAAAGGAAAATTTGAATTCTCGATGGTGGTTTAATAAACACAAATATTTACCTATTTTTTTACGTTTATCTAAATATATGATATAAAAGTTATTATTAATCTAATTGTTAGTTTTTTATTTGTCGAATTAATATTTACTTTTAAATACAAATTTATTTAATTTTAATTGTTTTCGATAAATATATATCCAGGTTTAATCCATAGTAACACCCGAAAATAAATTTTATCAGAATTTATACATCTACCCACAATTAGCACAGTGGGTTCATTCAGTGAGGTATGTGTCTTTTCATATATTAAACATTTATATGTCAATTTTTTATCTGTCCTCAAATAATATTTTGTAACCTCGTAACCTCTCTATCACATAAGTATAGTGTTGTGTCTTTTCATATATTATTAATTTTGATAGACGATTAATACTACTCTTGTAATATATTACTCAGTTTGAAAGTATTATTTCTTTTTATTGTTGTTTGCAACTGCGCCTATTAAAGCTTATTTCAAAAATAAACCCTTTACTTTTTAATAATAAAATAACTGGTATTATATCTTATCTTATTTAACAACAATAATCAAATCAATTATTTAATGAATACCGCACGTCTATTCTATCTATAACATATATTTGTAAGACATTTTTTTTATTATTTATAAACCCTCACTCAAATTATATTGATTCATGTTTGAGAAATCTATCACCACCATACTTTTTACTAGGAACGTCAAAAAAATCCGTACTCGCATGTATTTATGGATAAAATTCACAAAGGTTACATGATCCGTACCTGTGAATACATGTACCTGCTATACTCTAATTTAAATTAAAAAAATAAAAAAACATGATTAAAATATTAACAAATTGATTTTGAATGAGTTATTTGGACTTTATTTAAAATGTATGAATGTCATGTATTGTATTTTATTTGAATTTATGATTAAAATATATTATTAAATATTTATTTTTATTTCTGTGTAAATACTGCGGGTACCCGTGGATATTAAAAAATTATGCGAATAACCGCATAATAGATACTCGACATATATATATATATATATATATATATATATATATATATATATATATATATATATATATATATATATATATATACGAATACGGAATAAATATTTATCCAACAAATAAGATACGAATAAATTATTATCCGTACCTTACCCGTTCTGTTGATATCCTATTTCCAACTCTCCTATTTTTGTGGTTTGTAGGTTCGATGTAGTGAAAATTGGAATCGTATTCTACTATATGAGAGGTGAAAGAATAAAATCCTAAGTGTAAACGATTGGGTTTTAGGAAATAGCTAATACCAGATGAGATTGCAGTGGCTATATAGTAAAAGCAGAATTGGTTAAATTTTAACTGAGTTAACTAAACCTAACTTCATATTCCATCAATTACTTTTTAATCGTTAGCTATTAACAAAAACACGTTCCTTTTTTATCAGTTACTTCTTCTACCCTAAGGAAAAAAAATGTTAAAAAATATATAACAGGAAACATAAATATAATTTAAAATAAAAAATACTAAAAAAAAGTAAAAAATCTCATTAACATTTCATTAAAATAGAAAGTTTAAGTATTTCTTACCTCTTGAATAATTATAGTTATCTTTTAATTTAATTGAGGTAGTTAGGGGTGAGCAAACTATGAGCTCCATGCAACCGAAAAGTCCTAACAAAAAAATTGATCACAAAGTCGATTTTTGTAGAATACAATTATTTTTGTATTAATGATTGTTTGGTTTACATGTTAACTAGGCATAAAGACTGTTTACTTGATAATATACAGCCTAAAAATATATTTTTTCATAATTAATTATTAATTTGTTTAACCACACTACAAAAAAATTTAAGACTATTGACAAAATTGTACTGACGAATTTATATTTTTTGGTAAATTCAAATTTTCGACAAATTTTAATATTTTAATTAAAAAAAAATCTGTTGGTAATATAGATTTCAATTATCAACGAAAAAGATAAAGATAATTTCAAGGATGAAGAAAATGAATCAGTATACATTATTTATTTCAGTCGATTTGTTAGAAGTGGATTTTAAGCCTAACTCAATCCCATAAAACAGATTTGTAAGGTGAGATTTGCACCTCATTCATATACTATGAAATTATCTTATCTCTGGTCAACGTGAAATTTCCTATCGTTAATAAAATATATTACTAAAATATCTCATTTGTAATGGTACAATATATGAACTTTTTGGAATTAAATCAAATTTACTATTCTCGTCTTATTGCGATTTTAATAAATATAAGGGAAAAGACAGAAAAGATAGAGACAAAAGCAATTGGTTTCAAATGAAAGGTTATGCGCCTGCACATACAGCACTTTTGTAGAGTGGAATTGTTTCAATATTTTATCTCTTTCAGTCTTTCATTTAAGCCAAGTTCCACACATCAAAAACACTTATCATTACCTGAACTCAACTCGCATTATACCATTTCTTGAACAAAAAATAAATAAAATCTTAACAACTCCCACAGTTGAAAAAGTATGCGCTACATAAAACAAAATCAAAATCACAGCAATTGTAGTGGTGACGTTTACAAATGACATAAATGCATTTTCCTTAGTTTTGTTGTGATCTGCAATTGAGATGGGAACAAGGTGATGCAGAACCAAGTTACATGATTTACCATGTTACAAAGATTGACTTGTGATGTAATACGAGGCATGTTTGAGATTCTTAAAAGATCTCAGTCACGTCATCGGGTTGGGTTTATAGATACATGTTTGTACAGAAAGTTTAAACTCAACTCTCACCATATTGTTATTTTTTGCTTCTTATGTGTCGTATTAAACAAGTGCCTTTTGCTTTGTAATTTGTCGTACTCGTGTGATAAAAACACACCTATTACTTCATGCTATCATTGGTTAGTCTTTATAGAATCATAGGCACCTATTTTAATATTTCCCATTTCCCTATACATCTTCTTTCTTCTTTTCTACCTTTGCCACTCACCCATATCAGTCCAAAACAATTCTTCACATCCACCACAAAACTCATCATTAATTCTTCAATACTCGGTTATAAAATTGTTTATGTTTATGTTTACGTTTAAGTTAATTAAGTGGCATTTAGTTTCTACAAATTACGATTTCTTAATTATCTTTGTTTGTTCCTTGGATATGTTTTTGTATAGTTTTGCTTTCAAAAGTTTAAAGTGTAGTCACTTCTGATCATTCATTATTTGTATTATACAAATTTTTGGCAAATAATCCGCTATTTAGTTTTTTTTTTTTAATGTTCATTGATGTAGCAATTTTAAATTTTCATCGAATAAATTGTACAAAATATTTAAATTGTAATGTGCACTTATCAGGAGATGTAATTATACTAAAACATTCTACTATAATTTATATTTAAAAAAAAGAGAGAGAGAAGAAAATAGCCTAATTTTTAGAGATGTCTCTTTTTTTTTTTTATCAACTTATGTAATTTATGTTTAAAGAGTATAAGTTTAGCAAAAATTAAAAAGTTAAACAGTATATAAAAGGAAAAAAAAATTATTACCTTGATTGAAGATAATAATGTTGATGCGTTTGAGTTGTTTCTACTTGACTCTCTCAAGTGAACCCTCAAATGATCCACTAGTTTAAATCAAATATGAAAGTTAGAGATATGTTATGCATAATATATTGAAATAACATGTTGGACATTAAATTTCACTATACGGAACTGAAAAAACTTTTTTTTTTTTTTTAATTTAGGAAACCTGATTTATTTTTTCAATATTCTTTTACTAAATACCATCCCTACACACCACATACTTAATACAAGTTTTATATGTCAATTTTAGGGACATTTCATAGAAAAAAAAAACTTCATTGTGTTGTGCATTATTGTATGATTGTGATGGGCAAAAGTAGCACTGTCCGTAATTTGGGTCCTTAGACCCAATTTTTTCATAAAATAAACATTCCTGCAAAAAACAAATTCCAGTATAGATGCCTGTGAAAAAAAAATATAAAAAAACGATTAAAATGATACTTTAAACCGTTAAAATTGACTTCTCTTGCTACTTAGTTTTCATTTATGTTATATGTTCTGTTGGAATTTTAGATCATTCAAATCGTTTTACGTCATTTATAATTCAGAGAAAAAAAAGAAAAAAAACGATAATGATGATAAAACAAGACTATTTTGGGTAATTCTCTTCCATTTATGTAAAATCTGAGCATGATTATGTAAAAATGTGGTGTAGTATACATATTAAACTTCAACTAGAGGGTTTAACTTTTGTTTGCAATACTATTTTATTTTTATTCTCATGGGCTCAACTTCCCAACCATTGTGGCCCAGTTAACAGGCCCAAAGTTCACCACAACAGAAAACTATGTTTGAGGGTCAAAAAATGATAAGCGAAGATCAAATTATAATTATAAAAAAGTTTTATTTTATAGTTAGGGTTTAACTCTTGTTATAGCATAGTTATGATTCGACATGCAACCTACATCATAAATATATTAGTCATTTTAACATAAATTATTATTTATTTTATTTTTTTAGAAATTTAGATTAAGATAAAAAGTTACTGGAAGAAAAAAAAAGGAAGCCCACATGGAAAATTTAAAAAGTTGTTATATTTTCTAAAATTGCACCCAACTCGAATGCTTAAGTTAATCTCCATTCAACTATTTTTACTAGATAAATTAGATGTGACTTCCATGATCAACATGCAAATCATAATATATTTAGTATAATTAGAGTTCAAACTCAGATTTTTGTATAGCATTCAATATCACGTTATCATAAAATAGATAACGCGAAGTGTACTTTATGATAATCATAGAAATATCACAACTTCTTTATTACTTATGATTTACTTTGTTTATTTATCTCAAATATATCCAACATAGGTTGGGAAAGCAACAATCCAGAAGCTATTATTTTAAATACATTCGTAGGTGTTTAAAATTTTTTTATAAGAAATAAAAGTAGAAAATCTCATCGAAGACTAAGTGCGACGAATAATAATGGGAGCACCATATTGTGGCTTGAGAGTAAGAAAAGTAGTTGGAGCATGAACATAAGTGGGTGAGAGATGGAAAGAGAAGTGTTGAAGAATGAAAGCCAGAGCCATCTTTGCTTCTGTGAAGGCAAAGTTTTGACCAGGACAAATTCTTGAGCCCCAACCAAATGGATAGAAAGCAATATGGTCCTTTGAAGCTTTTGAGATCCCTTCATTGAATCTAGCTGGGTTGAACTCTTCAGGGTTATCCCAATAGTTGTTATCATAATGAAGAAGTAATAAGGGTAAACTCACTTCAACCCCTGCTGGAATTAACATGTTTCCCACTCTTGTTTCACACCAATTGTATTTGTAAAGGACTGCTACAGGAGGATATAATCTCAAAACTTCATACAGTATCATTGACACCTGCATATAGTCAAACACTTGAGGGTCATTTTTTATTTATTTATTCAAACTAATCATTACAACAACACACAATTGAACTTACAATCTTGAGATGATTAATGTCTTCATAGTCAAGTGTTTTTTTGCCAAAAATCTCCAACACCTCTGTTCTTGCCTTCTCTTGCCAATTTGGATGCATAGATAAAATAATCATAGTCCATGCAAGCAAGTTGGCCGTGGTCACTTGGCCAGCAAAGTATAACAACTTGCATTCCTCAATCACATCATCTATTGTTAAAGAATCACTTTGTTCTTTATATTGTAACAGTGTAGTTAGTAAATCATGCTCTTTTACTTTATTCTCTTTCATTGCCTGCTCTTTCTTCTCTATCATATCTCGTAACATAGTTTTGATTTGGATATCTAGATTGTACCTGCGCTTGTTCTTTGTGGTTGGTAAAAATCTATGTTCGTGCAATCATGAAAGCTAAAGTGAGTACAAATCATCCAAACATCTTTGTGAAGTTAGTATTTAGTTTAAAATATTAGGTTACACTTTAAGGCTCATTTTAGTTGAACAAGGTTTAAGTTTACATAAACAAACATAATGGTTTATGTGTTGTACCTGAAACCTGAGATATAGATGTTGTTCAAGGCTTCGTTGACCAAGATTTCTTGCTCCTTTTGCAGTTCAAAAATTTTCTTTCCTTCTTGGTAGCTACTTCCAAAGGTTGTTCGAGCTATCACATCACCAGTAAGAATGTCGAATTCTGAACAAACATTCACTTCATACCATCCACGAGCTTCTACCAATTTTTCCCATCGCTCGATCATGTTGCAACAGCTGCTTGAAAATGCTGGCACCATTGCCTGTAATATAACTTAAGCTATATATATCAACACTTACAAGATTGTCGCTTAACCTTGACTATAATCGTGTAAGATTGAACTATTTGATCATTGGTCATTGTTGGAATTGGATAATCGATAAAAAGTTACCATTTACTAGTATTTAAGACAAAAAGAGCATAGAAGGAAAGTGTTTGGAATATAAAAAAATTACCTTCAACTTCTCAAGGTGGAAAGCAGATGTTACCACCCTTCTACGTTTGCTCCAACTTTCGCCTTCTAACGAAGACAATCCTAACGATAGAATATCGACGAAAGGATTACGTGGTGGCTTCACAAAGTGCCCTTTATTGTTTGTTAAAACCAATCGTGCGAGTTCTGCATCTGCTATTATGAGTCTTGGTCTTCTTCCAAACCAACATAGTGATATTTTTCCTACATATATAACATTACTTTGATTAATCATTTGCTACAAAAGCAATAAAATTAACTTAATCCTAGTAAAAGTAACATGTTAGAAGTGCTTCTTAAGAGTGATGATGATGGTAAAACTAAGTTACCATGTTGCTGAACCATTTTGTGCTGGAAAGGGATGACTCGAGGGATAATGTGATGGTGGAGGGAGATGGTTTTTGATGATGCCTTTTGGACACAGTCCTTCATGTCTAAAGTGTCACCAGTAAAAAATTTGTATGAAGTTCCTCTGATCCCTTGCTTCCTCAACAATTTCTCAATTTTTCTAGGTCTCCACCACATAGTGTTCACAAAACTAATCATTACATAGAAAAGTAGTAAGGCAAAGCACCATGCCATAATTTTCAACGTGCTATATTCCATGTTTTTAAACTGGTAGAGCAAATAAAAGGGCTATTTCTACCACAATGAAATGAAGATAGAATAGTGGTGAAATTGAGGATTAATATAAGTGTGTCAAAGTATATTTTTTCTAAATATAACTATGGAAGAAACCTAAAGCTTTGATGAAAGAATATTTCTTTCAGGTGAATGGGCCAAGAAGATGCATTCAAGCTTTCAAAATCAAAACTTACGTACTTTATATAAAGGATTTGCCTTCTCTTACCTACTCTTTCTTATTTCAGTATTATTTGATGATTTTAAACTTCTAATCCTTATTAGTATTAATATATCATAATAATAATAAAATAAATTATAAGTTAAAAATTAGACATGAGAAATTTCTCTTGCCAATTTAATAAACTGGTTTACCATTTCAAAATTTACAAACTAAGACTTTATCATCTTATATCACTATAAATATTTTACATTTATTAAATGTTTTTCTATAATATGTTTACTTTAGTTTTAAATATCAATAATTTTAAAAGGAGTGTAGTATATATACAAATTCATGAAATAAAAATTATGTTCATTTTTGTTTTAATTGAACCACCCTCCCAATTAGTTAATGGGTACAGTGTTGCGTGGGCAAGTGCAATAAAATAGGTTAAGGCCATAAGTACTAATCTTCCAATTAGTTAATGGATGGACCCATGATTTACGATTTTTCCCTTTTGGTCAGAACCCTTTATGTATCAAATACTCCTATATCATGCATGTTTGTATATTCTAAACGATGGAAGTAACAAAAATTAACACGGATATATTAGATTTAGTACTACATGGATAAGGATCAATGTTGAAGTTGTATGTGAAGAGAAATGAAAAATCAATTTGAGAAAGAACATAGCAAAACATATATCACTATCACAACTTAATTTGTTTGTCTATATCAAGAAATTCAAGATTTTGAAAACATTAAATGTACTTGATTTTTGATTCCTGCTTACTTATTATTAGCATAGCATCTTATTGCATAAAACATACACGAAATAACCATTTTTTTTCCAATAATAATTTATTACAAATTTCATTGACAGCCTTTTTAGTTTTAAAGAGTGGAAAGTTTAACGACTATTATATATGTAATTCTATAATTAAAATGTTATAATCTCATATCTATCAATTACTGTCAGACGATTCACTCACACAGTCTAATATAAAATTATGTAAAAAAAACTTCCTAATCATAATTATTATTACTTATTAATATAATTATATTATTATTATTATTATTAACATTGACATAAAGTATTATTAGCATTATTAATATTAGTATTATTATTTGATATTATTATTATTCACATTAGTATAACTATTATTAATTTAATAATATTATTATTAATAATTTATTTTATTATTGTTATTATTATTAACATTGACATTAACTTTATTAACATTATTATTAATAATAAATAATTTTTATACTATTACAAAGAACACCAATACAAAATTAATATATTTTATTTAATATAATATTCAATTAAAAAATCTAAATCAAAATTTTAATCATATAAACATACGTCACTAAATATAAAAAACATATATAATAATATAAATCATTTATTTAAATATAGTAATAATTAGATTACTCAATTAACTAATAATAAATAACAACACCAATTCCTGCACAATAATTAATTGCAAAACTTGATATACTAAATCGAAACGTGTATTGAAAAATTTCCTCTAATGGAATGGTAGAGTTGTTTAACTGCAGCCATGAAATCCAATGACACAATTTACAGTTAAGTCTTCAGATTTAGTTTGATAGTTCTCAGTTCCATACATCAAATAACTTATAATTACAACACAATTTACAGTTAAGCCTTCTTATTTAGTTTGATGGTTCTCAGTTCCATATATCAAATAACTTATAATTAATTCTTTATTTTTTAAATGTTATCTTATTATTTTATTTATTTAAATGTTACATTTATAATTCTACGTAATTAAATCACTTAAATATAATTATTTAAACAAATTATTTATTTAAATATAATAATAATAATAATAATAATATTCAATTTTGGAATATAGAAAGAAAAAAAATGACCATGGGCATGCAGAGTTCATACTAGTTTTGAACAAACGTATAATTGATACCATCCATGAGGTTGTACTATTTTTTTTTCCCCTAAATACATTAGAAAAATGTTATTTGATATTATAATTTACTACAAATTTAAAATTAAGAAATACTTTCCAAATAATAAACGACACAAAAAGTTATGATTTTCAATAAATTTTAGTATTTTATAAAATCTGATAAAAAAAATATTACTAACTATTATTATATTAGTATCATTGTAATTGAGATCCCGTTTTAGTGTGACAGATTCAAATTTAAAATTTAAAAAAAAGTTGAAATTTAATTTTATGTTGAGTATATAAATTAAATTTTTTAATTATTTAGATATTTATTTGAAAATATTACTTTCTAGAAATATAATTTTTATTAAGTTTTTCAAGTTAATTTTCATTTGTTTTTCTACTAGAATGTGTCACTAAGAAAGGGAGGTAAGTGTTTACTCATAAGATCAAAGTAATTTTTTTTCTTCTCTCATATCTCAAGCTTTTTTTTTTCTTTTTTTTCAATTATATACAAGATTTTTGCTATCGCACCTGAGATTAAATTCAAATAATAGATTCATACTTAATTTTGGATTTATGAAAAACAAAAGTAGAAAACTTCATGAAAAACTAAATGCGACGAATAATAATGGGAGCACCATGTTGTGGCCTAAGAGTAATAGAAGCAGTTGGAGCATGAACATAAGTGGGTGAGAGTTGGAAAGAGAAGTGTTGAAGAATGAAAGTCAAAGCCATCTTTGCTTCTAAGAAGGCAAAGTTTTGACCAGGACAAATTCTTGAGCCCCAGCCAAATGGATAGAAAGCTATATGGTCCTTTGAAGCTTTTGAAATCCCTTCATTGAATCTACCTGGGTTGAACTCTTCAGGCTTATCCCAATAGTTGTTGTCATAGTGAAGAAGTAACAAGGGTAAACTCACTTCAACCCCTGCTGGAATCAGCATATTTCCCACTCTTGTTTCACACCAATTGTATTTGTTAAGGACTACTACAGGAGGATATAATCTCAAAACTTCATACACTATCATTGACACCTGCATACAGTCAAACACTTATGGGTCATTTTTTTATTTGTTCAAAGTAATCATTACAACAACACACAATTGAACTTACAATCTTGAGATGATTAATGTCTTCATAGTCAAGTGTTTTTTTGCCAAAAATCTCCAACACCTCTGTTCTTGCCTTCTCTTGCCAATTTGGATGCATAGATAAAATAATCATAGTCCATGCAAGCAAGTTGGCCGTGGTCACTTGGCCAGCAAAGTAAAACAACTTGCATTCCTCAATCACATCATCTGTTGTTAAAGAATCACTTTGATCTCTATATTGCAGCAATGTACTTAATAAATCATGCTCTTTTATTTTATTCTCTTTCATTGCCTGCTCTTTCTTCTCTATCATATCTCGTAACATAGTTTTGATTTGGATATCTAGGTTGTACCTGCGCTTGTTCTTTGTGGTCGGTAAAAATCTAGGTTCATGCAATCATAAAAAGGTGGAGTGAGTACAAATCATCCAAACATCTTTATGAAGCTTAAAATATTAGGTCAGACTTTCAATTTCATTTTATTCCAATATGTTTATGTCAAATTTGTATATTAAAACCAAAAGGTCACTATCATAGTGGAACCTGATAAAAAAAAACAGTTCACTATATTTGTAGTTCATGGATTTTAGAATAGGATTGGCTTTGAAAGACCCAACATGAATAATGTTTGGTTTTGATGGTTGAACAAGGTTTAAGTTTTCTTAAACAAACATAATGTTTTATGTGTTGTACCTGAAACCTGGGATATAGATGTTGTTCAAGGCTTCGCTGACCAAGATTACTTGCTCCTTTTGCAGTTCAATAATTTTCTTTCCCTCTTGGTAGCTACTTCCAAAGGCTGTTCGAGATATCACATCACCCGTAAGAATGTCGAATTCTGAACAAACATTCAATTCATACCATCCACGAGCTTCTACCAAATTTTCCCATCGCTCGATCATGTTGCAACAACTGCTTGAAAATGCTGGCACCATTGCCTATAATACAACTTAAACTATATCACCACTTGCAAGATTGTTGCTAAGATTGAACTATTTGATCATTGCTGGAATTGAATAATCGACAAAAACTTACCATTTACAGGTGTTAAAGACAAAAAGAGCAGGAAAAGAAAGTGTTTCAAATATAAAAAGTTACCTTCAACTTCTCATGGTGGAAAGCAGATGTTACCACCCTTCTACGTTTGCTCCAACTTTCTCCTTCTAACGAAGACAATCCTAACGATAGAAGATCGATGAAAGGGTTACGTGGTGGCTTCACAAAGTGCCCTTTCTTGTTTGTTAAAATCAATCGTGCGAGCTCCGCATCTGCTATTATGAGTCTTGGTCTTCTTCCAAACCAACACATTGAAATCTTTCCTACACATATATAACATTACTTTGATCAATCAAGCACTACAAAAGTAATAAAACTAACTTAACCACAAAACTAAAATGTTAGATGTGCTTTTTAAAAGTGATGATGATGGTAAAACTAACTTACCATGTTGTTGAACCATTTGGTGCACAAAAGGGATGACTCGAGGGATGATTTGATGGTAGAGGGAGATGGGTTTTGATGATGCCTTTTGGGCAGAATCCTTCATGTCTAAAGTGTCACCAGTAAAAAGCTTGTATGAAGTTCCTCTAATCCCTTGCTTTCTCAACAATTTCTCAATTTTTCTGGGTCTCCACCACATAGTGTTCATAAAGCTAATCATTATATACAAAAGTGGCAAGGCAAAGCACCATGCCATAATTCTGAACATGATATATTCCATGTTTCTAAACTGGTAGAGCAAATAACAATGCTATTTCCACCACAATGAAATGAAGATAGAATAGTGTTGAAATTGAGGATTAATATAAGTGTGTCAAAGTTTTTTTTTTAATATAACTGAAAGAAACCTAAAGCTTAAAAAACTTAGGATGAAAGAATATTTCTTTTAGGTGAATGAGCCAAAAAGATACATTCAAGCGTTCAAAATCAAAACTTAAGTATTTTTATATAAAGGATTAGGCTTCTCTTACCTACTCTTTCTTATTTTAGTGTTATTTGATGATTTTAAAATTCTAATCCTTATGGCAAATTAATTAGATATGAGAAATTTCTCTTGCCAAATAGAATCATAAGGTAATTTGACCTATCACGTCCAAATTAATAAACTGGTTTATCATTTCCTTACGAACTATTATCATCTTATATCACTATAAATATTTTACATTTATTAAATGTTTTTGTATAATATGTTTACTTTAGTTTTAAATATCAATAGTTTTAAAAGGAGTGTAGTATATATAAGTTCATGAAATAAAAAAATGTCCATTTTTAGTTTAATAGAACCACCCTCCCAATTAGTTAATGGGTACAGTGTTGCGTGGGTAAGTGCCATTAAATACGTTAAGGCCATAAGTACTAATCTTCCAATTAATTAATGGATGCACCTATGCCTTACGATTTTTCCCTTTTGTATGAAATCCTATCTGTGCATGATGATTTTTTTAACAATTTTTTTTCTTTTTAATTTTAAGATAATATATATTTTTCTAATTTTAATTTTTTATTATGTTTTGAAAAAAATTGGAGATGTATGAAATAAATTATTTAAAATTTCTAATTCTACTTTATATACAGATTATTAAATAAAAAACATTATATTTAATTTTTTTTAAAGATCAATATTTACAATAAGAAAAATATCAAATTACTTTGCTATATTTTTCTACGGTCTTTTTACAAAACTTTTAATTTAACTTTATATACAGAGTATTAAATAACAGTTTATATTTTTAAAGATCAATATTTACTATATGAAAAAGATCAAATTAATAAGTAATAGTTGTTAAAAAAATAGAATAATCCCTTTCTTGATATGATCAAGTATGTACCTAGTTTTAATCACCATTCACCTAGTTATTTGGCAGCGTTTCTTTTATTAATTTCTAATTGGACAACCTAACTTATATTCTTAGTATTTTTGTCTGGACTTTAAAAACTGGGGCCCAAATTTTTGAAGTCCATAGTATTATTTATTTTTTACTTTATGCTGGGCCACAAGCAGAACCAACCCGAAGAAAAATTTAGTGAAATTTTATAATTTTTCCAATCCAACGGTTAGGATACAAATATTGGTGGGTAGTAAATTACATTTAAACTTTTCAGATAAGTCATGAGAAGAAGAAAGCAAAATTAAACTTGAGAGAGTAAACATGTAATAATTTGTAGAAAAAGAGCGTTCTATAATGCAATATATTTAGCATTATTAGAGTTCAAATTAAGATTTTGTAAGGGGGTATGTAATCTTACAATAAATTATTATCTTAATTAATCTCTTTAAACAGCAAGAGTATTTTGTTGGAGTCCACCAAAAATGCAACAATAGCGTGCATCATTTTATTTAAATAAAAAAATACGCATTTTTTTAATAAAAAGTCAAATGCTAATCTAAAACGAAAGATGCAGTTGATATTATAAAAATATTTATTTAACATATAAAAAGGTAAAAATAGATATTTTTGCTAAGAGAATATCAATGTTTATTACAGAAGCAATGTATTTATAGTTTATACAGATTTAAGTAGTCGATTTCTTGTTTTAAGTTTTGCTTCTTACGTTAGTAACATAGTTTTATTCATTAGATTGTAGTCATCGATTTTTTTTTTTTAAATACAGGGATAATATTTCATTCCCTATATATATTGTTTAGGAGAATAAATTTAATATTTTTAAAAAAATTGTTTTTAGTTAATGGTAAATAAATAGATGTGAGATAAAAAAATTTCAAAGATTTTCAAACCTTAGTTTTAATCAAAAAAGAAATAAAAAAAAAGAGAGATGAAAAAAAGAAAAAAAAAAGATGGAAGAGTCTAATTTGTCTTTAATTATCATTTTTTGTATGGTCTCAGTTCAACTACTTAATATATTTACTTCACTCTTTGTTTGTCTACCATTTATGTTCCGATAGAGAATATATAGTTATATGATTTTAATAATTAAAAGCAATATAACAATATCTCTTCTAGTGATCAAAATCAATATTACTGATAGATGAGTAATATTGAGGAAAATGTGTGATAGATGGATAGGAGTGAATGCGGTGCATCATAACCATTATATAGTTAATCTCCAAAACCTTTAAAGAAATGTGGGTAGTTATTGTTTGAAAAATTTGGAAACACAAAAATGAGGTAATATTTAAGAAGGGAAGTAGAATCGGAGAGAATATTTTATATGGCACAAATGCATGCATGGACATGGATGAAACATAAACTATCCAATATAACATTCTCATGTAATGATTAATACCAATGCTCGATTCAATACCTAAAGACACACTTGTTTTTCTTTTTGGAATTACCCATGGTATCTATATACTTTATATATAGAAGACAAGTGTTTTCCTCCCTTGCAGAAACCGTGTCCGCGAAAATTCAACTTTTCTCAACTTCATTTCTTATAAGATGGACACTAAAATAGCAACTTTATTTCTTATAAGATAGACACCAAAATAGATAAGTGAATTAATGTTGATTAAGACTGAAATAAAGATATCAATAACATGCTACAGTGAACAATTAATATGAAGTTGTACCAACAAAACGTCAAGAGATGTAAGGAAAGAAATGAGACATATGATATTTGTATAGAGAGAAACCTGAAGTGGAAAAATGTAAAACTTTTTTTTAGAAGATCTCAATTATTTTGTTTTGTTATTTTGTATTTTTCATAGTTTTTTATTTTTTTAAATGGATTAGAATACATACTCCAAATCTAATATTAATATATTTTTTGTTCGTGAAAAAAATTAATAACTTATAAGACTTGCCAGTAACTCTATAATTTATTCTACAGTTAATTTTTTATAAAATAATTGAGATTATTTTGTTGGACTCCTTTACTAATTAAATATGTGTCGGTGTACTTAATAGAAAAAAAAATCTTCTAAATATATTGTTAAAAAAAGTAATATTGGTAAAAGGTTTTAGTTGAATAAATTTTATAAGTATTGTAATAGTACTAAGGGTTTCATGTGATGTGTTGAAACATGTTTTTGAGATGGTGAATTGAGTAATTTTTGAAGTAAATTTATCCTATGAAATGATTTAAATGTATGAAGGTAGTGAAAGACAGGGTGCAGGTGTCAGGTGGGTGGCCCCCCAGCCTCTGCAGTGTAAAGTGAAGAAGAAGAAGAAGTGTGATTTTGAAATTTGAAGTGAGCGATGACCGTTAGATGTTGCAGACACCAAATTAATGGCAGAGACATGAGAAGGACGTAGTTGATGTGCAGGCAACACGTCTATTCTATACTTCTTCCAAACCCTCTCTTTTCTATACACGTGTCTTAACAAAACCATCCCTTTGCCCCACCCTCATTATTACACACACATTTCCAACTTCAATAACACAAACAAAAACATCAATGCCATTAATTACATTATCATGTTTTTTTCAAAACCATTCAAATAATCAAATACATCATCTATTAATACTATATGTATATATATGGACATACCCACTGAAAGAATGTCTTCCATCAACTTTATAAAATTCGTAAATAATATATCCCTGAGTAAAATTTATAAGTAATGTTACTCACGAGAAATTTACTTGCAGATGTTTTATTATAGGTAAATTATTAATTATCAATGACTTTTTATTTTTGTATAGTATTATCTAAATCTCAAATTCTATTCTCTTTTCGGTTGGCATGTGGGGTTTAAACGAAAAAAAATTGTTTTGTTTTGCTGACTTTAATGAGAGGAGATGTAGAGATCACAAGATATGAAAATTCAGTTATTAAACCAAAATTGTAGTTTACAAGTGAAGAATAAAGTATTATACTTAATTAATGCTCATTAATTTAAATTCAATTTAAGTTCAATATGTGTTTATTATGGTTTTTTTATGTTTATGGTGTAATTATACTTGATAATTACTGAAATTAATAATTTTTAAAAAATTATCTAATATGGAAAAATCGTATCAAACTTATACTATCCCAAAAGAACAAGTCATATGTCACGAATATATATTTTTTAAGAATAAATAAGCCGTACTCAACAAATACGATTCTAGTCTAATATTAATATTAATATATTATTTTTTATTTAAAAATGAAGTCGTATATGAATTAGATGACTTAATAACAAGTCGTAATTTTTATTGGCGATTTCTTGAACATATAAATTATGATTGTGGTGTGCGACTCTTTGGAATGAAGTTTACGACTTCAATATTATTTATTTTTTATTTTTTAGTTAAAATGATAAATTTAGTTTTATTATGATTGATGTCTAACTTTTTTTTAAAATAATGGAAGATGTATTATTAAAAAGTTAAAGAAAAAAATAGCATTAGAGAAAAAGAAAAAATAATTATTAGAGAAAATGATAAAATATGTTATTAGGTAGAACTTTAAAATATATATATATATATATATATATATATATATATATATATATATATATATTTT